>Ga0334890_1000336_pt1 | contig 87757 bp, 81 predicted proteins | sample GraSluR1_MG_3_FD_207220 | JGI IMG/M metagenome (GOLD analysis project Ga0334890, IMG submission 207220) | Sludge microbial communities from methane-producing bioreactor in Wageningen University, Netherlands - Granular Sludge_31_08-R1 | ecosystem: Engineered > Bioreactor > Anaerobic >... | reverse complement strand
CTTCCGAACGCGGGCCAACCTCGCGTGGTGCAAGGAGCGAGGAATCCGGCTCAGCGGACCGAGCCTCGGAAGACCTCCGCTCGACGAGGGGAAGCTCGAGGAGAGGAAGCGGTTGGAGCGGGAGGACGCGGCGAAGAGGAACGAAGTCGAGGGCAAGTTCGGAGAAGGGAAGCGGAAGTACGGACTGGACCGAATACGTGGGAAGCTTCCCGAGACAAGCGAAAGCTTCATCATCCTTCAGTTCATAATAATGAATCTTTGGAGGATGCTCCGGGATATTTTGTCTTTTTTTCTGGAGAGCGTCGAAAAAGTCGTTTTGTTCATGTCGTGCGTGATTCTTATCCACAACTTGTCCACTTCGGCTTTGATGAAGCAAGGCTCATGACTTGTTCATGAAGCCCAAATTAGCGAATAGTTTTCTAAATCAAAGGTGTTTGGAGAACTGTAAACACTAACACTGTGTCAATATCAGGCGAAAAAATTTTGCCCTCCCTTGAACGAGCGGCGCCTTCGTGGCATACTTTGGACACTTTGACGAAACGCGGAGGATTCGAAAAAACGGTATGCGGCATCTCGCGGCGAGTCGCCGCGAGATGCTCAAGGACACACATACAAGGAGCTGCAAATGATAAACTACAGTTGCGGCTTCACCGGATCTGCGGACAGTATAATCATTCTCGTAATTTCAAGAGCGAGGAAATCGACCATCCGGATACCGATGCCGCCTCAAAACGTAAAACAGGCATTAGGAAAAAGGTCATGATAGCTGCTGAAGAACATATCGATCTCGAGTACTTCAAACGGACGGAAGGATAACGGTCTCCGTGCCGGGGGGAGCAGCCCGGATCAGAGTCCCTGGTTCCTTTCCGGTCCGCTGTCGGGAGCGGCTCCGGATTCCGGAAAAACGGTATTTTCCGGGCCGATTATATGGGCGGGGACAGACTCTCGAACTTTTTCTTGTTCGTTGTTATTCGTTGTTATTCGCCGTCCTCCCGATCGCCGTCCGACTCCGGCAAGCCCGAAGAGATATTCTTTTTTTTCCTCTTGCGGTCCGAAGCGAAGCCGTAGCACCATGCGGCGGGAAAGCCGAGGTAGCAGACGGGCGCCCAGAGAAGGTAGTCGAGCGTCTCCACTCCCAGCACGGAACTCATGTAGATGGCGGCCGCCGACCACGGGACGATCGGGGCCACGACGGTTCCGGAATCCTCCAGGGTGCGCGAGAGAACAAGACGCGGAACGCCGATCCTGTCGCCGAGTTCCTTGAACATGCCGCCCGGAAGGATGGCGCACAGGTAGGAGTTCCCGGTGCCGAAGGCGGTGGCGATGCCGACGAGCGAGAGGGAGAAGACGAAGCGCCCTTTGCGCGTGCCGATGAACCGCTCTTTCAAGGCGTCGCCGATACGCCGGAACGTCCCGGTAACCTCTAGCTGACCGGCGAAGACATAGGCGATGCAGACCACAACCACGACTCCGGCCAGGAAAAGAATTCCGCCCCTTCCCAGCAGCTCGTCCAGGGCCGGATTGCCGCTCGAAATTCCGGGTCCGGCAAACATGCCCGTCAGAATGTCGGCGAGGCCGTACCCCTGCAGAAGAGCGAAGGGGATCGCGGCGGCTACCGCGGCGGCGAGAGCGAGCAGGACGCGGACGCGCAGCCAGGCGAGGACGAGCAGAAGCAGCGGAGGCAGCAGAAGGACGGGGTGCAGAAAGAAGGAACGTTCGAGCCCCTGGCGGACGGCGTCGCCGTGCGCGCTGCTTCCGCCTTCACCGCCCGGAGCGAACGTATAGAGGAGAATCGCGAGAAAAAATCCGGGGAGGGTGGTCCACAGCATCGACCGGATATGGTCCATCACGTCCACCCCGGCCACGGCCGCAGCGAGAAGAGTGGTGTCGGAGACTGGGCTGAGCTTGTCGCCGAAGTAGGCTCCGGCGACGATGGCGCCTGCTGTTGCTGCTGAAGGGACGCCGAGAGCCTGCGCGATGCAGGTCAGCGCGACGCCGAATGTCCCTGCGGTTCCCCAGGACGTCCCCGTGATCACCGAGGCGAAGCAGCAGAGGAGAAACGCCGTGGGAAGGAAGGAAGAGGGGGTCAACAGCGAGATCCCGAGCCACATCAGGTAGGGAATAGTCCCCGAAAGCATCCAGGTCGAGATGAGCGGACCGACGCAGAGCAGCACTCCCATGGCGCTCCCGGCCCGCCCGACGAGGGGAAGGACGCCGTCGAGAAAGAGCTCGCGCCATCCGAAGCCGTAGTACCCCCGGAAGACGGCGGTGGTGAAGATGCCCCCGAGCGCGAGGAGCACGACGATATTGATCCGGAAGACCGCGGCTCCGCCGATGAAGAGCGCGCCGAGCGTTCCGAGAACCGCGAGCGCACCCCGGAGGGAGGGCTCTTTACGATGCCGGTTCTTCACGCGATTGCTCCGGAAGGCAGCGGTATTTTTTGTGAGGGGTTCATGATTCGCATTTCGCATTCCTCCATATCCTGCGGAGAGCAGTATAACTTCCGGGAACGGAACAGACAAGTTCATCGGGAGAACTTGCATCCGCCGCCGGAGAAAAGGTCGAAAGCGTAAGTTATCCACTGATGTTGTTAACTTATCCACAATTCAACTCCAATTCCGGCCGCCAGAGGCATTTATACCCGATTCGGCGGGAAGTTTTCCACAAAATGAACCTTCCCGAATTCCTCCGCAGGATGGGAAAAAACGTTCTCATCGGTCCAAAATATTGCTATAATCTCCTTATGCTTCCATGAGGAAAGATTTCGGAAGCATACTCCAGTCTTTCCGCGAAGCATCTACAATAATATTGTATTCTGGAGGGTTTTTTGTGGCAAAAAAGATTGCGTGGGGAACCGGGGCGGGGCTTCTTTTTCTTCTTCTTATGTTCTGGTATAGAAAACCTCTTGTGATTCCAGTCTCCCTCTTCTACGACAGCGGAGATCCGGCGGACGCGGTCGTCTCCCGGCAGGCTCATCAATCCGTGGTGCTCGCCATGGAGTTCTTCAACACACGCTCGACGTCCCGTTTCTTCGTCCCCTTCCGCGAGACGGATCTCGATCTTGTCGCCTCGGTCGAACGGGCCGTCGAGCGCTCCTCCGCCGCCGTGGTCGGCGGTATCAACGCTCCGTTCGCATTGCAGCTCTCAGGCGCTTTGAAACGTCACGGACTCCCCTTTCTCTCCCTCTCCTCCGCCGCCTCGCTTGCGCTGCCAAACGACCTGGTTTTCCGGCCGCGCCCCGGCGACGGCGCCCGTGAGCTGGGAATCGCAGCCAGAAAAATGGGGATCTCCTCCTATTCCGTCATCGTCAGCGGCTTCGATTCATCCCGCGTTCAGGAGTTCATCCGCGGCTTCGAAATGCAGGCCGGAATGCCGCCGCGAAGGACCATGGTCTTCAGCGGCGACCTGAACAAGCACATCGAGGATTTCGAGCGTATCGCCCGGGGCATGGACGCCATTCTGCTCGTCCTTCCGGACTGGCCGGCGGCCGTGGCGATCCGCGAACTCCGGCTGCGTCTTCCGCATCTGCCCGTCTTCACCTCCAACTGGGCCATCTCCCACAGAACACATCTTCTCGCGGGCGCTCTCGGTGAAGGCGCGATCACGACCTCCTTCACACCCGAGGAGTGGGACCAGCGGGAGAACGAGTTCGTCCGCTTCGTGTCGGACACCTACGGTGCGGACATTCCTCCCCTCATCCTGGCGATGGGGTACGATACGGTCGCTCTGCTCGACGAGGCCGTAAGACGGGCCGGCTCGGCCGCTCCGCATGCTGTCGCACGGGCCCTCGAAGAGCTGGAACATGTGAACACGGCGGGCGGAACCGTCCCGATGAACGAAAACGGCGATATGCAGCGCCCCGCGTCGCTCTTCACCCTCTCGGCGGGAGGCTGGATCAGGATTTCTGATCCGGAAACCGTTTCTCTTTCAAGCAAGCCGGGAATTTTCGGGCGACTCAGCCGGGAAGAGTTATGAGACGGCCTGTTCTCTCCATCGGAAGCTTCTTCACGATCACGATCCTCCTGTTTTTTTGTATTTTCATTTTCCAGGGAACGGGTTACGTCCTTTTCAGGATCGACGCGCAGCTCACGGAGTTCGAGCGTCACGGCGAGACATTTCTTCAGGTCGCATCCCTTCTCCTGAGAAAACAGGTCGACAAGGGCGAGGACGCTCTTCACGCCATCACACCGGGAGAGGCCGCCCGGAACGGAGGGCATGAAGTGCTTGTGGCGGCGACCCTCGACGGGAATCGCATCGTACGCGGCATGAAGGGGTGGCTCCCCGACGGCACGGTGCTTCCGGGGCAGCTTCTCACCGACGAATGGACCGTGACGGATCTGCTTGATCTCTATGACAGGAACCTGCTGGCGCGCGTTCTGGAGATGGACGGGAAAAAAATCTTCGCCGCCCTCCGGCTTGAAATGGACGAACTGAACGTCTTCGGCGACCATAACATTCTTCCGATCATCTCCGACTTGCGCGGCCGCATCGTCTGGATGGGAGAGACGAGAGAGACCATGCCGCTCGCCGAGCACCTCAAGGCAAGGGGCTTCGTCCTGCGGAAAAAACTCCCCGACAAGAACTGGAGCCTTCTCGAGTCCCACCAGGGATCCAGGGTCCTTCTGCGGCAGGAGCCGCTCCCCTTCGGCCTGATGCTGACCATCGCCTATCCGCTCCGTAATCTCCTGCTCTCCGCCTTTTCCGGCCTCGCGGTCAACGGCATCCTCTTCGCCGCGGGATTCGCGCTGCTCCTCTTCTTCTGGCTCGTCTGGAAACGCGGAATCTACAGCAGCATCACCGAGATAGCCTGCCTCGCGGACGAGATGAACACGCAGCTTTCGGAGATCGACACGAAGGATCCTCTGCGCGGAGCGGAGGCTCTCTTCAATATCACCAGGCGCTTCACTGGATTCAACCGGACCTTCGTCAGGGAGATGAACGCGTTCCTCGACGACCTCCGCAGCCTCTTCGAAGTCATTCTCCGCCAGCAGGAGGAGCTGACGGCCTTCAACGAGGAGGCCGAGGCCATGAACCAGGAGCTGGAGGAGGTCAACAACCGCCTTCTGCTTCGGGAGTCCCTCTGGGAGCGGACGCTGGAATTCTCGCGCACATTCGCAAGCAACGAGGACGTCGACGCCGCGATCAGCTCGACGCTTTCAACCCTGCGGCGGGACATCGGAGCCTTCGGCGTCCTTCTCTCCTCGGTGGAGGAAGACTCTTTCCGGCTGACCGCGTGGAGCGGCTACAACGACGAGATCACGGACTTCGTCATCTCGAAGGAGGGGATCGCCGCGACCGAGACCATCATCTCCAGATCACCCCTTTGGGTGGAGGACATGGATATCCACCCGACGGCGCGTCCCGTCCATCCGGCCGTCAAGAGCGAGCTGCTCATTCCGCTCTTTCAGGCAGGCGAGGAGGAGGGCGTTCTGGAAGTCGCCTTCGACCGGAAGACGAGAATGGACCCGTTTCTCATCGAGACGCTCACTCCCGTTGCCTCCTATCTCGGCGGCCTGATCCACGGCGAGAAGCTCCGCCTGGAAGTCAAGGCCTCCTACAGCTACCTTGCCGAAAAACTCCAGTTCGTCACCGGAATATACCACGACGAGACTGAGGCCCACATCGCCCGCATCGGCGAGTACTGCCGCATTCTTGCCAAAGCAATAGGACGCGACAGCGTCGAGCAGGACAATATCTCCCTTTTCGCACGCCTGCACGACATCGGCAAGCTGAGGGTTCCCCAGGAAATTCTCGCCAAGCCCGGACCGCTCAATCAGGAGGAATTCGGATACATCACCCGTCATCCGGAATGGGGGGCGGAGATACTGGGTGACGCTTCGTGGCTGGCCATGGCGCGGAACATCTGCCTCACGCACCACGAGAAGTGGGACGGCAGCGGCTATCCTCGGGGGCTTCGCGGAGAAGAGATTCCCTGGGAGGGTAGAATCGCCGCCATAGCGGACATCTACGACGCGCTCCGCTCGTCCCGCGCGTACAAACAGCCGTTCTCCCATGAAAAGGCAGTGGAGATCATCACGAAGGGGGACGGAAGAGTGCAGCCGGAACACTTCGACCCCGCCGTGCTCGACGCGTTCAAGAGGCTCTCGGACACCTTCGGAAGAATTTTCGATTCCACCTGCGACGAACGGGACGCTCCGAACTGCCCTATAGAGAGGTAGGATATGTTCACCTCTTTCTTTCCGCGCAAGAGGAGATCGCTCGTTCTTTTTCTCGCCGCATTCATGATCGATCTGCTGTCCAAGGAGTGGGCGCTCCGGACGCTTCCGGCGCCATCCTTCCGGGGCGGGGCCGGTTTTTTCGCGCTCGCGCTTCACTTCAATCCCGGCGCGGCCTTCTCCCTCTTCCGTTCGATGCCAGGCACAGCGGCGGCTCTCGCCGTCGCCGGAATTCTCGTCCTCCTGCTCATGCGGCGTCTTTTTCCCGCGTTCCGCCGGTCGCCGGCGGAAGCGCTTCTCTTCGCGGGGGCGGCGGGCAACCTGGCCGACCGCGTGCTGCACGGGCATGTCGTGGACTGGCTGAAGGTCGGGCCGCTCCACCTCAACGCTGCGGATTTCTTCCTCTGTTTGGGAGCGCTGCTCTTTCTGAATGAAATCGTAAAGCAAAAGTAGAAAGAGGCCCTTCCGCGCTTCTCCCGGGAATCCCTCGATGTCCCTCCCCGGATATTACTTCCGCACTGACTTTGAGAGATAGTCGTCCGCCGTCGCCGAGGCAAACCTCGCCTCTCTCCGACCGTAGAGCATAATTGCGTTTAAATTTTTGCGTGCAGAGGATCATGATATGATTTCGAGAATCGAAGTCGAGAAAGAGAATCGACCGAACAAGACCGCGCTTCCGGGAGAGCAACGGAAGCGCACGCAATATTTCCCGAAAAAAGCATGCTGCGGGAACCCGGTCGATTGCGAACTGGAGAGGTGAGGAGCTTATGATTCGGAAACACGATGTGGATCTCGACCAGGTCATAGCGTCAAGTCCGTTGATCGTCTTTTGGGGGGAACCTCTGGAGCACCGTCCCGTGGACTTCGTCACCACCAATGTTAGGCAGTTCGGCTACACAGTACCGGAGATGGTGCTGGAAGAGATCTTGTATATCTCTGTCGTCTTCCCGGAAGACCGGGAGCGCGTTCTGCATGATTTCCGGGATGCTCTGGAGCGCGGATGCGATTCTTTCTCCGCCGACTACCGCATCGTTACTCGCTCCGGGGAGGTTCGCTGGGTGGAGGACCGGGTAATTTTTCACCGGAACGAAAGCGGGGCGGCGATCCTCTACCAGTCGAACCTGCTTGACATAACAGACAGAAAAAATAGCGAGATGCGCCTCAGGGAGGACGAGAAGCATCTTGCTCTGATGTACGAGGTCTCTCTGGCTCTTATGAAGGAACTCGATATGAGAATACTGATCCGGCGGATTCTCGAAAAAGCAACGGAACTGGCCGGTTCGACCAACGGACTGATCTCGGTGCTGGAAGAAGATGGGGTTACGCTGAGAAACGAGTGGGGAACCGGAGTGTACACCTCGCTCGTCGGCATGAAAAATCCTTCCGAATCCGGATTTTTCGGCGATGTTTTGAGCGAAAACAGAAGAACAGTCGTGGAAGATTACCGCGTCTATTCAAAACGCTACAACATTCCGGCCTACAAGGATGTCACCACGGTCGTCGGCATGCCGTTGTACCGGGGGGAGCGCCGCCTGGGCGTTCTGGCCATCGCGTTCACACACACGGCGCGCACATTTGAAGAGTCGTCCTTGCGCCTCCTTGATCAGTTCGCCGCATCGGCATCCATCGCCCTGGAGAATGCCCGCCTCTACGAAGCATCTCAAAAAGAGCTGAAAGAACGAACAATAATCGAGGATAACCTGCGCTTTCAGCAGCTCCTCGTGGAGGATGGGTACAAAAAGCTCCGCAAGACGTTCGAGGAAGTGATCCACACCATGGGACAGGTCGTCGGAAAAAAAGATCCCTACACCATCCGTCATCAGGAGCGCGTGGCGAGGCTGGCCTGCGGCATATGCGGGAAGATGGGGTTGGATGAGCAGAAGTGCAAGGGCGCCAGTATCGCCGGCCTGGTGCACGACGTGGGAAAGATCGAGGTTCCCGGGGAGATCCTGAGCAAACCGGGACGGCTTACCTCCGTCGAGTTCGAATTGATCAAAACGCATGCCCGTTCGAGCTTCGACATCCTTCGGGAGATCGACTTCCCGTGGCCTGTGGCGGAGATCGCCCATCAGCACCACGAGCGGATGGACGGCTCCGGATATCCAAGAGGATTGAAGGGCGGCGACATCCTTCTGGAAGCCCGCATACTGGGCGTGGCGGACGTAGTGGAGTCCATGAGTTCGCACCGTCCATACCGCCCCTCCCTCGGCATAAAAGCGGCAATGGAGGAGATCGAAAAGAACCGGGGAGCGTTGTATGATCCGGAAGTCGTGGACGCATGCTTGGCGCTTCTGGAAGAGAAGCCGGAAATCATCGCCGAATAAAAAATGTAAACGAGCGCCTTCGTGAATTTTCGGGAGATGCACCGGTTTTATTCGGTCAAGAGACCGAAGATCGTTTTTTCAGATAGCACGGAAATACGATAACGCCATTTTAAAGGGGCATGAAACAGCGGGACCAACAGACGTCCAACTTCCACACCTCCTCCCAGGCCTACGGGAAAACCAATCCATCTACCGTTCTCTATCAGAGACGAGGAGGAGAATTGACAATCTGGTTGTTTTTTTAAATACATCACAATTAAATAAGAGGACCTTTTAAAAAAGAAATCGTTTTAAAATAAAAAGCATTTTTTTCTTATGATGCTAAAAATGGAACATCAATCATTCAAAAAAATATGTAACATCTATTTTGATAACTAAAAATAATAGAAGAGGTAAAAATGGGTCTTGACAGCTTTGTTATTTTAAGCTATATATACTCTGCCTTAAGAGATTTTTAGATCATGTAACTTTAGGACTAAAGACCTAAGCGCCAACTTTAAAACTTCTCTTTTTATATGGTCTTTAGGAGGTAACCTTGTTATTTGAAAACTCTCGTTGAATTTTTGGAGATCCAACGAACCCAGATTTCCTGCTTTTCCTTCGGAATTCATAAGACACTTTTCTCAATTCAACTATCAGACATCTTCATACTTAGAGAAAAATTTCTTTAATATGACATTGAACGAGAAGGTTTCTGTTGCGTCAAAGACCTTTTCGTTCAATAATTAAATATTATCAATTATATTTTAGTTGCTTTAGTTAAGTTATTAAACGAATTGAAATACTGTAAATGAAAGGGGAAATTTTCATGGCTCTTGTAAAAAAACCATCATCGCTCTCGCCCGCCGATTCTCCGGATTCCGGCAAACTCTCCCTCGCCGCAGCCCGCGAGGCCGAAGCAAAGCGCAAGAAGGCTCGCACCCTGGCCAAGCAGCAGCAGGTGGCGGAGCGTGTCGCCGCAGCCACGGGGCAGCTCGCATCCGGCATCGGTCAGGCATCTTCGGCCGCGGAGGAGCTGAAACGCGCTTCGGACCAGATCGCCACAGGGGCCGAGGAGGCCTCCGGCGCGGCGCAACAGTCTCTTGCCGCATTCAAGCAGGTGACCGGGGCCATCGCCCGGCAGCTGCAGATCGTCACCGTCGCACAGACGAAAACGGAGGCTGTTCAGGAGCTTGCGATGCGCACCGCCGGACACATCGGCAAGCTGGTGACCAATATCGGCGTCTCCGCGCAACGGCAGACCGCTTCCGTGGAGATGGTCGCCGAGCTGGAGAAACAGGCCGCGAACATCGGCGATATCGTCAAGGCCGTGGTGCGCATCGCCGACCAGACCAATCTGCTGGCCCTCAACGCGGCCATCGAAGCGGCCCGCGCGGGCAAGCACGGTAAAGGATTCGCCGTGGTCGCCGACGAGGTACGCACGCTTGCCGAGACCTCGGAGAAGAGCGCCAAGCAGATTCAGGATTTGGTCGGTCAGATCCAGCAAGAGGTCAAATCCATCGCCCAGGACATCAACACGGCGGCAAAGACCGTGGAGGGAGAAATTGAAAAAGGCCGGACCGTCACACTCCAGCTCGACAGGATTCGCAGCGACATGACGGGAGTGGTCGCCGGCATACAGGAGATCGCCTCCGGCGCTCAGCAGTCCAACACCGCATCCCAGCAGGCGTTGAAGGGGTCGGAGGACATCGCCGCGGCAGCCGAGGAGCAGTCGTCCGCCGCCGAGGAGGTCTCGAAGACCGTCGCGGAGCAGTCCTCGGCGCTGGCGCAGTGCGAACAGGCGGCGCAGAACCTCTCGGAACTGTCCGAAGACCTCAAGAATTCCACCGACGTCGCCAAGAGCGCGGAGGATGTCGCTTCGGGCGCCGAGGAGCTTTCCTCCAGCGTGCAGGAGATCAACCGCGCCGCCAGTCAGATCATGACCGCTATTCAGCAGATCAGGTCGGGCGCGCGAACCGCCGCAGCCGCCAGCGAGGAGTCCGCGGCTGCCATCAATCAGATAGAGAAAGGGCTGGAGATCGCCCGCAAGCGCGCCACGGAGAGCAACCAGACGATCACTACGGTGAAGGGCCTCCTGGCCGAGAACAAAAAAGCCGTGGACGACCTGATCCGAGGCGTGAACGATTCGGTCGAATCCACAAGGCTCAGCATCAAGAAGGTCAAAAATCTGGAGCTGGTCTCCCGGCGCATCGACAAGATCGTCGAGACCATCACCACGGTCACCATACAGACCAACATGCTCGCGGTCAACGGCTCCGTCGAAGCGGCCCGCGCGGGCGAGTTCGGCAAGGGGTTCGTCGTCGTCTCCACGGATATCCGCAACCTGGCGCGCGACTCGGCCGAGAACGCCGACCGCATCAAGGATCTGGTGAAGGCTGTGCAGGATCAGATCGCGATGGTGAGCGGCGACCTCGACGAAATCGCGAAGGCTGCGATCACCGAAGCCGAGGAAGCGAAGACCTCCACGGAGAATCTCAACCGAATCGAGGTCGACACCGCCGAAGTGGAGAAAGGCTCCGTCGGACTCCTCGACGCCGCCACCGAGATCGCAAACGCCGTTCAGGAGGTCAAGAAGGGAACCGAGCAGATCGCCGCCGCCGCGCAGGAAGCCGAGAAGGCGGCCACCGAAGCGGCGAGCGCCGCGGAGCAGCAGTCCAAGGGCGCCGAGGAGCTGGCGGCCGCGATCGAGGAGATCGCATCCCTCGCCGACGAGCTGCAGAGCATGTAATGCGAAGCAATGGAAAGGAGGGGCCGATCATGACCGAGGAGATGCTGGAACGCGCTCCGGATATTGAAAACTATGAAGACGGCGAAGCGGAGTCGGATACGCGGCAGTTCGTCGCTTTTCTCGTCGGCGGCGAAGTGTTCGCAGTCGATATGGCCCCGGTGCAGGAAATCATCCGAGTACCGGAAGTCGTCCGCGTACCGCTTGCGCCCCGCGCGCTGGAGGGGCTGTCCAACCTTCGCGGACGGGTGCTGCCGATCATCTCGCTGCGCCGCCTGTTCGGTTTCCCCGAACAGGCGCATGACGATTCGACGCGCGCGGTGGTCATCGATCTCGGCCATGCTCTGGGATTCATCGTCGACAGGGTGGCCAGCGTCATCAGCGTCGAGCCGCAGAGCATAGAAGATGTGGAGGGCATACGCAGCACGGTGAACAGCGAGCTGCTCACCGGAATCATCAAGGATACGGGCGGCTTCGGAATGATCATGGTGCTTGATTTCGCCCGCCTGATCGCCCGGGAGTTCGCCGATATAGCGGCGCTGGCCGGATCCGCCGCTCGGGCGAGCGGAACAGCCGGTGCGGACGACGACGAGGAGGACGTCGACAGCGACGAGCTGCAACTGGTGAGCTTCTCCGCCTCCGGTCAGGAGTACGCCATCGACATAGCGGACGTGCAGGAGATCGTGCAGGTCCCGGAGACCATCGTCCAGGCGCCGAACTCTCCCCCCCATGTGCTGGGGTTGATGACCCTCCGCGAGCGCATCCTTCCTCTGGTCGGATTGCGGAGCATTTTCAATCTGCCGGAGCGGGCGATGGACGAAAAGAGCCGTATCGTCGTGGTGACTCTGGGTTCTTCCGCCGTCGGAATCGTAACCGACAGCGTTTCCGAGGTTCTGCGGGTTCCCGGGAACATAGTGGAGGAGATGCCCCCCCTGCTTGCGAAGGACGGAGAACTTTCCGAGATCGTGCGGATCTGCCGGTTGAACAACGGCAAACGGCTCGTATCCATCATTTCAGTAGACAACATGTTCCGCCACGCCGCTGTGAAGGATTCTCTGAAGATGGCCGGCGAAATGGACGGCGACCACCGGAGCGACGCCGACCTGAACGAGGATATCGACGGCGACGATGAAGAACAGACCGTTGTCTTCCGCCTCGCCGACGGAGAGTTCGGCGTTCCGGTCGAGAGCGTACAGGAGATCGTGCGGATTCCCGAAGACGAGCTGATGCGCGTTCCCAAGGCCCCTCGATTCGTGGAGGGTGTGATCAATCTGCGGGGGACGGTGCTGCCGGTCATCGACCAAAGGAAGCGCCTCGACCTGCCCTCCATCGAACGGAACGACCGCCAGCGCATCATGGTCTTCGTGCTGGACGGCGTGCATACGGGCTTCATCGTGGACGCCGTGAGCGAAGTGCTGAAGATTCCCAAGGCGGCCATAGAACCGTCGCCCAAACTTTCCGCCGAGCAGTCGCGTTTGCTCGGCAGAGTGGCGAACCTCGAAAAACAGAAGCGCATGATTCAGTTGATCGAACCGGCGCACCTGTTCGACGCGGAAGACACCGCGGCGCTCGCAGCGATGACGGAGTAGCGGAGAGGAGTACTTAGGGAATGTCGATCAAGCTGCTTATCGTCGACGATTCGGCGCTGATGCGCCGACAGCTTGCTCAGATCTTCGAGGAAGAGGGCGACTTCGAGATACGGCATGCGCGCAACGGACGGGAGGCTGTGGAAGAAAACCAGGCCTTCTTGCCCGACGTCATCACCCTGGACGTGAACATGCCGGAGATGGACGGCCTGACCGCGCTGTCGCACATCCTTACCGCGCGTTCCGTGCCGGTGATCATGGTGTCGTCGCTTACGGAGAAGGGGGCGCTCGCCACCTTCGAAGCGATGGCTCTGGGAGCGGTCGATTACGTGCCCAAGCCGGGCGGCACCATTTCGCTCACCATCGACGAAATCAAGGCGGAGCTGATCGCCAAGGTGCGCGCGGCAGTCCGGTCGCGCATCAGAAAAAGCTCCGCCTCTTCCGTCAAAGGACTGGGAGAGCGCCTGCGGGAAGAACGCGCATCTGCGACCTCCGCACGGCCCGCCTCCCGCCGGAGCGCGTCGGAAGCCGAAGGTCTGGTGATCGTCGGCGTCTCCACCGGCGGTCCCTCGACGCTGGAGGAAATTCTGCCGAAGCTGCCTGCAGACTATCCTTTCCCGATCATCGTCGCCCAGCACATGCCGATGTTTTTTACGGGCCCGTTCACCGCCCGCATGGGGCAGCTATGCGCGCTGGAGACGGCGGAAGTGACGCAGCCTCTGGAGGTGGTTCCGGGCAGAATCTACATCGGGAGAGGCGGTACCGATACCGTGGTGGGAACGCGCTCGGGCAAGCTCGTCGTGATGCCTCGCCCGGAATCTCCGAAATACCTCTGGCATCCGTCGGTGGAGGCGCTGGGGCGGTCGGTGCTGGATCACTGCGAGGCGGAGCACGTCATCGGCGTCATGCTGACCGGTATGGGGTACGACGGCGCGGACGCCTTCACCGAGATCAAAAAAACGGGGGGACGCACCATCGCCGAATCGGAGAGTTCGTCGGTGGTCTTCGGCATGCCCAAGGAACTCATCGACCGCGGCGGCGCGACACTGGTGCTGCCGGCGGAGAAGATAGCCTCGCAGCTCATCGCCTGGGCTCGCTGACGAACAGAAGGAGAAACGCCCCATGGCCATCGTCAAAAGCACTGTAAAAGAAACTACATCTTCGTACGAGCAGGTCCGTCAAAGGGATTTTTCCCGTATCGTCGCGGATCTCTCAAACCCGGATGCCGCGAAAAGACGCAGAGCGGCGATGGTTCTGGCGCCTTTCTCCGACGCCGCGTCTCATCTGGTTGAACATCTGGGGCGAGAGGAGGACGCAGGCGTGCGCGAAACAATTCTGATGAGCCTTACGCGAATCGGCAGCCCGGAAGTCATCGCGGCACTGGTCGAATGCCTGCGGCTCGACGACCCCCGGCGGCGCAACGAAGCGATCGAAGCGATGCAGCGTCTTCCGGACGCCGTGGCGCCTATCATGTCGTGGCTGCTGAAAGACAGGGATCCGGACATCCGAATCTTCGCCGTGAACGTGCTCGAATCCCTCCGTCACAAAGACGTGGAGCAATGGCTGATCACCGTGGCCGAGAACGACGAGAACGTCAATGTCTGCGCCGCCGCCGCCGATCTGCTCAGCGAAACCGGGACGGAGAAGGCGATCGCGACTCTGGAGCGCCTGAAGGCGCGGTTTCCCGGCGAACCGTACATCGCCTTCGCCGTCGAACTCGCTCTGAAGCGCATTCAGGGTTCGCGAACGTGAGCGCCATGATGATCGGCGATGATGAGTTTCAGAAATTCAGAGAGTTTTTTTACCGGAAGAACGGGATTCAGTTCGACTCCACGAAACGCTACTTCGTGGACAAGCGGCTCGTCGAACGCATCGAGGCGACAGGTTCGGGCACGTTTCGGAACTACTTCACCATGCTGCGCTTCCAGCCCTCCGGCGAAGAACTGCAGATACTGACGAACCTGATGACGGTCAACGAGACCTTCTTTTTTCGCGAGGAGTACCAGTTCCAATGCCTTGTGAAATCGATGCTGCCGGAGATAACGGCGAAAAAAAAGCCGGGGTCGCTCATCCGCATCTGGTCGATCCCCTCCTCCTCGGGGGAGGAGCCGTACTCCATCGCTATCTATCTGAGCGAGCTGTGGCCCGATATCCGCCACTGGGACGTTCAGATCATCTCCTCCGACATCGACACGGACGTGTTGAAACGAGCCCGCGCGGGAAGGTATTCGGAACGCTCGGTGCAGCATCTTCCGGCGAGGTATCTGCAAAGGTACTTCAAGCTGATCGACGGCGAATATCAGATCTGCGATGATTTCCGCGAGGTGGTGGAGTTTACCCGCATCAACCTCTCGGAACCGGGCGACACTCGCACGTACCGCGACTTCGACGTCGTCTTCTGCCGCAATCTGCTGATATACTTCGACGACATCTCGCGCGCAAAGGCCGCGGAAGTGTTCTACGATGCGCTCAATCCAGGCGGCTTCATCTGCCTCGGTCATTCGGAGTCGATGAGCCGCATTTCCTCGCTCTTCCGGGTGCGCAAGTTCCCGGATGCGATCGTTTATCAAAAACCGGAGGCGTGATGATGGATCCTACACGGAAAACAATTCTCGTCGTCGACGACGCCGCCACTGTGCGCATGTACCATCGCTCCATCCTCGAAGGCGCCGGATTCGCGGTCGACGAGGCCGTCAACGGCATCGAGGCGATGGAAAAGGCCCTGACAACGCCGTTCGGGCTCTATGTCGTCGATGTCAATATGCCGAAACAGGACGGGTACAGCTTTTTGCGCGAACTGCGGCGACGCGATCTGCCGCAGACGCCCGCCGTCATGATCTCCACGGAGGCTGAAACAAAAGACCAGTCGCTCGCCTACGAGGCGGGCGCCAACTTCTATATGATCAAACCCATCAAGCCGCAGGATCTGCTGGCCGTCTGCCGGTTGCTTCTGGGCGTCGCCGGAGGCGCGTCATGAACCCGCTGCTGAGACAGTTCATCCTCGAGTCGCGCGAACTGCTGCAGAGCATCGCCGAGAAGCTGATGGCTCTCGAAACCTCTCCGGACGATTCCGAACTGATGACCGAGCTGTTTCGCATGGTGCATACCATGAAGGGCAATTCGGGGCTTTTCGAGTTCGCCGAGATCATCGAGACGCTCCACGCCGCCGAAGATGTGATGGATACCGTGCGCGAGGGGTTGCTTCCGTTCTCCAGGGCGCTCTCCGACAGGCTGCTGGACACGATGGACTTCGTCGGCGTCCTGATCGACAGCGTCGAATCCACGGGCGCCACCCACGTCTCCCATGCGGCGCTGGCGCACTATATGGCGCAGGGGCTGCGCGAGCTGCTCCCAAAAACGGAAGTGAAAAACTCCGTCACGCACACAATCTTCGGAGATACTGCCGGCACGCCTCCGCCGACTCCCCTCGACGACCTGCCGGAAGATGTTCGAATGGCCGCATGGCGGGCGAAGAACGAGGGCGCTCCGCTTTTCCGCCTGATCTACCGTCCGGAGGAGGAGTGCTTCTTTAAGGGCGAGGATCCGTTCCATCAAACGCGACTCGTTCCGGGCGTACTTGGGGGTACCGTGCGCCCCCGCGCTCCCTGGCCGTTATTGGCTGAGATGGACTGCTATCGCTGCATGGTCGATTTCGATCTGCTCAGCAACGCGCCGAGGGAAGAACTCGAAGAGCATTTCCGGTACGTGCCCGAGCAGGTCGTCGTGTACGCAGTACAGCCTCTTGCGCTGATCGCCCTCGAAGGACGTCCGGGCGACGCTCCCGTCCGCGGCGATTTCGTCGCTTCGGCGAAGGAGATGCTGGATAGCGGCGATATCGAAGGGTTGCGCGCGGCGGCGGAGACGATGCTGGAACTCTCCTCGCCGGAGCTGCGCTTCTCCTCGGCGCTTCGCTGGATGCTGCTTCTGCTTCGGACCGTGCCGGAGCAGCCGCGTGTGCTCCGGCGTCTGCTCGAATCGATAGGCAGCGCGACGCGGCCCGATTGGAGCGATCTTTACGAGCAGCAGGAGGCCCCTGCGGAAGCACTGCGGAGCGCCGCAGCCCCTTCACATCTCCCCGGCGCTGTCTTGAGCGAGGAGGAGCTGGAGCGGATCGACGAAATACTGGCCGTCCAGGCCGAAATTCTGGCTCTGAACGACGATGTCGATTGGCTGCCGGGGCGTCTTCGCGCCTGCGCCGCCACGCTGCGGGCCGTGCTGTCGCGACTGGGCGAACCGCCGGACGAGATCGACGCGGCTTTAACCGAGTCTTTGGCCGCATCAAGCGCCGGAGCTTTGCGCGACTGGCTCGCCCTCTTTATCGACGGGCTCGATCTTGAAAGTTTCGGGCCGGAGAAGACCGAACAACCGGACATTCCCGAAACCGGGGAGTTGCAAAAAGTTGAAGAAACTGCTGCGCCTGCGTCTCCGTCTTCGCTCCCGAAAACTTCCGGCGAGTCGCCTCCTGCGTTCGAGCGGAGAGGCGCCGCTCCGTCGAACGGACAGGACGGCGGCGAGTTCAAATTCGGCCGCCGCGCCGAGGACGCGCCGTCGAGCCGGGTTCTCAAGGTCGATCAGGTCAAGGTAGATCATCTTATGGATCTCATCGGAGAGATGGTGGTGGCGAAGAACAGCCTGCCCTATCTGGCCAACCGCGCCGAGAATCAGTACGGCGTCCGCGAACTGGCGCGGGAGATCGGCGCGCAGTACACCGTGATCAACAGGATCGCTTCGGAGATGCAGGATTCCATCATGCAGATACGGATGCTGCCGCTCTCCTTCATCTTCCAGCGCTTCCCGCGACTTGTGCGGGACATCTCCCGCAAGCTGGGCAAGGAGATCGAGCTTGTGCTGGAGGGCGAGGAGACGGAGACCGACAAGAACATCGCCGAAGCTCTGGCCGACCCGTTGATCCACATCGTCCGCAACAGCCTCGATCACGGACTGGAACCGCCCGAGCTCCGCGAAGCCGCAGGCAAGCCGCGCACAGGACGGCTCCTCATCCGCGCGGTGCAGGAATCGGACCGTGCGCTGATCGAGATAACGGACGACGGACGAGGGATCGACCCGGCGCTGGTCAAACGCAAGGCATACGAAAAGGGCCTGATCGACGAAGAGCGCATGGAGCGCATCACCGATCAGGAAGCGATCAATCTGATCTTCGCTCCCGGTTTTTCCACGGTCGAGACCGTTTCCGATCTCTCCGGACGCGGCGTTGGGATGGACGTGGTTCGAAACGCCCTCGACAAGGTCGGCGGCTCGGTCGCTTTGTCGAGTACGGTCGGCAAGGGGACGACGCTGCGCCTCTCGCTGCCTCTCTCGATGGCGGTCACCAACGTGATGATCATCGAGTCGGACGGGCAGCTCTTCGGCATTCCGATGGACGCGGTGGCGGAGACCGTCAGGGTGCCGCGCGACGCCGTCCATTCCATCAAACACAGAAAGACCGCGGTCCTGCGCGGGCGTATCGTTCCGCTGACGCCGCTCAACGATCTGCTGGCCATCGCCGCCGAACCCCGGGTCAACGGCGACGACGAAATCGCCACGCTTGTGCTACGCGAAGGCGACGAATATATCGGCCTGCTGGTGGATGATTTCAGAGAAGTCGTGGATGTGATCCTCAAGCCCATGCCCGGCGAGCTGGCGAAATTGGCATGCTATGCGGGCACCGCGCTGCTTGGCGACGGTTCCGTGCTGGTGGTGCTGAATCCGAAGGAGCTGTTCCGATGAGCATAGAATACGAAAAGAATACCGCGCGCTTCATCGGCGCGGTTAGCGTGGAGGATGCCGAGGGACTGCTCGAGTGGCTGTGCGCTCATCCGGAGGGCGAGGTCGACCTTTCGGCCTGCGAACATCTGCACGCCGCCGAGCTGCAAACGCTTATGGCCGCAGGACGCCGCCCGGTCGTCTGGCCCGAGGACGCCGAACTGACCGGATGGCTGAAGAGCGCTTTGAATTTTTCACAAGGAGACTAGTTGAACATGCCGAAAACCATATTGCTCGTGGACGATTCCGCAGTCATGCTGATGAGCGTCAAACAAACGCTCGAAATGGCGGGGTTCAAAGTGGAGACGGCGAAGGACGGCGTGGAGGCGCTCAATAAACTCAAGGGGGGCTTCAAACCGGATCTTATCGTCACCGACATCAACATGCCGAACATGAACGGGATCGAACTGATCAAGAACGCGCGCACACTGTTGCGTTTCACGCCGATTCTGGCGCTCACGACCGAGAGCCAGGCGGCCAAGCGCGACGAGGCGAAGAAGCTCGGAGCGACGGGCTGGCTGGTCAAGCCGGTCGCCGGACCCGACCTCGTCAAGGTCATCAAGCAAGTCGTTCCGGGCGCATGAAGATGGATACCCAGAAAAAGTCAAGGGAAGAGAACTCCCGGATGCGTCTTGTACTCGCCCTCCTTCTCCCCGTCGCCGTCGGATGCTCGGTCTGGCTCTTCGCACCATGGCTTCCGGGTTCTTCTTCGACGGGAAGTCGTCTGGCGGTCTCCGTTCTGTCGGCCTGCGCGGCCTTGCTCGGCGTTGTCGTTCAACGGTGCGCGGACCGGAGCGCTTCGCAGACAGTCTCCCGTCAAGGACCCGTCCGTGAAGCGCTTCAGGAGACAGCCTCGCCGGAAGATACACGGCTTGACCACATGATCGGGGAACTTGCTGCGCTTCCGAAGTTCACCGCCATCGTCAAAGAGCATTTGAGCAGCGCCAACAACAGCACCGAGACCGGCGCCGTCGCGATTCTCGAAGCGCTCTCCCATGTGCGCGGCCAGAGCGGGGAACTGCTGGAGAGTATGCATGTCCAGGAGAAAAAAGCCCGCGAGATCGCGATGGAACAGGCGCGCTGCTTTGAACGTAACGCCGAGGCCCTCTCAGGACTGAATGACTATCAAACCCACAGAAGTCGTCAGATCCGCGAGGACGGAGAGCGCATCGCGGAGATCCTGCAGCGTGTGCGGGGACTCTCCGAACTCACCAGGATCATCAGCGACATCGCCAAGCAGACGAACCTTCTGGCGCTGAACGCCGCCATCGAGGCCGCCCGGGCGGGCGAAATGGGACGAGGATTCGCCGTGGTGGCGGGAGAGGTTCGGCGCCTCTCGCAACAGACCGAAACCGCCACCGGCAGCATAGACCGGGAGATCGCGGACGTCGGCAAGATGGTCACCGAAAATCTCTCGTTCATCATAGACACGACGAGGAACGACGAGGAGACGGCCCAGGTACAGCGGATCGCGGAAGAGACGAAGAGCATGAACAACACTTTCAAGGAGATAAGCGAGTATCTTTCGGAAAACACGGAGAACACCCGAAGCGCGATGCAGCGCATCTACGACGACATCGTCGTTGCGCTGGGACACATCCAGTTTCAGGACATTTCGCGTCAGCAGATCGAGCACGTCGCCCACGCGCTGGACACGCTCGAAGGCTACTTCGCGGGCGTCGAATCGGCTCTGCGGGCGAGCGCTGAGCACCTCCCGCCGTCGCTGGCCGAAGAGATCGACGGCCTGCGTAAACACCACGTGATGCAGAGCCAGAGAGCCGCCCACGACAAAATCACGGGCAAGAGACAAGAGGCCGACAGCCGGCCGGCCATCGAGCTGTTCTGAGCATGAGAGTCATCGCGATCTCCAACCGGAAGGGCGGAACAGGCAAGACTACAGTGGCGGTGAACCTGGCGGCGGAACTCGCGGCGTCGGGGCGAAGAGTACTGCTTGTCGATCTCGACTCGCAGGGACACTGTGCGGTCGGACTCGGAGTAACAGTCGATCCAGGCAAACCTGCGGCGCATCGGATTTTTACCGATCCTGACGCCCGCCTACTGGACGCGGTGCTGCCGACCGCATTCGAGAACCTCTTTCTGGCGCCGGCGGACCAGCTCTTCGAGCACGGCAGCGGCCTGCGCGAAGATGACCGCCTCGCCCGAGCCCTCGGAGATCCGGTACTGACGGAGCGTTTCGACACGGTCATCATCGACACGCCGCCTTCGCTCGACATCCTTCTGTTCAACGCGCTGAACGCTGCGGACTGGGTGCTGGTGCCGTACGTGCCACACCATCTCTCCTTCGAAGGCGTGCAGCAGCTGGTGCGTGTGCTCTTCAAGGTGATGTCGAAGAGCAACAGGCGTCTCAGGATTCTGGGCTTTCTTCCGATGATGTCGGCGGAGCATATTCGCCAGCATCGCACGATCACAGGCGACATGTCGCGGCAGTTCGGAGCGCATCGTCTGCTGCCCTGCATCCGCACCGACATCCGCTTGGCGGAGTCCTTCGCCGCAGGGCAACCCATCAGGATTTACGCGCCGAAGAGCCGGGGCGCAGAGGACTTCGCAGCGCTTGGTCGGGTCGTTGCATACGAGTGAGCTTTGCAGCGTGGTCGGCCACGGAAAGAAAAGCGAGACGACTGGTTCGCATCAGAAATGACGCCGACAGGGAGCGATCTGCATCATCATCGCTCCCTGTCGTGCGAAAATATTCTAGCCAAAGACCGTGTTTCTGAGACTTCCTCCCGGCGCGTTTTCCCGAGTATAATAAGCATCCGAAAGAATGGGAAGACGACGCTCCGCTGTATGATGTGAAGCGTCGCCTCGTCGACGTACGATAGCGAAGCGGACGAGGGCGCGGGGTTGTACACGGTGTTTTGCGTGCAAGTTATCCACAAGAAGTGTATAAACAGCGCTTTTGTGAGAGAACTGTCCACAATGGACGGTCGTTCAGTGAGTACCGGGAGGCGGTACAGATGATTCACAAGGGACTAGGAGCCGCGCTGTGCGCGTATTTGCTTCTGGCATTCGCGGCGGCGGTGTTCGCCGCTCCCGTCGCGGTGGTCTTTTCGAGGGACGACGGGATATACCTGACCAACCCGGAGGGGAAGAAGCCGGTGAAGCTTGCCGAGGGAAACGATCCGGAGGTGTCCCCGGACGGACGGTTCGTCGCCTTCACGGCATCCTCTGGAAAGGACGGCTGGGGGCGGATGATTGCGGTGGTGGATATAACGTCGAAAAAGCGGACGCTCTTCGGAAAGATTCCGGGAGAAAACAGCTACGGCCCGCGCTGGTCTCCGGACGGGAAGTCCCTTCTTTTCAACCATTGGGACGAGAAGAACTCCGACTGGGTTTTCGGCCTGGCGACACCCGCCGACGGAAGCTTCCGCATTCTCGCGCCCGGCCTGCGGGGAATCTACTCCCCTTTCTGGTCCGCCGACGGGAAATCCGTCTACGGGCAGGATCTGGACACGCTCTACCGGATCGACGCCGAGAGCGGCGCTGTTGGAGAAAAGCGCAAGCTCGCTGAGGTGACCGGCAGCGAAGCGATGGTATCGAGCGCGATACGATTCGTCGTCTCGCCGGACGGAAGCATGTGGCTCTTCGACGGCGAGGTGGAGGATACGGCAAAGCTGATGAAAAGAGGCGAGCCCCTCAGTTCGGCGATCTTCCTGCACATGCCCTCCGACGGGAAAACACGGCGGCTGACTCCGGAGAGCATCTGCGCGATGCACCCTGCCTGGCTTCCCGGCGCCGAGGAATTTATCTTCGCGGGGTATACAGCGAAGGAGGCGAAGCGAAAAGGATTTCCATTCGCACTCTACCGAACCTCCCTCTCCGGAGGGAAGACGAAGCGCCTTATCGAGACGGGAGGCAGTCCGTCGGTCGGTTGGTAAGCTTCAAGACCTCTTCACTTCTCCTGGAGATCATCACTTTTTTCTGAAAACCCGAAGGCAGGCATCGCACTTCAGGATCCAGGAGGCGGAGTGCCGCATGCTGCCGACGCTCCACCTTCAGGATCACTCCGGCAGCTTCATGACGGCGCCTTCGGCGGCGGAGGTTGCCAGCCTGGCGTACGCGGCCAGGAACCCTCTCTTCACGCTCGGCTCGGGGCGTTTCCAGGCGCGCAGGCGCTCGGCGATCTCCTCGTCGGTCAAGTCGATACGGAGCAAGCCCGCGGGGATGTCGATGGTGATCCGGTCGCCGTCCCGGACGATTGCCAGCGGCCCTCCCTCGGCGGCCTCGGGTGAGACGTGCCCGACGAAGCAGCCGTTGTTCGTTCCGGAGAACCGTCCGTCGGTGACGAGGGCGGTCTTCTTCGCAAGCCCCATGCCGTAGAGATACTTCATGGCGGCGAACATCTCGCGCATTCCGGGGCCTCCCTTCGGCCCCTCGTATCGGATGACCACGACGGTTCCCTCCCGGATCTCCCCGGCGAGGATCGCTTCGTCGGCCGCGTCCTCGCCGTCGAACACCCGGGCCGACCCCGAGAAGACGCGCATCGACGGGTCGATGGCCGCGGGCTTCGTGATCGCGGTGTCCGGGGCGAGGTTGCCGCGCAGGACGGCGAGTCCGAGGTTCACGCCGAACGGATCCGACGCGGGGCGGATCACCTCGGGGTCCGCCGGATAGCGCTCGGCGTGCGCGTCGAGGTTCTCTCCGACGGTGCAGCCGGTAACCGTGACACAGTCCGCATGAAGCAGGCTCCTGATTTCCTTCATAACCCTCGGAATTCCTCCGGCAAGATGGAACGCTTCCATGTCGTGCTTCGACGCGGGGTTCACCTTCGCCACATGCGGTGTAGTCCGGCTGCAGCGCTCGTAGAGCTCCATCATCTCGACGCCCTGAATTCCGATCTCGGCGGCTATGGCCGAAAGGTGGAGAACAGCGTTGGTCGAGCCTCCCGTGGCCATCAGCACCCGCACGGCGTTCTCGAGAGAGTCCCTCGTGATGATGTCGTGCGCGCCGATCCCCTGCTTCACGAGCGCGGCGATCGCCTTTCCCGTCTGCTCGGCGAGGCGGAGCCGCTCGGCATAGACCGCCGGGACGAGCGCGCCGTCGGGGATCGTCATTCCCAGGGCCTCCGAGAGGCAGCACATGGTATTCGCCGTCCCCAAAAAGGAGCAGGAACCGCAAGTGGGGCTGCAGAGCCCTTCGAGGTTGCGGTAGGTCTTTTCGTCGATGAGTCCCCGCTGGAGCATGCCGAATGCCTCGGCGTTGGTAGTGCTGTCCGACTTCCTTCCGTCGAACTCCACGCCGCCGAGCATGGGGCCGCCGGGAAGGAGGATCGCAGGTATTCCGAGCCGGGCGGCCGCCATCAGCATTCCGGGTACGATCTTGTCGCACGACCCGAGCAGGACGATACCGTCGAGGCTGTGCGCCCGGACCATCACCTCGACGTCGTTGGCGATCAGCTCCCTTGAGGGGAGGATGTACTTCATCCCCTCGTGCCCCTCGGAGATGCCGTCGCATCCGGCGATGACGCCGAACTCGGCCACGGCGCCCCCGGCTTTGTGGACGCCCTTCCGGACGTAATCGGCGATCTGCCTGAGGTTGAAGTGCCCCGGCACAAGCTCGTTCCATGAATTGGCGATGCCGATGATCGGGCCGGAGAGGTCCGAGTCGGAGTATCCCATGGACTTGAAGAGGTTCCGGTGGTTTGCATCCTTTGTCGCGTTCGCGCTGTGCAGTTTCATGGTGCACCTCCTGGATAACGGTAGTGTTTTCCTTCCTCCGGCATGTTCGCTCCCCTGCGCTCTCAACCCAGCAGGGCGGGGTTCATCCGCCAGATCGTGAAGGCGAGCGCGGCGGCGAAGCTCGTCCATGCCAGGTACGGGACCAGCAGCCACGCCGCGAGCGGACGGACGGCGTAAAACGCCTTCATCGTGGCGACGATGAGCCCCCAGAGGACGAGGATCTCGACGAAGGCCCATATTCCCTGCCTCCACACGAAGAAGATCCACGTCCAGAGCGCGTTGAAGGCAAGCTGGTCAATGAAGAGAGCGAGCGGGACGAGCGCCCGACGGAAGCCCCTCTCGCGCCAGACAAGCCACGCGGAAACGCCCATCATCGCGTAGAGCACGGTCCACACGGGGCCGAAGAGCCACCCCGGAGGCGACCACGACGGGCGGACCAGCTCCCGATAGAACGCGGCCGATTCCGCCGAGGCCAGGCCGCCGACGGCCGCCGCCGCGAAGACGATTCCAAGCCACACGACAAGACCCGCAAGGTGCGATATCATCTCTCTCTCCTCCTTCTTCCAGCCGCTCCTCTTCCAGGCTCCGCTTTCACCGAAGAGAACCGGGAATATCCGGCGAACTCTTTACAAGTGTACTTGCTCTTCTCCGTCCGGTCCAGCCTCCGGAAAACAAAGAGTCACCGCCCCTCTTTTCCGGAGGAAACGGTGACTCGAAAGCGCCTGGAGCCAAAAGACCTCTTATTTCGACCTCCTGGACACGAGCATCGAGTGCGCTGTCCCCCAGACTCCCGAAGGCATCCAGATGATGAAAAAGACCAGGGCGGCGCCGTAGATGACGAGGCGCAGCTCGCCGGCCATGCGGAGGAATTCGGGGAGCACCGTGAGGCAGATCGCGCCCAGGACGGGGCCGAAGAGCGTGCTCATTCCGCCGAAAATAACCATGACCAGCACGTTGATCGACTCGCTGATGGTGAACGTGACGGGGCTGATGAAGAGGATGTAGTGGGCGTAGAAAGCCCCCGCGAGCCCGGCGAGCCCGCCGCTGACGGTGAAGGCGAAGACCTTGCTCCTCATCGTGTCGATGCCGATGGACTTCGCCAGCTCCTCGTTCTCACGGACCGCGATCATCGCGTCCCCGATCCGGGAGCGCTCGATTCTCCACAGGACATATCCGACGCCGAGGACGAACAGGAGGCCGAGATAGTAGTAGTCAATCCGGGATTCAGGAGCGATCGTCAGCCCGAAAAGCGACAGCGGCGAGGGGCGGGGAATTCCGGTGATTCCCATGGGTCCGTTGGTCACCGGAATCCAGTTGTTCATGACCACCGTGACGAGAACGCCGAAAAATGCGGTCGTGATGGCGAGGACGTGCCCTCTCAGCCGCAGCACGAGCTTTCCGATGATGTAGGCGACGAGCCCCGCGAAGAGGCCGGCGATCCAGAAGGTCAGCCAGAAAGAGAGGCCCAGGCGGACGCTGAGCAGCGTCGACGCGTACGCTCCCATTCCATAGAAGGCGGCGTGCCCGAGGGAAACCTGCCCCGTGAATCCGACGAGAAGGGAGAGCGAGAGAGCCAGAACGGCGTAGATCTCCGACATCACAAAGATGTGGAGATAGTATTCCACCGAGAAGAAGCGGGGAAGAAGGTACAGGACGCACGCGGCGGCCGCTCCGAGCGCGAGGGCGGGAAGCTTTTTGCTCATGGCTGTTTTCCTCCTGTCAAACCTTCCGGCTTGAAGATGAAGAGGAGGATGAGGAGAAGAAACGGATAGGCGTCCTTGTAGGCGTAGCTTATGAAGCCTCCTCCGAGGCTCTCGACCAGCCCGATCAGAATGGCGGCGAAGATGACTCCCCTGATTCTTCCGAAACCTCCCAGGATCACGATGACGAAGGACTTCAGCACGACGGTGAATCCCATCTCCGGATTGACGAAGAACATCGCCCCGACCATCGTGCCGGCCGCAGCGGCGAGCGCTCCGCCGATCGCGAACGTGACCGAGTAGATCCTCCGGATGTTGATCCCGGCGAGCTGGGCCGCGACTCTATCCTGGGCGACGGCCCGCATCGACTTTCCCGTCCGTGTGTACTGGATGAACCATGCCAGCAGGAGCACGAGAAGGATGCTGAGGACGAGGATGGCAAGACGCTCCCCGGTGACATGGAGCCCCCGGAAGGAGAAGCGGACCCTGGCGAGTCCCGACGTGATCTTTCTCGGATCCGCCTTGAAGAAGTAGAGGGCGAGGTTCGCGAGGGCCGTCGAAAGGCCGAAGGAGAGCAGCATGCTGTTGATGAGCGGCTTGCCGACGATCGGGCGGAAGACCGCGCGTTCGATCAAAGCTGCGACGACGGCCATTCCGGCCATGGCGATAAGCAGAGCGACGAGGAAGGGCACTTTCAGGTACGAAATCGAGAAGAGCGCCATGAAAGCCCCGATCATGTAGAACTCCCCGTGCGCGAAATTCGCTATCTCAAGGATACCGAAGATCAGGGAAAGACCCAGCGCGATGAGGGCGTAGATGCAGCCCAGAATGACACCGTTGAGCACCTGCTGGAAAAAAACTGTGGCCATCCGTTATTCAGCTCCTCGGGGAAAAAATGCGGGGAGTACCGCTCTCGACTCCCCGCCGCATCTTCTAATACACGGAGATCGGACCGGCGACGACCTCGAACTTTCCGTCATTCACGGCGATGATGTACTCGTCGATGATGAGCTGGTTCTTCTCGTCGAAATGGGCCTTCCCCTGCGGCCCTTCGTACTTGATGGCCGCCAGGTTCTCCCGTACCTTCTCCGTATCCAGGGTATTCGCCTTCTCTATCGCGATGGCGACCATGCGCGCGCAGTCGTAGCCGGCCTGGGCGTACTTTTCCGGGTCGACGTTGTACCTCGCCCGATAGTCCGCCACGAACTTCTGCGCGGCCGGAGTCGGAATGGATGCGACGAACCGGCTCGCCCCGACGATTCCGTCGGCGTACTCTCCCGTCAGTTCAAGGAACTTCGCGTTGAAGGTCCCGCTCGTTGGATCCATGATGAGCATCCTGTCGCCGATTCCCATTTCGTGATACTGGGCGATCACCCGGGAAAGATCGACCGTCTCGCCGAACAGGCAGAGTCCGTTCGCGTCGGTCGAGGAAAGTTTCGTGACGATGGGGTAGTAGTCCGTCTCTCCCTGGTTGAAGTACTCCGTGAAGACGACTTTGGCGCCGAGCTTCTCAAGCTCGACATTGAACGCATCGACCGAGCCCCGGCCGTAATCGGTGTTGATCGCGATATAGGCCCACCGGTCGGCCTTCTTGTCCTGGACGGCCCATTTCGTGAAGGCCTTCGCGATCATCGCGGAGTTGTCGCATCCGCGGAACATCCAGATGTTCCCCATCTCGGTGATTTTCGGAGCGAGCGAGACCGGCGTGATCAGGGGAACCTTGGCGCGCTGCGCCACGTCCATCATCGCCAGCGTGCAGGAGCTGCCGAAATCGCCGATGACGGCGACGACCTTCTCCATACCGACCAGCTTCTCCATGGCCGCCACGGCTGTGGCGGGGATACCGGCGCTGTCCTCGACGAAGAGCTGGATTTCATTGCCGGCAATGCCGCCCGCCTTGTTAATCTCGTCCACCGCCATCTTCACGCCGTTCAGAGCGAGCGTGCCGTCATAGGCGATGGGACCGGACGTCGGCAGGACGACGCCTATCCGGACGGGAGCCTTCGGCAGCTCCGAAAAAGCGGGGGCCGCGAAGACCAGCGCAAGAAGCAGAACCAGCGAAACAACCATGTTCCTTTTCATTGTAGGACACCTCCTGAAATTTTTTGCTGCTCTTCCCTGGTATCGACGATTTTTCATATTCCAAGGTAGGATCGCCGCACCTCGTCGTTTTTGAGCAGGTCGGACGCTTTTCCAGAGAGAACGATTCTTCCGGTTTCAAGAACGTAGGCGTAGTCGGCGATCGAAAGGGCCATGAACGCGTTCTGCTCCACGAGGATCACGGTGGTTCCGTTTCTGCGGATATCCTGTACCGCCTCCATGACTTTTTCCACGATGATCGGCGCCAGGCCGAGCGAGGGCTCGTCGAGCATGAGGAGCTTCGGACCCGCCATCAGCGCCCTGGCGATGGAGAGCATCTGCTGCTCTCCGCCGCTGAGGCTTCCGGCGAGCTGCCCTCTCCGTTCGCCCAGAATCGGGAAAAAGTCGCACGCCCATTCGACACGCTCTTTTACAAGATGTTTTTCCCTGACCGAGATCGCCCCCATTTCAAGGTTTTCAAGAACCGTCATTTTCGGCCATACCCGGCGCCCTTCCGGACACTGGGAGAGCCCGAGAGCGACGATGCGCTCGGGCCACATTCTTTCGATACGGCGCCCGTCGAACTCGATCGTCCCGGACGTCGGCCTGAGCACACCCGAAAGGCACATCATGAAGCTGCTCTTCCCCGCGCCGTTCGCCCCGATCAGCGTGACGATGGAACCCTGCCCGGCCTCCATCGAGACGCCGTCGAGAGCCTTCACATGCCCGTAATGGGCGGTCAGGCCGTCAACCTTGAGAAACATGCTGAAACCCCTTTCCAAGATACGCCTCGATAACCTGAGGGTTCTTCGAGATCTCCTCCGGCTTTCCCTCCGCAAGTTTCTCGCCGTAGCTCAACACGACCATCCTGTCCGAGATGGAGACCACGAGCCGCATGTTGTGCTCGATCAGGAGGACGGTGATCCCCCGCTCTCCCCGGATCCGGAGGATGATGTCGATCAGCTCCTTCGTCTCCACCGGGTTCAGCCCCGTCGCCGGTTCGTCGAGCATCAGCAGCCGCGGGCCGGCGGCCAGGGCCACGGCGATCGAGAGAATCCGCTGTTTTCCGTACGGAATGTTTTTTACGAGGGAACCCTTCCACTCGTCGAGGGCGGTGAAGGCGAGGATATCCTGCAGCAGTCCGTCGACTTTCTTTTCCTCGGCGCGGACGCTGCCCGCCCCCAGCAGAATGGAGCCGAGGGAGGCCTTCCGGTGGAGGCTGAACCCTATCCGGACGCTCTCCTCCACCGTGATGCCCGCGAAGATATTGGTCTTCTGGAAGGTCCTGACGAGCCCCATCGCCGCGATATCGTGAGGAGGCAGGCCGGTGATGTCCCTGCCGAGAAAGCGGATCCGGCCCTTCGTCGGCTTCAGGAAACCGCTCGCGACGTTGAAGAAGGTGGTTTTTCCGGCGCCGTTCGGCCCTATGAGAGAGAGGATCTCCCCCTCCCGGACGCTCAGGTCGACATTCTCCACGGCCTTCAGTCCTCCGAAATGCATCGACACGCTTTCCGACTGCAACATGTTCATTCCGATGCTTCCTCCCCGTCGGGTGCGCAATACACCAGTATTTTCGACACTGCTTTCCGCAGCAGATGCACATGTTCCTCCAGTCGCCCGTCCATCTCGAAACAGGGGCCGGCAAGGCTCAACGCCGCCAGCAGATTCCCCTCCCCGTCGAGCAGCGGAACAGCGATCTCCTCGGCCCCGGCGGTCATCTCGCCGCGGCTGTGCGCGTACCCTTTTTCCCGGATTGTCCCGATCTCGTGCCGCAGCACTGCCGGATCGGTGATGGTCGATGGTGTGAACGACTGGATGGGAGAGGCAAGAATCTTCTCCCTGAGAGAGGAGGGAGCGTAGGCGAGCAGCACTTTGCCGCAGGCCGCGGCATAGAGAGGGAACGTCTTTCCGACGTCGGCCACGAGCTTGAGTGCACGCCGCGGCTCAACCTTGTTCAGGCAGATTCCCGACATCCCTTCCCGGACGAGAAGGAGGACCGTCTGTCCGGATTCGCCGCCGAGTTCCTCGAGGGCTTCGCGGGACTGACGGACAAGTTCGAAGCGGAGCCGCCACGTGTTCGCCAGAATGAGGAGCCGGAGTCCGATCCGGTAACTCTGGGTCTTCGGATCCTGCACCACCCAGTTCTTCTCCTGGAGCGACGCCAGCATACGCTGGACGGTGCTCCTAGGAATTCCGGCAAGCCCCGCGATCTCGCGGATGCCCATGTTCTGCTCGGAGGACATCAGAAGTTCCACGATCGTCATGGTTCGTTCGACACTGCTCACGTCGACCAGCTCCTCCAAAAATGGGACAGGTGACCTGAATCTGAAACAAGCGTACCCGCAAAAATACAAATTGTCAATACTCTCTCGACACATTCTGTCTCGGCACAGACATTTTCGGCGGAACCGATTGCACCGGTTCGGCGCGGCAATGTTTTTTCTTGCACGGCCTCCATGCCCGCTATATACTTCGGAAGGAAGAAAAAGTCCCCTTTTGGAGGGACCACCCATAGGAGGAGAGAAAAATGAAGATCAGCACCACTTTACGAGGCATCGTACTTCTGCTGCTGCTTTTCTCGGTCACCAGCACGGGACTCGTCTTTTTCCAGCTCGACAGAATGCAGCAGGACGCTGCGGTCGTCAATTCATCGGGCATCGTCAGGGGCGCGACGCAGCGGCTTGTCAAGCTGGAGATGGCGAACAAGCCGTCCGACGAGCTGATTCAAAGGCTGGACTTGGTGATCCGGGGCCTCGTGGAAGGGAACGAGTCGCTCGGGCTTCCAAAGGCAACGGACGAGAAATTCATCGCCGGGATGAAAAAGGTTGGAACGGAGTGGGCATCGCTGAAGGATGAGATCACTGCGAGCAGGAAGAGCGGCGCCCACGCCGCGCTGCTCGAAAAGAGCGAATCCTACTTCTCGACGACGAACACGGCAGTCGCTGCGGCGGAGGCATACTCCAAGAGAAAGGTGACGACACTGAAACTCATGCAGAGCGTGTTAATGCTGCTGAACCTGGCGCTGCTGCTGGGTATCTGGTTCATGAGTTCCAGAAGAATTTCCAAACCGCTGACGAAGCTGATCGGCATCATCGAGCATCTGAACGTCTCCGAGAAGATCCCCGAATCGTTCATGACGAGGGCGGATGAGGTCGGAGGCCTTTCGAGAGCCTTCCAGAAAGTGATGAACAACATCAAGAGCCTCGTCGAGGATATTTCGGCAACCTCCGGCAAACTGGCCGGCTCCTCCGCCTCCCTGCGCTCGGTGAGCCAGGAGTGGGCGGCCTCGTCCGAAACTTCGAGGAAGAGCGTCGACGACGTCTCGGAGCAGATGGAGAACCTCGCCGCCGCAAGCCAGGAGATCAACGCATCGGTCGAAGAGGTCGCAAGCGGCGCCCAGGCGTCCGCCGAGAGGGGAACGGAGATGGCGGAAGAAGTCGAGCGGGCCCGAATCGCCGGAGAAGAGGGAATGAGAGCCGTCGCGAAGGTCGTGTCGAGTATCGAGGGCGTCGCGGAGGACGCTGAAAGAGCAGCAGGGGATGTAAAGGGGCTGGGTGAGCGCGCGAGAGAAATCCAGAGCTTCGTGACGCAGATCGGCGCCATCGCCGACCAGACGAACCTGCTCGCGCTGAACGCCGCCATCGAGGCCGCGAGAGCCGGAGAGGCGGGAAGAGGTTTCGCCGTGGTCGCCGAGGAGGTCCGCAAGCTCGCCGAGGAGAGCAACATCGCCGCGAAACAGATCGCCGATCTGGCAGGAGGTATTACGAAGGATCTGGACCGAGTCGTGAAGTCTTCCGAGGGGAACGCCAAGGACTCCCGCGAATCCAGTCTGCTGGCGGGAGAAACCCGTGAAACCATCGACAAGATGATGGGAGGACTCTCGCGCATCTCGACGGGAACCCAGGATCTGGCGGCCGTCTCCGAGGAGCAGGCTGCCTCCAGCGAAGAGATCGCCTCCGCCATCCAGAGCATCGCCACCCGCGTGAGCGCGGCCGCATCGTCGTCCGAAACGCTGCGCGGACAAATAACGGAGATGGCGGCTTCGGCGGAGCGCGTGACGCACGACTCGGACATGCTGGCCTCGCTCTCCGAAAAACTCGCCTCGCTGGTGGGCGCGTTCACCCGCGAGGGAGGAAAAGGATCGAAAGGGCTGGTTCCGCTGAAGGACGGGAAGGCAAAGCAGTCATAACACATGCTTGGGCCGCCGGGCGGTCTTTCCCGGCGGCCCCTACAGAACGGCTTTATTCTCCGGATGAAAATTTTCCGGCCTTGTACGAAGCGACGCGGAGACGAACCTTTTCGGAAGCGGCGTCCAGCAGCTCCCTGCGCGGAGGCGCTTCGGATGTCAGTTCGCGGTTCTCCTGCGAGCGTAGCGTCCCGGCGACTCGTTCGAGCGTCGCCTCGGTGGCGTCCTGAAGCTCGCACTCCCAGACGACGAGAACACGCCACCCCGCGTTTTCAAGCTCCGTTCTCGTCCGTGCGTCCCGCTCGACGTTCCCGGCGAACTTCTCCGCCCAGAAGGCTTGTCTGCTCTTCGGAAAAGTCGCCCTCCGGCAGCCTTCGTGCCTGTGCCAGAAGCAACCGTGCACGAAGACGACCGTCCGGTATTTCGGGAAGACGAGGTCGGGTGTTCCGGGGAGACTCCTGTCGCGCAGGCGGTAGCGGAACCCCATCCGGTGAAGTCCGAAGCGGAGTATCCACTCCGGCTTCGTGTCGGCGCTCCGTATGGAGGACATGACTTCGGACCGTTTTTCTACGGAGACGGTGTCGGTCATGTTCCGATTGTTGCTTCAAGAAGACCGGTGTGCTTCAATCCGGTTCCGGGAAGCAGAAGATACCTTATGACCGAGCAGGAGCGGTAACTCATACTCACGGCGCGAAAATAATCGACCATGACAAATCTCTTCGCTCTCATCTATATCCACTCCTTTATCCACATATTTCGTCGGTCCACTGCCCGCTTCGAAATCGAAGACAAGGCGTTGTCACTGTAATTGTTCCCTAATACACCCGAAGTGTAATCCGAGGTTCTGCCTTTGTCAAAACGCCGTAATCGCCTTGTTTGGCGGGACCTTTTCGCCAGACCGATTGCGTGCAAAAAGTCCCTCGAACATATAGAATAGAAGTCACGAATGTACGAAAAGGAGGCGAAGCGGATGTACCGACTGATCGATCTCTTCTCGGGGGCTGGAGGCATGACCCTCGGATTTGTTGACCGGCGTTTCTGCGGCGGGTATGAATGCGTCCTCTCGCTCGACAGCGACGCCGCAGCCATGAGCACGCACGTCGCCAATTTCGGCGGAGAGAGCATCGTCGGAGACATCGAGGAGTTTCTCTTATCGGATTCTCCAGTGCCGCAAGCCGATATCGTCATCGGAGGGCCGCCGTGCCAGGGTTTCAGTCTGCTGAACAAGACGCGCACGGGAGATCCCAGACGTGCTCTGTGGGAGCCCTTTCTGGAAATCGTCTTCCGCAGCGGCGCGGCCGTTTTCGTCATGGAGAACGTCGCGGAGTTGCTCCGCTCTCCCGAAATGAAACAGATCAACGAACGAGCTGAGGAGAACGGTTTTCTGCTTCATGCATCCGTACTCAACGCCGCCGATTACGGCGCGCCGCAGACCCGCAAACGGACCGTTACCATAGGCGCCAAGGCCGAACTCTTTCCTTTCGGAATCCTCCTTCCCGAGCCGACGCATGCGGGACGTTGGCGCACCGTCCGCGAGGCGATAGGCGACCTTCCCGACCCCGAAGGGAGCGAGATACGCGACGAGAAGCCACCCCTCGACCTCCACTTCGGAAGAAACCCGACGAAGACAAGTCTCGAGCGATACAAGGCCGTTCCTCCCGGAGGGAACCGCTTCGATCTGCAGAAGAACGCACCGGAATTGCTCCCCGAATGCTGGCGCAAAAAAACCTCCGGCGGAACCGATCTTTTTGGCCGCCTCTGGTGGAACCGCCCGTCCGTGACTATTCGAACGGAGTTCTTCAAGCCCGAGAAAGGACGCTACCTCCACCCCGAGAAGCACCGCCCCATCACACATCGAGAGGCTGCGCGCCTGATGGGCTTTCCCGACGATTTTCTCTTCCGCGGCAGCAAGACCGAGATAGCCCGCCAGATAGGCAACGCCGTTCCGCCGCCTCTAGCCGCCGCCCTGGCAAAACAAGTTGGAACAGCTCTCGACAGCATCCAGGAATCCAAGGAACGGGCGAGAAAAGTCTCATGATCGACGGATATATCACGGAAACCCGAAGAGAGTTTCACCTTCGGATTCTCTCGGACATCATCAGGACAAATTCCAAAGGAACCCTTAACTTTGCCGATAGTTCGAGCGTTCTCAGCTCCTCAATCGCCCGAGAGATGCTCCCTCTTCTCGGAGGCTCGGCCGGAGAGGGACTTCTGACCGCGCAAACGGCGGGACTGATCTTCGAGGATCTTTGCCTTTCGTTCCTTCGGGACTGCTTCGGAAAAATCGCTCATCTACGTCCCGGTAAATGGACGTTCGCACGCAACCTCTCCATAGCGCGATTCGAACAGTACAAGCACCTTGTGGACGTGGAAAATCTCACGGCACGCCACCCTGAACTTGCCGCGGTTCTGGGCGGGAACTACATCATCAAGCCGGATATAGTCGTTTTCCGTGAACCCGAAGAGGACGATGCAATCAACGAATCGGAGAATGTTGTCGACGCATTTTCAGCGAACAGGACCGTACTTCGGAAAACAAACGGAGCGGGCCCTATCCTTCACGCGAGCATCTCGTGCAAGTGGACCTTACGGAGCGACAGGAGCCAGAATTCCAGGACGGAGGCGCTGAACCTGATACGCAACAGGAAGGGACATCTTCCGCATATCGTCGTTGTGACAGCCGAGCCGATGCCGAGCCGGATAGCCTCCATCGCTCTGGGAACCGGCGATGTCGACTGCGTCTACCACTTCGCCCTGAAGGAGCTGGAGCAGGCCATAGGCACGATCGGCTCGGAGGACTCGACAGAACTCATCGAAAACATGATTCGCGGCAATCGTTTGAAGGACATAAGCGACCTCCCCCTCGATCTGGCTGTGTAGAGTGACGACGAACGCAGGGAGCGTCCGCATTGCTAAAAGAGCAGGCAGGGCATGAATCACTGCTGGGAAAGGAGCGTCGGTATGGACGAAACGGAGCGGAACAAACAGTTTACCCGCCTCATCGGGAGGACGCGCACTCTTCCCCGGCTCTTTCCCCTGCGGCGAGCCCTTTAGGGTTTTGCACGAATCACGTGAGGACCACGCAGGCAATCAGCGCAAGCCCTATCGCCGGCTTCGCCTGCAAAAACCTCCGGCGTATAAAATAGAGGTGTTCGGCGCACAAAAAAGAACGGATCTCGACAGAATATTTCGATAGCAGGCTCCTCCGCAGGTTTAGGAGAGGTTGCGAGCAACTGCGGACAGGAGGCGTTTTCATGGAGGCCGCGAAATCGTTCGAAACCATACTCTATCTCGCCCGCAAATACATCTGGTGAAAGACTTCTGAAGAAGCCGCCGCCATGCCGGAACACGTTCTGGCCCAAGCGATGAACATCGGGGACTACCACGATGTCCTTCTGATGAGATCCCGCTTCGGGGACGACGCGCTCCGGAATGTGCTCGCGCACGCCGCGGCCGGACAGTTCAATGCCAGGTCATGGCACTACTGGCATTACATGCTCGGGCTCGCAGAGAACGACCACGTCCCTCCGCTCCCGACGAGGCGTTTTTCATGAAATTCATGAAAGACGACGATCGTTCACGCTGTCGATTCTCTGCGCGATCACCCCATCCCGGAAATGAATCTGCTCTCCCGAAAACTCAGCGGAGACCGAGACTCCCTCCTTTGAGCTTCGCGTTACTGCGTCAGCCACTGGTAATCCTGCCTGCAATCCACTATGTAGTCGACATGGACCGTCTGCTGTTTGATTTGGTACAAAATCAGGTACCATTTTTGAACGAACAGCTTATGATACTTGTTCGGCGGGAGAAACTCCCCTGCGATGAACGGAAATCTCTCAGGCATCTCCTCAAGAGAGCGTATCGCGTCCATAATCTCGTTTTTTATCTTCCGTGCGGCCTGAGGGCTTGACCGTGCAAGGAACCCGAGATGCGTCGTCAGCATCTGTCGGGCGCGGTCGGAGACGACGATCTTATATCGAGCCGTTTTTTCCATGCTCCGCCTCGTCGAGAACACTCTCCAACCAAGCGTCCAGTTCGTCCGGGGAGGTTCCGGCGCGACCGGCCAGGCGATCCTCCTCGACGGCGAGCAGCTCTTCGCGCAGCTTCAGCATCTTTTCCCGGCGGGAGAACGTCCCCATATCCATCACCACAAGATCCCCTTCGCCATTTTTCGTCAGAAAGACAGGCTCGCCGGAGGACTTGCACAGGGCCGATATCTCGTTGTAATGCTGCCGGATGCTTGCGGACGGTTTGATCTGCATTGCACCCACCTCCATGTCATTATTATGAACATATACTACTTCTTTCCTGCTATAAAGGCAATCGCAATTCCCGGCAGTACGACTTCACAGGAATCTCCACGTGCAAAAAACCCCTGCTGCATATAGAATTATTCTTGTAAAGTCGACTTCCATCCATCGGTCGACGCGCTTCTCTTGAATCGAGGTTTCAAGGAGGTATCGCAATGATCGAATTCTACGCAGTGATAGACAGAGACGAGGACGGTTAATATTTCGCCTGCGTCCCGGAGCTTTCGGGCTGCCATACGTGCGGCGAGACCATGGAGGAGCTTCTGGAGAATCTTGAAGAGGCGATCGCGCTGTACCTCGAGGTTGTCGAATATCCTCGTGAATTTCCCAGCATCCGGAAAGTGGCCGTCGGATGAGCCCGAAGCTCCCGAGGGCAGGATGCTATCGTGCCATGATCCGGATGGCTGTCCGCAGCAATGTAGCGGAAGGCGGCGGAGTCATGGGCGGCCGCTTCGATTTTCCCGCTCAGTTCCCCTTGTTTATTCCTCCGTCGACGTTGATCACTCCGGAGGTGATATGCTTCGAATAGTCGGATGCCAGGAAAAGAGCGGTATCCGCGATATCCTGCGCCTCCGCGAATCTGGGCAGCATCGACATCCCGATGAGACGGGCGCGTTTTTCAGGGGTGACCTCTTTCAGCATCGGGGTGTCCACCGCTCCGGGACATATGCAGTTGACATTGATGTCATATGGCGCCGCTTCCCTTGCGATCCCTTTTGTCATCGCAATAACGGCGCCTTTGGTAGAACCGTACAGCGTGCTGCCATGAAATCCTCCACCCGTTTTCCCGGCGACGGATCCTATATTGATTATCTTGCCGTACCTCTGCTCCATCATTATGGGGAGAACCGCGATGCAACAGGCGAAGATGCCTTTGACGTTGATGGCGTAGAGCCTGTCGAACTCCTCTTCGGTCGACTCGAGGATTGGCTTGGCATGGACCACTCCCGCGCTGCAGACGATGATATCGACCCGTCCCCATTGCTCTTTGACCATGCTGACATTCGTTTTTACCCGGGCAATGGACGAAACATCCGTTTTAAAATACAAAGCCTCGCCGCCTGCGCCGCGCACCGATGCGCAGACCGATTCCGCAGCTTCATCCTGCATATCGAAAAGAGCCGCTCTCGCTCCGCAGGCGGCAAAGGATTCAATCGTCGCTTTTCCGATGCCGCTGGCTCCTCCTGTTACAATCGCCACCTTTCCGGAAAAATCGAATGTTTTCCTGGCTCCGTCTGTCATTTCATATCCCCCTCAAAGATTTATATCGAGTTCTTCACGACGGCAACAAAAAAGGTACGAGGAGGTAACGGCATTCCAGCACTTCAGGGTGCTTTTTCCGGGCCAGTTCCCCTCCTCGACCTCATCCTGATTTACCATGACAATCCCGCCGGCTATCACCAAGCGGAACCGTGCGGCGGCTGCATCTTATTTATCAAACTTCGTTAAAGAGGTGAACGTCTGCAGATTCGTAATAAGCCTCTTCTGCGATTCCCACATTCTGGCGATCCACGGGTTCTCCTTCGCCTTTTCTTCGATGATCTGGTAGGCCAGATCGTGCGCGATCTTCTGATCTTCCTTCGAAAGCTTGCAAAATACGACGCCCGCCGCTTTCAAACGTTCTATCGAAGCGGCCTGGTCCTCCATCTGCTGTGCAAAAACTTCCATAGTCGCTGCATGGGCGGCGTTTTTCACGATCTCCTTCAGATCCTCGGGAAGCTCATTCCACTTCGCAGGATTGATAAAAAGCTGGAAGATGTTCGATCCCGCATGAATGGGAGGTATGATCATGTACTTCGCTATCTCGTGGATGCCGAGAGCTTCATCCATCGAAGGGAAGCAGAATTCCGCAGCATCGATCACGCCGCGGCGCAGCGCGGGAACGACCTCTCCGCCCGGAAGCTGCACGACCGATACGCCGAGTCTGTTGAAAAGATCCATTGCGAGCCCCGCGGTTCGCATCTTCAGCCCCTTAAGGTCCTCCAGCGTTCTGATCTCCCTCGTCGACCAGAAGACCTCGGGAGGAGTCAGCCCGATGGGAAACACGATGACGGTATCTCCGTACATCTCCTGCTGCAGCTTGTTCCCCTCGCGATAGGACCAGGTGATGAGATCGAGGGTTTCCGTAACGCCTCCCGGAAGGGTGTAGAAGAGATCCCCCGCGGGGAAAAGGCCTTTCTGCCACGCCGGAGTGTTCATGGCGGCGTCCAGAACTCCGTCCCGGACGGATTCGTACGTGCTTGCGGGAGGGACGATCTCTCCTTCGCCATGCGTCACTATGAGAAGTCTTCCCCCGCTCATCTTTTCGACTTTCTCGGCCCAGGAGAGATACGCCTGGGAAAGAGGCAGCCGAAGAGAAAAGACGCTCTGCGTCACCCATGTTATCGGAGCCTCCGCCGCACTGCCGGACGACGCGAACAACACCAACAAGACAAAAACGGCTACAACGACTTTTTTCAAACTCTTCATAAATTACCCTCCTTCACATTCTCCGTCCCGAATTTCGAATACGGTTTTCCCCACATGCGCACGACCCCTGTACCGCGGAAACATCACGCTCCGCATAAAGCTTCCGATATCAAGAATACATAAAGACATCAAACAAAAGGCACTGCCAATTTTTAATTTATGTATTTTTATAGACGCTCATTTTACGCCTCCTCATTTAAATACTCAAGAGACGACTCAAAATCACACGACTCAAAATCGAACTTGACAAACGGTTCATCGTATGAAAAAATGTAACATGTTACGTAGTATGTAATGTACCATAATACAAAGGGATTGATAACTACACGTGAGAAAATCAAAAAACCGGAACGCCTACATCTTGTTGAAAGACATGCTTCTTCGCGAGCAAATAGATCCCAAAAAGAGGTTATCTGTTTCTTATCTCGCAGAGATAATCGGCATGGGCCGGGCTCCTGTGACCGATGCGGTCAAACGCCTGGAATCGGAAGATTTTCTTAAAATAATTCCGCGCCAGGGGATTGTGGTGAGAGAAATGACCGTCCAGGAAATGCGGGACATAAACGAGACACGGCTTGTGCTTGAAACTTACATAATGGAGCGGATCGCTCCTGCTTTTTCTGAAGAAGATGTAAAAATACTGCGCGATTTTATTGATTCAATGAAAAAATATGAAATTCTAAATGATTATTATAATTTTATTGTCTCAGACCATGATATGCATATGTATCTTTATGGCTTATGCCGGAATCAGTATATGACCGATATCCTAACAAAACTGCGGGATCGTATTTTTACTGTGGGTTTCAAGATTGTCGCCCGGCGCGAGGGGCGAATGAAAAGCACGATACAGGAACACGAAGCGATTTTGAGCGCTCTGGAAAAAAGAGATTCGCTTCACGCCTCCGAAAACATGCGCACCCACCTTACCAACGGCTGGCGCCTGATTTAAAGAAAGCAACCGGAGACTTTTTCCGAGCAAAGAATTCATTGCCGCTATTTATTAAAGGAGATGATATTGTTGAATGTTTTCACCATGGCATTGCTGCAATTGGATACACAGGATGATAAGGCCGCGAATCTCAAGCGTATCGGGGAAATGATCGACGAGGCCGCCTCGAAAAGAGCGCAGTTTATCTGCATGCCGGAAATGGCGAATTATATCGGCGTCGGCGACGGTCCTTACGAAAATGCCGAGGATATTCCAAACGGCCCCACCACGGCGCTTTTCGCCGAGAAAGCGAAAGAGCACGGCGTCTGGATTCACGGCGGAAGTATCCCTGAACGAATTCCGAATGAGAAACGCGTGTTCAATACTACGGTCGTTCTTAATCCGAAGGGAGAAATCGCGGCGAAATACCGGAAAATTCATCTTTACGATATAGACGTTAAAAACGGCATCTCGTTTAAGGAATCCGACAGCATTAAGGCCGGCGATGAAATAGTCAATTTCGACTCGGATTTCGGCCCCATGGGGTTGGCAATATGCTACGACATCCGATTTCCTGAACTCTATCGCTTGCTGACGCTTCGGGGCGCAAAGCTGATCTTCAATCCTGCGGAATTCAATCTCTTCACCGGCAAGGACCACTGGGACAGCCTTGTTCGCGCCCGCGCAATAGAAAATGTATGCTACATGGTTGCGCCCGGTCAGTTCGGTCCGAAAAAGACCTTTCATACCTATGGGCGTTCTATAGTCGTCGATCCCTGGGGCAACATCATCGCCAAGGCAAGCGACAGGGAGTGCATTGTCACGGCCGAGATCGATATGGGGTATGTCGATCACATGAGAGAGCAGGTGCCTTGCGTCAAAAACCGCCGACCGGAAACGTACAAGTGGTAGCTTCTTTATTCTGGTGATTTGCAGCAATTCAAATCCATCCGGCACAACTGCGCGGATGCCTGGAAACTCAGATGGTGATTTTGTTTTGGATATTTTTTAAACGATGCTGATCGGAATAAACAAATTATCGGAGGTGGCTTCATGAAACTGCTCGAGATGAATACGACGGATTTTCAAGCCGGATTCAAGGAACCGAAGACTGTAATCATTCCTGCGGGAGCGTGCGAAGTATGGGGACCCCATCTGCCTCTCGGAGCCGACGCCATTATGGCTGAAGAAATCGCAAATCGACTTGCAGAAAGGATGGGATGGATCGTCGGCCCTACTCTTCCCGTCGGAGACTCCACCATGGTATGGGGCCCCGGAACAATAACGGTCCGCCCGGAGAGTTTCAAAATGTACCTTGAGGACATTTGTGAATGCCTAGTAAAGCATGGAGCCCGCCGTTTTTGTTTTGTCAGCCCCCATGTGGCCAACATGGCCATAATTTCCCAAGTGGCATGGAAATTGAAGCTCGAACATGATGTGGACTGCTGTATTTTTGACTGGTGGCGCATCGTGCAGCCTGTCGCCAGGGAAAAGAACATCCTGGACAACGACGGAGTGATGGCCCATGGGCATGCGAGTGAAGCAGGCACTTCGTGTTTCCTGTATACCAGGCCGGATCTTGTCAAGACCGATCGCCTGCAGAAAATAGTCCCTGCAATAACGAACAATTATCCCGAGTACCAACAGTTTATCCCATTCGCATGTTACGGCGATCAGTACATGCTCGGCGACGCGACATGCGCATCTGCGGAAAAAGGGGAAGCCCTCGTTGAAGCCACCCTTGACCGAATGGTGGAGTTCCTGAAACAGTGGAATCCCGTAAGCAACAAAGAAATATAAAGCAGATGCCTGCCAAAGAAATCGATACAGACGCGGTTTTTTGAGAGAACAGCCGGAATTTCTGCAAAAAAAACGAACTTCAAGAATTGAGAGGAGGCATTTCATGTTGGGGAGGAAAGTAAAAGTTGCCGTTGTTCAAAGAAGCGGGGCAGGGACAACACAGGAAAATTTACGAGGAATGACGTCCATGGTGGAGAAAGCAGTCGATACCATTCACGATCTCGATGTCGTCGTGTTTCCTGAATACTGTTATTTTGCACCGACCACGATGGAAGAATCAAAAAGGGTTGCCGAAGAAATCCCCGGACCGTTTACGGACGCCATGGCTTCCCTTGCAAAAAAGCACAATGTCAATATCATTCCCGGAACCTTTATTGAAAATGCCAAGAGCGGCAAAGTACACAACGCCACGGTGTTCATCGACCGCCAGGGCAGAATCTTGGCGGAATACCGCAAGATCCATCTGATGGATGCAATTGGTTACAAGGAATCGGATTATGTGGAAGCCGGAACGGAAATGTGCGTTTTCGACTCGGATATAGGCCGTATAGGGATGATGGTTTGTTATGATTTGCGTTTCCCCGAGCTGGCGCGAAGCATGGTTTTGAAAGGCGCGGATATTCTGTTCGTTCCGTCGGAGTTTCCATCCGGCAATCCGCTGCCTCCAAGGACGGATCATTGGGATCTTCTTGTAAGAAGCACCGCGCTTTTCAATCTTACTTATGTCGTAGCTGCAAATCAGTATGGACCTCTCCATAAAGACAATCCCTTCGGACGGTCCTCGATAGTCGATCCGTGGGGAACAATCATCGCAGCGGCGAGCGGGAGGGAGGAAATCGTCTTCGCAACGCTCGATATGGACTATCAGCAGCAGGTACGGGACAGAGTTGCAACCTGGGTGAATAGGCGGCCGGAATTGTACGCTCTTTAGTACTTCGCGTTGCGTTCAATGGAAGATTCTGATAGGGGAAATATTGGTTTACACAACAAGGAGGATATCATGAGAAAGATTGCTGTTTTTGCAATTTGCGCTGCTCTGTTCCTATCTTTTGCAGTTAATTTCGAGAAAAACGCAGCATTCGCTGCAGCGGCTGACGAGTACCAGAGAATGACGCTGAAATTGAGCACTTCCGCATCGGACCAAGGCGTTGACGCCTTGGCGGCGAAACTGTTCGGCGAACTCCTGGACAAAGCAAGCGATGGGAAGATTAAAGTTCGGGTCTTTCCGAATGCACAGCTTGCCGGCGGAAGCATGCCCAAAAACATTGCCCTGCTCGCACAGGGCGGACAATTCGAAATGGCTGTTCTTTCCGCGAGCGTCCTGGGAAATCTCGACGAAAAATTTCTGACGGTGGGCGTTCCCTTCACGTTTGCGAATTATGAGGAAGTGAACAAACGCCTCGATGGAACCGGAGGAAAATGGCTGGCCGAGATGCTCGAGCCGAGGGGTATCGTGTATTTGAGCGCAATGCACAATGGCTTGAAGCAGCTTACAAACGGCAAACGTGAGATTCGAAGCCCCAAAGATCTGCAGGGCTTAAAAATTCGTATCCCCGGCGGCGAGGTTGGAATCAGAACATTCAAGGCTTTCGGATCCGACCCTGTTGCTATGAGTTGGACGGAATTGTTCACGGCTCTTCAGCAAGGCACGGTCGATGGACAGGAAAATAGCTACCAGACCATTGACGCGGGCAAACTGTATGAAGTACAGAAATTCCTGACAGAATGGAATTATTGTTACGACGGCTATTTCTTCCTTATGAACAAGAAAGACTGGGATAAACTCAATGAACCCACCCAAAAATTACTGAGAGAAAAAGCCGTTGAAGCTGGTCTTTGGGGAAGAAAATACCTTGAAGACGGGGAAACCGAACTGAAAAAGAAATTCAAGGAAAACGGCGTAACGATCACCGAACTCAGCGCTGAGGAATTGCAGGCTTTCCGTGATTTCGTCAAACCGGTTCAGGAATATTTTATCGACAAGTTCGGCGCAGAAGCCGCAGCAGCCTGGGGGCTTGAGAAATAATAAGGCGTGATCCAATGGCAATAAACGTTTAAAAAGTACAACCTGATGGCTTATTCCGCTGTCAGGTTGTACTTGTCACATATTTTTATTAAGAGTTTTGATTGAAAAGGAGTACGATTTGAAATGAAAAGTTTTTTAAAAAATCTTGATGAAAATATAACGGTAATAGTTTTGATATTTATGCTCTTTCTCGCTTTTGTCAATGTAGTAGCGAGGTATGTTTTCAGAGCATCCATCTCCTATACTGAAGAGATAACGACTATGCTCTTGATTTTGGTGAGCACTTTAGGTTCAGGTATTGCCGCAAAGAAAAAAGCTCATCTTGGCTTAAGCGCATTAACCGATCTTCTGCCGCAGCATTATCGAAAGTTTGTTGATTTTTATGCAAATTTTTTGGGGGCTTTAATAAGCGCAATTCTGTTTTTCACAGGTATTACCATGGCTGTCAACGAATACAACCTTGGGCAGATTTCAATCGGGCTGCAGGTGCCTACGTGGATCTATTGCATGTTCATTCCAATCGGCGCAGCTTCCATGACATACCATTTTAGCAAAGTAGCGTACAAGTCCATATTTATTAGCCGGAAATAAACCAAGACAGCAAAAAAACAGCAGTTTTTTACTGAAGCTTGCTCCTTGCAAGAGCAGGAATGAGTCGGGACAAAATCATTATTTCAAAATGTTGATATTTTAAGGAAGCTTCTCTAGTTTTTCATGGAAGGAATTGGTTGAAATGGTTGGTGTTGTGCTCTTTGCATCTTTTGCCATACTCGTTCTTCTCAACATCCCGATCGGGGTGTCGCTAGCCGGGGCAGGACTCTTAGCATTGATCCAAATGGAAATGAATTTCAATATTTTTCCCAATATCTTTTTCGCCGCGACCAGCCCGTTCGTGCTGCTTGCCATCCCTTTTTTCATTTTGGGTGGAAATATCATGGAAAGAGCCGGCATATCTCAAAAACTCATCGCCTTTGCTCAATCCTTTGTTGGTCATATACGCGGAGGGCTGGCCATTGTATGCGTCGGTGTAACATGTTTCTTTGCGGCAATATCCGGGTCAGGTCCTGCGACGGTAGCGGCTCTCGGGGTAATTATTATCCCTGCGATGGTCAAAGTAGGGTATCAACCGGCGACTGCGGCGGCGCTCATGGCCACTGCAGGCGGAATTGGAGTTATTATCCCTCCGTCAATTTCATTCGTTATTTTTGGCTCAGTCACTGGCGTTTCTATTGGAAAATTATTTATAGCAGGTATTATTCCGGGGGTTTTAATGGGAATCAGCCTTGTCTTGGCCACTTTCTTCGTAACAAGAAAAACAAACCTCGACAAGCTGCCAAAAGCCTCGTTCAAAGAGCGCTGGTTTGCATTCAAAGATGCGCTATGGGGCTTGATGATGCCGGTGATTATACTCGGCGGTATTTACGGTGGAATCTTCACACCGACGGAGGCGGCAGCTGTAGCTGCTGTTTATGGACTCTTTATAGGCTTTTTTATCTATAGATCACTTGATTTGTTCCACTTGAAGGAGATCATTGTCACTTCAGTAACTCAAACTGCCGTGGTGATGTTTATTGTAGGAATGGCGAATTTTTTCGGATGGGTCATTACTATTGAAGGGCTGGCTGCTGAAATAGGAGATCTTCTGCTGAATTTAGCGGGGGGGAGTTTATTTCTATTTCTCATCATAGTGAACATTTTATTGTTGTTCACCGGATGTGTTCTGGATGGCACCTCCGCTCTTTATATCCTGTCCCCCATCATTCTACCCATTGCCACAAGGCTAGGCTATGACCCTCTCGTCCTCGGAGTTGTCATGGTGATGAATCTGGCAATAGGAATGGTCACTCCTCCAGTCGGAGTCAACATTTATGTTGCATGCGGCATCACGGGTCTCCCCTTTAAAGATGTCGTTAAAAAAGTCTCACCATTTTTAATAGCTTCTTTAATAGTTTTGGTACTGGTTACGTATATTCCTCTAATTTCACAGTTTTTGCCAAGTCTCATGGATAAATAAACTTCTCTTCTCCCTTCGTTACCGACTTGCAACACATTTTCTGTTGACTTCACTCTCCCGAACTACTAGAATCCTAAGTACGGGTTTCAGGCGATGCCGAAAGTACGTCCGGAATCCGGAGGCGACAGAAGCGGCTGTTCATCACCATCATCCATAGGAGGGATAGGAATGAAGAAGTTTTTGCTCGTGCTCTTGTTTCTCGCGCTGACGTTCTCGGTGTTCGCACAGAACGCATCGGAGGCATCCTCCGTACTGCGGGTCATCACATGGTCGGGGTACGCCCCGCAGGAGCTGCTCGACAAGTTCACCGCGGAGACCGGGATCAAGGTCGAGGTGACGCTGAGCAACAACGAGGAGATGATCAGCAAGCTCCGCGCGACCCGGGGCGGCGGCTTCGACCTGGCGCAGCCTTCCCAGGACCGCATCTCCTCGGTCGTGGAGCAGTACAAGATCTACCAGCCCATCGACTTCTCGAAGATCGACGAGAGCCAGATCGACCCCTCGCTGCTCGAGGCGGTGAAGAAGAACACGCTGGTCGACGGCAAGTCCTACGCCGTGCCGCACGTCTACGGCACCGAAGGCCTCGTGATCAACAGGGCGAAGGCCCCCGACGTCAAGGATTTCAAGGACCTGCTTGATCCGAAGTACGCCGGCCGCGTCTCCTACCGCCTGAAACGGCCCACGCTCATCGGCATGGGCTTCTCGCTCGGACACGATCCGTTCTCCCTCTACGACAAGCCGGAGGAGTACCAGAAGTTCCTCGACGAGATGGAGAAGGTCCTGATCGCCGGTAAGCCCGCAGTCAAGACCTACTGGGACAACGGCGACCAGCTGCTCCAGCTTCTCCGCTCGGAAGAGGTCTGGGCGGCGTCGGCATGGGAGCAGGCAGGATGGAAGCTCCACGCCGAGAACCCCGACATCGACTACATAGCGCCCGAGAGCGGCGCGCTTGCCTGGGTCGACACCTTCGCGATCCCGGCCCGCTCGGAGAACCTCGACGCGGCCTACGCCTACATCAACTTCATGCTGCGACCCGAGAACGCCGCATTCTTCACCAACCGCGAGACCTACGGCACGGCCTCCAAGGACGCGGTGAAGTATCTCGAGCCCGAGATCAAGGCGAACTTCGAACGCGGCCTGCCCCCCGAGGTTCTGGCGAAGATCAACTGGTACCCCACCGTTCCGGCGGGCATAGAGGAGATGGAGGGAAGAACCCTCGACAAAGTCAAGGCAGCCAGATAACCGGCCGTCATCATATCCTGCAGCCGGCGGCGGTCACTTGTTGGCCGCCGCCGGCCACATTCGAGGTGAACGGCGCATGCGCATCGCTCTTTCAGTAGAGAACCTCACCAAACGATTCGGAGACTTCACCGCGGTACGGAACGTCTCCTTCGACGTCGAGGACGGAAAATTCTTCTCCATACTCGGCCCCTCCGGCTGCGGCAAGACCACACTGCTGCGGATGATCGCCGGATTCTATCAGCAGGACGAGGGAAAAATCCTCTTCAACGGCAAGGACATGGAGGGAGTGGCCCCGAACAGGCGCCCGGTCAACCTCGTCTTCCAGAACCTCGCGCTCTTTCCGATGATGAACGTCTACGAGAATATCGCCTTCGGTCTGCGGCGGCGCGGGGAAAAGGGCTCCGCGGTGGACCGCAAGGTCAGGGACATGCTCGAGCGCGTCGGCCTGCCGGATTCGGGGAAAAAAGAGATCAGCCAGCTCTCCGGAGGCCAGAAGCAGCGCATCGCCATCGCCCGCTGCCTGGTGCTGGAGCCGACGGTGCTGCTCCTCGACGAGCCCCTGGGGGCGCTCGACGCCAAGCTGCGCGAGCACATGAAGGTCGAGCTGAAGACGCTCCAGGCGCAAGTGGGAACGACGTTCGTCTACATCACCCACGACCAGTCCGAGGCGATGGTGATGAGCGACACGGTCGCGGTGATGAACAACGGAGTCTTCGAGCAGATCGGCACGCCGCAGGAACTGTACCACGGACCGGTCTCCTCCTTCGTGGCCCGGTTCGTCGGAAGCAACAACAGGCTCTCCGTGACGATCCGCCGGGACATCAACGGGGGCATGTTCGCCCGCTACGCGGACGCCTTCGATCTCCGGCTCTCCCGCGCCTGCTCCGATCTCGGGGAGGACGGAGCGTATGACCTCTTCGTCCGCCCCGAAGCCATGCTGATCAACCCCGATACGGACGAGAAACGCTTCAACTCGCTGCCTGTCGAGGTGAAGGCGATCCTCTTCGACGGAGGAAACAGCCGCCTTCTGGTCTCTCCGGAGGGGACGAAAGACGAGTTCACAGTGGCGCTGCCGCAGACGAGGCAGTACGACCATATTCGTGCGCACGACCGCATCCGTGTCGGATGGGACGCCTCGGCCTCCCTCTGCTTCCGGAAGAGCGAGTGGACGTTGTACGATGAAACGTAGACGACTGATTCAGGGCGGCTTTCTCTTCTTCTTCCTTCCGGTGGCGCTGTGGCTGGCGCTCCTGATTGTCCTGCCCCATCTGGAGCTGCTCCGCCTCTCCTTTTCGTCCACCCGCGAACCGGGGTTCACCCTGGGCAACTACATGGCCTTCTTCCATGAGCCGATCTACTGGCTGACCTTCGTCCGGACCGCGATGTACTCGATCCTGGTGACCTTCATCGTGATGATCATCGCACTGCCGGTCTCCTTCTACATCACGAAGATCGCCAGGGTGCGGGTCGGCGCCTTCCTGACGGTGCTCGTCCTCGTTCCGTTCTGGGTGAGCGAGCTCGTCCGGGTCTACGGATGGATCATCCTGCTTCGCGAGAGCGGCGTGCTGAACCGGTTCCTCGTCTCGACCGGCCTGTTCAGGGAACCGGTGGAGATGCTCTACAACGACGTGACGATGGTGATGGGACTGGTCTACACCAGCATGCTCTTCATGGTGGTGCCGGTCATCGGCGTGATGGACGCGCTCGACGACTCGCTGATCGAGGCGGCCTACGACCTCGGCGCGTCGAAGACCGCGATCTGGCGGACCATCATTCTTCCGCACTGCACTCCGGGGATGGTGTCGGGAGGAATCATCGTCTTCATGCTGGTGCTGGGAAGCTACCTGACGCCGAACCTGATGGGCGGCAAGAACTCCCTCTGGTTCACCGAGCAGATCTACAACCAGATCATCCTCTACTTCAACTGGAACCAGGGCGCGGCCTTCGGATTCCTGCTGCTCGGACTCTCCTCGCTGATCATCTGGGCGGGACTCCGGCTCACCGGTCAGAGTCTCAAGGAGGTGGTCAAATGATCCGGACGCTTCCGTCCTCGAAGGGGTACCGGCGCGGGTTCCGGCTTTTCATCCTCCTCTACTTCGTCCTCCTGTTCGCTCCGCTTTTTGTGACGATGGTGCTCGCCTTCAACGACTCGATGTTTCCGTCGCTCCCGTGGGAGGGGTTCACTCTCGACTGGTTCTTCGGAGCCGGGCCGCAGAAGTACGGCATCTTCAACGACCAGACGAACCTTCGAAGCCTGGCGACGTCATTCCGGGTCGCCCTGGCCGTGACGGTGCTCTCGACGTTCCTGGGGACGTGCGCCGCCTTCCTCTTTGAGCAGGAGAACTTCCGCTTCAAGGGAGCCCTTTACTTCCTGATGATCGCGCCGCTGGTCATTCCGGGCGTCATCCTCGGCATCTCGATCCTGATGTTCGCCAACACCGTCGGCATCTGGATCGAGGATCTGTTCGGCGTCTACGTGAAGTTCCTCGTGCCCGGCTTCTGGCTGGTGGTGCTGGGGCAGTCGTCCTTCATCTCGACCATCGTGGCGCTGGTGGTCTCCGCCCGGCTGAAGAAATTCGACCGGTCTCTCGAGGAGGCCGCGTACAACCTCGGTGCGAACCGCGCCGAGGTGCTCTGGTTCATCACCCTGAAGTACCTGCGTCCCTCGATCTTCGGCGGCGCCGCGGTGGCCTTCCTGATGTCCTTCGAAAACTTCAACACCACGGTTTTCACGGTAGGCTCGCAGGCGACCCTGCCGATCAACATGTACATGCAGGTTCGGGACGGCTCCACGCCGGTGATCAACGCGATCTCGCTGCTGCTGATCCTGGGCGCGTCGATCTTCGCCGGGGTCAATTTCTGGGCAAGCGGCCGGAAAGAGGCATGAGCGTCCGTCCGACTCCTTCTTGGATCCGGCGCTTCTCCGCATGGCGGGAACCTCGATAGTTTCTTGTTTCCGAATCCTGTAATTGTCCGGGGTGAAAAAGAGTGGTAGCATGAAGAGATAACGATGAATCGCGAGGTGGAGCAATGGACGGGCAGGAAATGGTGACGAAGGATTTCGCGGAGGAAGGAGTCGCTATTCTGACGGAGCGGTTGGCGCTCCTCTACTATGCGTTCGTCAGTACCATGATTGAAGAGATCGGCGAAGAAGAAGCCGAGCGGCTGACGAAATCGGCGATAGCGTCCTACGGAAGAATGAGCGGGGAAAGAACTGCGGAAAAGGTGATCGCGCAAGGCCTTGAACCTCTGCTGGAGCACTATAAAAAGGGGAACGACCTTCCCGCCGTGGGCTGGAAAAAAGGCCCCGTCCCCATCCCGGAAGGCCTGCCGGACGGCTATGCGCACAAGGTAGAGTACTGTCCTTTCGCGAAACACTGGAAGGATCTTGGCTTCGAAAAGTGGGGGCGGCTGTACTGCGGCGTGGACCAGGCGAAGTATGCGGCGTACGGAAAGGGGTTCAAATGCGTTCACGACAAGAACCTGCTCGACGGAGACGAATACTGCATCGTCCGCGTCGAGAAAGGAATTCCTCAGGAGGAGTGAGCGCGCGCAACCTCCACCATTTTCATCGAAGACGAAGATACGTTCTCGCCATACCAAAAAATCGGCCGGGAGGAGCCTCTTGTGGCACAACCAAAAAGCATTCTGGAATACTGGATTTTAAAACTGCTTGATTCGAGAACGGAACCTCAGGGTGCAGGCTCACTCCTCGAAATTCTTGAAGATCAGGGACTTTCCGTCAGCGAAGCAGGTGTGGGAAGAGCCATGCGGGCTCTGCGCAATCAGGGTTTTCTCGAAAAGAGAGGCAAGCAGGGACATTGCATCACCCTTTCCGGAAAAGAAAGGCTTCGCAAAATCGAGGAGGAGAAAGAACTCCGGGACTTTCTGAAGGACGTCGTCGTCCAACCGGGAATGAGAGGGGGCAACAATCTTATCGAACGCCTCGTCGCACGGAAGGCCATCGAACGGGAGGCGGTCTACCAGGCGACTCTGAACGCCACCGAGGAAGACTTTGCGGCAATAGAACGAATCGTCGCCGATCAGTACGAGAACATGAAGAAGAACGAGAATTACGTGGACATGTCGGCTCAGTTCCACCGCGCCATTTTGAAGGCGTCCCGTGTTCCTCTGCTGGAGACGCTGTATGATTTTATCGGCATTTCCTCCAAATGGCAGAATTTTTTCGTCGGCACCTTCAAGGTGTACAACACGCCGCTCAACGTTTCTCACGACAAAATACTCCGGCTGATGAAGGCCCGGGACCCTGAAAAGGCGGCGGAGGCAATGGCCTCGCACCTCGAAGACGTGATCGCCAACGCAAAGAAACTCTCTCCCGAAGATCACTGAACGCTGCTCCTTTCCCCGCATCGCGGATATACTCTTCCTTCCCGGCAGGAACGCTTCCTGTCGGGATTTTTTATATGGATTCCGCACAAACGTCTTCGAAAAAGCATTGACAGAATCTTTTTATTACGCTACTCTATCGTCGTTCATCATTGATGATCTACGATCTGTTTCATTTGAGACCTGTTTACAAAGTCAAAGAAGTTGCAATTACTTTATCTAGGAGGCGCAGGAATGAAGATAAACGGAGCCCGGCTCTTTCTCGAAATGCTCAAGCTGCACGGGGTTAAGGATGTATTCGGACTTCCGGGAGAGACGACCCTTGCGTTGTACAGGGAGTGGGCGGAATTTCCGGATGTCCGGCATATCCTGACGCACGACGAGCGGGCCGCCGCGTTCATGGCGGAGGCGTACGCAAAGGCCGCCGGAACAGTCGGCGTGAGCGAGGCTCCCAGCCCGGGAGGCGCTCATCCGGCGCCCGGCGTTCTGGAATCGTTCAAGGGTTCCGTCCCCACCGTCTGTTTCACGTCGGACATTCCGTTCAACAACGACAAGAGAAACATGCTCTCCGGGTTCGACCAGAACCGGCTGTACGAGGCCATCACGAAGGAAAGCATGCTGATCACGCGGGCCAGGGACATCCCTCACCTCGTCAGGCGCGCGTTCCGGGTCGCTCTCTCGGGTCGTCCCGGCGCCGTCCACGTCCGCATCCCGCTGGACGTCTACGAAGAGGAGACCGAGATACACGAGGCGGACCTCTACGGGGGGAGCTGCGCGTGGCCTGCCGACCGCCCCGTGGCGGACTCCGAAATGATCGATCGTTCGCTGGAGCTTCTTTCCCGGGCCGAACACCCTGTGATCGTCTGCGGTCAGGGCGCCCTCGTCTCGGATGCGGGAGAGGAAGTCCTCGCCCTTGCCGGAATTTTCGACGCCCCCGTCGGCACGACGATGACCGGCAAAGGCTGCGTCCCTGAGCGGCACCCTCTCTCAATCCGCGTCATCGGCGCACGCGGAGGAACAAGTTTCTCGAACCGCTTCCTCGAAGAGGCGGATCTCGTCTTCTTTGTGGGCTCGAACACGGATTCCGCCGGAACGGACGCATGGAAGCTTCCCTCGGTCTGTCGTCCGCCGAAAATCGTTCACCTCGACATCAGCAGGGAGGAGACGGGCAACAACTATCCCACGGACGCCTGCCTCGTCGGGGACGCCAGGGCGACGATCGCCGCGATGGTCGAAAAATGCCGAAGCAGAGGCCTCGGAAATAATCGAGAAAGCAAGGCGAAGGTGGCCGACGCGATGAACGCGCTCGATCGATCTCTGGAACCGGCCCGCACTTCGGACGACTACCCTGTGCACCCGGTCCGATTCGTCAAGGAGCTTGAACGCCTCCTCCCGGAAAAATCCTTCATTTTCGTCGAACCGAGCGTCGGCAGCATCTACTCCGCCGCGTACCTCGTGCAGGAGAGATCCGGTCGCATGTTCCTCTCGAACTACTCGATGGGAGCGCTCGGCTACGTCCTTCCCGCCGCGGTCGGAGCGGCGGTGGCTCACCCGGATTCCACGGTGATCGCGCTCGGAGGGGACGGGAGCTTCCATTTCAACTGCGGCGAACTGGAGACGTACAGCAGGCTCGGGCTGAACATCAAATTCGTGCTGCTCAACAACAATGTCTTCGGATGGATCCGGGGGGAGATCGAGCACGTCTACAACGGAAAGCCGTTCGGAACAGACTTTCGATCAGTGGACTACTGCAAGATCGCGGAGGGCTTCGGATTGAAGGCTCTGAAAATCACCGATCCGGCACACATAGCCCGCGCCCTTGAAGAAGCGTTCGCGCATCGCGGTCCCGTATTGATCGAAATGCCGGTGAGATCACAGGACGAACTCGTTCCCCCGGTTCCGCGATGGATTCCGAACGCGAAACGAAAAGGGCTTCCGTATCTCTATTAGCGCACAAGGAGCTCGTCTCCTGGCGGGATATATACGAACCACATTCAGAGGAGGGGTAGCAATGAAGAAGAAAGGGTTGTTGGTAGTTCTGGCGCTTTTCGTCGTGGTTTTTGCTCTCGGAGCGACAGCGTCGTTCGCGACGGATGATGAACTGAAGATCGGATCGAACCGTGTCGGCAGCACGTGGTACGTTCAGGCCGCTGTGATCGCCGATGTCGTGCGGAAGGCCTATCCTGAACTCAAGATCGACGCGGCCCCCATCGCCGGAGGCATCGGCAATCTGAAGCTCCTTGGAAAAGGAGAGATGAACATCGCGCTCACCATGGGAAACAACAACAAGTGGGCCTACGAGGGGACGAATCTCTTCAACGAGCCGATCACGAATCTCCGCACCATCGTGGGCGGCCTTGATCAGTTCTACGTCGGCATCGCCGTCAGAAAAGGAAGTGGAATCACCTCCCTGAAGGACATCGCGGAGAAGAAGATGAAGATCCGTCTCATGACGGTCCAGCGCGGCACCACGGGAGAGGCCTCGGCTGCGCACCTGCTGGAAGCATACGGTTTCTCGTACGACGACATCAAGAAATGGGGCGGTTCGGTGGAGCACACCGACTTCGAGGCCATCGTCAACGCAATGAAGGACGGGCGCTGCGACCTCTTCATCCAGGCGCTCTCGAAAGGGCACCCGACCTTCACCGAACTCGCCGTGACGGGCACGATCGACCTGATAGGCGTCTCGGAGGAGAGCATCGCCTTCCTCGAGAGATACGGCTACACCCGCTCTGTGCTTCCCGCCGGTAATTTCAAGGACCAGGAGGCCGATCTCGTACTTCCGGGATACCGGAGCACGATCACCGTGACGGACAAGATGGACGACGATACGGCCTACAAGATCGCGAAGGCGATCTTCGAAGGGAAAGCCTCGCTTGTCCAGGGACACAAGGCGTTCGAGGATTTCAATCCGGAGAAGGATGCGGTCAACCCGCTCAACCTCGGCGGCGTTCCTCTCCATCCGGGAGCGGCGAAATTCTACACGGAGAAGGGACTTTTGAAGTAAGCGGTTCAGGTTCATAGACAGCGCGCAGACGACGGACGGGGTGAACGTGTTCCTTTTCGCCCCGCCCGTCTGCCGATACGAAGGAGGGAACGGAGCGAAGTGGAACAAAAAATACGGAGTCATCTCGTTGCAATTACAGCACTCTTATGGGTTGCGGGGCAGATCTACGTCGCCTTCTCCGCGGTGCCCGGCATGACGATCCGACCGCTTCACGTCGGCTTCTGCCTTATTCTCGTCTTTTTGCTGAAACCCTCTTTCAAAACGTTTCCGCGACTCTCGCTCGTTCTCGACCTCGCCTTCGCCGCAGGCATCGCGCTCCTGATGATCCACGTACTCCGGCACGCCGACCGGATCAGCACCCGTATTCCGTTCGTCGACGACATTCTCGCGTCGGATTACGCATTCAGCGCACTGCTCGTGCTTCTTCTGCTCGAGGCCGGGCGGCGGACCCTCGGATGGTCCATGACCGTCATCGCGCTCGTCTTCATGGCGTACAGCTTCTTCGGAACCAATCTGCCCGGCATCCTCGGCCATCCGAGGGTGACGGTCGCCGCGTTCGTCGAAAACCAGTTCATGACCTCGGCGGGCATCTTCTCGAGCCCCATCGCTGCCTCGGCCCACACGATCTTCTACTTCATGATCTTCGGTTCGTTCCTGGCCGCGACGCCTGCAGGGACTCTCTTCGTCGCCATGGCCAAATACGCTACAAGAAAGGCGGTCGGAGGCGCAGGCAAGGCTTCGATCGTCGCGTCCGGGCTCTTCGGCATGATCAGCGGAAGCGCCGCGGCGAATGTGGCCTCCGTCGGCTCGATCGTCTATCCGATGATGAAAAAAGCCGGTTTCAAGCCGGTCTTCAGCGGCGCACTCCTGGCGACGGCGGGGACGGGTGGGCAGCTCATTCCTCCCGTTATGGGCGCTTCGGCCTTCATCATGGCGGATATGATCGGCATTTCGTACTTCACCATCGTCCTCTGCGCCATCCTCCCCTCGCTTCTCTACGTCGGCTCGCTCTTCTGGGAGGTGCATCTCGAGGCCCACAAGCAGGGGATGAAGGTCGAAACCGTCGACAGGGACGAGCTGCTGCGGACCATCAGGAGCTACTTTCACCTGATTATCCCGATCATTCTGCTGGTGGCCCTCATCGCGTACGGCCGTTCGCTGATGTACTCCGCCCTGGCCTCCACGCTCTCCCTGATCGTCCTCTGCCAACTGCGGAAGGATACCCGCCTCTCGATAGCGGAGATCCTGAAGATGGCGATCGACGGAGCCAAAGCATCGGTCATCGTCACGCTTCCATGCGCCCTCGCGGGCATCGTCATCGGGGAAGTCGTCTATACAGGGCTCGGCCTTCGTTTCAGCGCGCTCATCGCCGATCTCTCCGCCGGGAACCTCCTGCTGGCCCTCGTTCTTTCGACCGTGATGATCATCATCATGGGAATGGGAATGCCGACGAGCGCGGCCTACATCATGAGCGCGGTCCTTCTCGCCCCGGCGATGCAGAAGCTCGGCATCCAGGCGCTCGTAGCGCACATGTTCATCTTCTACTTCGCCAACATGTCGATGATCACGCCGCCCGTGGCAATCGCCTCGTACACTGCGGCGGGAATGACCGGGACGGGGCTCTGGGAGACCGGAATGGAGGCGGTCAGGCTGGCAATCGTGCTCTTTCTCATTCCGTTCGTCTTCGTCTACAATCCGGCGCTGCTCGGCCTGGGCAGTCATTACGAGATTATCGCCGTCTTCTTCTTCTGCTCGGTGGGAGTGATGTCGCTCGGCATAGGGGTCATCGGCTTCCGGAGGAAACCGATTTCTCTGCTTCCGCGCACTCTCTTCGTCCTCGCCGCGCTCAGCATGATCGTGCCGGAGAGGATATCGAGCATCTCCGGCCTGCTCCTCTTCTCCGCGCTGCTCTTCTTCAGCAGAGAGCGGCGGAACGCAATACCACCTGCCGCGAATTCATAGAGCGATCTCCTGCAACCATCCTAATTAAAAAAGCGCCCTCTCTGTTCTCAGGAGAGAACGGAGAGAGCGCTTTATTGGAGTTCTTCCCTGTCAAAGCGTTCTTTTCGCGAAACGCGCCTTCGCGCCGAGTTCCCGGGAGATGTTCAGGAGCCGGTTGTATTTCGCGTTCCTCTCTCCCCGTACGGGAGAGCCTATCTTCATCAGCGGAGCTCCTACGGCAACGGCGACGTCCGCCTGGAAGGGATCGTTGGTCTCGTTCGAACGGACCGAAGCCGCGACGTCGTATCCGTGTTCCCGGGCGAAAAACGCCGCGTCGATCGCCTCGGTGACCGTACCGATCTGGTTGATCTTCATGAGCATCGCGTTTCCGGCTTTTTTCTCTATTCCCTGCTGCAGCCGTCCGATGTTGGTCACGAAAATATCGTCACCGACAATCATGCGGTCGGGAAGGAGCTGCGTTATCGCCGAAAAATCATCGAAGGCATCCTCGTGGAACGGGTCTTCGATATAGCGCAACGGGAAGCTGCGGGCCAGTTCGACAATATACGCTTCGAATTCGCGTACGGTCACGCTCCGGCCGTTCAGGTCGTACATGCCGCTTTTTTCGTCGAACAGTTCGGTTGCGGCAATATCCAGCCCCAGCGATATCCTGTCGTCACACCCGACATCCTTCGCGGCGCGCAGCATGTATTCGAAAGCTTCCTCGGAGGATCTCAGCGGCGGCGCCCACGCTCCGCAGACATCGGGAACAACGCCGAAGGACTTCGAGAGCGCCTTGCCCAGCGCGTAATGCGTTTCGGCAAGTGCTTCCAAGGCTTCGGGAAAACTCTCGAAGCCGTCGAAACACAGGATATAATCCTCGAATTCGATCGAGGCCGGGGAATATTCTCCTCCGGCGATGACCGTGGCTGCCGGGGCCGGAAGCCGGACAGCCCTCACACCGCCGAGGTACAGGTACGGCGGAAGCCCGGCGGCTTTCGCCCCGGCCTTCGCGACCGCGATGGATGTCGCGAGGATCGCGTTGCTTCCCAACTGTCCCTTGTTCGGAGTGCCGTCCAACTCCATCATGAGCTGGTCGATTTCCCTCTGTTCCAGCACGCTCTTTCCTTTCAACGCCGGAGCTATGATTTCCGTGACGTTCGAGACCGCCTTTCGGACGCCGAACCCCCGGAAGCGTGTTCCTCCGTCGTACACTTCGCACGCCTCGTAACGTCCCTTCGAGGTCCCCGTCGGGACAGAGGACTCGACCTCGATGCCCGATTCTGTGACCAGCCTGACTTCCACCGTCGGTCTTCCCGTCGATCCGAGGATCTCCATTGCTTCGATTGCGCGAATCCGGTCGCTCATTTCAATCTCCTCACTTCACAAGGACAAGTCGTAAATTCATCAGATTGGTACCGGTGTGCCCGGTCACAAGGGTGTCGCCGAGCTTTTCAAGCAGTTCGGCGCTGTTGTGCTCCTTCAAATACGAGTCGATACGAAGTCCCATTTTAGCGACGCGCCCGTACGTCTGCGCGTCGGCGATACCGCCCGCTATGTCGGTCGGCCCGTCCGTACCGTCGCTGTCGACGCTTATGCAGACGACTTGTCTGTCCACATCCCGGAACTTATTCGCGAAACCGAGGACGGTCTCCTGGTTCGGCCCGCCGCGTCCCGGATTATCCCGGATCGTGACCGTCGTCTCTCCGCCCGAGATGATCGCACAGGGCGGAGGAAACGGACGTCTCCAGCCTGCGACCTCCTTCGCGATTCCGGCAAAGAAGCAGCCGAGTTCTTTCGCCTCACCCTCGAGCTTGACCCCTAAAACGGCAGGTATGTACCCGAGGCGCTTCGCCTCGGAGGCAGCGCTTTCGCACATGCTCCATGGATCCGCGACACTGATGATGCGATTTCGAACCCCGTCGAGATTTTTCGGCGTCTCCATCTCCGGAGAGACGAGCCCCTTCTCAAGATGACTCACGATCGAAGAGGACACGCGATTCCAGATATCGAAACGCTTCAAAACATCGACGGCATCCTGAAAGGTCGTCGGGTCGGGAAGGCACATATCGGGCCACGGCATACCCTCGGGCGCCGTGTTCAGCGTCAGAGTGAAGGCGCGCGCCGGGTGGAAGCGTTCCGCAAGACGTCCTCCCTTGACGAGACAGAGATGTTTCCGGACGGCGTTGATCTCCTGAATGATCGCCCCGCATTTAAGGAGCATATCCGTCAGCGCGCCTATTTCGGACAGAGCGACGCCGTCCGGGGGCAGCGTCGTCAGCGCGGAACAACCGCCGGTTATCGCCGCGAAGACCAGGTCGTTCTGCCGGAGCTTCCCGAGAAGGGAGACAATACGCCGGGCGCCTTCGACGCTTTCCGCGTCCGGTATCGGATGCCCCGCCTCGAACACTTCGATCCGTTCAAGCCGTCGCTTTTCACCCTTTTTCACGACGACGACGCCCTCGTCGATCCTGTCGCCGAGGGTCTCCTCAAGCGCTTCAGCGATCGGAAAAGCGCCTTTGCCGCTCCCAACGACGTAGACATGTTCATACTCCCGAAGATCCAGAACATCGTCTTCGATATACAGAAGATCTCCGTCACGGCGGACAAGGCGGCGCGTTCCCCGTCCCGGATCTCCTCCAAGAATCCCCTCGCCTACGATTCTGAGGGCATCTCTTCTGGCTTCGGACTGTCCGTGTGCGACAAGCTCTTCAAAGTTCCTGAAAACACAAGAGGTGCTGCTCTCCATAGTGCTCATCTCTTCTCCAATAAAGAGGATGTATACGACTTGTAGAATGTGGAAAGGACGATCAGAAGCGACAGCGCGATGAAGGTCACCGTGATCGGCCGAGTGTAGAAAATGCTCCAGTCCCCTCTGCTCATGATGAGAGACCGCCTGAGTTCGCTTTCGAGCATGGGGCCGAGGACGAGCCCCAGAACAACCGGGGCCATCGGGAATCCTCCGCGAGACATGAGATACCCAGCCAATCCCAGGGCAAGCGTTATGCCGACGTCGAAAGCGTTGTTCCGCAGAGCGAAGGAGCCGACGACGGACAAAATGATCAGAACAGGCATCAGGTAGTGGGAAGGAATATCGAGAATCTTGACGAACAGCCGTATCCCGCCGAATTGAATGATCGCCATGAATATGTTCGCGATCAGGAGCGTGGTGAAGATACCGGCGACGACGTCGGGAAATTTCGTGAAGAGTTCCGGCCCCGGCTGCAGCCCGTGAATCATCAGGCCTCCGAGAAGAACGGCCGTGACGCTGTCACCCGGAATGCCGAGCGTCATCAGGGGGATAAGCGCTCCGCCCGTGACACCGTTGTTCGCCGTCTCCGACGCTATGACGCCTTCGACCGATCCCCGACCGAATTCTTCGGGGTGCTTGGACATCCTTTTCGCCTGGTCGTACGCGAGGAAGGAGGCGATGTTGCCCCCGGTGCCCGGGACCATGCCGATGAAGGTGCCGATGATGCTGGAAAAGAATATGTTCAGTTTGGCCTTCCAGATATCCGGAATCGACGGGAAGAAATTGACGAGATTGAGTTTCTTGGTGAAGCTTTGATTCCCCTTTGCACCCGCCCCTTCTTCGAATGTGTCCAGTATCTGGGGTATGGCATAAAAACCTATGAGCGCGGGCATGATCGAAATTCCTGTCATGAGGTTGATGCTGTCGAATGTGAAACGGAGATCGCCCGTAATCTGGTCGACGCCTATGAAGGAGAGCGTCAGTCCGAACAGTCCGGACACGATCCCTTTCATCAACGATTTCGCGGATATGGAGGCTATGATCATGAGTCCGAAAAGCGCCAGGGCCATGTACTCCGGCGGCCCGAACTTCAGAGCGTACCGTGCGATCTGCGGAGCCACCGTGACAAGAATCCCCCAGCTGATGAAACCGCCGAAAAAGGATGCCATGACAGCCCACCCCAGCGCCCTCGCGGCCTCCCCTTTCTTCGCCATCGGGTACCCGTCCAGCGTCGTCACCACTGCCGAAGGAGTCCCCGGGATATTGAGAAGAATTGCTGAAACGGCCCCGCCCGCGATTCCTCCCACGTAGACGCCGAGCATCATCCCCAAAGCATGCACCTTGGGGAACGTGAACGTGAGCGGGACCAGGAGGGCGACGCCCATTGTCGCCGTCAGGCCCGGCAAGGAGCCGAAAACAAGCCCCATGAATGTTCCGGCGAATGTCAGGAACAGGCACATCGGATCCGAAAGAACGTTCAGTATCAGCGAAAATGCGTCCATAGCGATGTCACCTCATAGAATCCGCTCTAAAAGTCCGGCGGGCAGAGGAATTTTGAAGACGTAAACAAAGAGTATGTGTATGCACGATGTAAAGCCTATCGACAAGGCAAGAGCGGCGGAAAGCGAGCGTTTTCCGGAAGGCGCGAAAATATATGCCGCAAGGAAAATGAACACTGCGCTCGAGATGAAAAAACCCACGGAATCCCATACCGCAACGTAGGCAATCACCAAACAGAGAAAGAAGATCGTTCGGAGGGGTATCGAGGGAAACAACATGCGGATGTTGAAACTCCCCTTTCCGATCCCCCGAAATACCCTGACGAACAGAAAAAAGTTCAGAACAAGCATGAGGATGAACGCTCCCCGGGGAAAGCTCTGGGGGCCTATGCCCCCAGAGAAACCCTCGGTCGGAAGATGATAGGACAGATAGAGGAAGAGAAGCGCCCCACCGCTCAAAAAGGAAAGAGCAAGGATTTCAAATCGTGTCTTATTCATGTTCCGATCTCGGAAACATTAGAAAATCTTTTCCGCGACTTCCTTGAGAGCTGAGGAGAGTTTCGCCAGATAATCATCGAACTCCTTGCCGGTGACCGGCTGGCTCACAAAACCCGCAGACTTGCCGTATTCCTGGAATTGCGTGCTCAGTACGGCCTCTTTGAACATATCCGTCAGCTTTCCCCTGACCTCTTCGGAGATTCCCGCCGGCGCGACGATGAAGGAAATCTGGTCCACCGGACCATAGGGGAAAACGTCGTATCCTTTCTCTTCGAAAGTCGGCACGTCGGGAAGAGGATCGATCCGAGAATTTCTGAAAATACCGAGCGGCCGGACCTCTCCGGCTCGAATCTGGGCCATTGAATCAGACGGCTTCAGAACGCAGCACTCCACGTGGCCGCCCATCAAGGCAGGAAGGGCGAGGGAAGCTCCCTTGAAAGGCACGTGCGTGATTTCGCTGTCGATACTCCGGCCGGCCGAAATGGCCATAGCGTGATTCACGCTTTTGCCCGCGGCCGTCCCGGCACGGATTTTCCCGGGGTTCTCCTTCACGTAATTCATGAATTCATCCAGTGTTTTCCAGGGAGCATCGTTTTTGACGAGGAGCAGCATCGGGTCTTCGGAAAGAAGAGAAATGTTCGTGAACTTTTCGATTCCCCATTTCACCTGTCCCTGCCCCATCAGGATGAGGATGGTGCTGGAAGCGATCGCGACCGTATACCCGTCGGCCGGGGCAGTGATCAGCTCTGTCAGGCCGACGGCGCTGTTTCCGCCCTCCTTGTTCAGAACGACCAGGTTCACACCGAATTTGTCCATCATGATGGGCTGGAGCTTTCGAGCCATGATGTCCGTCGCTCCGCCGGCGGAAAAGGGAATGATCATCTTGATTTCACGACTTGGAAATGTGTCGGCTGCGGCTACTCCGGAAAACAGAAAAATCGATACGCAAAGCAGAGCAAGAAACTTTTTCATAGTCCACACTCCTGTCAGGGTAAATTTTCCTTCTTCTTTTTGTCGATCAGACTTCGGAATTTCCAAGCGCCTCCTGCAGAGCCTTAGCAAGATTCGTCACGTGACGACGCATCGCCTCCTCGCATTTTGACGGATTGTTTTCAAGGATCGCATCGAATATAACCCGCATTTCATTCGCAGATTCGCTGCTTCTCTTGGTGAGTTTCATATTCGTGAACTGAATGCGCTTGATTTCTCTCTTGTATCCGGTCAATATCGTCTCCATCTCGCTGTTCCCGGCCTTTTCCCACAAGGCCGAGTGCAGCATCAGGTCCGTCTCAAAAAGAAGCGCATCATGTTCCGGAGTGCCTGGCAAGGCTGCTTGCAGTTTTTCAAAAAGGCGGGACAGCACTTCCTTTTCCTCGCCGCTGAAGTTGCAGGCTGCTTTCCTGGCAATATAGGGCTCGAGAAGGAGACGTACTTCGCAGATTTCCATCGCCTTTTCATAAGAGGCGATCGGAGAGACTATCGTTCCGACCTGCGGCCGGACCAAAACCAGATTCTCCTGCTGAAGCCTCTGTATGGCATCTCTCACGGGAGCCCGGCTTACCTGGAATTTTTTCGCGGTCTGAGCTTCCGAAAGCTTGCTTCCAGGCATGAAGTCCATATCGAGTATGCTTCTTTTAAGCTCTTCGTAGATCGTGTCTGCGATTGTCTTCGTTTTGAGCAACCTTTTTCACCGTCTCATTCGTTGTTGGAAGCTGTATATTAGTAGACTAGCATACCACCTTCTTCATTGTCAACAGAAATGCCGAGTTCTCCAAAAATAAAATATATTTTCATGTTCATACTCGAACGCATATCCGATGGTCCGCGAAACACCGAAGTGACAATGCAGTTTCAGACCGGCACAGAATTTTCGCTCGCTTGAATTATACATTTCAGCTTGACATGATTGTAAATATCAATTAATCTGATGAAGAAAAAGCTTGAAGGAGGAATTTGCAGTGAACAAAACGAGCGTTTGGAGCTCTCTGATGGAGGACAAGCTCCTCCCCGCTCTTACCGGATCCGCAGCCGGACCGAAGAACCACCCCGCACATCCGGAAGAGAATCCGGAGTGCTACATGATCCTGGCCGGAAAAGAGGCCTCGGCGGACGGATCCATACTTTTGGCCCACGACAACGACCTCGCGGGACATCAGGCGTCCCTGATCGAAAAGTATCCGCGGATGAAACACGAACCGGGCGAGATCATTACCTTTCCTTCAGGACTGGAAATTCCGCAGGTTGAGGAAACCTGCGAGTGGATGGTTTTGAGAATCCACAGCGGATATGAGGAGGGAGACGCTGTCGCCGTCAACGAGTACGGCGTCGCCATTGCAGGAGGTGTGGCGCTCGGCGGCGATCACAACAAAAAAGCCGCGGAGGCGGACCCTTTGATGAAACAGGGACTCAGCGGCGGCGTACGATACATCGCGCTCCAGCGCTCCAAAACGGCAAGAGAGTGCGTCGAGCTTATAGGGACACTCTACACTCGATACGGCGTCACCTATCCAAGCGGAGTCGGCGTCGCGGACGGGAAGGAAGTATGGTACATCGAGGCGGGAGGCGGGCGCCACTGGGCTGCCGTGCGAATTCCCGACGACAGCTATCTCGCGGTGGCAAATGCGTATCGCATCGGCGAGATCAATATCAGCGACGGCAAAAACTGTTTCACGTCGCCCAAGCTTCTCGACTTCGCCGAAGAGAGCGGATTGTGGGACCCCGCGCACGGCCCCTTCAACTTTGCGAAAGCCTTCGGCGGAGGAAAGGTCAACAAGAATCCCTACTATGATTCACGAAGAGTATGGAGGGGGCTTCAGCTTCTTTCTCCCGGCATTCAGTTCGACCCCGACGAAAAAGAGCACCCCCTCTTTCTGAAGCCGGACGAAAAAATAACCGTTAAAAAACTCATGGACGTCCTGCGGGACACTTACGCAGGCACTCCTTTCGAGCTATATCCAAAGGAAGGAAAGGGATCGAAAGAACGGGGAATTGCAGTGCCTCAGTGCGTTCATGCCGACGTGCTCCAGCTGCGCAGCGGGCTTCCCAACGATATCGGCTCAGTCCTCTGGGCCGGACTGGGAAGTCCTCTTACCACGCCGTACGTACCCTACTATTTCGGGGTCGACAAGATCCCCAAGCCGTACGGCGCCGGCGGCCCGACCTACGACTCCAATTCGGCCTTCTGGATCAACCGTTCGCTGCAGCATCTCGTCATTCCATACTATAAGCACCTCATCGACGAAATCCTTCCGGTATGGGAGCAGTTCGAAGCAGACGCGATGAAAAGACAGCCGGCTATCGAGAAAGCAGCCCTTGAGCTCTACAATGCCGAGAAGGAGCTGGGAAAAAGTTTTCTCACGGCCTATAGCGGCGGTCTCAGCCTGAACGTCCTGGAAACGGCGAAAGAGCTCATCGAAACGGCACACTCGAAGCTTGCGGCAAACACCAGGAAGTGGATAGCAGACGATTGAAAAATAGTTGGTTGAAGATACTTTTGGACGCGACCGGCAGCTCCGGAAGAAAAAAAATCGCCCTTCTGTACGGACGGGCTGTTCATTTTCTTTACCCGTACCGGACCGCGACCTTCCGCTTCGGAGCCCCGGCGATCTTGACCCTCGCCAGGTCGAGCATGGCTCTCGCCGCCGGCGACAGGCAGCCGCCGGCTCTGTAGGCGACAATCGTCTTTCGTGTGAAGACGGGATCGTCGAGCGTGTAAAAGACAGGGCGGAAGTCATGGGACATTTTCAGCCGATCGGCGGCGGCGTAGGTCGTGAAGCACATTCCGAAGCCCGCCGCGGCGAGCCTGCTGATGGTGTAGTTGCTTGTGAGCTGCAATACGATATTGACCCCGACGCCGTGGCGCTCGAGAATCTGCATCACGACCCGGTACATTCCCTTTTCCGGCGTGAGCGTGAGAAACCGCTCGCCTTCGAGTCGCCGGGAATCCAGAAAGAGCAGGTTCTGCGGACCGTTCTTTTCAAGGTCCACTCCTGCGGCGAAGGGGTGCCGGTCCGAGGAGACAAGAAAAATCGGGCGCTCCTCCAGTATTTCGTACTCCAGCTCCTTTGAGTAGACCGGCAGGTTATAAATGCAGAGATCGATCGTTCCTTCAAGAAGCCCTTTTTCGAACACGTCGCTGCTCCCCTCGACGATCGCGATCTCCGTTTCGGGGTGCTGTTCGACGAAATCCGGCAGGATCTTCGGCAGCCAGCTTGCGGCGCTCTCGACGGGAACCCCCATGACGACCTTTCCCTTTCCTCCGCTCGAGATCCTTGCCATCTCCTTTTCCAGCGTCTGCTGGATATTCAGGATCTTGACGGCCTCGGTCAGAAAACGCTCACCCGCGAAGGTGAGCTGAAGAGGACTCGTTTTCCTGTCGAAAAGAGGAAGGCCGACGTCCTCCTCCGTCTTTTGAATCGCCTTCGTCAGGGCCGGCTGGGATATATGGAGCTCCTCGGAGGCTCTCGTAAAGCTCTTCGTTCTCGCCAACACCGCGATATAGCGGTACCTGTTGATATCCACGCGACACGCCTCCAGTCTTTATAATCGATGACTATGACCTGATAACAAAAAAACATTGGACAGGGTGCGGTCATTTTTCTATATTGAGTATATTGAGTAGACATTTCTTGTCGGGACTGCTTGAGTCCTTTGCAGCTATTGTAGCTCCAAAATTTTGAAACAGAGAGCGTTATACAACGAGGAGGAGAAAAAACATGAAAAGAAGAAGCGTGCTTTTGGCCATTCTGTTGACGGCAGTGTTCGCATTCGCCGCGTTCGCTGCGCCGGATCCTGCGCAGCCGCGATTCGGGGGAATCCTGAAGGCGACGATCAACTCGAATCCGGCGTCTCTCGACCCCATGCTGGAAGGAGGAGAAAACGAGCTGATTCCGGCAGCCCATATTTTCGAGACCGCCCTGACTACGGGACTTGAAGGAGGCATTTTCGCCGGAGTGTGCACGTACGAGGTCAAAAATGACGGCAGAGTGATTGAGCTGACGCTCCGTGACGGCGTGAAGTTCCACGACGGCTCGACGGTCACTATCGGCGACGTGAAGGCGGCGACGGATCGCTGGCTTGCCAACGTCAGGTTCGCGAAAAGTCATGTAGGCGCGAAGATGGAGAGCCTTGAGACCGTCGGCAACAAGATTATTTTCACCTTCAAGGAGCCGGCTCCCCTTGCGCTCACCGCCATCGCGACGTGGGACCGCGGTCTGTATATCATTCCGAAATCCGTCTGCGAAAAATATCCCGATGCCAAAATAGAGAACATCGATCTCATCGGTACCGGACCGTACACGTTCAAGGACTATCAGGTCGGCCGCTTCGTCGTCCTTGAGAAGTTCAAGGAGTATGTTTCCTACGACTCGGGCGGGACAGGCCTCGCAGCGCCGAAGCAGGGGTACGTGGACACGCTCTATTTCTATCCCGTCTCCGACAGGACGGCACGCATCACGGGCGTCCAGACGGGCGAGTACGACGTGGCCATCGCCGTTCCCGCGAACATGCTGGAGGCCATGAGAAAGGATCCCGACCTGAATGTGGAAATAAAGGAGCTTGGAATCATGCCCGTCGCCGTCTTCAACTTCAAGCAGGGTCCCTGTTCCGACGTCAATCTGCGCAATGCGATCCTCGCCTGCCTCGACATGGACGAGCTGATGATGGCCGCGCAGGGGGACGAGTCGCTCTACTATCTCAATCCCAGCGTCATGCAGAAATCCAGCCGCTGGTGGACGAACGAGAGTCTCGGAAAGTACAACAACGTCGATCTGACGAAGGCAATGGAGTATCTGAAGGCATCGTCCTACGACGGCAGACCGCTCGTCTTCATCACGACGAAGGCGAACGACTACTTCTACAAGACGGCTCTTCTGATGCAGCAGATGGTCAAGCCGATCGGCATTGAAATCGACCTCCAGGTCTACGACAACCCTACTTTGAGACAGTACCGCATGCAGCCCGACAAGTTCGACATATTCAGCGGAGGGCTTACCGCAAAGGTCGATCCGACGCTGATCGCTTTTTTGGAGGAAGGGTGGGCCGGATTCTACAGTTCGGAGAAAAAATCGCACTCCTTCAACATCATGACCACGGAAAGCGATTTCGACACCCGTTACAAGGCATGGGTCGACCTGAGCAAAACGCTTTACGAAGAGCTGCCCGTGATCTCATTCGGCGAGCGGAACGTGGCCGTCGTGAGCCGAAAGCATATACATAATCTTTTCGACACCACGGAGAAGTACTATTGGAATACGTGGGTCGGCGAATGAACAGATTGCAGCTATGAAAGAGTTCAGACTGATCCGCGTCTCCGCGCCCGACAGCTTCGGGCGCGGAGAGCAATACGGCGAACAGGCTGCGCACGAGATCCGACTGTGCATCGAAACCTACAAGGACCATCTCTCCGGAATGAGACGCCTCGACTGGCAGACGGCTCGCGAAGAGGCGATGAAATATCTTCCGCTCGTGGGTGCGGCCCTGCCGGTCGAGACCGAAATGTTGCGTGGCGTCGCACGCGGCTCCGGAGCGGACTTCGAAGATCTCATGGTGCTGAACACGCGATATGAAATTCTCCACTATCCGAAAAACGAGTGCACAGCATTCGCCGTGCTACGGAGCGCCGCCGCGGACAACAAGGTCTTCGTCGGCCAGAACTGGGACCAGCGCCCCATAATAACGCCCCACTCCGTACTTCTGCACGTTATCCTGGAGGACGGCACGAAGATCATGGGGATGACCGAGGCGGGGCAGCTCCTTCGAAACGGAATGAATTCAAACGGGCTCGGCATGGTATCCAACGGACTTCATTCCAGCAGAGACTCGAGGGAGATCGGCGTCCCGGGCAACTTCATGCGCATGCGCGCACTGCGCTCCAAAACATTCGAGGAGATGACCGAGGTGGTCACGGCCTTTCACCGCTCTGTCGCCAACAACTATCTTCTAGCGTCCACCGACGATCGTGCACTGGACATCGAGTGCATTCCGGGAATGCCCGTGATCCTGTACCCGGAGCACGGAATCGTGACGCACGCGAATCACATTCTTTCTCATCCGGAACTGGACGTGTCAAAAGGAAAGAAGTTCCGCGACGAAAGGTTGGGCGAGCTGCTCCGGCAGAATGCGGGAAACATAACGGCGGACCGTATCAAGGAGTGCCTCCGGGATCACAAGGGATATCCGGATTCCATATGCTCCCATCTCGAAGAGGGCGCAACGAATTTGCACCGCGCCTGGATGACGATCGCTTCGATTCTGTACAATCTGGACGACCTCGAGATGGAGGTCTGCCGGGACAACCCCTGTACGGGCGAGTACAAAAAGTATCGCCTGTCGGACTTTTGAAAAGTCCGTTAGGAGGCGGATCATTGTGATTTCCTACACGATACGGCGCCTGATCGCGGCGATCCCGACGCTCCTTGTCGTCGCAGTACTCATTTTCGTGCTCATCCGCATGGTGCCGGGAAACCCCGCTCTGGTGATGCTGGGCGACGACGCGACCGCAACCGAGATAGAGGCCATGGAAAAACGCCTGGGGATCGACCAGCCTGTTCCCGTACAGTTCTTCCGCTGGGCGGGCAACATCCTGAAAGGGGACCTGGGAACTTCGATCTACTACCGGATGCCGGTGGCGCAGGTCATCTTCTCACACCTCGAGCCGACACTGCTGCTCGTTCTCTACGCTGCGGCTATCTTTCTGCTCGTCGGCGTGCCGCTTGGAATCACGGCTGCCGTGAACCGGAACGGGCTGCTCGACAGGGCGTGCATGACGCTCTCCATGGTCGGAATCTCCATGCCGGGGTTCTGGCTGGGGCTCACTCTCGTCATTCTCTTTTCGGTCAAACTGAGGATATTCCCCTCCGTCGGATACGTCATGATCCATGAGGGCGGGTTGCTTGAAAGCCTGAAATACCTGACGCTGCCCGCGCTCGCGATGGGCCTGCAGAGGTCGGCAAGCATCGCGCGCATTACCCGTTCCAGCATGCTGGAGGTCCTGGGCAACGAATACATCCGCACCGCCCGTGCGAAAGGGATGCTCGAGAGGAGGGTCATCGGTCTGCACGCCCTGAAGAACGCGGCCAACCAGATTCTGACCCAGGCGGGCATCTCCATCGCCCATATCATGGGCGGATCCGTCGTCATCGAGAACGTCTTCAACATACCGGGCATCGGGAAGCTTGCATTCGACTCGATCGCCCGACGCGACTATCCTGCCATCCAGGGGCATATTCTCTTCGTCGCGGCGGTGTACGTCTTCGTCAACCTGGCGGTGGACCTGCTGTACAAGTTCTTCGACCCCCGTGTGGAATACAACTGATGGAGGCCGGACGCATGAACTATGCAAGGATGTGGTACAAGTATAAAGCGGTGGTCCTCGGCGGATTCATGTTTCTGACCATCGTCCTGGTCGCCCTCTTCGCGCCGCAGATCGCCACGCACGACCCCGCGAGGATATCCATGCGCCAGGCGCTGCAGCCCCCCTCGGCCGCGCACTTCTGCGGAACCGACGAATTCGGGCGGGACGTCTTCTCGCGGATCGTCTACGGGGCCCGTATCTCGCTCTCCATCTCCATCTCGGTGCTGCTCCTCATCGGCGCTGCGGGAACGGTTCTCGGACTTCTGGCCGGTTACTACGACATTGCGGATACGATCATCATGCGGATCATGGACGGTCTGATGGCCTTCCCCACCGTGATCCTTGCGCTTGTCATCCTGACCGTGCTGGGATCGGGGATTCCCAATATCGTGCTCGCCCTCTCCATCGCCCAGATTCCGCGCGTCGTCCGAACGGTGCGAACGACGGTCCTCTCGGTGAAACAGTACGAGCACGTGGAGGCGGCGCGAGCCATGGGAGCGTCGAACACGCGCATTCTGTTCAAATACATCCTCCCTCTGTGCATCTCTCCGCTCATCGTCCGCCTGACCCTGACCATGGCACTCACCGTGCTGAACGAGGCGAGCCTGACCTTCCTGGGCGTGGGACTCTCTCCGGGTACTCCGAGCTGGGGAACGATCCTCTCCGAGGCACGGCAGCACGTCAGCAGCTCTCCCTACCTGATCCTACTGCCCGGAGCGGCCATCGTCTGGTCCGTCATGGCCCTGAACATCCTCGGCGACGGCCTGCGGGACGTCCTGGACCCGCGGCTGAACTGACGGAGGAGACGGATGCCATGAAGAACACCGAAACAGTGCTGGACGTACGCAATCTTTCAGTCGCATTCTCCTCCTTCGGCGAATCGGTCGGGATCATCGACGAAATCAGCTTCGACATCAAAAAGGGCGAGACGGTGGGAATCGTCGGAGAGAGCGGCTGCGGCAAGTCCATGACGGCGCTCGCCATCATGCGCCTGATCCAGTCCCCGCCGGGCGTGGTCAAGGGAGTTATCGGCCTGAACGGACGAAACCTGCTGGAACTGAGCGAGGCGGATATGCGCTCCGTCCGCGGAAACGAAATCTCCATGATCTTCCAGGAGCCCATGACGTCCCTAAACCCCGTTCTGACGATCGGAGCCCAGCTGACGGAGGTCCTCCGTTTCCACCGGGGCATGGGGCGGGCCGAGGCGAGAAGGAAGGCCGTCGAGATGCTCCGGATGGTCAACATCGCCCTGCCGGAGCAGAGAATCGGCGAGTATCCGCACCAGTTTTCCGGGGGCATGCGGCAGCGGGTCATGATCGCCATGGCGCTCTCGTGCACCCCGAAGCTGCTGATCGCGGACGAACCGACGACCGCGCTCGACGTCACCATCCAGGCCCAGATCCTGGAACTGATGCAACAGCTCGGGCGGGAGCTCGGGACCTCCATCATGCTGATTACGCACGATCTCGGCGTCGTCGGCGAAATCTGCTCCCGCGCGATCATCCTCTACTGCGGCCGGATCGTCGAGGAAATCCGCTCGGAGGATCTCTTCGACCGCCCTTCGCACCCGTACACGCAGGGGCTGCTGGACTCGCTCCCCCACGCCGGACGGGGCGGCAAGCTGTACGTGATCCCGGGCGCCGTGCCGAGCCCGAACGATTTTCCCGAAGGGTGCGTCTTTCACCCCCGCTGCAAATCCGCGATGGAGAGGTGCGCCCACGAGCCTCCCGGCTTTACCGAGCTGTCGCCGGGACACAGGGTCAGGTGCTGGCTGTACGGGGAGAACGCCGCCGCCGTATCAGCAGCCCGGCGGAAAGAGGGGGCGACTGCATGAGAGAAGCCGTTCTGAACGTCGGGAACCTGGTCAAATGGTTTCCCGTCAAGAGGGGACTGATCCCGGGAGCGAAGAAATTCATCAAGGCGGTGGACGACGTCAGCTTCACGGTATACCGGGGCGAGACCCTCGGGCTCGTGGGCGAGTCGGGGTGCGGAAAGTCCACGCTTGCCCGGGCAATTCTCCGCCTGACCGAGCCGACATCCGGCAGGGTCGAATTCAAGGGGAACGATTTCCTGAAGGCCGACAGGCGGACTCTGCTCGCCATGCGGAAGCGCATGCAGATCATCTTTCAGGATCCGTACGGCTCGCTCCACCCGAAGATGCGCGTCGGGAACATTCTGGAGGAGCCCCTCATCATCGCCGGGTACGGCACCGCGGAGAAACGCCGGAAACGTGTCGCGGAGCTTATCGGCCTGGTAGGGCTGCAGAAAGAGCATCTCGTGCGCTTTCCTCACGAATTTTCGGGCGGACAGCGGCAGCGGATCGTCATCGCGAGGTCGCTCGCCACCAACCCCGATCTCATCATCTGCGACGAGCCGGTATCCGCGCTCGACGTCTCGGTGCGCTCGCAGATCCTGAACCTGCTGGAGGACCTGCAGGAGCAGTTCGGACTGACCTACCTCTTCATCAGCCACGACCTGAGCGTCGTCGAGCATATCTGCGACCGCATCGCGGTCATGTACCTGGGAAAGATCGTGGAGACAGCAAACAAGAAAGAGCTGTTCGAGAACCCCGTCCACCCGTACACGCAGGCCCTGCTCTCGGCGGCGCCGATCATCGGCGCCAAGGCACGGCGGGAGCGCATCGTCCTCGAAGGGGATATTCCAAGCCCGGCCGACCCACCCGAGGGGTGCCGCTTCCATACCCGGTGCAGGCACGCAGTCGACATCTGCCGAACGATTCCCCATCTCCTCGATACCGGAGGAGAGCATCTCGTGGCGTGCCACCTGTTCGGCGGCCGCTGAAAGGAGCCGCTCCTGTGACGGACGCCCTGAAACGCGAAATAGCCCGGAACATCGACCAAAAAGCCCCCTTGCTAACGGCCATGAGCGACTATATCTTCGACCACCCGGAGACGGGCTACCAGGAGTTCCGCGCCTGCAGGAGGCTGACGGAGGTTCTGAAGAACGAAGGGTTCGAGGTTCAGTCCGGCTACACCGGCCTGGAAACGGCCTTCAGGGCGGTCTGGAACAACTGCGGGGGAGGGCCGGACATCGGCCTGCTCTGCGAGTACGACGCGTTGCCGATGGGGCACGGCTGCGCCCATCATATGCAGGGTCCGGCATGCATCGGAGCGGCGCTGGCGGTGAAAGAGACTGTTCGGAACGTTCCGTACACGCTTGAAGTGATCGGCACTCCGGCGGAGGAGGTAGGCAGCGGCGGAAAGAGCGTGATGATCGAGAACGGCGCATTCCTCCATCACGACGCGGTCCTGATGATGCACGGAGGCGACCGCTGCACGGCAGACGTCAAATCCATCGCCTATTCGGAGTTTCTGGTGACATACACGGGAATCTCCTCGCACGCTGCCATCGCGCCGGAGAAGGGGCGCAGCGCCCTCGAAGCCGTGATGCTGGCCTCGAACGGCCTCGCCTATCTCCGGGGGCACGTCGCCGACGACGTCCGCATGAATTTGATCGTCGAGGATGGAGGGAGCGTCGTCAACGCGGTTCCGGACAGGGCGGTCGCGAGAGTGGAGTTCCGCTCCTACAGCCGCCCGTATCTCGATTCGGTGATCGAGCGGGCGAAAAAGGTCTTCGACGGCGCCGCTCTGATGACGGAGACGACCTATGAAATAGAGAAAACCGGGGAGATGCACAACAAGATCCCCATCCTCTCCCTGAACGAGCTTCTGATGGAGAACGCGCTCGCGGCCGGGGCGAAGGCGGTTTCACCTCCGAGGGAGAAGACCGGCTCGACGGACTTCGCCTCCGTCATGTACCTGGTACCGGGCTCCTGCATTCGGGTCGCCTTCGTCGAAAAGGGGGTTCCCGCGCACAGCCCGACATTCCTTGAAAAGGGAAAGAGCCCCGAAGCGCACGAGGCGCTGCTGACAGCGGCCAAGATTCTGGGAATGACCTGCGCCGACCTTCTCACGGATCCGGAAAAACTGCGGAAGATCAAGGAGGAGTTCGCCCGGAAGAAGCGGGAGGACGGTTCGTTTTCCTGAACATGCCTTCACCGAACGCTTGAACGGATGCAACTCCGGGCCAAAAGGGCAAGAACTCTTTAGTGGTATAATGAAACGTACAGAGAATAATGGCCGCTTCTTTTTTACCGGAGGTACTATGCTCTTCAGAGAGATACGGCGCTGGGCCGAAACACACGCGTTCCTTTTCGCTCCCGGTCTTGTGGGAGTCGCCACCCTTATTTTCATTCCCGGAAGAGAGCTGCTCGATAAAGGGCACTGGTCTCTTCTCTATCTGCTTGTAATCTCCATAGTGGCTTCGGTTGCCGGATCCAGACCGTCCTTCGTGGCGGCGGTGACGGCTTTTCTGGCATGGAATGTCTTCTTTCTGCCGCCCTATAACACCTTCAAAGTCGACGACCCCATGGACTGGATCTCCCTCGGTGTTTTTCTGGTTGTCGGGCTTCTTATCGGGCTGACTTCGGGAAGGCTCCGCGAACGGGAGGCACTGGCCGTCTCCCAGGAAAGAGAGATGGCCCTTCTGAACAAGCTGACGGGACGTCTGCTCGCGATCCAGGGTCCCCTCGAAATGGCCGAGGAGCTCGGCCTCGAGATCGAGGCCGTCTTCTCTCCACGCTTCATCCGCCTTCACATTGTCGACGAAGCCGGCAACAGAACGCTTCTGTTCGGCATGAAAAGAGAACTTGAAATGGACCCCCTCGAAGACGATTTCCTGAACTGGGTGTTCGATAAGCGCAAAGGCGTGGCATCTCCGGCGGCGAAATCGGTCAACCTGCATGCGGGCAGTCCGGGCGGAAGCGGGGACATCCTTCCTCACTCATCCGTCTTTCGAGCCGTTTCAAGGAGCGACGTCTTTCTCCCGATCCTCTCCTCGTCCGGAATCGAAGGCATTCTCCACATCGGCGAACGGCGTAGCCGAAAGCCGTACACATGGAACGAAGTCCAGCTTTTATTCGCCTCCGCCCGTATGGCGGGCACGTTTCTCGAACGAAATCGCCTGGACGAATCCGCCCGGCAGGCCGAAACACTGAAAGAGGGCGACAAGCTGAAGTCGGCGATCTTTTCGTCGGTCTCCCATGAGCTGAAAACACCGCTCTCCTCGCTGACGGCGACGATTTCCGACCTGCTTGCGGGGGACATGGACTGGGATCCCGCGCATATACGAAATGAACTGCAATCGGTCAAGAAAGACCTGGATCGCCTTTCCCATTCCATCGGCTCGCTCCTGGATCTCTCAAGGCTGGCTGCGGAGGCATGGAAACCCGACCTGCAGTGGGTCGAGCCGGGAGAGGTGCTGGGATGGGTCCTGTTCAGGCTCGAGGCTGCGGAGCGGGAACGGGTCAAAGTGGATCTCCCCGAAAAACAGCCTCTCATCCGGGTCGATTTCCAGCAGTGGGGGAGAATGCTGATGCATATCCTGGAGAACGCACTCTCCTATAGTCCTTCCGGGAGCCAAGTCGTCATCGGTGCGCAAAACACCGGGGCGGGCTTCGAAACCTGGATTGCCGATGAAGGCCCCGGAATACCGGACGCGGAGAAGGAAATGGTGTTCGAGACGTTCTTTCGAGGCGCCTATTCGACGCTTCTGCCGGGCGGAACGGGACTCGGGCTCCCTATCGCTCGGGAGATCGCGCGGGTCCACGGCGGAACGATCCGTATCGAGGACAACGCGCCGGGAGGAACCCGCTTTCTGATCGAGCTTCCCGCGGCGAATGTCATGGAGACCGGTGAGTGAGCATGCCGTGAGCGCCCCCGAAAGAAACACCAGAATTCTGGTGATCGACGACGAAGAGTCCATCAGGCGGGCTCTCAAGTCGATCCTCTCCTCCAGGAAATACGAGGTCAGCCTTGCCGCAAACGGAGCCGAGGGGATCGATCTGGCCATTGAGACGAATCCCGAACTGATCGTCCTCGACCTGACGCTGCCCGATATGGACGGAACAGATGTCTGCAGGGAGCTGAGGACATGGATGACCGCTCCTATCATCATTCTCTCCGTCAGAGGAAACGAACACGACAAAGTCAGCGCTCTCGACCTCGGCGCCGACGACTATCTGACCAAGCCGTTCCAGGCCGGGGAACTTCTTGCCAGGATACGGGCGCTTCTGAGACGGGCCGAATCGAGGATCGTCCAACCGCCGGAGATTCAGGCCGGAGAGCTGACGATCAACCTGGCCAGGAGGCAAGTCTCATCGAAGGGGGGAGAAGTTCCCCTCACAAAGACGGAGTTCGAAATCCTCGCGCTCCTCGTGCAGAACATCGACTGCGTGGTGACCTACCGGATGCTTGCCGAGAAGCTGTGGGCCGACAAAGAAGATCGGGATCCGCAGCTCCTGCGGGTCCACGTAAGCAACCTGAGGAAAAAAATCGAACCGAACCCCGCTTTACCCCGCTTCATTCACACGGAGCCCGGAGTGGGCTTTCGTTTCACTGCGGAATAAGCCCCCTTTATGAAATATTTAGACCAACCACCCCTTTCTTGACGGAGTCTTTATCCTCCGCCTGCTAGCATACGCATTGCAGAATGTATCATTTATATTCGAACTGGAGGAAGAGCTGTGACCCCTTTGATCGACGGTCTTTGTTCTGCGGTCGAAAAGCTGCGGGCAGCCCGGTCTGACGTCGATAGCGATATCGCGAAGATCGTGGACTCGCTGCACAGGAAAGAGACGAATCTGCTCGTGTTGAAGAAGGCCGGGATACCCGACGAAGTTCTCGACGCTTGTTTCCTTCTCTGCCACTGCAAGGAATCGTTGGTTCCGGAGCGGATCGAAAAGATACGGTGCAACCCGATTGCTCGGTCTTTCAAGATTCGGGAGCTTCGCGCTCTCATCGAACAGGGAGACCTTCACGCAACGCCCGGAGGAAGATGGGAACTTCTTCGGAACGATCTTGCACACTCTCTCGATATTCTGGAAAACGGGCCCCGGCCGGCCGATCCGTCGAAAAAGAAACCGGACAGCAGGACGGAAAGAGGGGGATTCGTGGACCTTTACGAAGAAACGGAGGAGATGCATCATGTTGCTCTGTCTTGGTGACCTGATTAAGGCGAATTGCCCTTGCGTACTGGACGAGGAGGGGCAGGCGCGCTTGTTTTTTCCGGACCACTCGATTATATTGTACGGAAAGAACGGCGTTGCCCTGTACCCCGGAGATACTCCGCTCCAGGAGAGCGAAGCGGAAAAGTGGCTGAAGGAGCACTGATGCATTTTTCCGAAAGACGAGCTTTCCCGGGATCTTACAGCCGCAAGCATCGCCGGAGGAATGAAGTCCGCAGTCAGCCCATGAAATCCGGCGAGGAGGGTATACCATAACATTCAGGACATTCACCTCATTGGCGATAGAACGAAAGATAGTCGTGGGGTTCATGACGCTGATCGGCGCAGGCACGCTTCTTCTTTTGTCGTTGAATGCAAGGACTCGCCCTCTCAAGGTCGTCGACGCGCTCTTCACGGCGGCTTCCGCGGTATGCGTTACGGGGCTGACGGTTGTCGACACCGGAAAGGACCTGACGCAGGCCTCGCAGATCATCGTGCTGATCCTGATACAGCTCGGAGGGATCGGCGTCATGACCGCCACGACCGCACTTTCCCTCCTGATGAGAGAGAGGATCGGAATACGCCAGCGGATGGTCTTCGCCGGAGGATTCGGCTTGGAAACTCCATCGGGGGTAATCAGGTTTTTGATTCGGATTCTGATCATGACGTTCGTCATCGAGGGTATCGGTGTTATTCCTCTCTACTTCGGCTTCGTCCGCGCCGGTTTTTCTCCCGGCCGATCGCTTTACGCCGCCGTTTTTCACAGCGTCAGCGCCTTCTGCAACGCCGGCTTCTCCCTCTTTTCGGAGAGCCTCGAAGTTTTTTCGCAGAGCCTCCTGATTCCGGGAACGGTCATGCTCCTTATCGTTTCGGGAGGACTCGGCTTTCTCGTCCTTTCGGGACTCGCGGACATAGGGAGACGATCAGGAAAGTTTTCGGTCCTCTCCAGGCTTGTTCTCCTCGCGACAGGGTGCCTAATTCTGTTCGGCACGGCCGCGATCCTCCTTTCCGAATGGAATGCCTCGCTCGGGACGATGTCCCCCGGATGGAAGATTTGGAACGCCCTTTTCTCCAGCATCACTCCGCGTACGGCGGGCTTCAATACCGTCCCCATGTCGGGCTTCTCCTCCGCAGGCCTGTTCGTCGTGATCCTGCTGATGATCGTCGGCGCCTCGCCGGGCTCAACGGGTGGAGGTTTCAAGACGACGACCCTTTCAGTCCTCCTGCTCTCGACATGGCACACCATCAGGAGAAGCCCCGAACTCCGCTTGTGGAACAGGCGAATTTCCGTCAAGATCCTGCAAAGAACCGTTGCGGTGATCGTCCTCTACCTCGCGACGATCGGAATAGGCCTGGCGGCGCTCCTCGCCCTCGAACCCTTTCCTTTCCGTTCCGTGCTCTTCGAAACCGTTTCGGCGCTGGGAACCGTCGGCCTCTCCCTCGGAATCACTTCGGAAATAAGCGATCCGGGGAAGCTTGTGCTCGTCCTCCTGATGTTCTGGGGGCGTGTCGGCATCGTCACATTCCTCTACGGCCTCATGAAGCGGGAGGCGCGCGGGCACGTCTCCTATCCCGATGTGGAAATCCCGATAGGTTAGGGAGGAAAAAAGAATGAAGAAAGAAGAGAAGGTATATCTCGTCGCCGGACTCGGAAGATTCGGACAATCCCTCTGCAAGACGCTCGTGGAACAAAAAAACCAGGTCATCGCGGTCGACCGGGTTCGGCTGGCCGTCGAGGAGATGGCCGAAATCGTCGATCTTTCAGTCCAGGCCGACGCCACGGATGTGGAGGCCCTTACAAAAATCGGCGCGAAAGAGGCGGATGTCGCCGTCGTGGCGATCGGCGGCAATATCGAGGCCAGTATCCTCGCGACGACCATCCTGAAAGACCTTGGAATTCCATACGTGATCGCAAGGGCTCAGAATGCCGTGCATGCACGGGTGCTTGCCCGGGTGGGAGCGAACCGCGTCGTTTTTCCGGAGAGGGACATGGGGGAGCGCTTGGGCCTGCTGCTGGTCAATCCGTGGATGTCGCACTTCGCGCAGGTGCCGGGCTCGCTGTTCTACGTGGGCGAAATACGTCCCATTCCGGAAATGGTGGGGAAAACGCTCGTCGATCTGGATTTCAGAACGCGATACAATGCGGTTGTCCTGAGCATAAACCGCTCGGGCAAGAGGTTCATACCGAAAGCGGATACCGTCATCGAGGCGGGGGACATGATATTCGTCGCAGGACAGAGGGAAGATCTGAAAAAATGGATCGAGGAGTGATCGTATCCGCCGATTCGAATCTTTGAGATCATAGAAAAAGCCGTTTCCGGAAAAATTGCCCCGGAAACGGCTTTTGTGCGACGTCGTCTTATCGCATTACTTCAAAGAGTCGAGAACGGCCTTGATGTCCGCCTCGGGGATCTCGTTGTACAGCTGCGGCCAGACTTCCTCGGCGTGCTTCCTGCGCATCTCCTCGAGTTCGGCGTCGGTGAAATCGATGATCTTGACGCCCAGGTCGGCAAGTCTCTGCGTGTTTGTCTTCTCGTCGGCTTCGACCACTTTCCAGCGAGCCTCCTGGATGGCGCGGGCGGCTGCCGTGACGCTCTTCCTGTCCTCTTCGGAGATACCCTTCCAGACATCGTTGTTTATGTATAGGAACCAGCTCTCGAAGTGGTCGTTCAGAGGCAGGTAGTACTTGGCGAGATCGCGGAAATTGGCGTAGTACCCCTCCGCGCCGCCTCCGATGGCTCCCTCGACGATTCCGGTCTGCATGGCCGTGAACGCGTCGGCCCAGGGAATGGGCGTCGCCTGGTAGCCGAGAGCCGTGGCCGAAAGCTCGAAGGAGCGGATCGGCGGAACCCTGATCTTGATATTCTTGGGCACGCTGATGTCGCCGGGCGCCGGAGGTTCTTTGGTCAGCACGATACCGCCGAAGTAGACCGGCCACGAACCGAGGACATGGAGATCCTGTTTCGCCATGTACTCGTTCATCTTCTGGACGATGACTCCGTCGGGTCCGTAGGCTTTTTCAGCCTCTTCATAATTGATGACGATGTAGGGAAGGGAGTTCAGCCCTATGGCTCTGACGACGGCCGGACTCAGGGGGCCGCACTGCATCTCGACGTCGCCGATGGAAACGCGCTCCTGGACGGTGGTATAGTCTCCCAGCTGGCTCGCCGGGTAGATCTCGATGTTGATGCGGCCGGCCGTCTTTTCTTTGACCTGGCTTGCAAATTCCTTCAGCGAGATGTCGATCGCGGTTCCCTCGGGACGGATGTGGGCCAGTTTCCACGTCTTCTCCGCAGCGAAAGAAGCACCCGCCGCCAGAATCAAAAACACAGCGCAACAAATCAGAGCAACCACTTTTTTCATTTCTTTCTCCTCCTCCTGTTTTTGGTGTTATTTCCGCCTCTCGGGCGAGGCAATTAATGATTCGTAAACGAAAACTCGGTCCCGATCCCCTTTTCCCTGGCTCTCTGGTAGACGACATACGCCGAAGAGACATCCATTGCGCCTGTTCCGATCGGTATGCATACGATTCTCTGCTCTTCGCTCTCAAACCCTTTCTTTTTGCCCGCAACAATTTCCCCAATAGTACCATAAATATTCGCTTCACTGAACAGTCCGTTTTCAACGACATCTTTCAGGGCGCCCCGGTGCAGGGTCTGTCCGATGTGATCGACGATCACCTTATCAGCGCTCAAAAGAAGTTCGTCCGACGCCTCGGTTCCCGATCCCATGGGAAAGACGACGGCGCCCGGCTTGACCCATTCGCTCCGGATGAACTTATTGGTTCCGTGGGATACGCTGACGACGACGTCGCACCCTTTCGCGGCATCCTCCGGAGCCGCGCAAACCGTTATCTTTCCGGGCAGGAGGCTCTCCATATCGGCCTTGAACTTGTCGGCCGCCTCCGGTTTGATATCGTAGACGCGCAGTTCCTCGATGGTGCAGACCTCGGCGAAGGCGGCCGTCTGAGTCCTCCCCTGCACGCCCGCCCCGTAGAGTCCCATGACGATGTTCCTTTTCTTCGAGAGGTGCTTGTACGCCACCGCGGCCTGGGCGCCCGTGCGCAAATCGGTGATGTAGTCGCCCTCCATTGCCGCTATGAAACGACCGGTCTCCGGCTCCAGGAGAAGCATCATGGCGCTCAAAAAGGGCAGCCCTTTCGAAGGGTTGTCGAACCAGCCTCCGATCCACTTGATGCCTGCGATGTTCTGCCAGCCGACATAGGCGGGCATCGCGTTCATGCTGGCGTTGAACGACGGCCATTTATCGCCTATTCCCAGGTCGAGAGTGATCTTCGTCGGATTGACGACTTTCCCGTTTCCCATCCCTTCGAACGTTTTCTCGCAGACTTCGATCACGTCCTTCATGCCGATCAGTGAGCGGACTTGATCCTCGCCAAGAAGCAGTGTCTTCGACATCCCACTTTCCTCCTCGTTTATTGAATTGCCTGCACCAGGGATTCCCTGGTCATTCCCTCGATTCCAAGCTTTTCCTTCGTCCAGCCCTGATGCGAATAATCGGTCCCGTTGGCCAGGCCGGCAAGCGTGACGACGCTGTCGGTCGCGGGAGTCGGCACCCCTGCCATTTTCCCGAAGGCGGAAAGCGAGACGAGAAGATACGGCACATCCTCGCTGATATACCGATGCCCCATCTCCTTAGGGGCGTCGGGACCGTGCTTCCCGTATACGGGGCTTCCCGCGAGGATTTCGTACAGGGTATTTCCTTCGAGGCCGTACATCTTTTTCAGCCCGTCAAAGGTACTTTCGAGCTTGATTCCGAAGGCCGCGGCCACGGCAAGGCGCTCCGCATCCACGGCTTCCTGGACTCTGCATACCGAAGGAGTCATTCCGTCCGTATAAAAACGGAAGTTTCCCTTCTCCGACTCTATCCTGCCCGCATTCATGACCATCGTCGCGCAGTGCACGATCATGTTCGCATTGCTCAAACCAGCGGCCAGAGAGTTCGGAAGTTCATGAACATCGACGGGGAAAACTCCCTCGAGAGCTTTCATCACTTTCGGGAAATCGCTTCCCGGGAGAGTTCCCATTCTGACGTACTTCTTCACTCCCCAGACATTCACATTTCCGTTCTCCACGAGGCGGCAGGCGTAGGGAAGCGTATCGGCCTCCGCCAGGAAGATTCGGGGAGCCTTCGCGTCATGAAGCATCTTTCTGAGGGCGAATGAGCCGAAGTTGCCCGGGATGATGACGACGGTCTGTCCTTCCTCGAAGTGCGGCAGTGCCAAAGAGAAGATAGGGGCCTGCGCGAACGTGGGCGCCACGAAAAAGACCACATCCGCTCCCTTGACGGCGAGGCCGATATCCGTCGTCGCCTCGTGCAGGCGAACATCCGCATTCAGCGCGTTCGTCAGCGTTATTCTATTTCCCTTGGAGTTCAGATCGGCGATCTTGCCGGCAAAATCGGGATGTTCAAAAAGAGTGACCCTATGCCCTTTCGAGGCCAGATCGGCGGCCGTCGTCTGGGCTCCGTTTCCGGCGCCGAGCACGGTGATATTCTTCACGTTTTTTCCTCCTCTCAGTTGCTAAAAGCCGAGAAGTCGCGGTATGTAGAGCGACAAAGGCGGCCAGAAAGTGGTCAGGAACACAACGGGCACATAGCCGAAAATTAAAAATATCAGCGTCGGTCCCAGAATCTCCTGGAAAGAACAGTTCCCGATCCGCATGCCGAGATACAGGATGCTTGCATAAGGGGGAGTCACTCCGCCCATGGCCAGGTTCACTCCCATGATCGCGGCGAAGTGTATCGGATCGATCCCGAGCTGCCGCATGAGCGGAAGCAGAAGGGGAGCGACCAGTATCATTCCCGTCGCGTCGTTGATCACCATCCCCACGAGGAAGAGGAAGAGGTTGATAAAAATCAACAGCACCGTCGTGTTCGTCGTCAGGCCGTAGACAATCTCGACGATGGCCTGCGGCACCTTCAGGATCACGTATGTCTGGCTCAGCATCAGGCAGAAGAGGATCATCGTCATGATCGAGCCGATGGCCGAAGCGGAGCTTCGAAGAAGGGGAAAGAAATTTCCGCCGCGAAATCCCTTGTAGATGAGAAATCCGACTGGAATTGCATACATAGCAGAAACCGCGGCCGCTTCCGTGGCCGTGAACACTCCGCCGTATATTCCTCCGAGGATGATGACCGGCATCAGAAGGGCAGGAAGCGCGCTGACGGTTCTCGGCACGATCTCCTTCCGACGCTGCAGGATGACGTCCCTGGTCTCGAGCTTCAGGTCGAATTTCTTGGCTATAACCATGTTCACGACGGAAAGCAGCGCCATGATGAACACTCCCGGCCCGAGAGTGGAGAGGAAACACGCCAGAATCGACGTTTCGGTGACCCAACCGTACAGGATCATGATGGCGCTGGGAGGTATCAGGAGTCCCAGGATCGACGAAACCGAGAGAAGGGCGGTTGAATAGCCGCGAGGATATCCCTGCTCGACCATTCTGGGAATCATGATGGGGCCTGTAGCCGCCACTCCGGTGAAACCGCTCCCCGAAATCGCGCCGATAATGGCGCACGTCACGCAGCAGACGACACCCAGGCCGCCCTTGATGTGGCCGATGAAAACATCCACGAAATCAAGGAGTTTTTTCGCGATGCCGCTCCCTCCCATGAGGATACCGGCCAGAATGAACATCGGGCTTGCGAGCAGCACGGGATTGATCATCTGATCGAAAGCCCAGAGCATCATGCTTCTCATCGAGACGTCGCCGAAAATGGACATGAACAGCAGTGCGCCGCCGAAGCAGTAGGGGAGAGGAACGCTGAACATCAGAAGAACGATGAGAATAATGACATCCCAGAAAACAACCGTCAGCATACTGTTCCCTCCTTCTCCTCGACGACATCGCTTTTGAAAAGCGCAAGCAGATAATCGAGCAATTCAACAACAGCATAGAAGACCATAAGAGCGAGGCCGATGAAGATCGCGCTCTGCGCTATAACCAGAGGGATATGCAGAATCGCGCTGGTCTTCTGAACCCTCATTCCGTAAGAGAAATACCAATACGCCCAGTAGAGCAGCCAAGATCCTATTCCAACGGAAAACAACCCCTTGATGCAAAGGAAGATTTTCATGGTGAGCGGTCTTTTGATGTAGATCGTCAACACGCCGCACTCTATGTGCGTCCTTTCCCACGAGGCGCTGGCTCCGCCGAGCATGTACATCCATATGGCGGGAAATAGCAGCATCTCCTCGATTCCCATCAGGGGGGCTCTCAGGACGTAGCGAAGGAAGACCTGCACGACAACAATCGAAACCGTCGCCATCAGCAGAAAGGCGTTGACAATGCTTTGGATCAGGTAAATGCCGTTCCATATTTTTCTCAAAAAAGAGTTTCCCCGCATGCATAACACTCCTTTTGGTCCGGACTCTCCTCCACTTCCCGCCCTAGAATTCGACGAAGGGATACGACCCGCCGATACCCTTCTCCTGAGCCCGCTTCCAAGCCAAAGACGCCACTCCAACGTCCATCGCGCCCGTCCCTATCGGAATGCACAGGATCCGAAGACCGTCCTCCGGCGCGGATACCTTCCCCGCAGCTATCTCGCCTATCGTCGCGTAGATGCTCTCCTCCGTGATCTTCCCCTCGCCCCCGAGCTTCCCGAGTGCCCCGCGGTGCAGCGTCTGTCCCACGTGGTCCACTACGATACGGTCAGCCTTCAGAATGCACGCGTCGTCGCACTCCTGGTACGATCCCATCGGAAAAAGAAACTTGCCCGGCGTGAACCAGTCGTACTTGAAAAACTCGTCCTTCGACTGCGTCACGCACACGCACACGTCACCCTCGGACGCCTCCTCCGGCGTCTTCGCCACGTTGATCCGTCCCTTCACGTACCCCTTCATGTCCTCCGCGTACCTCTCGGAAGCCGCGGGGCTGATGTCGTACACGTTCACTTCCTCGATGTCGAACAGCTCCGCTATCGCCATCGTCTGCGTGTGACCCTGCATTCCCGCTCCGTAAAGACCCAGGCGCAGACTCTTCCCTCTCTTGTACATGTACTTCAGCGCCACCGCCGTCTGCGCTCCCGTCCTCATGTTCGTGATGTAGGCCCCGTCCATCACCGCCCGGAAGTGGCCAAGGCGAGGATCGATCAGCATGATCAGCGACGTCACGTACGGCAACCCCTGCTTCTTCCTCTCTCCCAGAAATCCTCCCGCCCACTTGATGCCCGCCGTGTCCGACCACCCTATGTACGCCGGCATCGCGTTCATGAAACCCTCGTACGGCGGAAACGGCGCGGCCTCACCAAGGTCCAGGTTCACCTTCGTCGGGTTCACTACGGTCCCTTCCCCCATGCCCACGAACGTCTTGTCCACGCACTCCACAACGTCCTTCATCGAAATGACGGACTCGATCTCCTTCTGGCTCAGAAGCATCGTCTCGATCTTCATCTGAATCCTCCCTCTTTCATTGAGCTGCCCCGGAAGAAATTTCCGAAGCGCCGACAGTCTTGAAGTTTCAATTCTCGCGGATTGCTTCTTTTCTTCTGAATCGCTATAATCCAATCTGTAGAATAGTAGGATAGCTAATCTCCGATCAATACTAACAGCATTCAGTCTTTTGTCAATCTGGATCTTGAAGAAATTCTCCTGAAATTTTGATCCCGAGAAGTTTCACCGGCTTTTTCGCAAATCGGCCTCCAAATATGCATTCAATGAAAAGCGAGGGATTGCAATGGATGAAAACAGTCGTCTTGTCAGTTTGTTCGACGCTCTCGGACCGATCATGGTCGGTCCGTCAAGCTCTCATACCGCCGGAGTGCTCCGGATAGGGAGGATGGGAAGAGTCTTCCTCGGAGGGGATCCGGAAAGAATCGAGCTCCATTTTTACGGAAATGCCCTCGCAAGAACGTACAAAGGGCATTTGAGCGATTCCGGAATCGTGGCGGGCCTTCTCGGATACGGCGAAGACTCTCCCGATGTCCGTTGGATTCTCGACGAGGCGAAACGAAGAGGAATCGACATATCGTACATCCCCGACTACACGTCGGATCGAAATCCGAACACCGTCGACATGCGCCTTCATCGCGGCGGCAGGACAATACAGGTCGTCGGCATCACCGTCGGCGGAGGAGAGATTCTGATGACCGAACTCGAGGGATTTCCTCTCGTCCTGAGGGGAAGCGAGGACGGAGTTCTCTTCATCGCAGGCGAAACGTTCGACGAGAAAACCCTGGAACCCCTCCTCGGAGGGAAACCCCTCGGCGTGAACCGATCACGCAAGAAAGAGCGGACTCTGTATACCTGCCTTCTCGAAAAGACGATCTCGGATGAAACCCTTGCACGACTCTCGGCTGCAAAAGGAGTTGAAAGCGTCTTCAAACTCGAGGCCGTCCTCGACTACAAGCTGAAAAACCCGAAACCTCTTTTTTCCACGGCGGACGAAATGGTCCGGATGTCCCGGGAGAAAAAACTGTCCATGCCCCGGATTGCACTGGAATACGAGTCCTCCCGAAGCGGGTTGACGGAATCGGAAATCCGCTCCAGGATCGCGCGCATATGGCGGGTCATGAACGAATCAGTACAGCATGGGCTGTCCGGAGAGAGCGAGATGGTCGGAGGCCTGATCCCCCGCGACTCCGGGAAAAAATTGATGCGGGCCGTGGAAGAAGGCCGAACAGCGGGGGGGCCTGTTCTCGGCAAAGCTGTCGCGAGGGCCATTGCCGCGATGGAGACCAACGCATGCGTCGGATGCGTCGTCGCCGCTCCCACTGCGGGTTCCTGCGGCGTGATTCCGGGAACGCTCATCACTGCGGCTGAGAATTCAGGGGCAAGCGAAGAGGAAGCTGTGGACGCTCTTCTTGTCGCGGCGGCAATGGGAACCGTTATCGCCATGAAGGCCTCTCTTTCGGGCTCCATAGGCGGCTGCCAGGCCGAGATAGGCGTGGCGTCCGCGATGGCGGCGGCGGCGCTCGTGCAGCTCCTGGGAGGCGCTCCGGAACAGGTGGTACACGGCATGGCCCTTGCGCTGAAAAACATTCTCGGCCTTATCTGCGACCCTGTCGCCGGTCCCGTTGAAATACCCTGCATCAAGAGAAACGGCATAGGAACGGCGAATGCCTTCGCAGCGGCCGACATGGCTCTGGCCGGAATCGAGAGCGCCATCCCTCCCGACGAGGTCATCGACGCTCTTGTCAACACGCAGCAGCTCCTCCCCGAAGAACTGAAGGGGACGATGAAAGGAGGGCTCTGCTCCACCCCGACGGCGATTCGCCTCAAAGAGGAGTGGGCGCGGAAAATATCGGTGTGAATTTCCACCGGACAATATTGTCCGGAACTTCCCGGATCGAACGATCCTCGCCGGCTCTCCCCGCGTGCTCCGATTACCGGAATACGCGGGGAAAGAGACGATACCTCCGAGGACGACCTTTTTATCCGAACCGCCCGGATTGAAGAACGCACGCTCTCGAAAACGCCCCGCCTTAAACATTCAGAGACCGCACGGCATTTCACACGGCATAATACCGCAATGCCTCGCTAGCTTTGCAACTAAAAATCTTAATTTTCAGAGAACACTTCTTTTGTTTTGGTCATTATTTTTTCCTTTCAGCTTCTTCATTCTCGCCTTCATCCTATCCGTAATGACCGTCCATTCCGCCATCGAACATTCTACCTAACTTCACACAAGAGCTTCATGCTCTTTCGAAGGGAGAAACTTGATCCGGTGCCCCCCGCAGTACTCCATGCTACTCTTGCCTTATTTGAAAGATGCGTCCAAGCATCTTCATGATACGAGAATCTTCGCTGATAAACTTTTCTAGATCGATGTCGTATGCTTTTTTTGCAAACACTACCGTTCTTCAGGGCAAAAATCGATCTCCTTCTTTGCTCGGGCGATGAATATCAGACAACCTCCCTTTGTTTCATATTTCAAGAGACGTAGATGAAAACCCGCTTGTTGTAGAGGTTGCCTTCCTCGTTCCGCGGATTTTGGCTTACAAGCACGCACTTCACAGGAGGTTTTTACCCTTGTTCCACAGGTTGCCTATAGAATTTCCGTTTGATTGATTGCAACGTGTTAATCGGCGGGATTCGCACCTTCCACCTTTCGGGAGGAGTTTTCGAGTCCGGGACGGGAAAAACGGCTTACAAAAATCGCTGCGACCGGGGAAACATCAAGAAGGCGATCTATTCTCCGAAGATGGAATTGTTCGAAGCATATTGCTGTTGGTGGAAAGCGGAAGCGGAACGGGAAAGATACGAGAAAAACGCAATAAATACAAAAACCCCTCTGGTCCCGTCGCGAAAACGGGTGTAAAGTCGGTTCACCACAACAAACTCCACC
>Ga0334890_1000335_pt1 | contig 87989 bp, 81 predicted proteins | sample GraSluR1_MG_3_FD_207220 | JGI IMG/M metagenome (GOLD analysis project Ga0334890, IMG submission 207220) | Sludge microbial communities from methane-producing bioreactor in Wageningen University, Netherlands - Granular Sludge_31_08-R1 | ecosystem: Engineered > Bioreactor > Anaerobic >... | reverse complement strand
TACATTCGCCTGTCGCAGGGCTTTGCGTACCTGGTGGCGATCCTGGACTGGTTCAGCCGGTACGTGCTGTCGTGGTGGCTCTCGACGACGCTGGAGGCGTGGTTCTGCGTGCGGGCGTTGCGGGAGGCTTTGCGGATGGGCCGGCCCCAGATTGTCAACACCGACCAGGGAAGCCAGTTCACCGGCGGCGAGTGGATCGAGGAGCTGACCGAAGCGGGCGTACGGATCAGCATGGACGGGCGGGGCCGGGCGTTCGACAACATCTTCAACGAGTGGCTCTGGCGAAGCGTCAAGTACGAGGACGTGTACCTGAAGGACTACGCGGTGGTGGATGAGGCCCGGGTCGGTTTGGGCGAGTACTTTCGGTTCTACAACACGGCTCGCCTGCACCAGGCGTTGGGGTACCGCACGCCGGCGGAGGTTCACTATGGCCCCGACGGGACGGGAAGTAACAATGTAACAGGTGTTAACAAGAAAGAAAGAGAAGCAAAGAGAAAGAAGATGCTACTACTACAGAATCCTACCTTAAAGAACGGAGATTCTGGTCTTGACAACTGGGAGTACCTCAGATCATGTGGTGGCGAATGGCGAGAAGCGACGAAAACGTGGGGACGACCAAGAAGAATTACAGAATCAGAATAAGGACTTACGAGAAAACTGTCTGAAAGCTGTCTGAAATCAATTCGCCTTTATTCAAACATTTGCTTGATGAGATTCGTGAGTTGCTGTGCGGAAGAAGTTTATTGAAATGGGCGATACAGGACTCGAACCTGTGACCTCACGGGTGTGATCCGTGCGCTCTAGCCAACTGAGCTAATCGCCCTCGTGAACTGGTATTAGAGCGGATCGCGCGGGCGGCTGTCAAGCCCTAATCGCAGAACAATTGTCGTCGGGCGACGGATTCTATATGGCGACGAGGTTGACGCGGCCGAGCTTGACGCCCTTCATGCTCAGGATGTTCTCGCCCACCCTATTGATTTCGCCGACCTGGCCGCGCAGAACGATGATTTCGAGGCAGTCATGCTCGTCGAGATGCACGTGCAGCGAGCTGATCGCGTGCAGCAGGTGCGAGTGCTGGACGGCAATGAGTTTCTCGGCGAGGTTCGCGGCGTGGTGATCGTAGACGAGAAACACGGCCGCGACGGCTTCGGCCTGCGGATCAGCGAGCCGCTCCTGGCTCAACTGTTGTCGAACGAGGTCACGAATCGCTTCCGAGCGGCTCTGGTAGCCCTGGCGGGCGATCAGCGTATCGAACTGCGCCAACAACTGGCTGTCGAGTGAGATGCCTATACGTTCGAGGTCTGCCATCGAAGCCCTTCCTGCAATCTTGTCCTAATCCCTCCTGATGACGTAGATCGCCTGCTCGGCGAACAGGTTCGGCCAGAGGCGCACCGGGCTCGGACGGGTCTTGACGAGGGGGACCCGTCGCTCGATCGTAGCGCCCAGACGCCCGCAGAACTCCTCGAAATCCTTCAGCGACAGACAGTGGATGTTAGGGGTGTCGTGCCAGCCGAACGGCAACTGGCTCGTGACCGGCGCCTTGCCCAGGCACATCAACTGCACCCGCGCGCGCCAATGGGCGAAGTTCGGGAAGCTGACAATCACCTTGCGGCCGATCCGCAGCAGTTCCTTGAGCACCCGCTCGGGATCCCTGATCGTCTGGACCGTTTGCGACAAGACGGCATAGTCGAAGCTCCTGTCGGCATAGCTGTCGAGCCCGCGTTCGACGTCGTACTGGATGATGGAGAGCCGCCTGCACACACAACGCAGGACGAGGTCCTGTTCGAGTTCGATCCCACGAACGTCGATTCGCTTGTCGTGGCGCAGTCTGGCCAGTAGCTCGCCGTCACCGCAGCCGATGTCGAGCACCTTGGCATCGGGTTCGATCAGCGACTCGACGAGCTGATAATCGACGCGCGCCCGGTGCGCCTGGTCGTGTCGACCGACAGGCGGGGCGTGTCGGTGGCAGCAGACGCCGTCGACCGCGATTCGTCGGCGATGGGCAGTGGCGGACAGGAAGCAATTGATGAACGCGCCGAGGGTCTCGTGTTCGAGCAGAAAGGCGTCGTGCCCATAGGACGATCGAATGTTGCAGAAGCTTACATCCCTGCCGTTGGCGGCCAGCGCATCGACGATGGCCTCGGACTGAGCCGGCGTGAACAGCCAATCGCTGCTGAAACTGACCACGAGGAATCGAGCCTGGGTGCCGGCGAAGGCTTGGCGGAGCGAACCGTAATCCCGCGTCAAATCAAAGTAATCGCTGGCTTTGGTAATGTAGAGGTAGCTGTTGGCATCGAATCGGTCGACGAAGGTCTGCCCTTGGTAGTCGAGATAGGTCTCGACGGAGAACTCCGAGTTGAAGTCATAGCTGTACTTGTCGGCGGTTCGGAGCTGTCGTCCAAACTTCTGCCGCATTCCTTCCTCGGACAGATAGGTGATGTGGCCGATCATCCGGGCGATCGCCAGACCACGAGCCGGGACCGACTTGCCGCGGTACAGGCCGTTGGCGAAATTCACATCGGCCAGAATCGCGTTTCGTCCGACCGCGTCGAAGGCGATGGACTGGGCGCCGAGGTGCGTCGTCGTGGCCACGGGAACGGCGGCATCCATCATCTCCGGATAGGCGATCGACCATTGCAGAACCTGCATCCCCCCGATGGAGCCGCCGATCACGGCCAGAAGGTGCTCGATGCCCAGACTGTCCAGCAGCAGTTTCTGGACCCGCACCATGTCGGCGATCGTAATGATGGGAAAACTCAATCCATATGGCTTTCCGGTCTGAGGGTCGATCGACGAGGGGCCCGTCGTCCCGGAGCAGCCGCCAAGGACATTCGAGCAGATGACAAAGTACTTGTTGGTGTCAATACCCTTGCCCGGCCCAATCATGTTCTCCCACCAGCCGGGTTTCTGGTCGTCGGGCCGGTGGTAGCCGGCCGCGTGAGCGCTGCCGCTGAGGGCGTGACAGATCAGGATCACGTTGTCGCGGGCCTGGTTGAGCCGCCCGTAGGTTTCATACGCCACGTCGATCGGCCCCAGCTTCTTGCCGCACTCCAGCAGTAGCGGTACATCCGACTCGACGACGCGGAGGACCTTGGGCTCAACCAAACCTACAGAGTTTTCCTCGATCACACACATGACGCAGAAATCAGATGATTTCGAGCCGACGCAGAATGGCTTTGGTCCACCGGGCGCTGCGGGCCTGGGACAGGAAGGCCAACAGGATGACGAGGAACCAGTAGGCACTGAACCGGAGGTAGTAGAGGATCGTGTGCGTCAGGCCGGCGCCTTTGTCGGAGACCCACTTGGCCAGTTCGGCCGGGGTATATGCGACGCCGATCACACTCGAGCCGATGATTTCCTGCCAAGGAACCACCAGAACGAACATCATTAAAGAGAGGAAGAACGCGCGCGCGATATGGTTGATTCCACCGAGCCGCCCGATGAGGGAAACCGTCAGACTGAAGAACATGGCCAGACAGAACAAGCCCGCCATAAGAATCAGGACCCCGTTCACCACTTCGATGGCGCGCTTGAGTTGATCCCAGGTCAGCTTCTCGACCAGGGGCAGGCGCACTCTGCTCTGGACTTGCGGCGGCGGCGATGAAGCATTGTCGGCTGCGGCCATCGCCTCGGCTGCCGCCGTGCTGACCGCCGCGGCCTCGGCGATCGGGTCCATGGGAACGTCAGGGATCTCGACGAGACGCAGGTCGACCAGCCAGAAGCATGCCTGGGCCAGCACGAGACAGATCACCACGAGCAAGAAGAAGAAGTTCTTCCACCCTCGGAAAACCCCCACCGCTTCGAGGCAGTCGGTCGTATCAATCACAGGGTCCTGGTGAACCGGGCCTTCGCTCATTTCAGGTATCTCCAATTCGTTGACCTTACTCTGTTCCCCGGAGACAGCAATCTCACCTCTCCTTGGCCGGCTTCCGGCGACGAGGCGATGCACGCGACAGACGAACCACATCGACAGATCGGCCCACGAGCAGCGGTCTTCATTATCGGTACGGACGACGCAAATGACAACCAAATTCCCTCTGCGCCGCGTTGGCGGCAGCGTCGGATTGCAGCGCGCGATCGCCCTGTGCCGTCGGCTTGCGTATCTCCGGGGCCCTGGCCGGCAATCGGCTCACGGGCCAGCGTGGAGGGGCACGCGGGCTGCGACGATGGCATGTGACAAGCCGCACGTGATCAGGCCCACCTTGTGCAGCTCCTCGCCCGTCAGCGCCGACGGCATGGCACGGCAGATCAGCAAGAATCCCAGCGGCCGTCCGAAATCGCTCAGCGGCAACGTCGCCAGCGAGACCCCGCCAAACGCCCTGGGATTGCCTTGCAGCCCCATAGCATACAGGTCGCCGGCCGTGCAGGGTCTGTTCGACTTGCAGATGCGGTCAACCACTTCAGGATCGAAGTAGTCTTCGAGCGGCCGGCCGTCCAGAGTCAGAGTCTCCCCGGCGCGGACAACACCCATGCGGCAACCATCCGACTGGCGCAGGAAGAAGGCGACGCCGGCGCCGGGCACGGCCTCCCGGATCAACGCATCCGCCCGCGTCAGAAGGCCGCGCAGGTCTGTGGTCCCCAATAGCGACTTGTAGAACGTCGCCGCGAAGCCGATGCTGTCGAGCCTGCTGACGAACGCCCGCTGGGCGCTGATGAGATCGCTGCACAGAATATCGATCTGGCTGGCCTGCCGTTTCCGCTCCCGATTGAGCGTCTTGATCAGGCGACGCAGTCGTTGCTGTCGTTGGGTCTGGCTCATATGCCTCCACGTTCAAACGATCCTATCGATAAGAGAGAGCCCAATGCCTACAATTCGACGCCGCGTCAGCCTCGCTTTAGCTGCAAACGTCGGTATCGTCGATCCCGTCTGGCCGCCCCATAAACAGACCGGTATCATAAGTGGAGTTGTTGTGATGACGGGACACAGCCGGCCTGGCCATCCTGCCGACCGGGCATACGAGGCAGTGGATGAGACGTTCTCGGACCTCAATCAATCCAGAGCGGGCGGACGTGGCGGTTGTAAAGGTTCATGGTGACCTGCTCGGCGATGACGTGCTCGTACCGCTCCAACGCCTCGATGAATCGCGGGCCCATCTCGGCCGCGATCTTGTAGGCCACGTGGAGTAGTTGGCGAAGCTGAGGGTTGTAGCGGGCACAGAACGGGTCATGTCGCAATGCCTGGGCGAACAGCGGCGCATCCCACTTGGCGACGAGTTGCGGATCGGGCAATCTGCTTCGGTCGATGTCGATTACGCTGCCGTATGGACCACACAGCTCATCGATGCGGGCCAGGGCAGCCGCATAGATCTCTTTGGCGATGGCCAGGCCCTCACCCTCTGCCATAGCCAGGCCGATCAACTCTTCCAGCCAGGTTGTGCCGGCTGTCTTGAGATGCAGTCCCGCGTCCAATTTCCGCAACGCCCTCTGTATCGGCTCGTAGATCGAGAACTTGTCGCTGCCCGAGTGCACGCTGAGCTTGAGGCTTTCAGGAAGGTCGAACGTCTTGACGGCGTGCGCGACGATCGCCACGTCCTGCTCGAATTCGAGTGCGAACGCATCGCGATCGCCCACGTAATCAACGCCCTTGTTGAACCGCCCGCTGAATTTCGGGGCCACCGTGTCGGCGCGAATGCCCTCATCGGCCACGGCCGCCAGAATCACGAGCATCTCGAGGGGTGTCTGCGGTGCGTCCGTTTCATCCATCGACACTTCCGTGACGAAGCGGCCGGAACCCTTGCTCGATGCGATACGGCGATAGATTCGGCCCGCCTGCTGGACGCCGACAAGAAACTTCGACGCGATCTCGCGCAGCTCAGCGGCCGACACCTCCAAGGGTCTCGGCATCCCGGGGATTGTGAGCGTCCCGATCAGCGCCTCGTGCCGCGAGACGAAGGCGTCCACATCAGGCTCGCTCGCCGGTCGTCCGATAAACTCGGCGACGTCGAGCGTGAAAAAGTCACTCGCCTCCATGAAACGATCCACGTTGTCCAGGCCGATGTGGTCGGCATCGACGAAGTATGCACCCTCCCAGGCGCACGCCGCGACGGCTGCATCCGCCTCACGCCGAACATCAGCGGGCTCGGTCCCGATGATACTGTGCTCACGAAACGACTTGTTCCAGACCGGGGTGACCTCGACCCCCACCTCTCTGGCCTTCATCAATGCCGCCAGTTGGGCCTTTCCCTGATGGCCGAATCTGTCCCCAATCCCGAACGAGTACTTTCCCAGCATCATCCATTACCCCGTAGAAGCTCTGTGTCCGGCGCCTGCGCCGCCCGCTCTTGCACCTGGGCCCGCGGGGACGCGCTCGACGCCTCCATAACACGAAAAAAAACCCCGCAGCGCATCCGTTCGCCACGGGGCAATGAAAAACGATTGACTCATGCTTACGTCGTCGTAGTCAGGAGAACCTATGCAAGATGTCTACTATCTCTCCATCGTCATCGGCGGCGACTCGGGCGACTCGACCACCACGCCAAGCGTGCCCAGGGCGCCGGCAACGTCGGGCTGCCTTGGATTCAGTTCAAAACTCCGGCTGAGATACTGCCTGGCTCTGGCCCGGTCATTTTTGCCAAGGTAGTAGAAACCCACCTGTTTGTTGACCTCGAAGGAATCCGGCCCGACCACCAGCGCCTGGTTGAAGCACCTCTCAGCATGCTTATCGAGATCAAGCTTCTCGAACTCCCACGCAAGACGAAGCAACTCGCGCTCGTGGCTCGACGCCTGGCGGATGTAACTGGAAGCATACTGTTCGGCCTTGGCGTTCTGGCCCTGGTCCATGAACAGCTTCACCACCCCGGCCTGGGCGGCCCGCAACGCCGGATCGAATCCCAGCGCGACGTTATAGTGATACTCCGCCTTGCTCCACTGCCCGGACCGCGCGTACACGCGCCCCAACTCATAGTGCGCCTGGGGGTTCTCGAACTTCCGGTTGATCTCGGCAAGCAATTCTCGCTCGCCCCGCTCCGACGGAACCACGCCTGTGGCATCCACCGGCGCCTGCGATGTCGTGGCACAACCTGCGAGAACGAGCGAAGCCACGGCGAAAAGCAAAAACGCAGGCACGCTTCCGGTCGCCGACGTTTTCGTGCTCTTGCGTTCCCCCGTCATCCAACGCCTCCATATCCTAAGGTTGACCACAACTCGGCGACGACTCCATCCTATCCGTGACGGCGATATTGTGGCAGCGAACACCGGAGATTGCAAGCGAAAAAACAACGTGCTTCCAATAAAGTCGGGAAATTCTGCGCCGACAGCGTGACACCGCTCGCCGTTCTTTACCAAGCCTCGCTGTAATAAAACACGCACGAGGATCGACATAGCTATAGTGGCAAGATAGGCGAGTTGGCCTGCTGCGTCGCGCGAACCGCTTAAGCCACCCTACGTGAGTCGAAAGGTTATCGTTTGCAGCGCTACGACTGGAAGAGAATCGCTGAGGAACACGCATCGGCCGTGTGGCAGACCGCCTATCGCCTGCTGCACAACCAGGCGGATGCGGCCGACTGCTTTCAGGAGGCCTTCCTGGCCGCGTTTGAGCTTTCGCAGCGTCAGCGCGTGCAGAACATTCGCGGCCTTTTGCTGCACTTGGCCACAACGCGAGCGATCGACCAATTGCGCCGGCGCATGCGGCAAGCGCTTCGCGCATCGGACGACGACAACATGCAGTTGGCCAGCGCCCGCCCCGGACCCGATGCAGAGGCCGAGAACCTTGAGTTGGCCGAGCGATTGGGCGCCGCGATCGGCCAACTGCCGCCGCAGGAGGCGAAAGTGTTTTGCCTGCGGTACTTTAGCGATCTCAGCTACCGGGAGATTGCCGCAGAGCTCCGGATCACCACCGGCGCCGCCGGGGTGGTGCTGCACCGTGCCAAAGCCAGGCTGCGTCAGCTTCTTGAACCCGTCGAGGCCGAAGAAACGAGGTTGCCTTATGAAACCTGAAGACGATGTCCTTCACAGAGCGATCGAGCAACTCCGGAACGAGCAGGTCCCCTCGCATCCGCCACAAGATGTGCTCGACACAACGCTTACGAAACTGGCCCAGGCGGCCGACGAGGCGGGAGCGCCGGCCGAGGAACAGAACGAACAGCGCATTCGCCTGATCACGAAGCTCGCGGCGGCCGCAGCCGTCCTGCTCTTGGCAGGCTACGCTGTCGGCAGGCTCTCAGCGCCTCGACCCGCCGACCTCGACCAGTTGCAGAAGGCACTGGAAACCTCGCTGGCGGCGGCGATCGAGCCGTCCGTCCGTCAGAAGGTCGTCGAGGACCTGGGCCGGCAGTGGGAATCTACGCTCGAAGCCGGTTACCTGGCCCTGCGAGAGGACCTCACGGAGCAGTACCGCACGGATCTGCTTCAGGCCGCCGCACAGACGCTGGCGGTCTCGAACGCAACAACCCACCGCCTTCTCGAAGACCTCATCGCCTCGATCAACGTGGCTCAAGTGCAGAACCGCCAATGGGTTGCGGCCGCGCTGGCCGAGATCGACTCCTCCCGGCGCCAGGACAGTACACAGTTCGCCACGGCCCTGCTCAGCCTGGCGGTCGCCACAGAGGATCAACTCGAACGCACCAGGAAAGACATGGTCAATATGCTCGCCGAGACCCGCGATCGTTCCTCAGTTCTCGACCAGCAAAACTCAACCACGAACTAAAGGAGCAGAAAGATGAAGTCGATCATGCGAATCTACGCAGTTGTTGCTGCAACCATCGTTCTCGCCGGCATCGTACGTGGCCAGGTGGACGCCGACATTCCAGAGGCCCCCGTCGCCCCCACGGTTCCGCACGCCGTGAGCGCCCCGGAGCCGGCTTTTGTGGACAGACTCCTTTCCAACCTGCCCTATGCGCGCTTGGGTGCGGCGTCGCCACCACCACTCTTCGTCGTACCCGCCCGAGAGATGACCGTCGAGGAACTGACGGAAATCTCCGAAGACATCACAGTAATGGGCCGCATCCTTGAGAACAGGCTCAGGCAGGCGAATCTCCTGCCCGATGCCCAGGGGCTGGAGGCCTTCATCACGCGGGGGTACCGCGCGGCGTTCGGGCGTGACGGCAACCTGCCGCGCCACATGTATTTGCAGGGTTACGGCGTGGTGTTCGCCATCAACGTCGATCTCCCGCTGGCGCCGGGCCCACACGTCGAAACCGAGGAACTCGCAGAGCCCGCAGACGAGGGCGACCCCGTCTGGGTCAGAACCCGCGAGGAACTCTATCAACCTCAGAGATCGAAACGTCGCAGCGCCACCGAAGAGGCCGCGCCAAAATACAGCGCCGAACGCTTGGAGACTCTCAAGGGGACCATCATCGACGCGCTCGTCCACGCGGCGAATATGCGGCATCTGTCCGCTGATGAGGCCATCGTGGTCACGATTACAGGCCCGACGAGGACCGTCGAACCACAACCCAGACCGGAGGACTGGTTCAACCTCTTACAGGGAGAGATCGCCGGCATGCCCGTCACGGGTTCCTCGACCGCTTTGACCATTCGCGCCAAGAGCGCCGACATCACGGCACTAGCCAAAGGCGAGTTGACGCAAGACGAGTTCCGGCAACGGGCGCAGGTGATCTCACATCCCGTGATCAGCGAAGGGACCGCTCTCTCGACGTCACCTTCCTCAACAGAACCTGGACGCCGGCAAACGAGGTAAGCCGGCCCAGTGCAGGAAGAAACCCAGAGGAACTGTCCAGGGCCGGTGCCGGCGATATGAGAAACCAATAGGCCTCGGTCCAGCGCCCGTTCCACGCAAAGGAACACGAACCGTCACTTACACTGAAAGGAACGACTCCCCATGAACGGCATTACTCGAATTCGGCATTCCCATATGTCTTTACCCTTGATCATCGTGTTCTCTGTTATTGCTTGGTGTCAGGCCGGTGTGCCCGACGGATCCCCTGTCCGAGAAGAGGAGATGGACGTCTCGCGTGATGACGTTCGCTTGTCGGGAACGCTCACGCTCCCTGTCGGCGAGGGACCGTTCCCGGTTGTGGTACTCATCAGTGGATCGGGACCACAGAATCGCGATTGGGACTTTGACTGGAACGGAGAGTATTTGATGGGCCGGATTCTCGCGAACGATCTGGCTCGCCATGGGATCGCCGTGTTTCGATACGACGACCGTGGAACCGGCAAGTCCACAGGCCAAGGCGAAGACATTCGTGACTTGACCCAGGACGTTCTGCACATCGTGGAATCTCTGCAGAAGAAGACGGCGATTGGGCCGGTGGGGCTCTGTGGTCACAGCCTCGGTGCGGCTGTCGCGCTGCACACAGCGGCGGCATGCGATGGAATTGACTTCCTGATCCTGCTTTCCCCCCCTTTGGTCACGGGGAAAGAAATCATGCTCGCCCAGGCCAGAGAGATGCCGGACATGTATCGTTCATCAAGAGAACAGACGAACGAAGAGGCGAGCCTGGACGGAATGGAATTCGTGCGAAGCATTGCGGATGTCAGCGGAGATGACCAAGCCCGGGAAAAGGCCATCTCCATCTTCGTGAAGATCTTTCGCTATCACTCGGCCAACTCGAAAGCCGACGATCAGAGCACAGGCAACGACGCCGAAGAGCGCCTCCGCAAGGACGCGCAGAACCTCGTCGAACACTTCCGCTCGCCTGCGAATCAGTTCTTTCTGCACTACGATCCTGTTTCCGATTTGAAGGGGGTCGCGTGTCCGATTGCCGTTCTTTTTGGTGAAGGCGACCGGCATGTCAAACTTGATGTAAACCTCAAACCGCTGCTTGATGGCGTCACACAGTCCACGATCTCCAATTTCACCCTGAAAGTCGTCCCGGAGATCAATCACTTCTACACATGTCCGCCCCACCGGACGAAGGGAAAAATGTATCCAGGAGTCACGGACTTCTTGGGGCGGTGGATCCTCAATTCCATCTGACATCCCGGCCCCCGTGCGATTTTGTGCCTGCGGAGGCCGCAGGCAGGCACACACCCACCGATACCCTTCGAGCCCCCGGCGCACAGACGCCGGGGGCTCGTCTTTCGTTCTCTATACGTCGAGGTTTTGGACCTCTAAGGCATGGTCGTGGATAAACTTGCGGCGTTTCTCGACGTCATCGCCCATGAGGATGCTGAACAGCCGGTCGGCCTCTCCGGCGTCGTCGAGCCGCACGCTCAGCAGCGTCCGCGTCGCTGGGTTCATCGTCGTGTCCCAGAGTTGGTCGGCGTTCATCTCGCCGAGCCCTTTGAACCGCTTGATGTCGATCCCCTTGCCCCCAATCTGACGGATTCCGGGGCAGATCCCGGCCAGGGAGGCAATCTCGTACGTATCGTCGCCGTGAATGAGCTGGAACTTGGTCGGCAGTGATTCACCTGATTCGGTCTTCTCCTCGGTCAGCAGGAAGTCGTTCAGATCGAGATTGAAATCGTTCCTGAGCCTCTCGCCGATCTGGTTGATTCGGGCGACCTCATGGAGTTCCTCGGCCATCACGTGTGATTCTTCCGCGTCGTCGCCGTTCTCGGCGGCCAGGCGCTTGCCTTCTCCGATCTCGTCAAGGCGCTTCTCATAGTCGGCGGCCTCGTCGTACGCTTCTTCCCGGCCCTGGTAACGGATCACAAAGCGGGGCAGCTTCACGCCATCATAGTGCGCCTCATGGAACTTGCTGAAGGTGATCCCACGGCGCTCCAGAACTCCGACGATGCGCTCGGCATCCGCAAGCATCTTGACCAATTCGGCGAACCCCTCATCCGTCAGCGTGCGGACGTCAAACGTCGGGCTCTCCTTCGGCGCCCCGTCGCTCTGCGCGCCCATGGACAGGCCTTCCCGAATCGCCAACGAGGTGCCTTCGAGGCCGCGCTCGATCATACGTCGCCGCATCTCGTTCTCGGTCAGGACGTACTCCGATTTCTTCCTGCCCTTCGAGCGAACCTCGTACAGCGGAGGTTGCGCGATGTAGACCATCCGCCGGTCGAACAGCAGCGGCATCTGGCGGAACAGAAACGTCAGCAACAGCGTGCGAATGTGGGCGCCGTCGACGTCGGCATCGGTCATCAGGATAATCTTGCCGTAGCGGCACTTGTCCACGTCGAAGTCGTCCGTGCCGATTCCCGTTCCGAACGCACTGATCATCGTCCGGATCTCCTCGTGGCCGAGCATCTTCTCGATGCGCGCCTTCTCGACGTTGAGGATCTTCCCCCGCAGCGGCAGGATGGCCTGGATGTTCCGATCGCGCCCGCCCTTGGCCGAGCCGCCGGCCGAATCGCCCTCAACCAGAAAGATTTCCGTCGTGGCCCGTTCCTTGCTGGCGCAGTCCCAGAGCTTGCCCGGAAGGTTCGCATTGCCCAGCGCGCCTTTGCGACGGGTCAACTCGCGGGCCTTGCGCGCCGCCTCACGCGCCGCCGCTGCCTGGATCGCTTTGTTGAGAATGCGCTTCGCGTCGGTCGGGTGCTCTTCGAGATAATGACCCAGTTGCTCGTTGACGACGGTCTCGACGAAACTGCCGACCTCCGGATTGGTCAGGCGAACCTTCGTTTGCGCCTCAAAATGCGGATCGGCCAGCTTGACGGCCACAACCGCGGTCAGCCCTTCGCGGAGATCATCTCCCGTCGTGGCATGACCCTCTTTGAGCAGGTTGTTGTGTCGGGCATAGGCGTTCATCGTACGCGTCAGCGCCGTGCGGAAGCCCGACAGATGCGTACCGCCATCGATGTTGCGGATGTTGTTGGCAAAAACGAGAACGTTCTCGTTATAGCCGTCGTTGTACTGCATGGCGACCTCGCAACTGAGCATCGCGTCGCCGTCTTCCCTCTTCATGTAAATGACGTCGCCGTGGAGGATATTCTTGCCCTCGTTGAGGTGCGCGACGAAGGCCTTGATGCCGTCATCGAATTTGAAGTCCTCCTTTTTATTGAGGCGGTCGTCGCGAAACGTGATTTTGAGTCCCGCGTTGAGGTATGCCATTTCTCGAATCCGCTTGAGCAACGTGTCCGAGTTGAAATCGAGCTCGCCGAAGATCTCGTCGTCCGGCTTGAACGTGATCTTGGTCCCTCGCTTCGACGTGGCACCGATGATCTCCATCGGCCGGCGGCGTTTGCCGCGCTCGCACTCGAAATGGTAATGCTGGCCATCCCTGTAGACGTCGGCTTCCAGCCACTCGCTCAGGGCGTTGACCACGCTGACGCCGACCCCGTGCAGACCGCCGGCCACCTTGTAGCTGTCACTGTCGAACTTCCCGCCGGCATGCAGGGTCGTAAGCACGACCTCAAGAGCACTGAGCTTGACGTCTTTGTGCATTTCGACCGGAATCCCCCGCCCGTTGTCCTCGACGGAGCAGGTGCCATCGACCTGGATGCGCACCACGATCTCCGTGCATTCGCCCGCCAGGGCCTCGTCGATCGAATTATCGAGCACTTCATACACCAGGTGGTGCAGACCGCCTACGCCCCGATCGCCGATGTACATGTCCGGACGCTTGCGAACGGCTTCCACGCCACCCAAGACCTTAATGCTGCTGGCATCGTACTTATGTGCATCCATATCTGTCCTCGAATGCGAAATCACTGTCCTTCTTTCTGATCGTTAAGAAAAAGGGCAAGAGCGCCGAGCCCACGGCACTGCCTTCATCCCTGCCCCCGCTGCGTTGTGTCCTCAAGCCCTGCGCGCCAAGGCCACGCTGATGCGTCTGAGGCCGGCCTGCGGGCAAAGCCTTTGAAGCTCGGCCAGGAGCTCGGCCTTGCATAGCTGCAATTCATACATATAGCTGGCCGTGTCGGCCACAATTCTGACGCAGCCGCTGGTGATCGTCTCGATACAGCAATGCCGACGCATCGCTTCCGGCAAGAGCCCCTGCCACGCCTGAGCGACCGACTCGCAGCGAGCATGGGTCGGCGCCAGTCGCTTGACAAACTCACCGGCGACCTCGCCCAATCTGCACGGTTCAACGACTCTGGCCTGCCCGCTCACTTGGCGCTCCAATCCGTGGATATCGCGGTCAACTCAGGTTGATCGGCATGAGGACGTAGAGAAACTCATTGCCGCTCTTGATGAGACCGGGCCGATCCGGCTGGCCCAGTTCCAGTTCAAATTCCGGTTCACCAATCACCTTCAGGACGTCCATGAGGAACACCGGATTGAAGCCAATATCGATCGGCTCGCCGCCATACTCAACCGGCATGCCCACCTCGGCAGCGCCCGCCTCCGGAGAACTGCCGGAGAACACCAAGGTATCGGCCCGGACCGAAAGTTTGATCCCCTTCGACTCATCGCTGGTCAGAAGCGACGCGCGGCGCACCGCACTCAAAGCCAGTTCCGTCGACAACTTGAGGTTCTTGTCATAATCAGTGGGGATGATGTCTTCATATTTCGGGAAGTTGCCCTCGACCAGGTTCGAGCTAATCACGACGTTCGAGCAACGCATCAGGATCTGGTTCTCAACCACCTTGACCCCAACCATTTCCTTGTCGTGCGCGGTGATCTTCTCCAGAAGAGCCATCGTCCGGGCCGGCACGATGATCTTCTGCGTGCCGTCGCCTTCCTTCGACGCTGTATCCAGCGCCACACGACAGCGGGCGAGTCGCCGTCCATCGGTCGCCACCAGCAACAGCTTCTTGCCCTTGATCTCCCAGAGGACCCCATTGATCGCATAGCGACTGCTCTCTTTGGCCGTGGCAAAGAGGCATTGCTGAATGCCGGACTGCAACTGCTCCAATGTGATCGTAAAACTGACGTCGCCCTCCTCGAGCGATGGGACTTTTGGATATTGGCTTGGCTCCTGCCCATAGATCGTGAATCGGCTGTCCGTCCCGCGAATTTCACAGGTGTTTTCGGTGGCCTCAAGCAGAAGAACGTCCTCGGTGCTCGCGCGGACGATGTCCGCCAGATGATTGGCCTCGACGACGACTTCGCCCTCCCGCACGATCTCCACCTCAGAGATCACATGGGTCAGGCCCATTTCGAGGTTCGTCGCGCAAATCCTGACCTGCTTGCCGGAGGCCGTGATGCGAACACATTTCAGGACGGGCTTCGGCGTCCGGCTTGGGACCACGGAAATCACCAAACCGAGGGCTTCGGCCAGCGCAGCACGATTGAACGTGACTTTCATGGCAGACCTCTACGCAAAGGGTTCGTCATGCTCTGAACGGGCTTTAGAGTATTCCAAAAACAGCCCCATAGTGTAATGGGACCTTCTCCATAGGACAATCTTTTTCCTCGAAAAGCCTCTGTGCGGTGAACTTTGGCGGAACCGATGCAGTTGACGCGAACTATACAAGGAAGCCCAAACCGGCGACGCCGACCGGTGAGCGCGCATGTGAAAAGACGAGCTGTTGATAGAATTACTGAAAAGAGACTTTAGTGGTATTAGTCATATAGGCTCCGATATTGTTAGGGCTGATAGAGCGGGTTTTATAAGCCCTTGTCATGGCATGAGATGCCCTTGGTTTGGACGGCGGGGCCGTGTGGAAAAACTGTTACGTTTGATGTGCGCGGACTTGACAAAAAAGGCCGTGCGCAGTATCGAACAGGCTTGCGTGTTTATTTCAACGCGAAACGATCATAAGAACTAACAGTCTGCGCGTGGTTTCCGTCCAGGTTGCTGAGCTGCCCTGCAAGTGGGCGGCTTGGCTTGGAAACCCCTGTGGCGAGCGGAACTCATCTGGCTTGAGTTGGTCGAACCGCATGCAGACAAGATGGATGGACGAGGATGCAGGAGAACGATAGCGCCGACGCCCGGAAGACCGTGGGTACAGATGATTTCTTCATCGGAATCGACATCGGTAGCAGCGCGTTGCATTATCTTGTGCTGGACATCGGGCGATCCGTGGTGTACTCGCCGAAACCGATCATGCATTTCGCAAATCCTCTCGCAGCTCTGCAGGAGGCTTGGCGCGACATCCTGGCCCGTTTCGATCGGCGTTCGATTCGCAGCACTGCGCTGACGGGAAGCGCTGCGGAGAGTTTTCCAACGGTGATGAGCGGCGCGATCTACGTTTACGACAGCGTCGCGATCCCAAAGGGTGCTGAAGTTCTTGCGCCGCAGGCGCGGCACGTGTTCCATATTGGGGCCAAAGACGCGTATTTCTTCAACCTCGGCGTCACGGGCGGCCGTCAGGTCATCCGCGAATGGCGGACGGGAACGAAATGTGGCGGCGGCTCGGGTATGCTCATCGAGAAGCAGTGTCGTCGCCTGTTTCAGGGTGAGGTCCCCAGCCCGGATCTGGAGGATGCGGGGGCAGCCGGCGATGAGTCGGCAAGCGGCGCCATCGCTGCCCGGAACCGTCTGAGACTCCAGGAACGCGTTGAGGAGATGTTTCGGCGGGCCGAGGAGGAGGCCGCACGCTCGCAGGAGCCGAGTGAGTTTCTCGCGCGCTGTGGCGTCGTCGTTCAGTCCGACTTGATCCACAAGCAGAACGAAGGGGCCACGCGGGTAGACAACCTCGCGGGGCTGTTTCGCACGGTGGCACGGAACTACGTCATTGACGTCCTCGGTTCGACCGAATGCGCCAGTGCCGCGCAGGACGGACATGCCATTGTGACCGGCGGGGTCTTCAGCAACGACCTCGTGCGGGCGAACCTGGCAGAACTGCTGGGCGCGAAGATCGTGCGCCCGGAACACCATCACAACATTGCTGCAGCCGGGGCCGCACTCAAGGCGATGGAAGAGGACAATTGCTTCGTTCTCAACCTCAAGCAGCTCGACAAAGTAGCCGAACATAGCCGACAGAACCGGGTTTTTGCGCCGCCGTTGAGCGAGAGCCTGATTCGCGTACGCGACAAGAGCGAAGCCCTCGCGGCTGAGATCGCGCCCGGCACGGAGGTTGTCCTCGGCATCGACGGGGGCAGTACCACCACCAAGGGCGCGCTGGTCGAAATCGAGACGGGCAAGCTGCTCGACAAGCTCTACATCAAGACGCACGGCAATCCGGAAGAGTCGCTGAAACGCGTTCTGCGATATCTCTCACGTCACAAAGGCAGCGTCGTCATCCGAGGCGTTGGCGCCACAGGGTCGGCTCGGAAGCTGTATGAGAAGATCCTTCTGAGCAAGAAGAAGGCACAGCAATTGACCGCCGAGGAGATGACCCTCACCGACCGCATCACCGATGAAATCACCTGTCACGCGCTCGGCGTCAAACACTGCAATCCCGAGATCGACACGATCTTCGAGGTCGGTGGCCAGGACATGAAGTTCACAAGCTTCTCGCCTGATGGGACCGTCAAAGAGGCGAAGATGAACTACAGTTGTCAGGCCGGATCCGGCCAGACGCTGGAGAATATGGCCGACGTAATCAATCTCGACGTCGAAACCACGCTTCAGGAGGCGGCGTTACGGGCCCCGCGCGTGCCGATCATCGATTCGACGTGCGGCGTCTTCATGGAGATGGACGAAAACCGCCTGATCGCCGAAGGCTTCAGCCGTGATGAGATCGCCGCCGCCATTCTGCGGGGCACGGCGGGAAGCTACTATTACAAGTTCGTCGGCGGCGCCCAACACGTGGGGCAGAGGTGTTCGGCCCAGGGCGGTCCGGCCTTGGGCAAGGCCTTCCTTGCGGCGTTGGCGCAGGTGACCGAGGGCGTCGTCGAGGCTTACCCACACCGCGAGATGTTCGGCGCCTGGGGCCAGGCGCTCGACATCATCCAGCAGATTCGCCGGCTCGAGGCCGAAGGCAAGCCGTACGGCACCGCCTTCCGTGGGTGGGAAATTGTGGATATGCCGTTCCTAAAACACAGGGTTCCCTGCCGAGATCTCTTCGGCGGGCGCTCCTGTGGCACACGAGACTGCCAGCTCGAAGTGTTCCATATTGAGGACGATGAGATTATCACCGGGGGCTTCTGCCCACTGGGTAATTCGGAGGCGGCCAGGAAGCCCAAGACCAACTATGTCGATCGCTACCATCGGATCTATGAAAAGCATTTCAAGAAGCAGGGCTGTCTCCAGACGGAGTTGGCGAGCGCCAGGCCGACGGGCCCGACCGTAGGAATCAAACGCAGCATGGCCACGCTGGCTGAAAAGGGGATCTGGAGCGCGGCACTGTTCCGCAAGTTGGGCTTCTACCCTGTGATCTCGCCCCGCAGCAACAGCGAGATCGCCAAGATCGGCGTGGACAACTCGCGCACCGAATTCTGCATCGCGCGCAAACTGGCCACCGGCCACGCCGCGGTGCTCAACAACGATCCGGCCATCGAGTACTTGTTCAATCCGAGCTTCATCGAGCAGCGCCGGGCGGAACGGCCTGACTTGAAGTACTGCATCTATACCGAGTCCGAAGGCTACGTTCTCAACGACGTCCTGTCGCTCGACAAGCGCAAGCAGGTCAACCCGATCCTGCACTTCGGGGATCTGCCGCTGCTGGTCCGCGAGATCCGCAAGGAGTTCCGGCGGATCGGCCTTGCCTTCAGCGACCGGAAGATCAAGGATGCCATCGCGTATGCCGAGGTCGCCGAGAATCAGTTCAAGAGCGACCTCTATAGCGAGGGCAACCGGTTCCTCGAGCGCGTCGAGCGCGGTGGCGGCAAGGCGTACGTCGGCATCGGGCGCGACTATGTCCTGCTCGACCCGGAGGCCAGCTCAAGTTCCGGGGCGATGTTCTCGCAGGTGCGCGGGCTCGACTACATCCCGCAGCAGTTCCTCGAACACAAGTTCATGGACATCCCGATCGACAGCTTCGTCGAGAATGAATTCTGGGTCCAGAGCGTGAAGATTCTCAAGGCGAATCTGTTTGTCGCCGACCATCCCAATCTGTTTGCCATTCGCATGATCAACTTTGCGTGCGGTCCGGACAGTCTGAAGATTTACCAGGAAGAGAAGATCTATCAGGCCGCCGCCAAGCCGCTGCTCGTGCTGGTGACCGATGCCCAGACGAACAACGCGCCGTTCGTCACGCGAACCGAGGCGCACGAACGGGTCGTCGAAGAGAGCCGTCCCGTTCGCGTGGACATGAGCAAGCTCGCGACCGGCTCGGCCGACAGCTACGACAAGCGGACGTGGCTGATTCCCTACATGGGCGACGCCAGCTTCATGGGTGCGGCCGGACTAAGGCACTTCGGCGTCAACAGCGAGGTGCTGCCGACGGATACGCCCCGCGGCTATGAGGTCGCGCGCAAACACATTTATACCGAGGTCTGTTACCCGCTCAAAGGGGTCGTCGGCGATGCGATCGGTTTCCTGCAGGAGCAGATCGAGAAGACCAGCCGGCAAGAGGTGGAGGACAAGTATCTGGTCATGCTGCCGACCACGAGCGGACCGTGCCGGTTCGGCAAGTACACCGAGCTGCTCCAGGAGTTCATGCGGTTGGAGGGGCTGGAGAAGGTCCCCGTCGTCGGGCCGTCTTCCGAGACCGACTACATCGACATTCCGCTTCCGCAGGGCCTGCGCGGGTCGGACCGGATGAAGATGCAGCAGATCCTGTTCAAGGGGATCAACGTCTCGGACCTGCTGGAGGACGTTCTCCGACGGTTCCGGCCGTATGCCGCCGACAAGGCCGCGGCCGATGCGCTGAAGAAAGAGCGACTCGAAGCCGTCAGCGCCGTCATCACCGGCGGCGCCGATACCAACGAACTGGTGCGCTGGGGACACGAGACGGTCGCCAAATTCAAGGCGCTGCCGCGCACGCAGGACGAACGCTTCCCGCTGATTCTCTACATCGGCGAGATCTACATGCGCCAGCACGACCCCTATACGAACCAGGTGATCCGCCAGCTTGAGGACAATCAGTTGGAGGTGGTCCGCGACCCGATCACGGACTGGCTGCTCTACGTCAACAAGATGAACATTCGCAACAACAAGCGCGACGTTCATCTGGGCCTGCACTCGTTCAACCTGGGCCGAGCCTGGCGGGCGACGGCGCAACTGGGCCAGTCGCTGCTCAAGTCGCGCTACATGGACCACATCGCGCAGAAGCTGGCCGCGCCGTTCCACGAGGTGCTTGAAGGCCGTCACGTCCTGCCGCACCCGATGGAGATCATCGAGAAGCTCGAGCGCGAGCACGAGGGGCACGGCAACATCGAAGGCGAGTCGCCCCTGAGCACGGGGATCGCGTATTACTTCATGCACGATCTGATTCAGCCGCAAGGCGATGCCTGTATCTCCGGCATCTTCCACGTCGGCCCGTTCACCTGCATGCAGGAGGGCGTCGCCACCGCCAAGATCGAGGCGATGATGAAGGAGTTCCGCAAGACGAACCCCGACCTCGTGTTTCCGATCATCCACGCCTTCTTCGGCGATTCGCCCAACGCAAGCCTTCCGGCCGAGATCGCTGTCTTCCGAGAACAGTGCTACCAGAAGCGCCAGTTGCTGCGCAGCAGAGACGGTGGCCACACGGCGCCGCCGCAAGAGATTCGCAGCTATGCGCCGACGCGAACGGGTGCCGATACCCAGACCGCGGCCGCGCAGCGCCGATGAGCGGGTCTATTCTTCGCCCTTCGGTCGGACGAGGCTTTTGAGTCCGTCGGTGATTCCCCGGCCGGTTTCCCCGGCGCCGTTCTGGCCGCTGCCGAAGATGATCCGTCCGATGTCAACCGCTTTGTCCAGCACGCCGCTGAGCCCCGAGGTCATCTCCTTGGGGAGAACGCCACCGCCCTGTTCGGCGATACCCCTGGCCACCGCCAGAAGGATCTTGGTGGTCAGTGTTGCGACGTCGAGGCGCTCGTTGCGGCCCAGATCGGTCATACGAATCGGTGTCAGCCGGAATGCGACGGTGTCGGGGCCTCCGGAGATGGGCAGCAGCCGGACGTTCACTGTGACGTTCGTGATCTCAAGGCGGTCGATGACGAGTTTCTTTCCGGACGCCCGTTGATCGCGGGGCAGCGCCCTGATAACCTCGTGCAGGTTGTTGTCGAGGCCCTTCTGCTCGATGAACACGTGCATGCCGTCGAGTTGGACGTCCTTGATGCGCACTTCGTCGCCGAGCAGCGATTTCGTGTCGATCTCGATATCGCCCCGGCTCAGATCGAGAAGGGTCGGCCGGTTGTAGCCCGGTGGATTGCCCACTGTGAGCGTTTCCAGGCCCAATTTCCCGCTGAAGATCGACAAGCGGGCCTTCTCGACGTTCACGGGCACCTTGAGGGCCCTGGCGCCTGCCCGGCGAATCGCCGTGCGAACGGCGCTGTCGGCGAAAACGTTGATGCCTACGACGGCCGCGACGACGACGATGCCCACGAACAGGACAATGGGTTTGACCCACCTCAATGGTTTCCGCATGTGGAGTCCCTCAAAGGAGGCCTCGGGAAGCCAAGACGCCGCACGTCTCCTCGCCTACGGGGCCGGGGCGTCCTCGCGATAGATTTTCGCGCCGAGCGGGTTGAGCCGTTCCTCGATTCGCTCGTAACCCCGGTCGATGTGGTAGACGCGATTGATAATGGTCGTTCCTTCCGCGGCCATCCCCGCGAGGACCAGCGCCGCCGAGGCCCGCAGGTCGGACGCCATCACGGGGGCCGCCACCAGATTCTTGACGCCGGCAACGATCACGGCCGGACCTTCCTTGCGGAGGTCCGCAGCCATGCGATTCAGCTCGGCCACGTGCATGAAGCGGTCGGGAAAGATCTTCTCAATGACCACGCTGTTGCCCTCGGCCAGGGCCAGCAGCGCCATGAGCTGGGCCTGCAAGTCTGTGGGAAAGCCGGGGTAAGGCTGGGTGGTCACATCGGTGGGCCTGATGCGGTCGGCGCCGGCGACGGTGCAGCCGTCGTCGTTCGGCTCGACGGCCACGCCCACGCTGCGGAGCTTGTCCACGACGGCCATCATGTCGTCGATCCGGCAGTTGACGAGCTTCAGCTCGCCTCGCGTGATGGCGGCCGCGACCATCAGCGTACCGGCCTCGATGCGGTCGGGGATCACCTCGTACCGCACCGGGTGCAGCCGCGGCACCCCCTCGATGGCCAGTCGCGGCGACCCGATCCCGCTGATCCGGGCGCCCATCGCATTGAGGCAGTTGGCCAGGTCGCTGATCTCCGGCTCGCACGCGGCCGACTCGATGACGGTGCGGCCTTTGGCCAGGGTCGCGGCCATCATAATGTTGGCCGTCCCGAGGACGGTTGAACCGAACGAGCCGCCCAGGAAGATGCTGGCGCCTCTCAATCCGCGCGGCGCCTCGGCGATGACGTAGCCGTTCTTGAGGTGGATCCTGGCGCCGAGTTCTTGCAGGCCTCGCACGTGCAGATTGATCGGCCGGTCCCCGATCGCGCAGCCGCCCGGCATCGAGACCTCGGCCCTGCCGCAACGGGCCAGCAGCGGGCCCAGGATGCAAACACTTGCCCGCATCTTTCGAACGATCTCATAATCACCGACCGGGTTGTCGATCGTCGTCGCGTCGATGTTCATGTGCCCGTCGGCGTCTCGGTCCACCCGGCAGCCCAGTGTTTGCAGCAGATCTGCGAATACCCGCACGTCCGACAGCCTCGGGACACCTGCCAGCGCGGAGTTGCCCTCGGCCAGGATCGCCGCGGCCATGATGGGTAGGGCGGCGTTCTTCGAGCCGTTTACGGCGACCCGACCCGAGAGACGGACCGGTCCTTCAATCCGAAATACATCCATGGTTCATTTCCCTTGATAACGCGGGGCGTCTCTGCCATACTTCGCACGATCCGAGCCCCATCGGCGTAGTGTAGTGCAATGGGTTGCGGTTTTCAACCCGCTTGGGGGTTGCCCGAGATGTTCTGCGATAACAGAGTTCCATGACGGCTGCTGAGACGTTCACCCAATTGACGAGATCGGTCAGCATCGACCACGTGTTCACTTTGATCGGCATCGGCATCTTCGCCGTCTGGCTGGCGCGGACGTCGTTGGGACGCAAGTCCCTGGCCGATGCGCCGCCCCGCCGCAACGATATGCCGCCCTATGTGCCGCTGATCCCGTTCTTCCTCTGGCTGCTGGGCACTGTCGTTGTCCAATCGTTGGCGGTCTCGTTCATCCGTCCGGCCGACGGCTTGCAGAAGGTCTTCCTGGACCAACTGATCTTCTGTGTGGTCGCGCTACTGACCGTTTTCGGTGTGATTCTTCCTCTCGCGTCGTTTCACTTTGCGCGCGGTCTGAAGGGGTTCGGGCTGCGGGTTGGCACGATCCCGAGGGACCTGGGGGCGTCGTTCGTGCATCTGCTGGCGGTCTGGCCGCTGGTGCTGGCGGCGTTCGCCGCCACCATGCGGGTCGGCCAGTGGGCCAGCCAGCGACTTTCGGGCCGAGACTTCGAGATGCCCCGGCATGAGGCGCTCGAGCTGATGACCCAGTATTCCAACGTTGCCCTTACGCTATTGCTGGCCTTCCTGGCGGTGGTGGTGGCCTCCCTCGTCGAGGAGTTGATCTTCCGAGGCCTGCTCCAGTCAATGGTCCGCTCCTATCTCGGCCGACCGTGGCCGGCCATCCTGCTGACGTCGGTTCTGTTTGCCACGGTCCACGGAAACGTCACACACTGGCCGGCGCTGTTTGTGCTGTCGCTCGGGCTCGGCTATGCCTACGAGAAGAGCGGATCGCTCTTGCGACCTCTCTTCATGCATGCGATGTTCAACGGGATCTCCATTCTCGGCACGCTGGCCGAATCTGCCTCGGCATAGGCGGGTTGTCCGAGGCGGCTCGATCCGGAATCCGATCCTGCGCGTTTCTCCGGTTTTTTTGCTCGCGAAGACGGGCCCGATGACTACAATACAGCCCATACGGCAGCGAGGGGCCGGATGGTTTCCAGGCTCCCGCAGTAAGAACACTCAGCACTGAGGTGCCCATGGAATCGACAGAACCGAAACTCAAAGTCGAATACGGGACCGAGGTCAGCATCGTGACCTTTGGGGATGAGAATATTCTCGACGAACAGCAGATCCACAAGCTCGAGCAGGCCCTGCGTCCGGTGATTAAGGAGAACCTGCACAAGAAACTTGTCCTGAACTTCGAGAACGTCCGCTTCATGTCGTCGGCCTTCCTGGGCTTGCTCGTGAAGGTGCACAAGCGTGTGCTCGACAACGAGGGCCAATTGCAGTTGTTCAACCTCGATCCCAAGATCCGCAAGGTCTTCGAAATCACCCAATTGACCAAGGTGTTCGACATCGCATAGCGCGCCAGACAGGCTGCGGCATCCGGCTAAAGCAGCCAAGGGCTGCGCAGCGAGCGGGCCAGCATCCGCGTGGCTTCGTCGTCGCCGATGAAGACCTCGGTAGCAGGGTTCCACGTCAGGGACCGACCCAGCTTGTAGGCGATGATCGTCAGTTGTCCGAGTGAGGCCGAGCGGTGGCCGATCTCGGCGCCGCAATTGGGCTGCCGCCTGGTACGAATGCAGTCGAACCAGTTCGCGTGATGATCGTTGTCGCCGATGTTCACCTCGCGCGTCGTCAGCTTCATGCGTTCGAAGAGGTCGTCGGGGCCGCCCTCGACCGGTCCGCCGGTGCTCATTGATGTGACCCAGCCGCGCTCGCCGACGAATACGCCGCCGAAATTGCCTTCCAGCCGGGCGTCTGCGGGCACGGCTTTGTACAGATCCTTCACCATGCCCCAGTGGTCCACCATGTGAAGGAGTGTGCCGTTGGCGTAGCGGCAGGTGAGCGTTGGATACCGGCCCGTGCTGGGGTGGATGAACTCGACCGGTCCGCTGTTCTCGACGCCCAGGGCGTACTGAATCACGTCCGCGGCGTGCGAGTGGTACCAGGTGACTGCGCCGGCGCCGAAGTCATCATGGAACGCCCAGGGCACGACACCGGGAATCGGATTTCTGTGGTAGGCGCTGTTGTACGGCTGCCAGGGAGCCGGGCCAACCCACAGGTCCCAGTCCAACCCCTCGGGCGCCGGCTCGGCCGCCAGCGCCGGGCTCACAGGCGCATACGAACGACCGAAGTTCTCGCCCAAGGGCTGCCAGAGTGTGAAGACCGACTTGACCTCGCCCAGCCCGCCGCCTCGTACGAACGCGCAGACCCGGCGAATCGTGGAGATGGAGCGGTACTGCGTCCCCGTCTGGAATATCCGGCCGTAACGGTCCACCGTCTCGGCAAGCCGGCGGCCCTCGTGGACGGTCAACGAAACTGGTTTCTCACAGTAGACGTCCTTGCCGGCCTTGGCCGCGTCGATCGACTGCAAGGCGTGCCAGTGGTCCGGCGTGACGATGACGACCGCGTCGATGTCCGCCCGCGCGAGCAGCTCGCGGTAGTCGTTATAGGTGTCGCAGCCGCGATACGTGCCCGCAGGGCGGCGGGCGGCGTAGGCGGCCTCGACGCGCTGCTTGCCCTCGTCCCGGCGCACCGCGTCCACATCACAGACGGCCAGAACCTGGATTTCCCGGTCGCCGGCCAGGCGAGCCAGGTGACCGCGCCCCATACACCCGTAGCCGATCAGGCCGACGGTGATCCGCTCACTCGGGGCGGCGTTGCCTTGCGCGCCCCAAACCGAGGACGGCACAATCCATGGAAATGCGATCGCCCCGGAAACGGCTGCTGTTCGTTGGATGAACTGACGCCGCGAACATCGTCCGACATGTCTGTCTTGTGTCATATGGCGATACCTCAGGTCGGCTTGGTTACAGCCTTGTTGAAAGTCTCGATCGTCCGTTTCAATTCGTCGTCGCCGGACTCGACGCAGAAGACCACGGGACCTTGCTCTTGCCGACGCGTCTCGTCGAGAAGCGAATCGATGCCTCTGGCGCGCGCGGCCTTATCTAAGCTGACGATCTGGGGGAGTCTGCCTTCCGGCGCAATCCTTGTCCCTGGTGCGACAACGGCCTCGATGCCCATCTTTCGGGCACATTCGACGATCTTCAGTTGGCCCGCGCCGTCGGAGGGCATCGCGTCCAGGTGATAGGTGAGCAGGCGGACGCTTGCAGCATCCAGCTTGAGTCGAATCTGCTGCATCTCCTCGGCGGTCAGTCGGTCGTGGAACTTCTTGGGGATATCTCGACTGATTTTCTGTCGATTGCTGCCGCCGACGTACAACAGCCCCAGTTCGCCGGCCTGGTCGATGGTGTCGAAGAACGTCGATTCGCCCGGCTCGGCGGCCACGAGGGCCAGACGCCAGCCGAGGCGCTCCTGCGCGCGAACGGCCGGCGTGAGCTTGGCGCTGGGTGTCGTCGGGGCCGGAAGGTCGCCGAGGGCGAACTGGGTGGCGGCCAGATAGAACCGCAACATCGTCGGGTCCCAGAAGACGTAGGGGTTGTGGGCGATGGTGCAGTAGAACACACGACCGCGCCCGTACTGCCGCACCCAGGCCAACGCATAGTCGTCGTCGGCCCGCACGACCGCTCCATAGGACGGCTCCTGTTGCATGTCGGTCCTGGCTGTGTCAATGCTCATGAGGACTCGAACGCGGTCCCGCGAGTACGGCTCGTGCACGCGGAAGAACTCGTCCCGGTAGTCGAAGTCCTGCCCGCCGAAGACCTGGTTCACCGGGTGGGTCGGATCGTCGAGCTTGATGAAGACGTGCTCGTCGCTGGCCTTGTGACTGGCGCCGCGCGCGCCGATCATGATGCCGAACTCCGGCCAGTCCTCGATCGCGCCGGGCCACTTCGTGAAGGCGACGGACGTGCCGTGAACGCCCATCAGCCCGCCGCCTCTGTAGACGAACTCCACCAGGCTTTCACGCAGCGCAGGGTCCTCGAAGAGATTGCCCACGGTGTTGTTGAAGAACACCGCGTCGAATCGGCGCAGGCTCTCCGGCTCGAACACGGCGGGGTCCCTGCTGACCACCGTCTCAAAGGCCCCGGTCTTTTGGCCCATCCGCGTGAAGGCCTCATTGGCGGTGCGGATGGACCCGTGCCCGCCGTAACCGACGTTGAGGTCGAAGATCAGCAGTTTGCGAGGCCGCAGCGGCCGGGCCGGCGCCTCGCTGGGGATTGCCTGCTCGATGCGTTGCCGTTCGTCGGAGTCAGTCCCGGCCGGCGGCTGCGCTGTGGCCGGCCCGAACGAGGGCACGACCAGCACCCCAGCCGCGGCCGTCGTCCGGCCGAGGAACGCCCGTCGTGTCATGAACTGCCTGGGCATGGTCTCTTCCTTTGGCCTGTATATGATGATTTCTTGTGACGCATGGTCCGCACGGGACCACGCCCATTCTACGGTTGCGCCGGCGTATAACCGAGCTGCCCCCAGGCCGCACGCTGGACGCGCTGAATGTCCGGGTTGTCCTCAAGAGCGACCAGCGATTGGTAGTCGCCCTCCAGATGCGACACTTTCGTCGTCCGCACGTCCTGCCACTTCCAGTACTCGGCGTGCCCGTCGGCAAAACTGAAATTCGTCCCCTCCCCGTGCCGCGTGGGCGGCAGGTCCCACCAGGACGCGCGGTCGTAGAAGATCGTCCAACTCTGTGTGGTGGTCCGGCCCTCATCGACGTACACCATGCGTTCGCCCGGCCGCTTGATCTGAGTACGTCGCTTGATGTAGACCTCTCGGGGCACGTTGGGAATGCTGGACATCGCGCCGTTCATGGCGTCGACGATCGCGTAGGTGTTCACCTCCCCGCGAATGCCGGTGGGGCACTTGTAGATCTTGAGCTGCCCGATATAGGGCCACATCGCGCCGTCCTGAATCCCCTGGATCCGCCGCTCCTCGCTGGTCCAGTCGGATTGAAAGTACAGCCAGCAGGGCTCTTCGGCGTCGTTGTGTCCCTCGGTGTTCGCGACGGTGCAGGCGTTGACGATCTTCTGGTCGTTGTCGTCGGCGTACAGGACCCAGGCCAGGCCAAACTGCTTGACGTTGCTCAGGCACACCGCCCGCCTGCCCTGCTCGCGCGCCCGATTCATGGCGGGCATCAACACGGCCATGAGCAGGGCGATGATGGCGATCACCACGAGCAATTCGATCAGAGTGAAGGCTTTGCGTGTTCGCATGGTATGACTCCTCTTCGTCTTCTGCGCCGATCGGCCGTCGGCCGGTTCGTCCGGAGGCAGAGCGCTGGCCCCCGCGAACGGTCCCAGCCACACCGGGCCGGCCCTGCCCCGCCCGAAGCGGCGAGGCACCTGATCTCAGCGTGAATCAGCCTGACGGCTATACTGTACCAGATCGGCCCTCGGCGTGCAAAGGGCTCTGCTCGGCATTTGGCGGTCCGTTTGTCTCGCTGGCGACCTCCGGCGCCGACCGATCTGCAAGTGTTGGACACCAAGGCGTGCGGCGTGCGGGGCTTCGTTTGTTATGCTTTGCAGGGGGGGCACTTTCGGCGGGCCGACGCCGAGGCTTGCGGGTAAACCGAGGTGCCCCGCCCCTTGCCCACTGGGCCGGGCATCTCCACGCGACGGGAGCGACCGAAAGATGATTCGATGGGCGGCCGGGTCAGAGGGCGACTACGACCCGTCCCTGCCGGCGTACGGTGTCGTACCGCCGCAGGGGCTGCCTTGCGGGGCCCTTCACATTGCTGCCGTCCAAGGCGTACTGCGAGTTGTGGCACGGACAGACGATCAGCCCGGATTCCTTGTCGTACACCACGTCGCAGCCCAGGTGGGAGCACTTGGAGCTGACGGCGTACAAGGCGTCGTGCGTTTGAATCAGCAGGATCTTCTCGCGGCCGCCTTCGACGCTGACCAAGAGGCTGCTGTCCGGCTCGGTCAGCCCGGCCGATTCATCTGCGCTCAGTCGCAGCATGCCCGCCTCGGGCTCGGCGACGAGGTCGGCCTTCCTGGAGCTGCCCGGAATGCAGCCCGCACAGGCGCTTGCCACACCCACCGCGGCGCCGTAGCGAAGTACGCCCCGGCGTGAGATATCCATGTGATCCATCAGTTTGTCCTTTCTGTTCCGACCGCATCGGGAGCGGCCGCGGCCTAAGTGAATCGAATCGACAACACGATACATCCCCCGCCGCGGCGGGGTTCGTGGAAAGGCCGTATTTTTTCTGTGGCATTCGGCCCCGATCCGGGATCGACCGGATCGGTCGCAGGTGGTAGGATAGGCCTGAAGGGCAGACGATGACGTTCCAGGCCGGCTATCGAACGTGTGGTGGCATTACGGGAGGATCTGGCCATGGCCGAAAAGGCAACGAAAGGCAAGGGCGCCGAACAGGACATCGAAGTCCCGGTGTGCATCGGGTGTTTCCAGCCGGTCGATCCGCGGGCGCATTATTGTCCGAACTGCGGCGCGGCGACAGGGCAACTGACCCACTATCTGCCGTTTGTGAACATCCGCTGGCAGGCGAGCGTCTGGGGCCAGGCCTGGCGTCAGATCGGCTATCGCGATGTGTCGATTCCCGGCCGGCTGTTCCGGCTGATGATGGTTCTCTGGAACGTCCCAATCATGCTGATCGGCCTGCTGTTCCGGTCGAGTCGCCCAACGAATGACAACGGCACCAATTCGGGCTAAACTCTTTGCGCGGGACGGTCGATTACGAGATTGCGGTGAACTACTGCGAATAAGTGAAGTAGGAATATGGCATAGGCCGGACTTTTTTAGGGGATTGACGATGAAGAAGACCACTGTACTACTGTGTGCGTGCCTGGTTCTGTGCTGGATGGCAGCCGCTGCATGGGCCCAGGGCGGAGGGGGCGGCGCACGGCGTCCCGAGCGGCCGGCCAGAACGCAGGAGGCCCGGCCGAGCGAAGAGGCCCGCCAAGCCGCGCAGCAGCAGGCCGCCGAGGCCAGGGAAAAGGCGGCTGAGAAAGCTGCAGAGGTTAAACAGCAGGCCGAGCAGAGGCGCGCCGGCCAGCAGGCCGAGGCCGCTGAGGCGAAGACCAAGGCCGCCGAAGAGGCCGCCGCCGGCCGGGAGAAGGCCGCCGAGGCCAGGGGCCAGGGCCGTCAGCAGCAGTTACGAGCCCTCGAGGCCCAGCAGCAGCGGCATCAGGCCAGGCACATGGAGCGCCAGGCCCGCCTGGCCCGGATTCGCGAGCTGGCCGAGCAGAAGGGCAACGCCGAGATGATCGCCCGCGTCGAGAAGCTGATCGAGATGCAGCAGCAGGTCCACCAGCGTCAGCAGGGCCGGATTCAGCAGCAGCGACGGGCGATGATGGACGCCGAATCGGTGCCCGCACCGACCCCGGCCCCGCCCGCAGAAGACGCATCGCAGGAAACGCCGCCTCAGGACTGAGTGGGTTCATCGAAGGCGCGGATTCAGAATCGGATGATCTGGGAAGGAGACTGGAATGATGTTGCGAAAGCTCATTGCCGTTTGGATCGTTGTCGCATTGGTCTCGCTTGGCCTGGCCGGCTGCTCGGACGATAGCCAGGAGGCCCCGCCGCCCGAGCAGCTCAAGACCGCCGAAGAATACCAGGCCGAGGCCGAGAAGCAGATCACCGAGGAGAATGTCGAAGACGAGCTCGACCGGCTCGAACAGGAGATCGGCCGCGAAGCCGACCAGTAGCCAAACCCCGGCCGCACAAAAAAAAGGGCTGCGACCCAAGCCGCAGCCCTTGGCTTTCATACGCAACGAACCGGTCGCCGTTGCGACGGCCGCTACTTCGCCGGCGGGACGATCGTGATGCTATCCCAGCCCTCGTACAGCACGGGGCTACTCTCCTGATCCGACGTCGCGTGAACGCGCAGATAGGCGCCGCCTTCCTGGAAGGTGTCCGGATCGAGGTTTTGCGTTTCGATCTTCACGACCAGATCGAGCAGTCCGTCGCCATTGACGTCCTCTTCGCTCGCCAGGTACTTGTTGCCCTTTCCCCGCACGCGTACCTCGGAGCCGGCCAGGAAGATATTGCCGGGGTCGAGCTCCGTGGCGTCAAAATCTTCGGTCGAGAAGATCGCCACGGGAATCACGCCCTTGGAACCCAGATTGACCCGGTTGGTGTCGTCCCCCGGCTTGATGTCGATCTCGATACTACCCGCATTCACAGTAACCGTGGCGTCAGACTCACCGTTTTCGTCTGCTAGGGTGTACGTGAAGGTATCCATCCCGACGAAATCAGCGTAAGGCGTGTAAGTCACAGTCCCATCGTCGTTGACGACCGCGGTGCCGTTGCTTGGTTCTGTGGGCACGCTAACAGTAACGAAGTCGCCTTCATACGTGTCGTTGCCCAGAACGTCGATCGTGACAGGTGTGTTAGCCGCCGTGAAGGCGCTGTCATCCACAGCCACTGGGGGGTCACTGGGCGGAGGGGTTGTGCTGGTCCCAAGATAGACCACGACCTTTGCATTATCCAGGTAGGTTCGGACTGTATAAAGGGTTTCGTCAGATTCCGATCGTCCCCGGATGGCAACATTGCGGCCGCCTGTATAGCCGGTGAGTGTTGGCTCACCGTGGCTTTCGAAATTGCCTTCGTAGGGATATTCGTCCACTTCGAAACTGGCCCCAAAGAAAGTGACCGTTGCTTTCTCGTAAACATTCAGATCTGTTCCCCAATAATAATCCGGCCCATTTATGGCACCACGGCGAATCTCTACAGCGCTGCCCCCTTCGGCGAATACCGTGTCATCTATGGTCCCGCCATCGAGGATCAAGGTTCCGCCGGACTGCACGGTGACGGGGCCGGTCAGCGTGTCGCCAGGTGAAACCGTCACGCTGTCATCATCACCATCAGGGCCTATAGTCGTTGCGGCCATGCTTGCCGATCCCACAACCAGCACAGCCAACAGCGCGCCAATCATCATCCGCTTCGCGAAAATACCTGGAGCGATACTCTGATCTACCATAAGTACTACCCTTTCCAAAGAGGCCCTGTTTTCGAAACGTGGCGTCCGCATTCTTTCACCACATTAACCGCCTACCTATCTCTCCTGGCATTTATCGGTCGCACGCACGAGAATTCTTTAGCCAAAGTGCCTACATGGCCTGTTGTCACCCGCTGCACCGGGCGGGCGGTTGCGGACATGCACCGCGAACAGGGATGCTCTTCCGAGCACACTACGAACGGGTCTCGTTTGTGGCCGAGGGCGAGGGCGAGGCATATGCCTCGCCTCTACGGGTGGGCGAACGGGTTTGGCGGGTCGGCGGGGATTTCGTAGACTTTTCTGTAGGCGGCCGGCCGGGCGGTGCGGGCCCGCCGGGGGCGCCAACGTCCTTCTCGGAGGTCGAGAACCATGCGAAAAGAAGGTTTTACACTGGTCGAGCTGATGATCGTCGTGTCGATCCTGGGCATCCTGGCGGCGATCGTGTTGCCGACGTTCCAGGGCAACACCGCCGAGGCCAAGGTCTCCGCGGCCAAGACGAATCTGCAAGCGATGCGATCCCAGATCGAGATGTACAAGATGCAGCACAACGGCTATCCCCCCGGCTACGTCAACGGTTCCGGCGTCTCAAACCTGTACGTGGCTCCCCAGCTCGAGGGAACCACGGACGTGGCGGGGAACCCATCGGGCACAAAGCAGACCTCCGCAAGCTATCCGCTCGGGCCCTACCTTACAAAGGTCCCGAAGAATCCGCTCAATGGCCTGTCCGCAATCAGCTACATCGACGATCCGTCCAGCCTTCCGGCAACGGCGAACGGAGAGACCTATGGGTGGTATTATCACCGGGCATCGGGCACGATCTACCTGAACTATCCCGGCACCGATGTCGACAACATCGCCTACATCGACTACTGACGGGGCGTGTGGGACGGCCTCCTGCCCGCTGCCCCAGGGAATCCCGGCTATGATGCCGGCCCCATTCTCTGGGCGTCTTGGCGACCCTGTTCGGCCCCTTCTGTGGTATTCCCGGTGTTTGCATGTGAATCGCGCGAACCGGGGCCTTGCCTCGGCCCGCTCGAGGCGATACAATGCCCATTTACATTCCCCTAAGGAAAGATGTTTATGGGCGATAAGTTTGTCAGGGCGATCTTCCCCGGTTCGTTCGACCCGATCACCAACGGCCATATGGACGTCGTCCGTCGCGGCATGAAGCTGTTCGACGAGCTGATCATCGCGGTCGGCCGCAGTCCGATCAAGAACCAGCTTTTCGCACCCCCCGAGCGGGTCGAGATGATCGCCGAGCTGATCGAAGGCCTGCCGGGCGTCTCGGTCGAGAGTTTCGACGGCCTGACGGTCGAATACGCCGCCCGACGGCAGGCGTCGGTCATCCTGCGCGGCCTGCGCAGCCTCACCGACGTGCAATACGAGTTCCAGTTGGCCATGACCAACCGGGCCGTGGCGGGCATCGAGACGGTCTTCATCATGACCAGCGAGCAATATGGGTTCACCAGCTCGACGCTGATCCGCGAGATCGCCTCGCTCGGCGGCGATCTGTCGAATCTCATCCCGACCGGCGTCCACAAGCGCCTGGAGGGCCGCTTCGCCAAGCTGAGAGACAACCACAGGTAACGCCGGCGTGCTGCCTCGCTGTCGGACGCTGGTGGGGAGCCCCCCGCCCTCGGCATCGTCCGATCGTCCGAGAAGTGCGAAATTGACGATACATCTGGAGGCGGCTTTCGTATACAATGGAAACTGAGGCCTGCCTCCGCTCCGCCGCCGATGTGCGGATCGGGTGACAGGAGTGTTCCAGTGCGACGGCAAATGGATTTGTGATGAACCATGCAGTGCCAGATCTGTAACAAGCGAACGGCGACCATTCATCTGACCGAGATCACCGAAGGCGTGCGCAACGAGATGCACATCTGCGAGCAGTGCGCCGCCGAGCAGGGGATTGCGGCCCAGACGCAGATGTCGATCAACGAGTTGCTCAGCAACCTGCTCGCCTCGCAGCCGTCGGACGAGGAGCTGCTGGGCGGGGCCGATGAGGTTTCGGCGTGCCCCAACTGCGGCTTCACGCTGGACCGGCTTCGCAAGGACGGCACGCTCGGCTGTCCGCACGACTATGAAGTCTTTCAGCACTCGCTGCTGCCTCTGATCCAGCATGCCCACAACGGCCGCTCGGCCCACTGCGGCAAGGTGCCGTCGAAGGTGCCGTGCGAGACGAAGAAGCTCGTGGAGCTGTCGAGTCTTCGGCAGGAACTGGAAGAGGCGGTTCGCGAGGAGGACTACGAGCGCGCCGCCGAGTTGCGCGACCGGATGAAGCAACAGGAGTAGCATGAGGCTCGACCCCGGCGGCGCGAGGTCCACGAGTGATTCCGATGAAGCTTACCGATATCAGCAACGACATCAACGACTGGTTCAGCGGGTCCGGCCCGTTGGCGGACATCGTCGTCTCGTCTCGCATCCGTCTGGCGCGGAATCTGGCGGGGCACAGGTTTCTTCATAGCTGTCCGATCGAGGAGAAGTCCGAGATCCTCGAGCGGCTCAAGGCCGTGCTCCTGTCGCTGGACCTGGGCGATGAGGTCTTCTATTTCAGCGTGGATCGGGCGCCGGTGCTGAGCCGGAACTTCCTCGTCGAGCGTCATTTGATCAGCCGGCACCACGCAATGGCCAAGGGCCCGCGCGGGGTGGTCATCGCCCGCCGGGAGTTCTTCACGGCGATGGTCAACGAGGAAGACCACCTCCGGCTCCAGGTGCTCAAGCCCGGCTGCCAGCTTCCGGCGTGTCTCGACCAGATCGACCGCATCGACGACGAGATCGAGAAGCAGGTGGACTACGCCTTCAATTCGCGTTTCGGCTACCTGACGGCCTGTCCGACGAACCTCGGTACGGGAATCCGCGTCTCGGTGATGCTGCACATGCCGGCGCTGAAGATGACCGGGCAGATTGAGAAATTCCTCACGGCCGCCAAGGACATGAACCTCGCGGTGCGGGGCCTCTTCGGCGAGGGCAGCGAGGCGACAAGCGACCTGTATCAGATCTCGAACCAGGTGACCCTCGGCGTCAGCGAGCGGTCGATCGTTTCCGATTTTGAGGGCGCGATCATCCCGGAGATTGTCGAATACGAAAAGGTCGCGCGCCGGCAATTGCTGGCCAGGCAGGTGGACATCCTCGACGACAAGATTTCGCGGGCGACGGCGCTGCTCCAGAACGCCCACCTGATCAGCTCGCAGGAGGCGCTGTCGCTTCTGAGCCACCTGCGGCTCGGCTTGAACATGCGCGAGCACATGCAGGCTTCGACACCGGCCATCGACCGGCTTTGCGCGCTGAAAGCTCGGACCGAGCCGGCCGACCCGGACCGCGGCCTGTCGATCCGAACGATCAATCGCCTGTTCATGCTGACCCTTCCGGCGCACCTGCAATTGAATCACGGCAAGTCGCTCGACGCCGTACATCGCGATGCACTGCGGGCCAAAATCATCCGGCAGGCATTGGATCAGCCGATGTAGCAATCGCTACCGGTACAAAGGCATGGCGGCCCCGCCCCGCACTCGCGTCAGTATTCGTTGTTGAGAAACCGGAGCAATTCGTCGGGAACGTAATCGCCGGCGAACACGAGGATATCATTGACCTGCGCCTTGGTCAGATCGCCGGCGAGCTGCTGATTGTTGATATCGACGTTGACGATGATCCCATACTGCATGTCTTCGGCCGGCACCGTCGGCCGGCGTCCCGTGGTCCGTTGGAGATAGGTCGGGCGAATGTCGATATTGACGTTCTTGTCCTCCGTCGGGGCCTCCATGAAGATGCGAAGGTTTCTGGCCCTCTGCCGCCAGAGGTCATGTTTCAGGTTGCTGGCGACGATGTCGAGCGAGGGGACGTAACCCGTGTCGAAGACGAACTCGTGGACGACGCCCACCCGGGGTACCGTTCGTTCGGCGAAGCGCGTCCGCAACTCGTCGAACGCCCTGCGGAAGACCTTGTCCCTGTCGGGAATGCTCAGTTCATGTGGACGATCGATGAAAAGCCGCTCGGGCAGCGTGAAAACCGGTCCGCGAGGGGTCAGAACGAATGTCGGTAATTCGACCCGCTTGGTGTTGGGCAGGATGAACGTTCGCTGGACGCGCAGCTCGCGCGGACCGGAAAGCAGCGTCTCGAAGACATCGGGGAACTGCTCGACCAACCAGTTGCCGTAGTCTTGCAGCTTGGCGCGATCCTGCTCGGGCGAGATGGCCGGCCGGATGTCCACGCCGTACTTGACAATGTGCTGCGAAACGTTTTCCAACGAAAACTGATAGTTCATTGTCCCCTCTACGCCAAAACCATGTCTGCCAGAGTGTACTGCTCGAATCGTGCGGCGTCAAAGAAAAGCGGGAACTCAACCCCGACATTCGAGCCTTGTCCCCTGGGCCCGGAAAGCGTACAATGGTCCGCGTCGCATGTGGGGGACGAGGACGGAGTATAGGACCCTTGGTATCTGCGTCATGATCAATATCAGCAAGCTCTATTGCGGCCAGATCACGCCGGGAGACTGGCTCCGCTATGGCAAGAAGGGTTCGGGCGAGCGGCAGGGCGAAGCGGTGCCTGCGGCGGCCTCGCAACGCCGTCCGATTGTCGTCTGGAACATCACCCGGATGTGCAACCTGAAATGCGTCCACTGCTACAACGACAGCGGACTCGACAAGGTCTGCGACGAACTGTCCACCGCCCAGGCCAAGGCGGTCATCGACGACCTGGCCGGATTCGGGGTGCCGTCGGTGCTCTTCTCAGGTGGCGAGCCGCTGATGCGCGACGATCTGTTCGAGTTGATCGAACATACCGTCGGTAGGGGACTGAGGACGGTCATCTCGACAAATGGCACGTTGATCACCGCCGAGGTGGCGCGGAAGATCCAGCGGCTGGGCGTCTCGTATGTGGGAGTCAGTCTCGATGGCATCGGGCCGGTGAATGACGAATTTCGTGGCGTCGCCGGGGCGTTCGACCGCGCCGTTGAGGGCATTCGGCATTGCATGGAGGCCGGCGTGCGCGTCGGGCTGCGCCTGACGCTGACCCGTAGAAACGTCCAGGACCTCGAAGGCCTGTTCGACTTCTTCGAGGCCGAGGGCATCGAGCGCGTGTGTTTCTATCATCTGGTGCCCAGCGGGCGCGGTGCTGCGATCATCGGAGACGACCTGACGCACGCCGAGTGTCGCGATGCGATAGATCGCATTCTCGCCAAGGCCCGGTTCCTCCACGAAGCCGGCCGCAAGACCGACATTCTGACCGTGGACAACCACGTCGATGGCGTCTATCTCCATCGGAAGCTGCTGGCTGAAGGCGACAGCCGGGCCGAGGAGGTCTGGAAGCTGCTCACCTGGAACGGCGGCGGACTCCACAGCAGCGGCGTTGGCATCGGATGCATCGACTATGAAGGCCGTGTCCACCCGGACCAGTTCTGGTGGCACTACGACCTCGGCAGCGTTCGCGAACGGCCGTTCAGCGAGATCTGGATGGGCCCGGACGAGCCACTGCTGAGGGGACTGCGGGACCGCCGGTCGTACATCAAGGGCCGCTGCCGGCTGTGCAAGTTCTTCGATGCCTGCGGCGGGAGCCTCCGCGTGCGGGCGGACGCCCATTTCGGCGATCCGTGGGCGCCCGATCCGGCTTGTTATCTCAGCGACGACGAAATCGGCCTCGGCCGGCCGGGTCGGCAGGAGCTGATCGACGCGGGCGAGGTTTTCAGGATGTCTTCGTGACTACCGCATGACGGTGAATCCTGTTCGCAGAAAGGGGCGATGCGTGAAAGTGACGATGCGAGTTCGTAGTGGCGTCGTAGGACGCTACCTTCCGTTCCTTGCAGTGGCTCTGGGGGTGTATGCCCTCACGGGCACACTACAAACGGGTCCGTTTGCGGGAGCCTGCGCCTACGGCAAGGCGAGCGGGGACGCTCGCCCTACGGTCACGGCGCCGCCGGAGTCGTTCTTTGAGAGGATCGCCGCCGGTCGGCCCGGCCGACGCAGGGGCGAGCCTGTAGACGTGGCCATCTATCGCGACTTCTACAAGAAGCACATCGACGTCCGGGGCATGCCCGTGCTGGCCTCGGCGGAGGTGGCGGACGAGGCGTTGCAGCGGACCTATGAGATCGTCACGCACATGCTTGCTGGCCGGCCCGATATCCTTGCGGATATGGTCGAACGGGGCATGTATCTGATTATCATCGGCAAGGACCAGGTCTATACCGACATGCCGGAGAACCGCAACGCGCCCAACCCGGACTATCTGAACGAGCGCGTGCGCGGCACCGGCGGCCACCCCACCAGCTTCGGGGAGGAGAACCTGCTGAGCCTGCCCATCGACCGCTACGACGATGAGAGTATCGCCGTCCACGAGTTCTGTCACACGATCGACAGCACGTTGCGGCGGATCGAGCCGCAGTGGAACGACCGCCGGATGGCCGCCTATCGCAACGCCATCGAAAAGGGCTTGTACAAGGACACCTACGCCATCAGCAACCCCGCCGAATACTGGTGCGAGATCGCCCAGGCCTATTTCGACTGCAATCGCGTCAACAATTGGAATCACGGTCCCATCGGCAAGCGTGAGCAGCTCAAAATCTACGATCCCGAAGGCTACGAACTGGTTCGCAGTACGTTCAACCTGAGCCCCGAGCAGGACTGGCGCTACACGTGGCTGCAACCTCTGCCCAACGTGACTGCGCCGCCGGCCAAGTTCGGGATCGATCCGTACTACACCAAGTTCACGTGGGCCCGCGAGTTCACCGTGCTCGGACGTCGGGCGAGCGACGAGGCCCTGCTCAAGGCCAACGACACGATCCGCAAGATGTTCGCCTACCGTCACGACATCCTCAAGGCGCTGATCGCCGACGACCTCAGACTGGTCGTCCTCGAACCGGGTGAGAGTCTGGCCGACCTGCCCGAGTACCCGCAGATGGCCGAGAACGGCGTGGACCATACGGCTCGCTATCTGGAGTACACGCCCGGCGTCAACGCGCTGGCGGTGGACCAGGCCAACGTGCTCGGCGATCTGACGCGCGATCCCTCTGCGACGGAGTGCCAGGTGATTCGCGTCTTTGCCAAGGCGCTCTATCACGTCACCGCCACGCGGCCGGTGGACCCCAACTGGGACAAGCGGGGACGTGACGTCCAGCAGTACGAATTGCGGGTGCAGCGGATGGATATCCGGTTTGACGAGCGGCTCAAAGCCCTCTACGACGATGCCATGAGCCGGGGTTTGTGGAAGGGCACCGTCGCCGTTCACAACCGCACCGAATACTGGACCGAGGGTGTGCTGGCCTATTTTGACGCGGTGGGGCAGGGCGTCTGCCCCAACGATGCCCCCGCCCCGATCGCGACGCGCGAGGCCCTGAAGGCCTACGATCCCGGCCTGTTCGAGCTCGTCGAGACGACCATGGCCTACAGGGGCAAGGTCGATTGGCGTCGTGCGCCTTGAAACGGCGGCTTTGCGAGGTACACTATGGGCATGGATTGGTGTGGTGGTGAAACGGACTCGAAGTATCGGCAGACCTATTGGGTAAAGGAGCGGCGATCATGACAGAGCGGACGGGACGACAGTTTCTGCGGGACTCGATATTCACCACGGCGGCGATGGTTCGCATGATGATCGTGGTTCTGATCTTCCTGGGTTGCTTCGCTCTGCCCGGCGGCGCCGAGGAGACAAGAGAGGTCTTTCGCCTTGGGATGATCGGGCTCGACACGTCGCACGTCATTGCCTTCACGAAGATCCTCAACGACCCGGCCAACGACTGGCGCTGCCGGGTCGTCGCCGGCTATCCGGGCGGCTCGCCCGACATCCCGTCGTCGGCCAACCGCGTCGAGGGGTACACGAAGCAACTGCGTGAAGAATTCGGCGTGGAGATCGTCGAGAGCATCGAGGAGCTATGCCGCAAGGTCGATGGCGTGCTGCTGGAGAGCGTTGACGGCCGGCCGCACCTGGCGCAGGCCAGGCCGGTGATCGCTGCGAAGAAGCCCCTCTTCATCGACAAGCCCATGGCCGGCAGTCTGGCCGACGTGATCGAGATCTTCAGGCTGGCCAAAGAGAATGGTGTCCCCTGCTGGTCCAGCTCGTCGCTGCGGTTCGGTCCCGGCGTCCTCGGCATGCGGAACCATCCGGAGGTCGGCGAGGTCCTGGGCTGCGACGCCTTCAGCCCGTGCAGCCTCGAAGAGCACCATCCAGACCTCTACTGGTACGGCGTTCACGGCGTCGAGATTCTGTTCACGATCATGGGTCCCGGCTGTGAGTCCGTCCAGCGCCTCCAGACCGACGATCATGAGTTCGTCGTCGGTCGATGGAAGGACGGGCGCGTCGGTACCTATCGCGGCTTCAGGACCGGCCGATGGGACTACGGGGCGATGGTCTTCGGCTCCAAGGGCGTCGTTCGCAGCGGCGGATATGAAGGCTACGGGCACCTGGTCAAGGAAATCGTGAGGTTTTTCGAGACGGGCTACATCCCCGTGCCCGCCGCCGAGACGATCGAGATCTTCGCCTTCATGACCGCCGCCGACGAATCCAAGGCCCAGGGCGGCTGCCCCGTCACCCTCGCCTCCGTCCTCGAAGAAGCCAGAAAGCGGTAAACGTCGCGCCCCGGACGCCTCAATCCGGTACGAGCGGACCGCACGCCGGGCAATGCGGGTTGCGGGGGACGGGGACTTTGCGGAAGTGCATCGTCCGGGCGTCGTACGTGAGCAGGCAATCGGTGAGCAGATCGCCGAGGCCGAGGAGGGCTTTGATGGCCTCGGTGGCCTGGAGCGTTCCGATGACGCCGGGCACGACGCCGAGGACGCCCGGGGGCGACGCATGCGTTGCCCCTACGGATGGGGGCTCCCCGAAAACGCAGCGACAGCAGGCGGTCTTACCCGGCAGGACCGTCATCAGTTGCCCTTCGAATTCGAGGATGCCCGCGTGGCAGAAGGGCACCCGCCGGGCGCAGCAGGCGTCGTTGATGAGGAATTTGGTCGCGGGATTGTCCACCGCATCGATGGCGAAGTCGTAGCCCTCGACGATCTCGGCGAGGCTCTCGGCGGTCGCCCACCGGTCGTAGGTCCGCACGGTCACGTCCGGGTTGATCGCGACAATCGCCTCGCAGGCCGAGACGACCTTTCTGGCGCCCACATCGGCGGTGCCGTGAGCGATCTGTCTCTGGAGGTTGCTCAGATCAACCGCGTCGCCGTCGAGCAGGCCGATCGTCCCGACGCCCGCCGCCGCCAGGTGCAAAGCTGCCGGCGAGCCGAGCCCGCCGACCCCGACGATCAGCACGCTTGAAGCCAGCAGCTTCTCCTGGCCGGCCCGGCCAATCGGTTCGAGCCGGATGTTGCGAGCGTAGCGTTCCAGTTGCGATTCGGTCAGTGACACAGCAACCTCCCGTGAGGGCGATCCGCCCGTTTGTAGTGTGCCCGTAAGGGCACACAGGCGTTACGAAACAGCGTCTGACGACGCCACTACAAACGGACGGATCTCGTATCGAGAAAGGCGCGGTCCCAGTCCTTCCAGACGGGTTCGAGTCCCTGCCGGGCGAGCATGGCGGCGACCTCGTGCGGGCTACGGCGGTCGCTGACCTCGAACTGGCCCTGGCCGCGATCGGCTTGCGAGTAGCCTCCGGGATTGGTCCGGCTGCCGGCGCTGATCCGCGTCGGGCCCAGCGCGACCACGTGATCGCGAAACCGCGCCGCTTCGCGCGTCGAGAGCACCAGGCCCGCGTCGGCAAAGCATAGCCGAAGCGCCAGCATCATCTGCACGAGATTCCGATCCGTCAGAAGGTGGGGAAATGCGTCGCGCGTCACGCCGCAGGCAGGGCGCAAGCGGGGGAACGAAAACGACACGTGCGAGCGCCAGTACCGCCGCATCAAATACGATGCGTGCTCGCCCAGCGCCAGCGTCTCGATCCGCCAGTCGGCCAGCCCCAGCAGCACGCCCAGCCCGATCTCGCGCATGCCCGCCTGCGCCATGTCGTCGGGCCCCCGCAGACGAACGTCGTAGTCCGCCTTCGGGCCGCCCGGATGCTGGCGAGCGTACTCGTCGCGGTCGTAGGTCTCCTGATACAGCGTGACGCCTTCGATGCCCGCCTCGAAGAGCCGACGGTACTCGTCGGTCGACATCTGATAAATCTCGATGCCGATGAAGCTGAACCGCTCGCGCAGCCGCGTCGCCAACTCGGCAAGATACTCGACCGTAACGAACGTCCGGTCCTCGCTGCTGACCAGCAGAATGTCACGGAACCCTTCCCGGGCGATCCGCTCGGCATCGGCCAGCGCCTCGTCGATGGTCAGGCGGGTGCGTTCGAAGCGGTTCTCGACGTTGAAGCCGCAGTAGCGGCAGCGGTTCACACAGAAGCTCGAAAGATAGAGCGGCGCGTAGAGCCTCATCGTCCGCCCGAAGCGTTGCCGCGTCAGCGCCTGGGACTGGCGCGCCATCTCTTCGAGGTACGCCTCGGCCGCCGGCGAGACCAGCGCGAGCAGTCTGTCCGGCCGATAGGAGCCGGGACGCATGGCCAGGGCCGCTTCCACGTCGCGTGCGGTGATCCGCCTCTGGCGGGATCCGCCTCTGGCGGACTGCCGCCACTCCGCCTCCGGCGGACCGATCGAGTTGTCTGCGAATGTCCGAACCATCGGTTCTTTCTGCCTTCGCCCGTGGGGGCGAAGAATCATTCGCCCCTACCCAGGAATCCGGTCAGAGGGCTCGACGCCTGGGCGATCCGGGTGGCGGCGCGCGGTCCGGCGAGGCAGGCCGTGCGTCCGGCCTCGACGGCCAGCTTGAACGCCGTGGCCATCGCGAGCGGGTCGGCGGCGGTGGCGATTGCCGTGTTGACCAGGACCGCATCGGCGCCCATCTCCATCGCCTCGGCCGCGTGCGAGGGCAGGCCCAGTCCGGCGTCCACCACGACCGGCACGTTGCTCTGCTCGATGATGATCTCCAGCGCCGCGCGCGTCTGAATCCCCTGGTTCGATCCGATCGGGCTGCCCAGCGGCATGACCGTCGCCGTACCGCCGTCCTCCAGCCGCTTGGCGAGGACGGGATCGGCGTTGATATACGGAAGCACCACGAAGCCCTCGGCCACCAGCGTCTCGGCGGCCTTGAGCGTCTCAATCGGGTCCGGCAGCAGATAGTACGGATCGGGCGTCACCTCCAGCTTGACCCACTCGATCCCCGTCGCCGCCCGCGCCAAGCGTGCCAGGCGGACGGCCTCTTCGGCGGTGCGCGCCCCGGAGGTGTTCGGCAGAAGCTGAACCCGATCGCGGTCGATCGCGGCCAGCGTATCGTCGTTCGGATTGTCGATGTCCACCCGCCGCAACGCCACTGTCACGATCTCGGCGCCCGAGGCGGCCAGCGCCTGCGCCATCACCTGCGGCGAGGCGAACTTGCCCGTCCCCACCAGCAGACGCGAAGCGAATGGCCTGCCGGCAATGCGTAGGGGCGAATCAAGCACGGGTCCGCCAGAGGCGGACTGACCCCCGACCCCTGAGCCCTGACCCCTGGTCCCTGGTCTCTGACCCATCAGCCGCCTCCCATGAATTGGATCAGCTCGATACTCTGTCCGTCCGCCAGCGGCGTGGTCGCGAATTGCTCGGGTCCGACGATTGCGCCGTCCACCTCGGCCACGACCGTGCCCGTCGCGGCGCCCAGCGCGTCGAGCAGCTCGGCCAGCGTCGCGGGCATGGTCTCGGCCGCGAACGGCCGTCGGACCCCGTTGATGGTCAGTGATTTCATCGGCCTTGCCTCAACCAGAGACTACCCCAAGATAGCACACACAATATGCCCCACGTGGCGGAAGACCCGGCATTTCTCGGCACTGGCAAGTGCAGTCCGAGTCAATCAAGCACGGCGAGCAGGCCACAGGTGCTATCGAGGGCGAGGATGTCCAAGCCAACGGTCGGATTCGAACCGACAACCCCTGGTTTACAAAACCAGAGCCGTGGGCGATCAACCTCGGATCATACAAGCACTTATGAATCTGTCAAGCAAGAGTTGACACCTCAGTTGACACCTAAATTCCCACGGCAGGGTCAAATGGACACGAGAGGGCTACCCTCTGAGCTTGCTGAGATTGTGGATGCTTGGCCGAAGCTGCCGGGGCCTATCAAGGCGGCGATCCGTGCCCTGATAAGGAGCTATCCGGCCGAAGATTGACGGCATATGCCCCGGCGATGATGCCTTCAATACGAACTTACGCTGCCGGTCTTACCCCGCGTGATGACCAGCGCCGACAGGGAGGTTTTCGTCCGGCGTGCCCGATGCCTTCGCCGGGGTGTCGCGCAGAGCCGGTGCCAGCAGGCAGGCGACCCCGTAGATGAGCCAAGCTATCCCAGCCCAGCCCAGTGCACCTATCACCTTGTTTGTAACCCCGTGACGTTGAAAGTCGGCTTGGGGGCATCGTTGTGATTGCGTAAGAGTTGCAAGAGGTCGTTTGCCAGTTGCTCATCCAGGTCTTTCAGGGTGTCATATTCCTTCCAAGCCAAATCCTTATTGCCCATGTGGAGATGTGCTCTGGCAAGATTGTAATGGGATTTCGCGTGGTCGGGATTGATACGCAGACCGATAATGCGCCGTGCGCTCGTCGTGGCTCTCCAACGGCCGGTGTATGGCTATTCGCCCTCAAGGGCTTCAAGCTGGCGTCTACGGGCTTTGGTGTTGGTCTTGGCGTAGATGGCCGTTGTGGTCGGGCTGGCATGGCCTAATTGGTCCTGGACGAACCGCAAGTCCTGTTCGACGTTGTACAATCGGGTTCCGTAGGTGTGCCGTAACATGTGCGGGTGGAGTCTCCCGATACCAGACTGCCTGCCAAGCTTCTTGATCTTCTCGTAGATGCTGCGATAGATCATCCTCGTGTCCTTCGAACTGACCAAGAGTGGTTCATCCGGTCCAGCATCTTTGCGATAGAGCTTCACAAAGCGTTCCAGGCGCTTATTCACACTTTCTGGAATGTCCACCGTTCTGGCTACACTGCCTTTTCCATCTCGGACCCAGACGGTTTCTTTGCCATGCGACATCGGCAAGTCACCAATATTCAGGCTGCACAATTCAGATGCTCTCAGACCGGTATTGACGAGCAGTTCAATCACCAGTTCATCGATGATAGCTCTGGTGCTTCCTCGTTGCCTTGCCAAATCCGCCATGTCCTTGACGTACTGCCGAAGCCGTTTCAGTTGAGTTTCGGACAGATATTTGTCGGGCAGCAAACCCCCTCTGTGTTTGGTCTTCTTTGCCATTCGTCACCCCCTCAAGATAGCATTTCTCCGGTTTCAATGGCCATGAGCATTTCACGGCAGTTGTTCTTACACTTCTGGGCCAGCTTGACGTAGGTTTGTACGGGCTTTCCGTCCAGTCCCTCTGTCTCTGCAATCCTCTTGCAGTGTTTAGCAAAGACACTGGCAAGCCCCTGATTCGTAAGCTCTATTTTGGCACATCGGGACAAGAGAGGGTGGGCGTCAATCTGATCTTCGAAGAGACTCTCTTGGCCCGTCTTGGTCGTGGTGAAGACAAAGCACACATGGTCTCATCCACACTCCACGGGATGATATGACTGGCGTTAAGCAGTTCCGGAATCGCCAGACCTGTCAATGCGCAACGCCCCCGGTATGAAGCCAAGACAGCCGCGCGAAAGAAAGACTGAACACGCCGCGTTCTTACTAGAGCATCCCGTTCCGTCGTTCGATCAGGTATCTTCACATCGTCGAGAGCCTTGCGTCTCGCCGCCGAATGTGCTCGCCTTGCCTTTATCTCGGTGTAGCCAAGCTCGGGGACATAGTCCTTGATGTCGTTCCCCATCAAGGTAGCGTAAGCCGCTTCCGCGTCTCTCGCGACAGCTTCTGAATCGTTGCGGAAGGCTTCCCACAGTTCCCGGTCTGCCCGACTGACATTGCCAAGTGCCCTGATGCCACGAACATGCTGCTGCGGATCGAGACTAGCAAAATTGCAGGCTTTCATCGCCACGGCGGAGGCCGTTCGACCAATCCGTTCAGCGAGTGTGATGATCTCGGGATTGCGCCGGTGTAAACGCCCGAAAGGCGTGCGACAATAGAGCCGAAATGTGACCAGTAGTTCGGCCTCCGACCATTCCCTTCGCTCAGCAGCCACAGAGAACTCCTTTCGCAAGGCTTTGAACCCTTGAGAATCCCTCTCCCAGCCCTCCCGGACCTGCAAAGATGTCAACTACTCTAACCATCCGGTGGCAACTGCTCCATCCTCGTGCTTCGCCGGCACCATCTCACGGCTCTGTCTGTTGGTTCGGCGCATGATACACCACGCCCACCGAAACGACAAGGCCATGGCGGTCTTGTGGCTGGTGGCTCGTACCTCGTGGAACCGGGGCCGAACCGCGTGGGCTGAAGCCGATCCTACGCCGCACTTGCGCTTCTACGTCAGGCCGGAGGCTGGAGACTGTAGGCCTCGCTTCGGCGCTCGCACGCCTGGTCGGCGTGCAGTCGCCAGGACGAGGCTCTTACGAGCCCACTACGAACGACGCTTCTCAGTTGGCAGTTGTCGGCTGGCAGTTTTCGGTTCCACGGGCCGGAGGCCCACGAGATACGAGCGGCGAGATACGAGATATGTGTTCCGGCCGGAGGTTGAAGCGAGCGATGCAGGGCGACCGTGCAAGGTGCCTCGATGCCGGGAAGACTCACCATCCGGCGGGACTGAGCATGTCGCTGACGGGCAGGTTCCACCACGCGGGGTCGCGGAAGTACTGCTTCAGTTGCATCGCGGCGTTGACCCCGTCGGCCACTGCGGTGACGAGCTGCATCGCCGCCCCGATCCGGCAGTCGCCGGCCGCGAAGACGCCCGGAACGTTCGTCCGCAGATACGCGCAATCGCACCTGATGAACCCGATGTCCGTCAGCTCCACGAACCCCTTGAGGAAATCCGTGTTGGGGACCATGCCGACGAAGATGAAGACGCCGTCGCAAGGATGGGATTCTTCCTCGTTCGTCTTGACGTTCCGGAGCCTGACCGACTGGACCTTGCCTTCGCCCTCGATCGCCGTGGCGACGGTATCGTACTTGATGACCAGGTTCGAGTTCGGCTCGTTGGCCTTGGCCAGCAGCTCTTCGACGAGCACCTTCTCGGCGCGAAACTCGTCGCGGCGGTGGATCAGGGTCACTTTGCTGGCGTACTTGGCCAGGTGCAGCGTCTCCTCGAGCGCCGTGTTGCCGCCTCCGACCGAGACGACGGTCTTCTCGCGGAAGAACGGCGCATCGCAGGTGCCGCAGTAGCTGACGCCGGCTCCGGCGTTGCGGAATTCGTCCTCCCCCGGCACGCCCAGCTTGCGGTAGCTGCTTCCGGGCGAAAGAATCACCGCCCGCGCAACGTGCGCGTCTTTGCCGGTGTGGACGACGATCGGGCCGTCGTCGCGCTTCTCCAGACGCTCGACGTCGACCCCGTTCTTGATCTGGGCGCCGAAGCTCTCGACCTGTTTCTGCATGTTCTCGACCAGGCCCGGCCCGTCGATCTTGTCGAAGCCGGGATAGTTCTCGATGCGGTCGGTGTTGTTGATCTGACCGCCCGGCATGAATTTTTCGAGAATCAGCGTGTCGAGCCGGTCCCGGGCGGTGTACAGACCGGCCCCGAGGCCGGCCGGACCGGCGCCGATGATAATCACGTCATGAATCGTCTCAGCCATGACATCTCCACTACAGACCGATAAGATCTACTTCGCCGCCAGTGCCGCGTCGAGCCGTTTCTTCACATCGGCCTCGAAGTTCGGGGTGATCCCCGTGATCTGATCGACGAGCTGCCCGTCGTCGAACACGAACAGAGTGGGAATGCTCATAATCCCGTACTGGGTGGCCACCTGCCGCTCGTCGTCGATATTGACCTTGCAGATCTTCGCTCTTCCGTCGTATTCGTCGGCGATCTTCTCGAGCACCGGCGCCGCCATGCGACACGGGCCACACCACGGCGCCCAGAAGTCCACGATCACCGGCACGTCGGACTCCAAAACCTGCGTCGCGAAATCGGCGTCGGTCACGTCAATCGTCTTGCCTGCTGCCATCGGCGTTCTCCTCGAAGTAAGGCGTTCATCGTATGGATGGTTGAGCCGCGATACTATGAGGGAAACCGACGCATGTCAATCCGCTTTGGCCTTCTGTGCCGCGAATGGGTCCGGTGTTCCTCTCAGGTCGAAGCAGGCTGCGTTGCAGAGGAGTTGATTCGCTCGATGAGGGCGGGCAATTCGGCGACGTTTTCGATCCGGTGGGCCCCGGCCGGGGTGGCCTTGCCGCGATTGGTGTAGGCATCCTTCAGTGCGGCGGCCATGCCGCAGTCGAGCGCGGGCCGTACGTCCAGGTCGACGCGGTCGCCGACGAACAGAATGCGTTCAGGCGCCTCACCGATCCGCTCGGCCGCAATACGAAACATACGCAGGTCGGGCTTGCGCAGCATCAGCTCATAGGAGTACAGTCGCATGGGGAAGAAATCCAGCAAACCCAGGTCGGCCAACTGTCTGTCGAGCGAGGCGCGATTCACGAACGTGTTGGAGACGATGCCCAACTTGACGCCGGATTCCGTCAGGTTGGCCAGCGTCTCGTGCAGGTCCGGCTCGATCTCGGCCAGTCGGCTGAGCGGCTCGTACCAGCGCCAGATCACCTCCTCCCACTGCTCGCGAGAAAAGTCGATCCCTTCCCTGCGCCCCACCTGCTGCAACAGAGCCAGCGAATCGAAGTCCTTGCCCCGGAACTCGGCGAGGAAATAGCGCAGTCGAAGGCGCACGAGATAGCGCAGGAAATAGCCTGCGAAACTGCCGACCGGCTGGCCCTGCTGCCGCAGAAAATCGTACGACGACCGCGCGCCCTGCAGGATCAGCTTCGTCGTACCCACTTTGCCGAAGGTCAGCAGGGTCTCCCCAAGATCGAACAGTACGGCCCTGATCTCGTCCATGAGCCCAAATCCCCATGAATCAAGTGCGAAACGGCGGAGCCGGCAGACTCCTACGATCTGAGCGCCGGCACGTCGGTCCCGAAGACCTCGCCGACCCAGGCGAACATCTCGTCGTCCGAGATCACCGAGACGCGATCCGCGGCGTACTCGGCGTCGATCAGGTCTTTGATTTTCACGATGCGCGGGTCGTGTTTGGCGATCTGGATGTCGTAATGCGCCTCGACCCAGTGCTTGATGCCGGCGGCGCCCGTCTTGTCGGTGATGGCCACGCCCACCGAGCGCTTCAGCAGCTTCTCCGTGTCGAAGCAGTTGTAGATCTCTTCGTTCTTGAGCAGGCCGTCGGCGTGGATGCCGGCCCGCGTCACGTTGAAATCCCATCCGACGAGCGGGTAGTTTCGCGGAATCTCGAAATTCATCTCTTTGCGTACGTACTCCGCCAGCTCGGTGATCGCGGCGTAGTTGACGCCGCTGGTCTGTCCCTTGAGTTGGGCGTGCTCGACGACCAGGGCTTCGAGCGGCGGGTTGCCGGTCCGTTCGCCGCAGCCGAAGATAGCGGCATTGGCCGCGCAGCAGCCATAGAGCCAGGCGGTCGAGGCATCGACCAGAACCTTGTGGAAATCGTTGTGGCCATGCCATTCGAGCCGCTCGGCCGGCACCCCGATCTTCCGCAGACCTTGGACCAGCTTTGGAACGCTGCGGGGAAGAGCGACGCCGGGCCACGGAAGCCCAAACCCCAGCGTGTCGCAGAGGCGGATCTTGACCGGCTGGCTGTAGTCGTCGCCGATCTTGAGCAGTTCGTTGGCGAAAGGCAGCACGAACCCGTCGTAGTCGGCGCGGGTGATATCTTCGAAATGGCAGCGCGGGCGAACGCCGCTGTCGAGCGCCGCCTTGACGATGTCCAGATAGCCGCTGAGGGCTTGCGATCGGGTCTTGCGCAGTTTCAGGAAGATATGGTAGTCGCTGGCCGAGGTCAGGATGCCCGTCTCCTTCAGGCCCATCTGCGAAACCAGCTTGAAGTCGGCGGCCACCGCGCGAATCCACCCGGTGATCTCGGGGTATTTGTACCCCCGTTCCTGGCACAGCTCGACGGCCTTGCGGTCCCGCTCGGAGTAGAGGAAGAACTCGCACTGACGGATCAGCCCGGTCCCGCCGTCGATCTCGTGCAGGAGGTCGAAGATGCGGAGGATCTGCTCGGGTTTGTATGGCGGTTTGGCCTGCTGGCCGTCGCGGAACGTCGTATCGGTGATCCAGATCTTCTCGGGTATCTCGTACTCGACCCGCTCGTGATCAAAGATGACCTTGGGGAATTCGCTGTAAGGAAACGTCTCTCGGTAGAGGTTGGGCTTGTCGGCATCGACGAGCCCAAGGTTCTTTCGTACCATAACTTAGCTTCTCCAGCTCCTGCTTGATCGTCTGCTTTGCGACGTTGCGGCCCGGCCGCAGAATAGCCGAGGTGGGATTTGAACCCACACGCCCTTGCGGGCAGGGGATTTTAAGTCCCCAGCGTCTGCCATTCCGCCACTCGGCCGAGGCGTTGTGCGATGGAGGTGATCGGTTTCATTCTGATCTGGCGGCCGCCCGAATCCTTTGGATGCCGCGACCTTCCCTGGGTATATCATCACAGCTTCCTGCGATGAACTGGACGCCGTATTATAGGAGGGCAGCACGGCCATCGGCAAACGAAAAACCCCTCGGCGAAGCGCTCGGGTCCGCGATGCGACCGAGCGGACGCGAAGCCCTGCCAAAATGGCACGCGATGTGACAATGCGGGGAGTGCACCGGGCTGGCCGTCCAGGCCCTGTTGCACCGCAGGAACAACATAACATCTTATGTGAAGGCCAGTTAGCCTCTCCTCAACCAGGAAGGGCAATGGCTGGCACGTCTTTTGCACTTTTCTTACACCGATTGATGTGATTTCTCATGCGCGATTCGCCGGGCGGATCGGTACCAATGAAAGGACGTTTACGATGGCTAAGATTATCGGGATCGACTTGGGTACGACCAACTCTGTGGTAGCGGTCATGGAGGGTTCTTCGCCGAAGGTCCTTGTGAACGCCTCGGGTTCGCGACTGACCCCGTCCGTCGTTGGTTTCACAGATAAGGGTGAGCGGCTGGTCGGGCAGATCGCCAAGCATCAGCAGGTAACGAACCCTGAGAATACGGTCTTCTCGATCAAGCGTTTCATGGGGCGCCGGCACAATGAGGTTGCCTCAGAGGAGAAGATCGTTCCCTATGCGATTACCGGCGGACCCAACGAACTCGTGAAGGTCAACGTCCGTGGCAAGGAGTATACGCCGCCGGAGGTGTCGGCCATGATTCTCCAGGACCTCAAGAAGACGGCCGAGGACTACCTGGGTGAGAAGGTCGAGAAGGCCGTCATCACGGTCCCGGCGTACTTCAACGACTCCCAGCGGCAGGCGACCAAGGACGCCGGCAAGATCGCCGGACTTGAGGTCGAGCGAATCATCAACGAGCCCACCGCGGCGGCCCTGGCCTACGGCCTCGAGAAGAAGAAGAACGAGAAAGTGGCCGTCTTCGATTTCGGCGGCGGAACCTTCGACATCTCCATCCTGGACATCGGCGACAACGTCTTCGAGGTGCTCAGCACCAACGGCGACACCCACCTCGGCGGCGACGATCTCGATGCCGTCCTGATCAATTACCTGGCCGACGAGTTCAAGAAGGCCGAAGGGATCGACCTGCGTCAGGACCCGATGGCCCATCAGCGTCTCAAAGAGGCCGCCGAGAAGGCCAAGTGCGAGCTGAGCACACAGGTCGAATCGACCGTCAACCTGCCGTTCATCACCGCCGACGCCTCCGGGCCCAAGCACCTGCAGATCACCATCACGCGGAGCAAGTTCGAGTCGCTGGTCGAGCCGATCTTCGAGCGGCTCAAACGACCGTGCCTCAAGGCCATCGAGGACGCCAAGCTCGACTCGAAAGACATTGCCGAAGTGCTCCTCGTCGGCGGATCCACCAGAATTCCAAAGGTGCAGGCCATCGTGAAGGAGATCTTCGGCAAGGAGCCGAACAGGAGCCTCAATCCCGACGAGGTCGTCGCGCTCGGCGCCGCCATTCAGGGCGCGGTCCTGGCCGGCGATGCGGGCGTCAAGGACATCCTGCTGCTGGACGTTACGCCGCTGTCGCTGGGCGTCGAGACGCTCGGCGGGGTCATGACCAAGCTGATCGACCGCAACACGACGATTCCGACCAGCAAGAAAGAGGTCTTCTCCACCGCCGCCGACAGCCAGACGACGGTGGACATCCACGTCCTGCAGGGTGAGCGGGAGTTCGCGCGGGACAATCGGACGCTGGGCCGGTTCCAACTGACCGATATCCCGCCGGCGCCGCGCGGCATCCCGCAGATCGAGGTAGCGTTTGACATCGACGCCAACGGCATTCTGAACGTTTCGGCCAAGGACCTGGGGACAGGCAAACAACAGTCGATCGTGATCAAGTCGAGTTCCGGCCTGAATGAGGAGGAGATCAGCCGGATGACGCACGAGGCCGAGTCGCACGCCGAGGAAGACAGGAAGCGTCGGGAGGTCGTCGACCTGAAGAATCAGGCCGACCAACTGGTCTACTCGACGGAAAAGACGCTGAAAGAGCATGGCGAGAAGGTCTCCGCCGACACGCGGGGCAAGATCGAGAACGCCGTCAACAACCTCAAGGAGACCGTCAAGGGCGACGATCCGACCGCAATCAAGAAGGCGATCGAGAACCTCAGCGAAGCCGGCCAGGAACTGGGCAAGGTCCTCTACGAAGAGGCGGCCAAGAAGCAGGCCTCGGCCGCCGGGCAGGCCGCACAGGCCCAGCAGGCCCCGCCACAGGAGGGCGAGGTCAATCGCAAAGGCGACGATGTGATCGACGCGGAGTTCGAAGCCAAGGACGAGTAGATTCCATTCCAGCCGGCGTCGTGGCAGACAGATATCAGAACGGGCGAAGGAGGCCCCCCAACCGCCTTCGCCCGGACCGATGTAGCTGAAGGCCATCGGCTGTCTTCGTGAGCCGGTGCGCTTCCTGCTGAAGTGCGCCCGAAGGGATTCATGCCGGACCCGACCAACGCGAAACCGCACAGCCCCCCTGACTCAGGAGGCCCGGATGCGATTTGAGCTTGATAGAAGCCCGGGCTCCCGGTATAGTGGTGCCTTCGGTCGGGCAGCCACAGCCGAAATGCGTCGCCAACGTAGCTCAACGGTAGAGCTCTGGTTTTGTAAACCAGGGGTTGTCGGTTCGAATCCGACCGTTGGCTTTGCCCTTTCGTCTGTGACAGCAGGTGCCATGCGGCCACATCTGGCGTCTAACCTCCCCTCTCCCGTGGCTTTATGATTCTTGGCCTTGCGACTGCCCGGAACCCCAGTGGTGCAATCCGGTGACAGCCGAGAACATGCCGAGAAAGCTGTAGGTGTCGATTGGGGTGTCGATTCTGGTGTCGATTCCTGTCGGCCATCGGTCCCGGTCGCTCTCTGAATCCCCATGCTCGTATCAGACAGACTGGGCAGTCTCTTCACGGCCTCTTTTTCCTGCCCATTGAGGAGATGGGTATATCTCGACATGGTCAGATTCCGAGCGTGCTTATGATCTTCTGGGTGATACCTACTACAGTTACGGACAGGTCGATGACGGCGACACGGCATATGAACAAGCCGAAATCATTGGTCACAGGAAAACCATAGAATTCAAGTCGAAAGATCCCGAAGCTTACGTCGCCGTTGGTGATGAATACTGCGATGCGAATGATTACGAAACGGCAGTGACATACTATCGCAAAGCCGTTGAGCTTGACCCTGATTGGTCTTGGGGGCACATACGTCTGGGTCTTACCTACAACGATATGGGCCAATACGAGAATGCTATTTTGGAATGGCAGACTCTTGCCGAGCTAGACCATGAGACTCCGGGAGAACACGCGGTGTGCTTTGTGCTAATGGCCAATACCTATTTGGAAATGGACGAGTACCAGAAGGCCGTAGAAGCCTCACAAGAAGCACTTCGCATCAACCCTGACAGCGCGAGTGCCCACTACAATCTCGGCAGAGCATATCTCGAAATGGGCAACAAGAATCTGGCTTCGGAGGAGTACAGAACGTTGAAGGAACTGGATGAAGAGTTGGCGAAGGAAATGTACCAGTTCATGAATGAAAGTCTTGGGACATTGGAGCAATAGAGATGATATCTGTGAGTCTGCGTACGGGATATGCCCCATCGACTACGGGATATGCTCTTACGAGCACACTACGAACGGTGACATACTGTCGCAGGTGCAATGCAAACGGCGGCGCGGGTCGCGAGGGGCCTGCGCCGCCGTGGGCATCGTGCTGCGCATCGTTCGGGATGTTTATTGGATTTCGACGACGGAGTTGAGTTCGCCGTAGGGGTTCAGCTCGGTGCGTTCGTTGTAGGGGTCCTGCTGCCACTGGCCGTCGACGACGAGGCGGTAGCGGTAGGTGCCGTTGGGCAGCTTGAGCTTGGCCTGCCAGACGCCGCTGTCGCCGACGCGTTCCATGCAGGTGGTGTCCGGCTGCCAGTTGTTGAAGTCGCCGGCGATCTGGACGTTCGAGGCGCGCGGATAGAGCGTGACGAAGACGACGGCGTCGCGGATCTGGCTGACGCCGTAGTAGTCCGACAGCTTCGTGTCCATCGTCGGCGGAGCCTGGGTGAAGGACTCGACGGATGTCTCGAAGGTCACTCCGGCGGATTCGGGAAGCGAGATGGGCTCTTCTTCGGGCTCCAGCGTCTCGGCAACGGGGGCCGCCGCCGGCTCAACCGCCGCCGGGGCCGGGGCCGGGGCCGTCTGCACCTCAGGTCGGACCTGCGGCTGCGGCTCCGGCTGGGTCGTCCGAAGCAGCTCCGTCGCGCTCGCGCCGATCGATTCGAGCTGGTCCGCCAGCGTGTCCACCAGACGCTTGCTCTTGGTCACCGCACCCTCTGCGGCCCCGATCAGCTCCTGCGCCAGCGACCGGAAATCCTGCTGTCCCTTGCTCGCCGGATCGTACTCGTTGATCGGCTGCCCGAAACTCGACGCTTCTTTGATGCGGGTATTGAAGTTAATAACTGTCTTGAACATCCTGTCTGAGAAGTGAGAGCGGAGTTCGGCGAGGATCTCGCGGGCCATCTTGGTGCGGATGTCGTACATGCTGGCGAGGACGCGGACGGAGACCTGCTGCTGGCATCGCTTGCAGAGGATGCTAAGCGTCTCCAATTGCTTGCTGAGCCCGTGCAGCGCGAAATAGCCGGTCTCGACCGGCACAAGGACGTCGGTGGCCGCCCGCAGCGCGGTGAACGTCAGCAGGCTCACGGCCGGCGGACAGTCGATCACCGCAAAATCGTACTCGTTGCTCACCCCGTCAAGCACCTTCTTCAGGCAGCACTCCCGCTCAGGAATCCCGGCCATCTGCTGCTCGAACGCCGACAGGTCGATACTCGCCGGCGCCAGCTCCAGCCGCTCGCCGATCTGCCAGAGGATCTCGGTCAATCGCATCGGCTCGCTGCGGCTCTCGCTGATCAGCACGTCGTAAATGCTCTGCTCGATCTGCTCCTCCGGCACCGCCAGCCCCACCGCACAGTGCGACTGCGGGTCCATATCCACCAGCAGCACCTTCTTGTCCAGCGACGCCAAGGCACTCGCCAGGTTGATCGACACCGTCGTCTTGCCGCAACCGCCCTTCTGATTGACCACCGCAATCGTTCTCATCTCTGTCTCCGTCTCTCACCTTCGATATTGTCGTCCATGACCCGAGGGTTGCGGCGACACGCCTTCAAAAACCCGTTTATTAGCATTGATGGACCTGATATTCACGCATATTCTTTCTTCGGCAAAGATTTCCTCAGAACTTTACCCTTTTATGGGACGGGCCCATAAAAAGACCTGCCAACTTCACAACCTCCCCCCTTTATCGGCACTGATAATCCCCTTTCTCCATCCGGCTTATCGCCGGACACCCGCCATCACGACACTACACGCAAGGTTATTATAGGACGACGCGCCCCCCAGCCATCCCCCAGTAGGGGCGAATCATCATTCGCCCCTACAACACCCATCCCGCCAATCCGGATCGCGCAGCCAGTTGCCCGGATTGTCCTCGATATACCGCCGGATGCGACCCAGCGCCCGCTCCCCCCGAATCACATGCTCGAAAGTGGTTGTGCTGGCCGCTTCTGGATGCGGCCATCCTCAAGGTCAAGACGACACTCCTGACCTCCACTGTTGAATATGCGGAAGTGAAGTCGATGATTGGCCAGGTGAGGCGTGTCAACTGCGAGACGGATCATGCGGCGGAGTCTGCTGACCTGCCTCCCGACCGCTTCCTGCTGGTCTTGATCCCAGGTGTCTCCCATGCATATCTCAAGGCTCACACAATCTTTGCTGAATTCTCGAAGGGTTACGTGCGCATCACCAAAACAGCTTGGTTTGTGTTGGAGTTCTTCAAAGGTCGGGCGTCCCCAGCATTGCATTTCATCGGCGATGTAGAGCAGAAACGAAAGTGTGTTGAAGCAGAGATGATAAATGTCTGGGCAAGTATGCGAAGCCACAGCCCTGAGAATCTCTCGCCTGATCAAGAACTGGCGGCAGTCCTCGTAACCCAACGCTTTCCAGCCATCATGCGAGAAATCGGACTCGAGGAAATACACAAGAGACCTGCTCATGAGCAGGGAGCTCACTATGCCATGATCAAGCCTGTCGAATGATTTCAGGAGCTTCAAGTAGTATTTGTTCTGCAGATGGGTCAGATATGCGCCCTGCAATGCAGAGTCCGCGTTCGACGACCCCTCGGCAGGCTTCCAGAGTTGATAGCAGTCACACCGCGCTTTGACAGGTTTCGATGCAATGAGGCGTATGATTGTGTCGTGGAACGGTAGCATTTGCTGTTGAAATGCGAAGCGAAGATCGCCACTGGGAACGAGCCCAAGCTTCCGGAAGGTATCTCGGGCACGCCCATTGATCTTCTCGATGGCCCCCAAGGGGTACCCTATGTCATGGCACAGAGCTACCAAGGCCCACATGCACTGCCACTCCTCCCCAGAGATTTGGAGTCCTGCGTCCTCCCCCGTGGAGAGTTCGCCTGCCAGCAGTTCGGTGAGAATTGCATGCCCAACGATCCACACCCTGAAGGAATGCATGATGTGGTCTCGGTATCTGTCTGGCGAGGCCCCATAGAGTAGCCCCTCGAACTCGGAAAATGCGTCGAGGATTTCCCGTAGTTCCTGAATGCCAAGGGATTCCGAGTGAAAGAACGTGAGCAAGTCTGGCTTATGTGGATCACATTCCCTCAGATCGTTCTTCTTCAGCCTGAGGAGTGCGGCTGTGAGGATGCGGGGCCACAGTTCAAGAAGAGACTCCTGGTGCCTTTGTGGGTCTTCGACAGTAGGTTCCGGGATGTTGCAGACTTCTTCTCGCAGGTCAGCTTCGAGAAAAGAGAAACTCTCCGATTTCTTGAGATACGTCAACAGCCTGGTTTCAGTCTCTACTCCATCACGGAGCGTATATGGCAGGTGCGGGAACTCGCTCATGGTCTCCCTCCGTTCTCTGCTGCCTTCTCAGTGTTCTGTGGATAGGACATTCAAAACAGCAACTAGCCTCTAATTCACGTCTCAGACTTGTCAAGCACTTACTTGCCATAATCTCGTGAAGAGATTGGTCGTAAATATTCAGATTCCAGTTAGAACGCCGCGCATCTTTGAAAACTTCGCACGGCAAGACATTCCCATTTGCCTGTACGACAAGTTTCCGAAAGCCCGCCCTGCAAGGAACTCGATTCCCCGGCACGATGCCGTTGAACGGCGATCCGGTCCGTATCTCGAGTCGGTGGGACTGGCGTAACTCGACAAGTTGCCGAACGAATGCATCCTCTTCCTCGCGGGAGAGCTCCAGTTCATCACGATTCTGAAGCCCCCTGCCTTGTGGCACAAAGCGCAAGGCACTGGCTCGGTGGATCCCCAGTTCCTCGGCCAACTCCACGAACCGTGGAAACTCTCTGACGTTGGGGCGCAGCGGCACGAAATTGAGCTCACATGTGACACCCGCAAAGATGCAGTCGCAAAGGGATTTCATGAGAACATCATAACTACCTTCTGCTTGCGTAACATGGTCATGGACCGAGGCGGTCGCCCCCTGCAGGCTGAAGATCACTTTAAGATTCGGTATATGCGTCCAACTCTCAATCACTGGGGCAGGCAGGGAACCAAGCTCAGGCGGCAAGCTGGCTATACCGCAGGTGAAGATCTCCAGATCGAGCTGTAATGCAGCAGCCTCGGTCAGTACTACATCAAGGTGATGGCTCAAGACCGGCTCTCCTCCACCAAGGCTGATCTTGCGAGTACCGATTGAGGCCGCTTGACGAATAAGCGATACCGCAGCGGCCTCGTCCAGCTCGTTAACACAAATGGGTGAAGAATTGGACGAACAGTGCAAACACTTCTGTGGGCAGCGATCACACAATTCGATGGTCAGCTCTTGAAGACCTTCCATGGCAAACCTCGCATACAAGGGCACGTGGCACCATTCCGGAGTAAGATGCCGCATGCCTACGCCTGTTAGTTATACTAGATATTGTAGCATTCTATGCTAAATAGGCAATATTTTCGGACCCGGACACACATTTTAAGATCCACGAGGCATTGGCCAGCCAATCTGTGCTCGGGACGATCTAGGGGCGGCCCTCCGGCACCGCGAACTGCGCGATCTTACCGTTCAGGCCCCACTTTGGGGGAAGCCAAACATTGATGGGCCTTGGGTTCACGTCGAAACGCTGCTTTATCTTCTTTCGACCGCGGATGCCTTTGATTTGAGGATGGGCTACCCTCGCATACTTATCGACTTCACAAAACAGATTCTGGCAATCGATCAACTGTAATGGTCTTCCGAAGAGGCTCTGGAAATCCAACTCTCGACATGCGAACTCGTCCGATTGGCTCTTTGCCACGCGAACGATGAGGTCGACCTCGTTGAGTCCCCCGAGGTCTGTGAAACACTTCCTAATGCCGTCCCGCGCTCCTGGACCAGGCATGACAAATTCCATTTCGGAAAAATGCGTGAGTTCACTGTAGTTGATGTCCGTCGCAAATTGATACGCCAAGAAATCACCAATTGTGGGATATTCCTTTAGAATCTCAAAGACCTTCCGCATCGAACGCGCCTTGGCAATCCGTGAGTACAACCGGTCCTGCATCATCATTTCCACTAAAGCGAGATGATTTCTGTGCTTCAGGGGGTCGTTCAAGGGGCCAGAGCCCGAGGGCATAATATAGGCCGCCGAGTAGATGCTGATCCCATCAGCCCTAGCCGCAGCCAGGATGGCGTCATATGCCTTTCGACTGTACCTTGCCCACGATAGCTCACCGAGCTCTCGAAGCAGTAATTCCCATGTCTCAATCTTGTTGAACAGCTTGAAAAGAATGGTGCGAAAGAACACCTCTTCCTCCATCTGCCTGCCCTCGTATATTACTTTCCTCACCAAGTACTGGCTTACACGGTCAAGAACGCGATAAGAATTCGTGAACTTGAACGCTGTCAGAACGGGATCGTTTGTCCAAGGAGCTTGCTGTCGACGTAGCCTCCGGAAGAATATCGCCTGTCGCTCGGCGGCGAGTCTCCAGTACGTATCAAACACGATTGTTGGCTTTGCAGGATACCAGCGTCTTATGGTCTCATCATGCGCCGCACGCGAATTCTGCGACTCTCCGACAACACCGGTGTTGTCGAGCCACTCCGCTTGCGCTTGTCCCATAGGCCTCACATCTCCCGCGAAGGTAAGAGTCTCTGCAACGAATCCAGTAGCGGTTCCAAGCTACTCCTCGTAACTCTCGCACCCAACTGGGCACAGCCAACAAAACAGGTCATGCGCACGAGTTTTACACCAATTTCGCGCGCCAGGAAAGTACCAAGATGACACAAGCCCAGGTAATTGCCATATGCTCGGTCGACCACGAACTGTGTCGGATAGAACGCATTCACAGCGAGGCTATCACTGTCGTTGCAGTCATAGGTGAGTCCTATCTGCTGTAGGCAAGGGAACTCCAAGCGTGGCATTCTGTTGTGATCCTGTCGTGGATTGAAGCACGTCACCTGAAGCCCTGAGCGACGCGGTCTTCTGCCGTCTTCTCTTCGGGCCCTCCACCAGTCGACTACATATTGAAGTTGGTTGTGCTGGCAGAGTCGTCCGGAGGAATCGTAGTATTCGTGTGACATCATTCGCTCAAAGTAGAGGCCTCTGCGGTTATGGCTGTTCAGAGCTTTGAGACGTGGTATGTACTTCTCAAGACACCATTTCGAAAACTCCTCGCATGGTGGACGCCCCTGCCTAATCCATGGCTTGTACGGGAATATAACCATGGCAGACACATCAACGGAGTTAGTCTCTGGCCTCCTCTCCAGTTCAGAATCGAGAGCTTCACGGATACGCATGTCCTCCGTTGGCTCGTGGCCATCAAGTCCATCTATTGTCACGCATAGAGGCCGTTGATCACTCAAAGGGCTGCGAGCCTTCTGTAGCAGGACTCGCGCCCATGCATGCGATAGATTATTCTCAGTGACGCAGATCGGTTCATTCATAATCGGGGTCCTCCAAATGCCTGAAAAGGCTTCGACCCGCATACGCATTGCGCGAAACCCTGACATTCACAGCGTCTGCTGCATCGGAATACATGACACGTTCGGTTCCAGGCTTTGTCGCCTCCACAACTGTTCCCATCTCACAATCTCCAACGATACGAATGACCTGCTGGTCAGGCAATGTTCTGGCGGGGAGTACTGCGTAATCTCCCACGCGAAGGTCGGCCGCAACCTTTGGGTCCCAGAAGCGGTCCACAATCAACATGTGTGAAGAAGCGCATCTCTTGAGGAGGGCCACACGTAGCTGCTTTGGCGACATGGCGAGGCAGGCCTTGGCTTGACTGGGCGTCAGCATTCCGAGAGACCACCTCATCTGCTGGATAAGGCTCTCGTAGCCGACACCCAACTGACCAGCCACGATATAGAACTGTAGCGGCTGGCATGACTCCCAGTGCCATCCTCGTGTCAAGAAGGGTTTCTCCACGGCGTGCCTCGGCATGAGGAAGAACGCCGCAAATCTATCTGCCAACCATTCATCAGGGTCGTAAGCCGTTGCCCTTTGGTCGGTATCAAGGCACTCGTCGACCCTCGCGCCATGGCCAAAGACGTGATGACCCAACTCATGCGCACACGTATACGCTTGTCTCCCCGGCGGCCTATCGGACCCCAGAAGGATGACCGGTTTTGACCCTTTCCTGATATACATACCTTCCATGCTCGATAAGGCTTGGAACTTAACTTCAATGTGCAGTTTCTCTTCCAGCACATCGTATATGCACATGGGATCGCATCTTCCCAGTCCGATACGCCGACGGAGTCTGACCGCTTCGCGGAGGCCCTCACGGGCAAGTTCACATCGGTCCATCATCTCGCTTCGTCCTTCCGACTGCTCAGCGACCGCAACAGGCGAATCACCGTCTCTCTGTCTTCCTTCTTGAGCTTCGAGAGCTCTCTGGCCGCCAATTCGATGCTCGCCGCCTCGGCATCGGATGGATCTCGAGATTCTGCGAGAAGCCAAGATGCATTCACGTCATAGATGCGCGCGAACTCCGCGAGTTCTTCCGCCGAAACACGGCGTCGTCCGGCCTCAATTTCAGAGATCGTGGGTCGATGCATACTGAGTATCTTCGCGACTTGACTCTGCGAGAGGCCCGCATAGGCTCTCGCTTCGCGCAGTCGGACGGCCACGCTCTTCTTATCGGAAACCTTCCGTTCCATCACTTTATTCTCCTTACTTCGCGTGAGTCTGTAGTACCTTGGCGATCTCCGTGATTGTCAGTGCGCGGGTTGCGTCTTGCGATGCCCAGGCGCGCACATCTTTCGGTAGCACAAACCCGTCATCTTCGATGTCGCAGAGCCAGTCAACCTCATCGTCACTCTCCAATCCGAGATCGCCAATGGGTCTGGTCTTGCCATTCATCGTTGGCACTTCCTTTTCCATTGACTGCAGGAATCTGCCCAGGGAGTCGATCACGAATTCCTCTATTTGAGCACTTGTCATGACCTGTCCTTCCAATATCTTACGCTATGGTAAGAATACCTTACCACCACAAGAGCCTACTGTCAAGGCACATTGCGGAAAAATCTGCCGTTTTTTTGCCAGGTGCAAAGCAAGAGTAGTTTCGCAACCGCCTTGATCGGCAGAATTGGGGTTTCGAATAAGAAACAATGGCTTCAAAGGCGCAGAAAGATAGAGCGAGGCATGCCTGGCCCCTACCGGGGGGAATGTTGCCATATGGCGGTGCGGGGGCCGGCGAGCGGGGACGCTCGCCCTACGGGGGCGGGGCTTCTTCGGGGAAGTTGAGGCGGGCGAAGGGGCCGAAGAGTTCGCGGGCCTTTCGGTCGTAGGCTTGGGCGGCTTCGATTTCGTTGTCGAAGTAGCCGAGGTAGTAGCGTTTGCCTTTGCAGGTGATTTCGGCGACCCACTTGTTTCGTCGTTTTTCCCAGCGGACGCCCTTGTACTGGGATCGTCCGCCGCGAGGGCGGGTGTTGCAGAGGTTCTGCTGGCGGGTGCAGACGCGCATGTTTCGTCGGCAGTTGTGCAGGCCGGAGCCGTCGATGTGATCGACGACCATCTCGTCCGGCGGCTGCATGATCTCGCGGTGCATGAGGATGGCCTTGCCCTTGTGGTTGCGGACGGCGTAGACCTTGCCGCCGGACATCTGGGCGGTCCATTTGTATTGGCTGAGCCAGTCGTAGTCGGCGGCGTCGACGACCGTGAACAGGCCCTTGGTCAGCGGGATGTAGCGGACCTCGTCGTCGGCGGGGTCGGGCACGGCGGTCCAGACGGGCTTGCGGCGTTTGCGGCGGTAGTTCAGGCAGGGATCGGCGACCGTCACCTCGCGCAGGTGGCCGGGGCACTCGGCACAGTTGCCGCAGCCGCGGGGTGTGCACCGCACGCCAATTCGCTCATTCCCAGCGGAGGGCGTGGAGTTCTTGTTCGGTGCGGATGAATTTTACGGTGCCGTCGTTGAGCAGGACGCAGCCGCCTTTGGGGTCGTGGTGGTCGAACGCAAACAACTCCGGCCCGCCATGCTGGTTCCATCCCGCCTTCGCCTCGAACAGCAGCACCATCAGTAATCCTCACTGGGATCGCTGTGCTATCCAGCGTCTGGCTCAGTACTCGGATATTTGGATTCTGGAAGCGTCCCGTGCTCCAACCGGTACTCATAGGTCTGCTCTTTCTTGCAGCGGTTCACGATGATGGTCTCATCAATCCGTGCTCCCATAGTCCAGTAGACCATTCCATCCTCATCGAAATATGTGATGGGCTTGCGATAGAACCTTCCCTCGTACCCATAGGTCCGGATGTGCTGAACAAGCTGGATAAACAATCCCTCGTCGACGCGCTCGCGCACGATGTACTCGTGTGGCCAAGTGGATGCGTAGGTCTTCGCAAACGTCCACTTCTCCTGCTTCACAAAGGCTTCGAGCTCTGGGGGGAATGTCATTGTTCCATTCCTTCCGGTTCTGCACTGGCCGCAGGCTTTGCCGGCAGTACGTCGAGTATTTCGGCGATTGGCCTGATGGCATCTACTGCGAAGCGGACAACCGCCCACTGCTCTTCGCCGACGGGAATATCGACGGCAATCGCAAACTCGCGATTGATGGTAACCGTAAGTATGCCATTCTTCGCGGCCCAAGGTTCAATCAGCCGGCGAACATCCTGCGCCCGTCCGAATTCGCTATCTTGGAAAAGTAGCCACAGCGGTGTAGCCCCATGTGCCTTCCATAGCGCAAGATGAATCCCAAACCAAGCGCCGGCCTTTCGATCTCCGGATACCCAGACGTATCTTCCGATTCGGTCCCATGAGGACTGCGGGCGAAGTGCGTTGATGCTCAGAATACTCTCGCTTGCCGCGCAATTGACAATATCTTGCACAACAGAACCCAACTGAAGCAAAAACGCCGGCGTCCGCTGATCGGATAGCGCCATGGCCGAGACCGGGACAAACGCATCGCGGTCGGCGGCATCGCATAACCCGCGAAGTTGGACAAGATCGGCCAGAACACTGGGGTCATCGACAGCTTCGTGCTCCAGAGCCGACAGGACGCTTGGCCACGAAGTGAGTGCCAATATGGGTCCAAGTTGCGTCTTGACGGATTGAGCGATACCAACAGACGCAGCATTGTCTGATGCAGATATCCCGGCGTTGAGAAGCCTTCGGTTTAGTTCCCGCCACAGCGTGTGTTCCCGCGCAGCCGGCGCGACCACCAGGAGGGCTGTTGGCTGAGGGCGGCCGGCGAGTTGTTGCAGATAGGAAACGGGCTGGTTGTCCGTCAGGCCTGCCCAGAATTTGTTCTCCACAAAGACGCGCGGTTCCGAGTTGGCAAGCCCCCACATGTCGGGACGAATGGTACCCTCGGTTTGCTGGGTCATGAAATGAAGTAGCGGTAGATCGGGAATAAGCCCGTGAAGTAGCTTTGTCATTCCGCGCCGTGCAGCCTCGCTCGATTGCAGCACGTAGGCGAGGGCATCCGTGGCGACATCTTCATTCACTTGCGAAAAGCGCTTTTGGATAATGTGACTGAATACAGTTTGCATCCATTCTCCCTACATTGGACACTCGCGACCTTTCAGGGTGCAGGCCCCCTTGGCGACGCTGGCGCGTGCCGATTGCGCGATGGGCACACCCTACCGTTTACGCATCGACGCTTCTACTCTTTTACGCCGGGTGCGGCTTATGCCAGTTTGTCGCGGTTGTCGTAGATTTTTCGGATGGCGTTGGCGATGTCGTCCATGTCGGATTTTTCGGTCAGGAGCATGTTCTGGCCGAGCCAGACGGCTTCCTGGCAGAGCTGATCGTTGCCGGGGAAGTGCAGCTCCTTGCGGTACTTATCGAGTCGGGCCTTGGGGAAGCTGCGCGTGAAGTTCTTGGAGGTCAGGGCGTCTTCGATCAGTTCGTCGCGGTACTGCGGGCCGTATCCGCCGGAGCAGGGGATGCCCTCAGCGCTCAGCGCCGCCATGAACTTGGCTCTCGGCGCGTTGTTGAAGTGCTCCTTTTTGTATCGGAACGGGTACAGGTGGTACACCGCCCGCGTGGTCCCTTCGTACAGCTTGCAGGGGAGGATGCCCGGGATGTCCTTGATCTTGCTGGTCAGGTACTGGCCGTTTTCCCAGCGGCGCTGCGTGTCGGTTTCGAGCCGCTGCATCTGATTAAGCAGGATGGCCGCCTGGAACTCGGTCAGTCTGCGATTGGTGCCGACGATGGGATAGCCGGTGGCGCCCTTGACGCTGCCGTAGGGCCGCCCACAGTTGTGGAACGAGTGGATGCGGTCCATGACCTCGTCGTCGTTGCCGACCACCGCGCCACCCTCGCCGCAGGGCAGGTGCTTGGAGTTCTGGAAGCTGAAGCATCCGAGATCGCCGAGCGTGCCGCAGCACTTGCCGCGATACTGGGCGAGCCACGCCTGGCAGGCGTCCTCGATCACGACGAGGTTGTGCTTCTTGGCGATGGCGTTGATCCGGTCCATGTCGGCGGGGATGCCGAGGATGTGGACGGGCATGATCGCGCGGGTCCGCTCGGTGATGCGCTCCTCGATCTTGTCCGGGTCGATCTGGAACGTCTCCGGGTCGGTGTCGGCGAAGACGGGCAGGGCCGCCGAGCCGATCACCACGTTGTAGGTCGCGATGAAGGTGTACGGCGAGACGATCACCTCGTCGCCGACGCCCACGTCGAGCGCGTGCATCGCGGTCAGCAGGGCGTTGGTCCCGTTGACGGTGCAGGTGCATCGCTTGGCGCCGAGCAGCTCGGCGTACTTGCCCTCGAATTCGGTGACGGTCCGGCCCTGGCCGCGGAACCAGTTTCCGCTGCGGAGGATCGTCAGGATGCGTTCCTCGGCCGCCGGATCCCAGATGGGCCAGGCGGGCCATCGCTTGGCCCGGACGGGCGTGCCGCCCTGGACGGCCAGCTTGGCCGCGCCGCCGAGGCCGGCGAACGTCGGAATGCTCCCGGAGGCCGCCGCAATCGCACCGGCCGAAGCCGCTCCCATGAATTGCCGTCGAGTGATTCGCTTTGCGTTCATATCCGACCCCTTTCAAGTGAGTTGCGCGTTTGAAGTTTCCAGTTTGAAGGTTACCTGCCCCGCAGGGGGCTCGGGATGCTGATCAGATCGGTCTTCGGCGGATTGTCGTCGTTGACTCTCGACAAGGTGTACACGGTGCCGTCGGTGCCGATGGCGATGGCGTTGACGTAGTAGGGCCGTCGGCCGTCGGCGAAGAAGATCGGACCGTGGTCGGTATACTTGCGGGCGGGGATGTCGTAGGTGATCAGATGGAGGTTCTCGATCCCTTTGGACTCGCCCATGGCGGTCGTCGCCTTTCCGGCAACGCGTTTGCCGTCCACGTAGACCGGCCCGCCGGTGAGGTAGTGCAGGGTCTTGCCGTCGGGTCCGAGAGCGAAGCCGAGATAGCCGTAGCTGAACTGGTCGAACATACCGCTGCGTTTGGAGGGCAGGGAGGTGATGCGATCGACGATCTGGACCTCGGGTCCGCGCGGGTCGAAGCGGAACAGATAGCCGGAGTTGCCGTGCACGCCGTAGACGGCCCGCTCCGGCTCATACCAGATCACCTGCCGCCAGTTGTAGCCCATGTGGCCGGCCGACGTCGGGTCGTAGAGCCCGAGGTAGTCCTTTCGCATGTCGTCGCCAACGACAGGCTCGATGGCGTCGCGGTCATAGCGATAGCGGAAGATGTCACCATCGCCGACGGTGTAATAGACGCTGCCGTCGTGCGGATCGACCACAAACGAGCGGCAGAGCGTGCGGTAGTCGTCGCCGGTGCCGTCCTCGCCCAGTCGGGAGACCGGGCCGAGGTCCTTCAACTCTTTCTTGGCCACATCATAGCGGAGGAAGTGGCCGGCCGGCCAGGTCAGGCCGTAGAGCCGGCCGCGCTTCGTGTCCATTGTCATGGTGAGGATTCCCTCGCCGCGAGGGGCGGTGGCGAGGTCCTCGAATGTCTTGGCCTTCATGTCGTAGGCGAGGAAGTGGCCGCCGGGGTACGGCTTCCAGCCCTGCGGCGGGATGCCGATCTTCTCCATGCCGTCGATGATGCTGTAGTAGCCGACGTGTGTGGCGAAGTAGAGCTTGCCGTCCATCTCGCTGAAGGGCACGTGCGACTTGCCCTGGACGATGGTCTTGGTGTTCTTCTCACCGCAGGCCTCGGTGACGTCGCCGAGGTGCTCGATGGTATCGGTGGCCGGGTCATAGCAGTACATCTGGGCGCCGATCTCATACGACTCCGAGCTAAGCACGTAATAGATCCGCCCGTCGCTGCCGGTGCCCATGCCGTTATAGGTGTCGTGGGCGAGGGCGAACCCGGAATCGTGGATTCGGGCGATCAGCTTGCCCTGTGCCGTTGCTGCCACGGCCGTAAGCAGAACACATAGAATCAATACTCCGGCGCGACCTTCACGATGGATGCGAGTGTGCATTGGACGTCTCCTAATCTGGCCTTCGCGTCAGAAGGTAGAAGCAAAGGCGTCTCGAACGGCATCGTGTCCATTCTAAGGCCGTCGGCCACGGATTTCCAGCATGTCCGGCGTGTTTTCGCCCGATAGACCTCGCCCCCTCGGTCGCCTGCGCATCGGCCGGCCACCGAAGTCTGGCATTGGGAAGATCTTACATCGACAAGCGCAGCGCCGCCTCACCAAGGGCCACGCCGTGAAAAAACCCTGCCCGGAGATGTGGGGAGTCTCAGAAAGGTCTCTGCCACATGTCGTGGAAGTTGAAGAAATCCCAAGGGCGAGACTGGATGAACATCTCCAGGGCCTCGACGAATTGTTGGAGGTAGGGCAGATACGCCTCGTTGGAGCGTCCCAGGCCGGCGGGGACACGGATGACTCGGGCCAGGCGTATGCGATATGTTGAGAAGCCCGTCTTGTAGCTGAAGACTACCGCGACCGGCGTGCCCTGCATCGAGGCCAGGCGATAGGGACTGACGGGGAAATGGACGGGCGCTCCGAGGAACGTCGCTTCCAGGGTATTGGGGTCGTCGCCGAAGACGCGATCGGCCATGAGTCCCAGGATCTCGGCGCGTTTGAGCGTGCCGATCATCTCCATGATGCCCCCCATGTTCTCGGCCGGATCGATGATCGACAGCCCCGCCTCCTCTCCGGCGTGTTGAAACCACCGTGGGTCGATGTCGCCGGCCCGCTGGTGCATCACGATGCTGACGGGCACGCGCAAGTAGCTGAAGGCGGACATCGCCACCTGCCAGCAGCCCACGTGGCTGTTGAGAACGATGAGCCCCCGGCCCTCGTCGATCAGGGTCTGAAGGTCCCGGCCCTCCGGGAACTCCACCTTCAGTGTGCCGGGGCCGAGCAGGCCGAACGCGCCGCGATCGATGAGGGATCCGCCCAGAGCCACGATCCGCCGGTAGTCATGCCAGAGCCGGATCAGCGGGTTCTTCACGTCGGGAAAGCGCCGGTCCAGGTAGTATCGACATCGCCGGCGCACGAAGGGCCGCAACAAGACGTACCAGAGGACCACGAAGTACATGCATGCATAGGCCGGCCGGCGGCCTCCGATGCGGATCAGCGCCGCGAAGAAGGCCTGTTGCCATCGCCTGCCCACGCTGCGCGAGTCCCACTGGGCGTTCGAGACGCCCGGCCGCTGCGGCTCAGTGCTCATGCCGGGCCCTTTCGATGATTCGCGCCGCGATGTAGGTCATCAGCCCCAGCACCAGCGCCAGAACGGGCCCGACGAGCAATGAACCGAGCAGCCACTCCCAGAGGCGTTCCAGGCCCATGTATCCCAACTCCAGAAAAGAGGCGTTGGAGAGGTGTTTGACGCCCTGGAGTGTCAGGAAGGAACCGTGTCGCATGAAGTATCCCGCCTCGATGCATAGGGCGGGCACGACCGGAGGCATGCAGAGTTGACTGGCCGCAACGGCGGCGACTCGATTGAGCCTCAGCAGGGCCGCCGCGATCAGGATCGCCAGCGTGTGCAAGGCAATCAGCGGCACGGCGCCGAGAAAAACCCCTAGCGCCACGGCGAAGCCGAGCTCGCGCGGGGTCGCCCGCTCGGTCAGCAACATGCGAATCGAACGCAACGGGTGCCATACGGTCACCGTTGCTTCCGCCTCCGTAGTCGCCACCTGACGGTGGGGCCACGGCACGATCGCCCGTATGGTCAGATGGGTGTTCAGCAAGGCCAGGCGCGCGTTGTCGTAAAACTTGTGGAAGTGGGAGACGCGCTGGCCGGGCTTGGGGTAATGCACGCGGATCGGCACCTCGTGCACCTTGACGCCGCCCCACAGGGCGCGAACCACGATCTCGACCTCGAACGCATACGCCTGCGCGCGGCAGCGAAGACGCTTGAAGGCCGACAGCGGATACGCCCGGAATCCGCTCTGGATGTCGTGCACGCGCGTTCCGGTCTGGATGCGTACCCAGAAGTTGCCGAACGCCCGTCCGAAGCGCGAGGCGCCGGGAATGGTGGCCTGAGCGAAATCCCGCACGCCGACAATCAGCGCATCGGGATGCCGGTCGATGGCCTCGAGGAAACGGGGCAGGTCTTCGGGGTAGTGCTGGCCGTCGGCGTCGAGCGTAATCATATGCGTATCGCCGCGCTCGCGCAGATGTCGCTCGGCCGTGCGAAGGGCCTGGCCTTTGCCCCGATTGACGTCGTGACGGATCACCTCGACGGGCAGACCCTCCAACAGCGGTTCGACGGGCAGTTCGCTGCCGTCATCGACGATCAGGATGCGCTGGTTCTCGGCCAAGCAGCGGGAGACGACGTCCCGGAGGCAGTCCGGCTGATTGTAGACCGGAATCACTACGGTGATGTGCTCGACCGCCGCCACGTTCAGGACCGTTCCACAATGCGACGGTTCTTGCGGGCGAAGCGAACGAAGCTGCCCGCGTTCAGGAGAAATCGTCTCCAACTGTCCGGCGACTTCCATACCATGCTCACGAAGTTCCATAGTGTCCTGGGCCGTGTGTAATGGTGCTTGTAGAACTCCAGAAACAGACGCTCCAGTTGCTCGGCCGTCATCCCGTGGGGCACGAACACCGTGTTCATGCAATCCATCTTCTCCCAGTTCTCCTCGAACGAGCCCAACTCGTGAATCTTCTCATAGAGCGGCGAGCCGGGGAAGGGGGTGAACTTCGCCATGTTGAGGTCGTCGATCGGCAGAGAGAACACGTAGTCCATCGTGCGGCGAAAGCTCTGTTCCGTTTCGCCCGGCAGGCCGATCATGAGGAGCCCCTTGACGCGAATCCCGGCTCGATGGATGCGGCGCACGGTCTCGGCCATCAGCCCGAGATCGGGGTTCTGTCGGTGCTGGGCCAGCAGGTCGGGATCGCCCGTCTCGATCCCCAGACTGATCATCCAGCAGCCGGCCCGCTTCATCAAGGCCAGCAGTTCCGGGTCCACGTGCTCGGCCCGCACCGCGCAGTTGAACGTCATCGGCATCGGATGTTCGATCATCCGTTCGCAGAAGGCCACGACGCGATCGCGATGGAACGTGAACTGATCGTCATAGAAATTGATGTGGCGAATGCCGAACTGCTTGCTGAGATGGCTCAAATGCTGCACGAGATAGTCGGCGGAATTGTAGCGGAACGACCGCCGGAACACGGAGCGGTCGCAGTAACTGCATTGATAGGGGCAGCCCCGGCTGGAGATGCAACTGGCGTTCGGCGTCTTCGGGTAGTTGAAGATCGGCAACTGATACCGCTGCGGGAAGCCCGCGAGCTTGTGATAGGCCGGCAGCGGCAGCGTATCGAGGTCCAGCCGATTGTCCTGGAACCCGTTGAACGCGATCTGTTCCCCGTCGCGATAGACCAGTCCGGCGATTCCTTCGGGCCTGCCGCCCGATTCCATGAGCGATTTCAGCGGTCCTTCGCCCTCTCCGACGACGACGTAGTCCACCTCTTCGTAGTCGCGAAGGATCGTGTCTCGCAGCGCCGAGGCGTGCGGACCGCCGGCGATGGTGCGGGTCTCCGGGTGCATCTGCTTGATGCGGCCGAAGATCCGGGCGGCGTCCAGGAAGCCGGCCGTGGTGCAGGTGGCGCCGACGTATCCCGGCTGATAACGGCGCACGTAGTCGTCGATCACGCGGTCGGAGTCGGGATCGGCAAAGCAGTCGATGATGTCGGCGTGAAACCCGTATTGCTCGACGTAGGCGGCGATGCCGGCCAGCCCCAACGGCGGCATCAGATTGGCCAGGCGCGAGATGTCGCGGCCGGCCACCCGCGCATCGTACCCCAGGGGATGAATCAACAAGACACGCTGTCTATCCATGCTCGACCGTCCCTGCCTTGCCGACGCCCTCGGATGTCGATTCCGACGGCCATCGTGCGATCAACCGTTCCCAAAGCAATCCCTTCCAGCCCAGGCTGCGCAGTTTGGAGGTGACGTGATAGCCACGTTGCGGAGGGAAGATGCGATCCGGCCGACGGGCCCACGCCTCGGTCAGTCGCCGATCCATCCAGGCCTTGTCGACCGTCGGCGAGATGTAGTAGACCGGCTCGAACAGAGATTCGTCCTTCTGTACGACGCCTTCGGCCAGCGCACGCCGATGCAGGGTCGTCCCAGGATAGATCCGAATGCCTGAAAAACCGAAGACCACGCAGTATTCCAGCGCCGCGATGTTATTCAGGCCTTCCTCGACGGTCTCGGCCGTCTCGTCGGGCCCGCCAAAAATGATGAACTGCGCGCAGGCGACGTGCGAACGGCTGAGCATGTCGGTGGCCTCGCGGGCATCGGCCCAGGTGAAGGCCTTGCCCATCCCGTGCAGCGTGGCGTCACTGGCCGCATCGACCCCCAACTCCACCGCGTAGAGCCCGGCTCGCCGGCACAAGGCAACGGCCTCGCGGTCCATCCCCTTCGGAGAGAAATACGCGGCCCATTTGATGCCGAGCGCTCGCCTGGCCAGCGCTTCGGCGAGCTCCAGATAGTGTCCGGCCGGATCGTTGAAGACGGAATCCGCGAAGAACACCGTATCGACCTGGAAGTCGCGTTTGAGCCGCTCCAGGTCGGCCACCACCGCCTCGGCCGGACGGGGACGGAAGCATGGGCCCTCCAGGCCCGGATAGGTGCAGTAGCAGCAGTGATAGGAACAACCGCGTTTGCTTTGCAGACCGAGGATGCCGCTGGCGTTCCAGTAGAACGAAACGAGAGACGGGTCAAGGCAGGGCGAGCACTGGCCCATGCCGGATAGTCGTTCGGACCCACCCGGCCAGACCTCCGGCAGCAAGCCGCTCCGCGCGGCGGCCTCGACGACCTCGACGATGGAATGCTCGCCTTCACCGACAATGGCGACGTCGGCATCGACGTAGGCGCGCACTTCGCGAGGCATGATCGAGACGGCTGGACCTCCGACGACGACGGGAACGTCCATCTGCTGCCTGAGAAGGGCGATCACGTCCCGGGCTCCGCGCAACTCCCAGCCCTCTGCGGACTCGGCCATGGAGTCGACCCGGTCGAGATTGCGGATCGACACGGCCACCACCTCCGGACCGAACGTCGCGAGGGCCTGCGACAGCGCCTGCGGAACCTTCCCGGCCGCCAGCCAGTCGAACTGGCGAACCTCGTGACCCGCCTCCATCAGGGCGGCGGCGACCGTGGCCATTCCCAGCGGAAAGACCGGATAGGGATCGACGCAGGTGTTTGCGGAGATCAGCAGGACCCGGCTCATGATTGCTCCAACGCCTTCCGTTGGAATCGCTTTCGGATGCGGGGATCGTAGCGCCGATAGGTCCCGTCGGCCATCTCCCGCTCGATGACCTTTTGAAACAACTGGCCCATGCGAAGCTGGTATCCTGCGTCGGCGTAGAACGTGTCCCACGCGTATTCGTAGATCTCCTGCAACTGGTCCACGGACATCTTCTTCGGCTGGAACACGACCTTGTCGGCGGTGTAGTCCGCCCAGTTGCTGCTCAGAATGCGACCTTCCCGCTCGAACTGCTCCCGGATCGGGCTGTGGGGAAACGGCGTCAGGATCGTGAACTCCGCGACGTCCAGGTGGATCTCGCAGAGAAAATCCACGAGGTGCTTGATGGAATCGACGTCGTGGTCGTCGGTGCCCAGCAAAATCGTGCCTTCGACGCCGATGCCGTGGTTTTGGAGCATGCGAATGCGGTCTCGGATCACGTCGGACGTGTCGAATACGGCCTGGTACACGTACCAGCAGCCGGCCTCCGCGGCCAGAGCGATGACCTCCTCGTCGTAGAAGATCGGATGCGAAACCCACTTCTTCTTCAGCGGCTTCAAGGCCCGAAACAGATCCATGATCCAGTCTCGGTCCTGCGCCAGGGAATTGTCGACGATAAAGAGCCGGTTATTTTGAATCTGTTCCAGCTCCTCGATGACCCGGTCGATCGGGCGCGGACGAAACTGCTTGCCTCCGAGAAACGCGCTGCAACAGGGGAAGCAGTTGAACTTGCAGCCGCGCGAGGCGTGCACGAGGTCCACCATTTGTACGCCGCGATAGTTGTAGAGCGATCGGTTCAGGATGCTGCGTCGGGCCGGGCCGACCTGGTCGGCCGGGGGATGATTGCCCATGAAATCGTAGACCGGCTTGAGTCGATTGGCGCGGAAATCCTCGATCACCTGTCCAAACCGGCCTTCCGTTTCGCCCAGGAACACGGCGTCGGCATGCCCGGCCACCTCTTCGCTGTGCAGCATGGTGGAGATCCCGCCGAAGATGACGGGCACGCCTTTGGCGCGAAACGCATCGGCGATCTCGAACGCCCGCGGGAGCTGGCAGGTCAACATCGTCGAGATCGCCACCAGATCCACGTGCTCGTCCAGGTTCACCTCCTGGACGTTGTCGTCTTCGAACACGATCTCGACGTCGTCAGGCACCGTGGCGGCGAACACGACCGGTCCATGCGGCGGCAGGTGAAAGGTCGTCTGGCGTTCCAGCTTGGGCCACGCCGGATAGATCAGCTTCATCTTCATCGGTCAACACCCGTATCTTAATCGTTCTTGGAGCGGCCGTCTGCAGCGGTGCCCTCCAGCACCACGCCAACCAGGCGCTCGATCGTATCAATAGGCGTACACACGTGCACGAGTTGCTTGTCCTGCCACTGCCAGGCGCTCTGGTCGAGGCCCCGGCTCAACACCACAAAGACGGCGCCGCACGGATCGCTTGGATTTCCAGAGACAACGTCGGAGTTCACATCACACCAGCCGGCCACAATCGTATCACAGAGACCCCAGCGCAGCAAATCCAGGGCCGCGTGAATCCCGTCCATTCGGCCGGGGTGCGCATCATTGACGACAAAACCCGGGCCGGTCAGGCCGAACTGGATGGATGCCTCGCCGAGCATCGACGTCGGCAGCGTGTAGGCGAATAGATTCGGACTGGCCAGGGCGCCGCCCTCTGTAGCTGCGGTCTGGAAATAGGCCACGTCATTGTCCAGGCAGCCGCGCTGCGTGCCCACGACGAGGCCGATGGACCGCTTGCATTCCCATCGCTCCAAACCGGCGCCGCGCAGGGCCATCGCAATGGCGCCGAACCCTGCCTTGGCATAGAGATCGAACCGGCCGTAGCGAGGGTGCGCTGCATCGAGAAACAGCTTGCTCCGCAGATGCGGCAGCGTGCCGGAACCGGGCGCAAATGCTGCACCACCACGGCTGTGGCCGATCCCTGCGGGCGTCACCCATCCGGCGCCTGTGATCTCCAGCTTCATATCGACGCCTCCCGGCCCAGGATGAGGGCGGCATTGATCCCGCCGAACCCGGAGTTAGTCATCAGCAGGTACTCGCCCGAGAACGGCTGGGCCTCAGCGGCGACACAGTTTTTCGCTTGGTCTTCGGGGACCCGGAGCCCGGCGGTGGGGGGGAGACACTGGTGTTTCAGGCTGCACAGCCCGACAATCGTCTCGATCGTCCCACAGGCCCCCATCGTATGGCCCGTCGCCCCTTTGACCGAGTGGAGCGGCGGCAACCGGTCGAAGAGCTGGCCAAAGGCGGCCAGTTCCATGGCGTCGTTGTAGATCGATCCCGTGCCGTGCGCGTTGACGGCCGCCAGGTCGGCCGCCGTCAGCGCGGCGCCGGCCAGGGCTTGCCGAATTGCCAGCACGAGTCCTTCGCCGGTTCGCGACGGGGCCGTGACATGATGGGCGTCCGAGGCGATGCCCCAACCAACCAGTCGGCCCAGGCTTCTCCGCTTCGTTCGGCGCAGAGCCTTCTCGCTCATCAGCAGCACGTAGGCGGCGCCTTCGCCCAGAACCAAGCCTTCGCGCGCGACGTCGAACGGACGACACACATCGGGCGACAACGCCTTCAACGCGGCGAAGCCGGAGAACGTGAACTCCGAGACCAGGTCCAGTCCGCACACGAGAACCGAATCGACCTGGCCGTGCTGGATGCGCTCCGCCCCCAGCGCCAGGGCCACGGCGGCCGACGCACAGGCCGCGTTGACGTTCTGCCGAGGGCCTTTGAGGCCGAGCCGCGCGGCCATCGCGTCGGCGATTGTGTGGCCGAGAATGCGATCGCGGCCCGTCTCCTGCCCTCGCACAACCCGTTCGAGCTGGTCGATGCCCCCCTTGGTGGTGGCCGTAAGCAGTGTCGTCTCCGGCGGGACCGGCTCGATTCCGCCAAAGACCATCTCTGTCAGTCCGTCCAGGCGAGACGTCTGTGGTTCGGGGTCGAGAGACGCGATGCAGCCGGCCTGATGGCAGGGGTAGTTGTCGGTGGCGAACCGTCGCACCGGGGTCAGTCCACTCTGCCCGGCCAGCAGCGCCTCCCACAGGGTATCGGCGCCTGGCCCGAGAGCCGTGACGGCGTTCGCATCGGCCACATGAACCGCACTCAAACCAGGTCCCCCTGTTTCCATCGCCGCAGAAACTCGGCGAAGAAGGGCGGCGGCCCCAGAAGCAGGTTGAAGTCCCGATCCAACATCAGTTGCACGGTGCACCCGGTGGCCACGAGGCGGCCCTGCAGATTGCGAATGCCATATTCGAAATTGATACGGGCCGCGTCCGACCAATGCAGGATCGTCTCGATCTCAAAATCTTCCTCAAACCTCAGGGGATGACAGTAGTCGATCTGCATCTGCCGCACCGGGACCGGGATCCCTTCGCGGATGAAATCGGAATAGCTGATCCCATAGCGGCGTCCCAAAGCCACCCGGCCATCCTCGAAGAAGCTGGGGTAACGTCCGTGCCAGACGACCCCCATCGAATCCACCTCTTCGAAGCGGACTTGCCGATTCAAGGTGAGCCGCAAGGGCGGCGGCGCTCCGGGTATGGCGCGAAAATACGGTCTATACATCAGCCTGCCCCGTCGCCGTCATGACAAGAGTGAAGGTGGCGGCTTTCTCCCCATCAGCGAGGAGCGTGAAGCTGCCCTGCACCCCATCATCCGTCGGCTGTTCGCGCCAACACACGGTGATCTTCTGATCCGGCTGAATCGGCTTGAGAAACTTGGCCCGCTTGACGCGTTGCAGGACCACCTCGCGCCGTGCACGGGTCTGCATCGCACACTCGCCGGCCAGCAACTGTACGAAGGCCGGCAGAATCGGACGGCCCGGGAAATGACCGGCGAACGCGGTGAAGTCCTTGCCGAAGTGGTACGTCAACTCGAACTCCCGACCGTCCTCGCGGCTGAGCACGGGGCTCTCTGCACACGCCAGAATTTCATTCCTCAGTGGTTTCTTCATGGTTCCAATTCGCCAGTGGTCCGGTGCTGCAACGCAGGTATGACCAGAAGGGCACAGGCCATAGCGGGGATTATACCCAGAACGACCGTGATGCCAAGGGAGAACATCGCCGGATGGCGGGCCACCGACAGCGCGCCGAAACCGCAGAGCGTGGTCAGCGCCGAGGTGACGACCGCTCGTTCGGCCGCGTCGTCTCGGGCCGGACCCGACACGCCTCGGGATCGCACGATAAACACGCCGTAATCGATGCTGAGCCCCATGACCAGCACGCTGGCGGCGACGTTGAACATATTGACGCTCATGCCCAACAGCCCCATTACGGCCAGCATGAACGCCAGTCCCGTCACAGGCGGCAGCAGGCACAGGAGAACCTCAGACGGACGCCGCAACGCCGCAATCAGCACGATCACGACCACGACGGACGCCAGCAGAAGAAATCGTTGAAAATCCTTCTCCAGCGACCGGCGGAGGACGGAGGCAAACCACTTCTGCGAGATGGCCTCGACGCCCGGCGGCAAGGCCAGGCCGCCGGCGCCAAACGCCTCGATGGTCTGCTCGTTGTCCGGAACGAGACTGATCAGGCCCAGGCCCTCCGAACGCGACAGGAACAGCAGGTCCAACAGAGAGCCGGCAAGCTGCTTGAATTCCACCACATCGAACGGCGCACGATCCTGCTTGACCCACTGAAAGAACGGCGCAAATGCCTCCTGTGCGAAACCCAGTTTGCCTCCCTCGGCGCCAAGGGTCTGGCGCAGGCGATCCAGTCGGCCCTCCTCGTGCCAGAATCGGCGCCAGCGGTCCAGGTTCGCCTCTTGTGTGGCGCGACTCGGCAGCAGAGGCGCCAGGCTGACCAACTCGCCCGGGCCCCAAAGCTCGGCCAGTTGCGCGTAGAGAAGCTCGTTCATCTCCAGGGTGGACTGGATATCGTCGGATTGAGCCACGACCAGCGCCTGGCCGCGTGGGTCTCCCCATGCGTCGCGTATGGCGTGCTCGTCGGCCAACACGTCGTCGGGCGTCAGTCCGACATTGCGCAAGTCGCCGTCGAACCTGACTCGCAGACAGAACGGCACACAGACGATCAGCAGGACGAGCCAGAGCGCGATGACCCAGCGCCGCCCGTTGCCGCCGATTTCCGGGATCGCCATCCGCCGGCCCGCCTTCTGCTCGGCCATCCAGTGCGGCAACCAGGCGATCGCCAGGACCAATGCCGTCAGCAGGCCGGCGATGGAGAAGATCGAGAGCTGGCGTTGAATCGGCAGACCCGACCCCAGGAGCACGGCAAAGACGCCGACGGTCGTGGCGCACGAGACGACCATCGGCACGGCCAGCCGCGACATGTATCCCGCTCGATCCGATTGCCGCTGGCCCAGGCCAAAGAACACGTGCAATCCATAGTCCACCGATATGCCCAGCAGCACGGCCCCGAACCCGACCGTCATCACGGAGATCATGCCAAAGACCGCCGCCGTTGCCAGCACGCCGGCCAGAATGGCAAACACCGGGACCAGAAAGACGAACACCGCCCGCCAGTGCCGCAGAAGAGACACGAACACCGCGATAAGTCCCACGCACGAGACGGCAAAGACCACCACCAGGTCGCGCTTGATGGCACGGGCGTTGGCGACGGTGTAACGATGGGCGCACACCACACGTGCGGTGAGCGTATCGGGCACGACCTCGGCCACGACTTCATCGAGATACCGAAGCAACTGCTCGCTGCCCTGCGAGTCCTCCATCGACACCGGCGTTTCGGCCACCAACAGGGTGTGCCGGCCGGCCGGATCGATCAGCGCCCCATCCTCGATCCCGACGTCGGGAAGCACGGCGACCGCCGCCAGTTTGCGGAACGCCTGATTGCGAAAGGCCAGCGGGTCGCGGCTGAGCCATCGGGCCAGCCAGAGCCCTTCGGGGCCGCTCAGCGCGTTGAGACTGCTCTGCAACGTTTCGCCCACCTGCTCCGGGGCCATTGCCGCCGCCAGCGCGGCGGCGTCCTGCTCCGTAAACAGTTGCGGCATGTGTGCGAAGAGGCCGTCCAGGAGCCGGGCGCCCGACTCCATCGACATCCCTCCGATCACCTGCGAGATCCAGGGCGGCCCCAAGCGTTCCCGCAGGCGTTCGGCCGTCTGGGCCAGCAGGGCGGCCTGGCCTTCGACGGGCGCCTCCAGATCGATCAACACACTGCGCGAAAACGGGGCCTTCTTGAGCAGAGCATAGCTGGCGGCAAAGGTCGGGTCGCTGTCCGGAAGCATCACGGCGATATCCTCTTCCGTGGACACCTGCAAGGCCAGCCAGCCGCCGAGCAGCGTCAGCACCATCAGACACAGCCCCAGAGTTCGCCGGTGACGGTCTCCGATCCGAAAGACCCACGCCACAATGGTGCCGAGAAGATTTGTCTGCAATTGAGAACGCAACACCGACTCCAACGAAAGCTTGTGCGAACGCACGGCGACAATCGCTCATTGCGTGGGGGCTCTTACGCGGTCTGTGACCCCGTCTCGGGTTGCTGCCAGACCTTGAGCGTTCCCGTCGCGAGGATCTCGTCCCGGCAGCGAACGCATCCTTCCACCGCATAGAAATCCTCGAAGGAATTGGCCGACTGGACCTCGATACGCAGCGGCTCGCCGGCTTGCGGCGCACGGACGACGCGAAAATCGCCGACTCCGACCAAGTACCCCAGGGCCGGGGATGTGTCCTTGGCCAGATCGAGATAACCTCGTGCCGCCGCATAGGTCTGGGCCACCATTTCCATAAGGGCCGTTCGCTCCACTTTTCCGTCCGGACCGACCCCGACGTCGCCGGGCTCGAGCCAGGTCTCGGCCTCGGCCCGGTCGCCGTCAACCCGAAGGAGCCGCCGGACCAGTCGCATGGGCGCGCGATGCAGCATGAATCGCTCTGTGTCGGCAGGCAACGTCATGACGCAGAATCTCCATCAGAATACACACTGAGGTCGTCGAACAACTGGCTCGAAAAAAGCAGCTTGCGAAACTTCACCAGTTCGTCGTGGAAGATCCGCCCGTTGTCGTAGACGACGAAGTGCTCGGACAGCAATTCGTGAATGCGCCGGCAGCCGTTCCCGAGGCCGTCGGCGCCACGGAAGTACAGGGCCTGAAGGTCTGCAAGGACCTCGACCGTCAGAATGTGCTTGGCGTTGCTCACCGCCCGGAACGCCTTTCGCGCCGCGACCGTGCCCATGCTGACCACGTCCTGATTCGAGGCATTGCAGCTAATTGACAGGGTGCCGACTGGGTTGGCCAACTGCCGATTCTCGGCTGTGGTCGACGTGGCCACGTATTGGGCCCCCATGAATCCCATGGTCAGGCCCACCGTTCCGGCGATCAGCAGCTCGGGCAGGCCTTCGTTGAGGTTCTTATCGAGCAGCTTGTTGATCCGCCGCTCGCTCAACGTGCTCATCTCGGCAATCGCCATACACAAAGCGTCCATGGCGAAAGCGATACTCTGGCCGTGGAAATTGCCGCCGTGGATGATCTTGTTCTTCTCGGGAATGATCACCGGATTGTCGTTGACCGAATTGGCTTCGATGTGGATCGTCGCGGCGGCCTGCTCCAGGTTCTCCTGGACGGGCGCGAGAATCTGCGGGGTGCACCGAATCGAATAGACGTCCTGAACGTTGACGCTGGTTTCGAAATACGCGCCTTTGACCTCTTCTCTGCGGATGCGCCCGTGCATCTCGTCGCGCAGTGTGATATTGCGCGAGCCGTGATACAGGCGGCGAACCGTCTCGGCGATCTGCTGCTGACCCGGATGGGGCTTGAGCAGATGCAGGTCCGCGTCGAAGGCGTCGTCGATCCCCCCGAAGATCTCCAGAGCAAAGGCCGCGGTTACGCAGCTCAACGACAGCAGTTTGCGGGCGCTGAACAGCGCAAAGGCCGCCAGCGCCGTCATTGCGCTGGTCCCGTTGATCAGGGCGATCCCTTCCTTGAAACTCAGCCGGATCGGTTTCAGCCCTTCGGCCCGCAACGCCTCCTCGGCGCTTGTCAGCCGGCCTTTGTGAAAGGCCTGGCCTTCGCCGATGAGGGCCAGGGCCATGTGGGCCAGATGCACCAGATCGCCTGAGGCGCCGACGCTGCCGCATTCGGGAATGTACGGGGCGATGCCCCGGTTGATCATCTCTCGCATCAGTTCGAGAAGCTCGATCCGCACGCCGCTGTAGCCTTTGAGCAGCGTATTCAGCCGCACGACCATCACGGCTTGGGCAATGTAGTATTTCAGAGGATCTCCCAGGCCCGCCGCGTGGCTGCGAATCAGATTCACCTGGAGGGCTTCCAGTTCGTCGTCGCCGATGATCTTGTTGCACATTGGCCCAAAGGACGTGTTGACGCCGTAGATCACGTTGCGTGCGGCCACCTGTGCTTCGAGAAAGGTCCGGCTGCGCCGGCACCGCTCCAAAGCTGACGGGGCCAGAGCCACCGTCTTGTCCCCTATGCCAACCGCGACGATCTCATCGACGCTCAGATCGTTGCCGTTGAGAACGACCTCGGGTCGTTTCATCTTACGCAGGTCCTTTCTTGGTCTTGTGGCGATGGTCAAAGACCAGCACCGGCTTGCGTCGGTCCTCCAACTGCGTCCGTTGCGAGACCTCCTCGGGGGTGGCAATCGCCACGTCGAGGGTCACGCGCACGCGGCCGCAGATTCGACCGGCAATCTCCTCGCGGGTTAGGGCCGCACCGTCTTCGAGACCGACTACCACGCGAGGTCGATCGGACATTTCGTAGTCCTGCTCGATCTCGATGTAGTAATTCCGCACCTCCTCGATCTCCTGGAGAGCGGCGAAGATGGAGGCCGGATACACCGTGGTGCCTTGCACCTTTAACATCTGGGCCTTGCGGCCCAACACGGGCCCCAAACGCGGTGTCCGGCGGCCACAGGCGCAAGGCCCCGGAAGCAGGGCCGCAATGTCTCCTGTTCTGAGGCGCAGCAGCGGCATCCCGGTCACCTGGAGCGGCGTGGCGACCACTTCGCCCGGCTGGCCCGGGGCGACCGGATTGCCGGCATCATCGACGATCTCGACGACGATCAAATCAGCCAGGACGTGGCCGCCGCCGGAACCCCCGTCGCACTCCGCGAAGGACGTGGCCATCTCCGTGCTCGCATAGGTCCCCAGCACCTGCGCCTTCCACAATTCGCTCAGGCGCCGACCGAGGGCCGAGAGCGACAGATCCGCCTCGCGTATGGGTTCGCCGATCAGAATGAGCCTGGCGACGCCCGCCTGAGACGGCTCGACGCCCCGGCTCCGCAACAGCTTACCTGCTTGCACCAGGTTGGACGGCACGCCTACAATGGCGGTGGGTTTGTGGATGCGCACCGCCTCGGCCAGGACGGCGGGGCGTCCGGCCCCGATGCGGATTGCTGTGGCGCCCAGCCGACGCAAGCCCTCGAAATATGCCAGTCCCGCCATGAAGCATCGCCCCATGGCACAGGCCACGATCACACGGTCGTCGGCCGTAAGACCAGCCGCCTCGAAGCAGGATCGCTCGTTGTACGCCAGCCGCTGGAGGTCCAACTCGGTCTGCTCCAACGTAACGGGTATACCGGTGGTGCCGGAGGTCTGGCAAAGATCGACGACGTCGCGCGGCGAGACGCATCGCAGCCGCGGCCCATGTTCGGCCAGGTCGTCCTTCGTGGTGAAGGGCAGCTTTCGCAGGTCGGCCACGCAGCGGATATCCCGGGCGTCGAGGCCGAGACGGTCAAAGTGCGACCGATAGAAATCGGATCGCTCGTAGCAGTACTGCACGTGCCGTTGCAGCAGGCGGTTGGCGCAGGTTTCGATCTGCGGCGCCGACGCAAAGGCCAGAGCCTCAGCAGTCTCCAAGCCGGGCCGGGCTTCGCGCCGACCGCATCTCGACGAATCAGGCACACAACCGTGCAAGGCAGGCCTCCATTCTCTGTTTGACGGTTCGACGCAACTCAATGTGCCCGAGATCGCCTTCGAACTGTTTCGGGTCGATCGGTTCGAGACATTCGATCCGCACGCGGGACGGTTCGAGCCATCGGCGCCCCGGCGGAGAGATTCGGTCGGTGCCTGCGATGCAGATCGGGACGATGGGAACGCCGGACTGTAGCGCCAACCGGAAAGCGCCGGAGTAGAAACGCCCGAGCCGACCGTCCCGGCTGCGATGGCCCTGGGGAAAGACCAACATGGACCGGCCCGCGCCGAAGACGCTCTCGCTCTTGGCTACAATCTCGTCCCAGGGCAGAGACTCCACGTCCAGGTACTCGGCCAGACGCATGAACGGCGAAAACCATATCATCTTGAACGGCCAGGCCCGCAGGCAAATGACGACGTCGAAGACGGGCATGGCCGACAGACAGAAGATATCGACAAAGGACAAGTGGTTGGCGACGTACATGATGGGTCGCTTGGACCATTCACGATCGGCCCCTGCCAATTCGAAGCGAACGAACGGCGAGACGATCCACATCCAGACTCGCCCGTAGATCCAGACGAAATGGCGCATGATCTTGGCCAGGGGCCACCGCGTGACCAGTCGCCACAGGAGCAATCCAACCGGAATGAGGACGATGCCGATCACGGTCTCGAGGACCATGAGCAGTGGAACCCAGACGTTCATGAGAACAACGGCCACCCAGGAGGCCGGCTTCTGTCCGAGATACGGAGATCCCACTGCCTCAGGACTGTTTGCTCTCATGCTGTCTGCTCCGGCCGACAGGCAAACGTCCGGCGATCGTGAACCCACCTCAGTTGCATTGCGTCTCGAGTTCTCGTTTCTTGTCGATCACCAGGCGGTGCAGATCGCCCAGCGTCCTGACCTCGCGGACGCGCGGCTCTTCTCTCAGCGTCACGCCGAACGCTTCCTGCAGGACGACCACCATATCCACGAAATCGAGGCTGTCGAACCCCAGGTCTTCGATGAGGTGTGCCTCCGGCTTCAACGTCTCCGGATCGACCTCGAACTCCTCCGCCAGGCTCTGGTTGACCACCTCAATCACTTTCTCATCGGTCACTGTCGAATCTCCAACTGATCACCATGGCGGAGTTGACCCCGCCGAGTGCAAAGCTATTGACCATCGCAACGTTCATCGGTCGGCGCTCGACGGCCTTCGGCAAGTTCAAACGGCGGCACGTCGCATCGGGCTCCTGCAGGTTCCGGGTCGGCACCAACACGCCCTGCCGCATCATTAGCAACGTGGCAACCGACTCCAAGGCGCCGCAAGCCGCCATGGTGTGGCCCATATGCCCTTTGAGACTGCTGACGGGCGTTTCACAGCCAAAGACGCTCTCGATCGCCCGCGCCTCTGCCTCGTCTCCCTGGAGGGTTCCCGTGGCATGGGCGTTGACATAGTCGACGGACGCCTTCGGCAACCCGGCTTCGTCCATCGCGGCGATCATGCACTGAACCATCGAATCGACGGCCGGATTGGCGATGTCGCTCGGGGCGCTGTTGATCGCAAAGCCCCGAACCTCTCCGAGAATCTCCGCCTTCCGCGCCTGGGCGTGCTCCAATGCCTCCAGCACGACGGCCCCGGCGCCTTCGCCGCAGACAATCCCGTCGCGATCCTTGTCGAACGGACGAGGCGTCAGATCGGGCCGGTCGTTGTAGGCCCGTGAAGAGGCCTCAAACGTGTCGAAAACCGCCACCGTCAACGGGTGCAACTCATCGGCCCCGCCGGCGATCATCACATCCTGCTTGCCTGCGGCGATGGTTTCGGCTGCCAGGCCGATGGCGATTGTGCCGGTCGCACAGGCCGCCGACGGGGCCACAAGGCGCCCCGAGATCCCCAGCGCCTGGGCCAGATTCGCCGCACACGACGAATTCATGATCTTGAAAAAATGCGTCGATTTCAGGCTCGCCACGCTGCCGGTCCGGAGCATCGTCTGGAAGAAACTCTCCGTTTCCTGGGAACTGCCGGTGGTCGAGCCGAAACAGACACCGGTGCGCGGCCCCTGCACCTGCTCGGGTGTCAAGGACGCCATCTGCAAGGCTTCGCGGGCGGCGATCGTCGCGCAGACCGACATCGCGGACATGTACCGGCGCTTCTTGCGATCGATCGTGCTCGCGTCCACCTCGGGTACCGAGGCGGCCACCGTGGTCCGCAGGCCGTTGACCCTGGACAGAGCAGGACTTTGGCACACTCCGGTGCGTCCTTGCAGCAACCCCTCCCACATCTGTCGAACCCCAGTGCCCAGGGGAGAGACCGCCCCCAGGCCTGTGATCACGACGCGACGCTGCGGCATAGCCATCTCCTAAGAATCCTGCTCGATTAACTCACATAGCTGTCTGTCAGGAACCCGGCGCACAACGCCCCCAGCACGCCCGGCGCTACAATCGTTTGCCCCGATAGGTAAAGCCCCTGCATTCGCGTTCGCGGCATCAGGGGCAAATCCACCGAGCGGTGCTTGACTCCGTAGAGCCCGCCCTCGGGACTGCCCAGCCAATCCCGAAACGTCAGCGGCGTCGCGATGTCCAGCAGGTCAAAGCGCCCCAGAAGGTCGCCTGCGTGGGCCGACACGTACCGGCCGAGCCTGTCGCCAACGCCCCTCTTCCAGTCCTGATACCCCTTGGGCCGTTTCTTCCCGCCGTCCCATCCCGGTATGTCGTCCAGGGTCGCCGGACAGATGATCGAGACCGCGCCTTCGTCTGTTGGCGCTGCGCTGACGAACAAGGGCCGCTCTTCCAACGGCAGACTGTCCCATCGACCCAGCACGCCGGGTTCGGCCAGCAGAATCAAGTTGCCTGAGAACGCTGCCGATGAACAACGTCCAAACAGAACGACCGCCGACGGCGTCTCCTCAAGTTTGAGGATCCGTCGTCGGTAAGCTGGTGAGAATACCTGCGCCGGTACAAGCTCAAGCAAACATTTTGGGTGTATCGTACTGATACAGCAGCGAGCGGTCAAGGAATCTCCCGTGTTCAATTCCACGGCGGCAAACTCACCCTGGTCGTTCTCACGAATTCGGGTCACCTTTCGGCCACATAGCAGATCCACCCCGGCTGCTTGCAACACCGTTTCGAGGGCGTTGACAAAGACCCGACCTCCGCCTCGAACCATGCAGGCCGATTCGTAGAACGATCCGACCACCAAGCTGTGGAAAATCAGCGAGGTTTCGCGCGCGTCCATCCCGTACAGAATCCCATGGCAAGCGAGCAGATCGCGCAGCACAGGGTTGGCGGTACAACGATCGATGGCCTCCCGGGTGCTGCGTGCATCACCAAAGAAGAGGCTGCCCAGACTCTTGCCGCAATCGGCCATGAATGCGGCTTTGCCCTGGTGCCACAACGCCCTGACCTCGCCGAGGAATTCTCCCACAGCGCCGGCGTCTGCGGGAAACGCCTCGCCCAGGGCCTGTCTGAGTGCTTGCCAACCCTGGGGAAAGGCAAACTCGAAGTCCGGCTTCAGAAAGCGGACCCGATCGAAAGCCTTCAGGGTGTGGCAGCGGCCTTCCAGTGCTTCGCAGGCCCCCAGCTGCGCCAGGAGATGGTCCAACAATCCGCCTTCGCCGGCCGAGCCGACGTAGTGGAACCCGGAATCCAGGTGGATGCCCTCACGCGTGAAACCGTGCAACGTGGGCGACAGGTGGGGGCCACTCTCGACCACGGCGACGCGCTTGCCCCTGCGGGCCTGAAGCGCGGCGCAGGCCAGGCCCGACATCCCTCCGCCAATGACCACGGTATCGTACTTCGAAGATCCCATTGCTGTGCGCGCGTCCAAAATGTGGGTTTGGTTGGCGTTCTCACAATACAACTCGTCAAGGCGCCGGCCTGGTCGTGGATTCGGCGACAGCCCATCGTGTCGCTGTCCACAGGGGTTGTCTATTGACCTATTCGCAGGGCGAGACAGCAGTTGGTGCCGCCGAAGCCGGCCGAATTGCACAGAACCATACGAGGGGGATGCTCCAGCCTCTCGGTGAGGATGCGTATTTTCCTGGTGCTTTCATCGGGCACCTCGAAGTTGGCGCTGGCGGCCGTGAATCCGTGACGCGCCATCAGCAGACAGTACACCACCTGCGCGGCGCCGGCCATCCACAACTCATGGCCGACCATCCCCTTCAGGGAGGCCACGGCTGGGGCGTGACGGTCGCCAAAGAGCCGAGAGATCCCCTCGGCCTCAACGCCATCACCGACAGGCGTTCCCGTCGCATGAGCGCATACGTAATCCACGGCCTCAAGCGGGATGTCGGCCTCGCGGACGGCGCCTTGCATCGCGCGCAGCAAGCCGTCCTCGCTGGGCGCCGAGATGTTGGCCCCGTCGGAGGAAAAGCCGTAGCCGAGCACCTCGCCCAGCACGGTCGCGCCTCGCTGTTCGGCCAGATCGTACCGTTCCAGCACGAGGGCCGCGGCGCCGCCACTGGGCACCAGGCCATCTCGGCTCGCATCGAAAGGCCGACAGGCCGTCTCCGGGGTCTCCGCTCGCACGGAAAAGGCATCGAGCGCGTCGAAGCTGCACATGGATTCCCAGTTGACCTCCTGCGCCCCGCCGCAGATGACGCGTTCCTGCCGTCCGAGTCGAATCAAATCCGCCGCCTGGCCGATGGCGTGGCCGCCGCTGCTGCAGGCGGCACTGATGGTCCAACAGGCTCCCCGTGTCTTGAACAGAGTGCTCAGGTTCATCGTGGTGTTGGAGGTCATCGAGCAGAACACGTGTCCGCTGCCAATGACGCTCGTGGTCTTGTGTTGCCTGACCAGGGCGGCCTGTTCGATGGCGGCCAGGCAACTGGAGTCACATCCGAACACCAGGCCCGTGCGCTCGTTGCCGATGTCCTCGACCGCCAGGGCGGCATCGTCCAGCGCATCGCGCGCGGCCGCATAGGCCTGCATGGCGAAGTCTGTCATGGTCTTTCGCGCCTTGCGATTCAAATAGCGCGACGGGTCAAAGCCGGCAACCTGAGTCACCAGTGGGCTGCGAAAGCCCAGTGCAACCCTTTCCGGGTCCACCCGGATGGCGGAGCGACCCTCGTACAGCCGCTGAGCGACGGTCTGACGGTCCGAACCCAGACACGAAACAATGCCAATGCCGGTAATGGCAACTCGATTCATCTGCACCTCGCCCTTGGGGGCCTGTGAAGGCTTCGGGGACAACGGGATTCCACGGTCACACGTGGATCCCACCGTTGACGTTCAGAACGTGGCCTGTGATATAGGATGCGTCGTCGGAACAGAGAAACGCCACGGCGCCGGCCGCCTCGTCGGCCGTACCCAGGCGCCGAAGAGGAATCATCTTGAGAATGTCGGCCTTGGGTAGGTCCTTGGTCATATCGGTTTCGATAAAACCGGGAGACACGGCGTTGACCAGGACCCCGCTCCGGGCGACCTCTTTGGCCAAGGCCTTGGTGGCGCCGATCAAACCCGCCTTGGCGGCCGAATAGTTCACCTGCCCCGGCATCCCCGTCTGCCCGGACGTCGATACAACGTTGATGATGCGTCCGCGCTTCTTCTGCATCATCAGGCCCACTACCCGACTGGTCACATGGTAGAACCCGTCCAGACTGGCGTCGAGCACGGCCTTCCAGTCGTCCCGAGGCATCCAGAACAACAGACCATCTCGAGTGATGCCCGCGTTGTTGACCAGAATGTAGGGGGTCTGCTCCTTGAGGAGAGGCCCCAAGGCCTCGGCAGCGGCCGCATCGTCGGACACGTCGAAAGGCACCAGGACGCACTGACGTCCCAGGTGCGTAATCTGACCGGCAACCTCTCGAGCGGCTTCGTGATTGCTGCGATAGTTCAGCCAGATGTCGTATCCGTCCTGGGCCAGACGAATTGCGACGGCAGCGCCGATCCCCCGCGAAGCGCCTGTAATCAAGGCGACATCCCGAGTCATGGTCGCGTCATTTCCTTCGAAGGTCCGTTCTGTCCGCCGATCGTAACTGGCATTCGTATCTCCACGTTATATCGCACCGTTCGTCAAACCACCGCTCTCTTAGGACTCGTAAGGCAATAGATTCGGAAATAGCTCACGTTTGACTGCGGCCCATGCCGATAGAACAGGCATGGAACGAAAATGGCTGCAAATTCGTGTTTTGCCGGTCGGCGAGGATACGACT
>Ga0334890_1000333_pt1 | contig 88411 bp, 80 predicted proteins | sample GraSluR1_MG_3_FD_207220 | JGI IMG/M metagenome (GOLD analysis project Ga0334890, IMG submission 207220) | Sludge microbial communities from methane-producing bioreactor in Wageningen University, Netherlands - Granular Sludge_31_08-R1 | ecosystem: Engineered > Bioreactor > Anaerobic >... | reverse complement strand
TCCAGTACGGACCCGGCTTCCCGCAGGAGAAGCTGGTGCACTGGGGGCACGCCTCCTCGGCAGACCTGGTGCATTGGCGCCATCATCGGCCGGCGATTTCTCCCGACAGCTGGTACGACCGCTGCGGTGCCTATTCCGGGGGTGCGATCGTCCACGATGGTGCTGTCTGGTTTCACTACACCGGCAATGTGAAGACCGACGCCGGGGACCGAGAGAGTTACCAGTGCCTGGTGACCAGCTCCGATCTGGTGACTTTCGCCAAGGACGCGGACAATCCACTGATCGCCGGGCCTCCGCCCGGCTACACGGCTCACTTCCGTGATCCCCAGGTGGTCGCCGAGGGTGACCACTGGCGGATGTGCATCGGCGCCCAGCGGGAGGATCTCACCGGCTGTGTCCTGGTCTATCACTCGCACGATCTGCGGGCATGGGACCTGGTGGGTGAACTCGAACTGCCCGACGCCGATGGTCGCTTCGACAGCTTCGGCTATATGTGGGAGTGCCCGAACCTGCTGCGGATCCCCGATGAGGTCACCGGCAAGTACTGGGATGTGCTGATCTTCTGCCCGCAGGGCATCGGGCCGATCGGTGACAGTTTTCGGAACATCTTCCCTTGTGGATATCTCATCGGGGAGTGGGATGGCCGCGCATTGCGGGGTGCCGGAGAGTTCGTGGAACTCGATCACGGGTTCGAGTTCTATGCGCCGCAGACCTTCGCCCGGGCAGGGCACGAGGACGACGCGCCGGTGCTGCTCGGCTGGCTTGGCAATGCCTCGGAGGATGATCAGCCGTCGCTGACCGAGCACGGATGGGTGCATCTGCTGAGCGTCCCGCGCAGGCTCACGGTGCGGGATGGCCGGCTGCGTCAGCGGATTGCCGCACCCGACCTCGATCCGTTGAGCGCCAAGGCCGCACTGAGCCTGGCTGTGGCCGGCGCCAGGGTGCGTGGCGATGTGGTGCAGATCCCGGAGCTGACCGATCAGCGGTCCTTCGTGCTCGATCTGGACGTCGATCAGTCGGCTGCGTCCGGCTGGCAGCTGCGACTCGCGAGCGGCTCGAGCGATGTGACCTGCCGCTTCGAGAAGGGCAGCCTGAGCGTCGACCGCAGCGCCACCCGCTACCCGCACGGCGGGACGAGGACGATCGCAGTGCCCGGCGATGATCGTCTGCGTCTTCAACTGGTGCATGACCGTTCCGTCACCGAATTGTTCGTCGGCGACGGCCAGGCCGTCTTCAGCCTGCGCAGCTATCTGGAGCCCGGCGAGTTCACCGTGACCATAACCGCCAGCGGGACGCTCGCCGTGCATTCCGCTGTCGCCGTCGTCACGGGTTAGCGAAAAAAAGATCTTGGTAGACGCGTTGACAAGTATGTCAATCGATTGACATACTCTTTCCAAGAAGCAATCCACGTGATTCATCGATGGGTGCACTGTTCGAGGAGGAACATTTTCCATGGACCACGCCAGAGTCGCCCAGACCGTTCTCCAAGCGGTCGGCGGTCCCGACAACATCACAGCGGCAGCACACTGTGCTACCCGGCTGAGGCTCGTTCTCAGAGACGAGCAACTCATTGACCACGCCACCCTCGACGAGGACCCCGACGTCAAGGGCACGTTCTCCGCAGGCGGGATGTTCCAGATCATCATTGGCCCGGGCGATGTCGACACCGTCTACGAAAGCCTGACCAGGTCCGGCGTCCGGGAGGTGAGCAAGGACGAGGCCAAGCAGGTGGGCGGACAGAAGGCCAACGTGGTCATCCGGTTCATCAAGGTGCTGGCCGACGTCTTCGTACCGATACTCCCGGCGTTGATCGCCGGCGGCCTCATGATGGCTCTGAACAACGTGCTGACGGCCCCGGGGCTGGTCGGACCGAAATCGATCGTGGAGATGGCGCCCGCCATCACCGATGTGGCGGCGATGATCAACCTGTTCGCGAGCGCACCGTTCGCATTCCTGCCCGTGCTGATCGGCTTCTCCGCCACCAAACGCTTCGGCGGCAACCCCTACCTCGGTGCTGCGATGGGCGCGGCAATGGTGATGCCGGCCCTTGTGAACGGCTGGAACGTTGCCGCGGCCGTCAGCGACGGAACCATGACCTACTGGGATCTGTTCGGCTTGCAGGTCGCTCAGGCCGGCTATCAGGGCCAGGTCGTCCCGACCCTGGCGGTCAGCTTCTTGCTCGCCACCACCGAGAAATGGTTGCACCGCAGGCTCAAGGGCACCGTCGATTTCTTATTGACACCGCTGATCACCATGATCGTGACCGGCTTCCTGGCGTTCGTCATCGTGGGCCCGCTGACCCGATCCCTCGGCGACGGGATCACCTTCGGATTGCAGTGGCTGTACGACTCCACCGGTTTCCTGGGCGGGTTGCTCTTCGGCCTGGTCTACTCGCCGATCGTGGTCACCGGCTTGCATCAGAGCTTCCCGGCCGTCGAGCTTTCCCTGATCGCCCAGGGCGGTTCCTTCATCTTCGCGATCGCCTCGATGGCCAATGTCGCCCAGGGCGCGGCAACATTGGCAGTCTTCCTCTGCGCTCACGAGGGCAAGCTCAAGGGTCTGGCCGGTGCGTCCGCCGCCTCGGCGTTGATGGGCATCACCGAGCCTGCGATCTTCGGCGTGAACCTGCGACTGCGCTGGCCGTTCTTCATCGGTATCGGTTCGGCCGCCGTCGGGGGCGCCCTGGTCAGTATCTTCAATGTGAAGGCCATCGCGCTCGGCGCTGCCGGGCTGCTGGGCTTCGTGTCGATCCGGGCCACGGACATCCCGATGTTCCTGCTGGCGCTCGGCGTGACCTTCGCGCTCTCCTTCGGTATCACCCTCACCTATGCCCGCTCTCGCGGCAAGGCCTCGCTCGCCGGTACCCATGTCGACGAAACCGTTGAACAGGAGGAAGCGGAGCAGGCTGCCTCGGATGCGGCCCTGGAGACGGCTCCGATCTCGCCGGTGCCCCTGGACGGCTCGGTCGACCTGACGATCACGGCACCGGTCAACGGCGAGCTCGTCGCGCTGACCGACGTCAAGGACCCGACATTCGCTCGTGGACTGCTCGGTCCCGGTGCTGCAGTGGTTCCTGAGGGCGGACCCGTGGTTTCCCCGGTGGACGGAGTGGTGATCGTTGCCTTCCCGACCGGTCATGCGGTGGGCCTGCGGGCTGACAGCGGTGTGGAACTACTGATCCACATCGGCATGGACACGGTTCAACTGAAGGGCGAGCACTTCGCGTCCAAGGTCAAGGTGGGCACCCGCGTACACCGCGGACAGGTGCTTGTGGAACCGGAATGGGACGCAATTGCTGCTGCCGGCTACGACCTCACCACCCCCGTGGTCGTCACCAACGCGCAGAAGTTCGGTGGCGTGAAAGCAGCCGCTTCCCGGCCGGTTGAGGCGGGCGACGAGATGCTCGAGGTCACGCAGAAGGATCTCGCGCTGGTCTAGCAGCCAGCATCAGACGCCTCTGTCCGGCCGATGGCGAGGACTCACCTTCGGGGTATGAGCCCTCGCCATCGGCTTTTGTCCGGTCATCGGCGCGTCTTCGCTCGATCTCGCCGCCGTGTACACAGTCGGGAGTCCGGAACATGGCTAGGTCGTTCGTCCCTCGAAAAGACTGACCGGGAACTCCAGGGGTTTGATTCGCTGTTGGTCGCCCGCGCTGAACGCGTGGTTGTCGATCTGGGAAAGCAGGAGATCGGTCGCCCCGCGACAGATGAGGCGGATCGGCTGGCGCACTGTGGACAGTCCCGGCAAGGCCCGCCGGATCGCCTCGGTGCCATCGAAGCCGACCACGCGGAGCTGATCGGGGACCGCGACGCCCGATTGCGCGGCCCATTCCAGCACGGTCCCGGCCATCAGATCGTCGGTGGCGAACACCCCGTCGACGTTCGGCAACCAACGGCTGAGCCAGGCGTCGATCTGCTGGGTTCGGCGCGGCTCGGGCGTGTGAAAGTTGACGGTGCCGACGATCGGTTCGATGCCGGCCTCCGCAAGCACCGCGCGGTATCCGGCTTCGCGCATGTTCCGCGGTGACGAGGTCGATGTCAACAAGGCGGGATGCCGGCACCCGCGACGAAGCAGCAACTCCGTGGCCATGCGTCCGCCGGCTTCGTTGTCGCAGCGGACGTTGGGAATCTGCGGGGCGAGTTGCCGGTCAATGGTCACCAGGGGCAGCTTGATGTCGGCGTACTCGGGAATCGCGTCATTGTGGGCACCCGAGATGATGCCGTCCACCCTGTTGCTGATCAGTAGATCGAGGTATTCGCGCTCAAGGTCGGCCCGTCCGAGGCTGTTGCACAACAAGAGCCGGTACCCGTGTTGCTCCAGCGCATGCTCCAGCGAGACCACAACCTCGCCGAAGAAGGGCAGCGCCACGGTCGGGACGATGACCCCGATCATCTTCGTTCGCTGACCCAACAGGGCCCGGGCGACTTCATTCGGTCGGTAGTTGAGTTCCTCGATGGCCTGGACCACCCGATCCTTGGTGCGCTGACTGAGATAGCCGCGGTTGTTCAGCACCCGGGACACGGTCGTGGGGGAGACGCCGGCCCGCGCGGCCACGTCAACCAGACTGGGCGTCTGGTTCGGTTCAGCCACTGTCCGACCTCCCTCAAGCTCTGTGCCAGTTTATCCTGCCCGCTCGCCGGGCCGGTGCCCAGTTTGATCTTGTGGGGATCAGGCGATCTGCTCCGACAGTTCGAGCCAGCGTTCCTCCAGTTGCTCGACCTCCGACTCGAGTTCTCGAACCTCATCGGCGCGTTGCTGCAGTCGCTCGTAGTCGCTCGGATCGTCCTCGGCCATCTGCTGATGGACGGCCTCAATGGTGGCCGTCAACTTGTCCAGGCGGCGCTCGATCGAGGAGATCTCCTTCTGCGCGGCGTGGCGTTGCGCGCCCGACACGGCTCCGGTGGGCTGCTCGCTGCCGGGCTGCGAGGCCACATCCGGACGATCGGTGGCGTGCGCGGCATCCTGCTCGCTACGAAGCCGGAGGTACTCGTCCACGCCACCGGGGACGTGGCGTAGGCGTCCGTCCAGAATCGCATACTGCTGATCGGTCACGCGCTCCAGCAGGTATCGGTCGTGCGAGACCACGATCAGCGTCCCCGGCCACGAATCGAGCAGGTCCTCCATGGCCGTGAGCATCTCCGAATCGACGTCATTGGTGGGTTCGTCCAGGATGATCAGGTTGGGCTCGCTCAACAGCAACAGGAGCAGCTGCAGCCGTCGCTTCTGGCCGCCGGACAGTTCGTCCACCCGAGCGGCGAGGTGTTCACGGGCGAAGCCAAGGCGTTCGAGAAGCTGGGCCGGGGTGTGGTCCCGGCCGTCTATCGTGAAGGTCGTCTTGGTCTGGGCCAAGACGTCGCGGACGCGTTCGGCACCGATTTGGGACAGCTGCGAGAACTGCTGATCGAGAGTCCCGATCCGCACCGTCTTGCCGCGCTTGACGCGTCCGCTGGTCGGCTTGAGCGCGCCGCTGATCAGTCCGAGCAGGGTCGATTTGCCGGCGCCGTTGGCGCCGAGGATGCCGGTGCGTTCACCCGGGCCGATGCGCCAGGTGACTTCTCGTAGCACTTCGTGCTCACCGAAGCGCATCCCGACGCCTTCGAGATCGACCACGTCCTTGCCGAGTCTGGCCACCGCGAGGCGCTGGAGTTCGATGGGGTTGCGGATCGGCGGCACGTCCTCGATGAGCAGGTTCGCGGCATCGATGCGGAACCGCGGCTTCGAGGTGCGTGCCGGGGCGCCCCGGCGTAACCAGGCCAGCTCCTTGCGCAGCAGGTTCTGGCGCTTGGCTTCGCTGGCGGCAGCCATCCGGTCCCGCTCGACGCGCTGCAGAACGTAAGCGGCGTAGCCGCCTTCGAACGGCTCGACGACCTCGTCATGGACCTCCCAGGTCTGGGTACAGACCTCGTCCAGGAACCAGCGATCGTGGGTGATCACCAACAGACCACCAGAATCCTTCGGCCAGCGATGTTTCAGATGGTCGGCCAGCCAGGCGATTCCCTCGACATCGAGATGGTTGGTCGGCTCGTCCAGCGCGATCAGGTCCCAGTCGCCCACCAGCAGGGCGGCCAGCGCCACCCGGCGACGCTGCCCACCGCTGAGCTCGCCGATTCGTGCCTGCCAGGGGATGTCGGAGACCAGTCCGCCGATCACGTCGCGGATCGCCGGGTCGCCGGCCCACTCATGCTCGGCACGCTCGCCGACGATGACCTGAGCCACCGCGGCAGCCGGGTCAAGATCATCACCTTGGCCCAGCACACCGAACCGGACGCCGCCGCGGCGCGTCACACGCCCGGATTGTGGTTCGATTCGCCCCGCCAGCATCCCGAGCAGCGAGGTCTTGCCGTCGCCGTTGCGGCCGACGATGCCGATGCGGTCGCCTTCGTTGATACCGAGGGTCACCGAGTCGAAGACAACGCGAGTCGGATATTCCAGATGAAGGGCTTCAGCCCCGAGAAGATGCGCCATCCGGTCAGCGGCCGCGCATTGCCTTGCGGGAGCCCTTCATGTTGGTCGGCATCGGACCCTTCGGGATCGGAATGCGCGACTTCATTGCGTCCAGAGCCTTGAGCCGGCTCTGCACCTCGGCGATCTCCACCTTGTCGAGCTTGGCCGGGAGCTTCTCGATCTGCTTCTGTACCTTGTCCATGGGCACCTGGCCCGGGCCGTCGCCCATCATGATGGTGGACACCTCGATCCCGTAGAGCACCTGCTGATGCCGCTTGACTTCGGTGTTCAACAGCGGCTTCAGGCGTCCGGGATCGCCGTCGGCGACCAGCACGACACCAGGAGCGCCCACCACACGATGGATGCAATCCTGCTGACGGGTCACCGCGATGGCCGGCTGGACGGTCCACTTCTTCTTGTTGAGCATGCTGAGCGGAACCTCGCCTGCGCCAGGTACTCCCTTGTAGCGGGTGTAGCTGGCCTTCTTGGTCCGCCAGGTGAGGGTGTAGAGGGCGGCGGTGACGCCGAGCAGTATGCCCATCACCAGACCCCAGATCCACTGACTCATTGCCAGACCCACCCCGAGGCCGACCAGGGTGGCCAGCAGGAAGGCGCCGACCAGCCAGTAGATCAGCTGGGGATCGACTTCGCGGGTGATCTTGAACGATTCGCGGATCTGCCTGAAGGTGCTCCAGTCGCGCGGATTGTCGGAATTGCGCTTCTTCTCGCGCAGCGCCTTGGCCTCCGCCTTCTGCTTCGCAGCCAGCTCCTTGGCCCGCTCGCTCTTCGCCATGATGCTCCGTTGTTCGTCAATCAAGTAATGAGCCGGACGCACGACCGTGCAGCGTCCGGAGTTCCATGTTACCGGCTGTGTGCGGCCACGAATAAACGGACGCCCACCAGCCGAGGCTCGTGGGCGTCCGTTTTGGTCGGTCTACCGGCTACTCAGATCACAGGCCGAACTCGCCGCCGAAGGCGCCCTCCTCGAGACGGGCCTTGATCGCCGACAGGAAGCGGGCCGCCACGGCACCGTCGATCAGCCGGTGGTCGTAGGTCAGCGAGATGTACATCATGTCGCGGATCGCGATGGTGTCGTTGCCGAACTGATCGGACACGACGACCGGGCGCTTCACCAGTGCGCCGGTACCGAGGATGCCGGAGTTCGGTTGGTTGATCACCGGGGTGTCGAACAGGGTGCCTGCCGAACCGTAGTTGGTGATGGTGAAGGTCGCGCCGGACAGCTCATCGGGACCGAGCTTGTTGTCGCGTCCACGCGCTGCCAGATCGGAGATCTGCTTGGCGATGCCACCGACGTTCAGATCGCCGGCGTTCTTGATGACCGGGACGATCAGGCCGCGCGGGGTGTCGACCGCAATGCCCAGGTGCTCGGCATCGTGGTAGACGACATTGCCACCATCGATGGACGCGTTGATGGCCGGGAAGGCCTTCAACGCTTCGGTGGCGGCCTTCGAGATGAACGCCAGGTAGGTCAGGCCGGTGCCTTCGCGGCGACGGAACTCGTCCTTGACCTTGCCGCGCAGCTTGCTGATCGCGGTCAGGTCGACCTCGACGGTGGCAGTCAGCTGTGCAGCGGTCTGCAACGACTCGACCATGCGACCGGCAATGATCGAGCGCAGCCGGCTCATCTTCTCGGTGGTACCGCGTTTGCCGGACTCGTCGGGGGCCGGCTTCGCTGCCGGAGCGGCAGGTGCAGCCGGTGCGGGCGCCGGAGCCGGCGGCTCGGCGGCCTTACGGGCGGCCTCCTTGGCGGCTTCGGCGGCAGCCAGCACATCCTGCTTGCGGATGCGTCCGCCAACGCCGGTGCCGGTGATCGAATTCAGGTCGACACCGTTGTCGGCGGCCATCTTGCGGACCAGGGGAGTGACATACGGGCCGTCCTCGCCGGTCGCGCGCGGGGCGACAGCAGCGGGTTCGGCGGGCTTTGCGGCGGGAGCGGCCGGTGCCGCGGGAGCCGGTGCGGCAGGAGCAGCAGGTGCGGCCGGAGCAGCAGGTGCGGCCGGAGCAGCAGGTGCGGCCGGAGCGGCAGGTGCGGGTGCAGCGGGTGCCGGTGCAGCGGCGGGCGAACCCACCAGGCCGAGCACGGAGCCAACGGCAGCGACCTCGTCCTCATGGACGCGGATCTCCAGCAGTACACCGGACGCCGGGGAGGGGATCTCGGTGTCGACCTTGTCGGTGCTCACCTCGAGCAGCGGCTCGTCGGCGTCGACCTGCTCGCCGACCTCTTTCAGCCAGCGTGAAACGGTGCCCTCGGTCACCGACTCGCCCAGAGCCGGGAGCACGACCTCGGTGGCGTCGCCCGCCGATGCCGGCTTGCTCGTGGGAGCGGGCTCGCTGGGAGTCGGCGCTTCCTCAGCCTGCTCCACCGCACCAGGGGCCGCGGTCTGCTCGACGCCCTCGGTTGCCGGAGCGGTCGACTGCTCGGATGCATCGCCGATGACGGCCAGCACAGCGCCGACCGGGGCGACATCGTCCTCGTTGTATTTGATCTCCAGCAGGACGCCGGATGCTGGTGAGGGGATCTCCGTGTCGACCTTGTCCGTGCTGACCTCCAGCAAGGGTTCGTCGGCATCGACATGCTCGCCGACTTCCTTGAGCCAACGTGAGACGGTTCCTTCTGTGACGCTCTCTCCCAGGGCGGGCAGGGTGACTTCAGTCGACATGGGTAAGGCTCTCCTTCGAAATGCCGGTGGTACCTCTTTGTAGCCTAGCCCGATTGGCTCATCTGTGCGGTGGGCGTGAACCCGCGATAGCCGGATTTGTTCGCCGCAAGCTGACCCCGTCCAGGAGGCGCCCAGATCCCGCCGGTCGCGGCCGGCGGTACAGCGGGTGATGCGTGCGGGCAGTCAATCAGGTCGCCCACGCAATAATGGACAGCGTGAATGCGATCGGACGGTTCTTCTCGCGGACGCGCCGCCGAGCGTCCACCGCCAAACAGGACCGCGGGCTGGACGATGCCACCCGCTCGGTACTGGGCGACTTCATCAAGCAGCGCCGCGGGGTCGAGGGCTGGGTCGAATCGGCTACCCGGTTCAACAAGCCGTCGCTGTTGCTGATTGCCTACGACGGTGAGTGGATCCGCCGCAGCATCCCGTCGGCGGCCTGGGCCTTCGACTTCTGCGCCAAACACGACATTCCCGCCTATCAGGCCGGCGTGGTCCCGTACCCGCAACGCAAACGCGACTGGGACGCCCGGCACCGCTGAGCGCTCGGAGCGCACGCAGCAACGCCCAAGACGCAATCAGCCGGCCATCGACGCCGCCAAGGCGATCAGCGTCCGCACGCCCATCCCGGTCGCCTGCGCGGGTACGTAGTCGTGCGCCGCATCACGGTTCCATGCCGGTCCGGCAACATCCAGATGAGCCCAGCTGGTCTGATCGGCCACGAAATGCTGCAGAAATGCCCCCGCGAACAGTGCGCCGCCATACCGGTCGGCTTTCGACCGAAGATCGGCCACCTCGGAGGGCAATTGGCTGCGGACATGCTCGGTGATCGGTAACTGCCAGAACTCTTCGCCCGCGGTCTCTGCCGCATCCAGGAGCCGGTCGGCGGCGGCATCGTCGCTGGCCATCAACCCGGCCACCCGGGTGCCCAGCGCGACCATGCAGGCACCGGTTAGCGTCGCGATATCGACGACCATGTCTGCCTGATCGGCATTCGCCCTGGCCAGCGCATCGGCCAAGACGATGCGTCCTTCACAGTCCGAATCGATGTTCTCGACGGTGGTGCCGTCGAAGATCGTCAGCACGTCGCCGGGACGATAGGCGCTGCCCGAGATCATCGACTCGGCCAGCGGGGCATAGGCGGTGACGCGAACCGACAAGCCCAGATCGGCGACCGCGCGGGTGGCGACGATCACCGAGGCAGCACCGGCCATGTCGCATTTCATCGTCTTGAGGCTTTCGGCCGGTTTCAGGTTGTAGCCGCCGGAATCGTAGGTGATGCCCTTGCCGATCAGCACCAGATGCCGGTTCGCGCCGCGCGGACGGTAGTCCAGCCGGAGCAGTCGCGGCGGTCTGGCCGAGCCGGCGCCCACCGCCAGGATGCCGCCATAGCCGGCCTTCTCCAGGGCTCGTTCGTCGAGGACCTCGATCTCGACCCGGGTGTCCTTCAGGTAACCGCGGGCCTGCTCGGCCAAGTCGTTCGGTCCCAGCAGATTGGCGGGCAGATTCGTCCAATCGCGGGCCGTGCACACAGCCTGGGCGGTGACGCGTGCGGTCGCCAGAGCCTGCTGGGACGACCGTGACGAGCCGACGATGCCGATCGACTCGATGGCCGGCGGCGCGGGCCGATGGGTGAGCTTGCGGAAGCCATCGGCGGCGAGCAGGGCGCCCTCGGCCACCGCCTGCACCTGGGCGTCGGTGCCGGCGTCCAGACTGATCACGATCCGGCGCTGGCCGGCAGCATCGGCGCGCAACGCTCGGCGCACACCTAGGCCGGCGGCGCGGCGCAGGTCCTCGGGCTGCAGATCAAGATCGGCGCCGATGCCCACCGCGAGAACCCGCAATCCCGGCAGATTGAGCTCGGTCACCTGGTCGATCGCGTGACCCGGCCCCTGGCTGAGCAATCCCAGCAGCGCGCCGCCGGCCTTGCCCGCCTTGCTCTCCAGTTCGGAGCCCGCACCCACCAAAGTGGTGCGGCCGTTCGATTCGGCCACCCCGATCACCACGTCGGTGGCCTTGCCCAGGCCGCGCACCAGTTCGATGTCAGGGAGCACTACCCGTCCCGGATCGAAGCGGGTCGGGTCGAACAAAGGCTGCGTCGCCATCGATGTGAACCTCCGGGTGCGATCGAAACTCTGTCCCTCAGGCTAAACCCAGCGGCGCCTTGCAGTAGCCTGACGCTCAACCTGCAGAAAGGAACGACAATGCTCGTCGAGGCCCTGCAACACTCCCCGCTGTACGACTGGCATCTGGCCGCCGGCGCGAAAATGGCCCCGTTCGGCGGCTGGGAAATGCCCGTTGAATATGCCGGGGCGGGTGTCTTGGCCGAACATGCCGCGGTACGCGAACGCATCGGGATCTTCGACGTATCGCATCTCGGCAAGCTCCAGGTCAGTGGTCCGGGCGCCGTCGACTACCTCGATTCCAGACTTGCCAATGATCTCGCCAAGGTCGCCCCCGGCCATGCGCAATACACCCTCTTGTGCAACGAGGCCGGGGGAGTGATCGACGATCTGATCGCCTACGTGTTCGGCCCCGACGAGGTGCTGTTGATCCCGAACGCGGCCAACGCGACGACGGTGGCGGCGGTCCTGGCCGAAGGTGCACCGGCCGGGGTCGAGATCGCCGATCTCCACCATGACCGCGCGGTGATCGCGGTTGCCGGGCCCCGATCCGATGAACTGCTGGCTGCGGTCGGCCTGCCGATCCGGCTCGACTACATGGCCTTCCTGCCAGTCGGTGAGCAGACGATCATCTGCCGCACCGGTTACACCGGCGAACGCGGATGCGAACTGGTGATCTCCAGCGGGCTGGCCGAACAGTGGTGGGGACGGCTCCTCAAGGCGGGTGCGCAGCTGGGTGTTCAGGCCTGCGGGCTCGGCGCCCGCGACACGCTTCGGACCGAGATGGGGTACTCGCTGCATGGCCATGAGCTGTCACCGGAGATCGATCCGGTGAGCGCGGGGTTGAGTTGGGCGATCGGCTGGAAGAAGGCCGCCTTCGACGGGCGCGAGGCCCTGCTGGCGATCAGACAGGCCGGGCCCATCCGCCGGTCATGGGGAATCAAGGCTCGTGGACGCGGGATTCCGCGTCCGGGCATGGATGTCGTCGATGCCGAGAGCGGCCAGGTCATCGGGACAGTGACCTCCGGCACCTTCTCACCCACGCTGCACACCGGGATCGGCATGGCGCTGGTGGACGCAAGCCATGGCGCGGGCGAGCTGGTCGGTGTCCAGGTGCGGCGGCGCGTTGAACAGTTCGACCTTGTCAAACCGCCTTTCGTGGCCCCGCGGTTACGCTGAGGCCGGGCGGGTCGTTCGGGCGGAGGCGGCTCTGATCCGTGCCGTCAGGCCTGGTCCAGACTCATCGGGCCGTAAACCTTCGTATCGTCGTCGAACAGCGTGACCGACACCACGCCCAGGTCAGCCAACTCGAGGTAGTTGTCGCTCAGCCACTCCTCGGCGTCGATCTGATCGTCGAAACGCGACGACAGGCCGGCCGCAGCCAGGTCATCGTCGGTTGCGGTGGCATCGGATGCGAGTTCGGGTTCCCACCAGAAGCTCATCAGTACTCAGCTCCCCGATCGATGGCGGTAGGCGGACGGCGGAAGCGCCGCGGCGTGATCGTACGGGAGATCATGTACATCATCAGGCCCTTGCGGTAGGCGTCGGGCAGGCGCTGATCGAGCACTTTGCGGAAGCGGCTCCACAGGTAGGTCGCCTCGAGCAGGATCGCCACGATGAGCCCCCACATTCCGTAGGTTGCCCATACGGACAGCTGCGGCCAGAAGGCGCCGGCGATGAAGACCGCGAAGCTGACCAGCAGGATCGGCCAGACGAACTCACCGAAGGTCCAGCGGGCGTCGATGAAATTGCGCAGCAGCACCCGTTCCGGGCGCATCTCGGTCTGCTGGTAGGCGCGGTCGTCGTTCTGTCGCTTGATTTCGCGTTCGCGGGCCTTGTGTTCCTTCTTTGTGAGAGTAGGACGAACGCGCTCGCGGCGGGCCAGTTCGGCTTCCTTGCGGCTGGGTGTGGGAGCGGACTTGCGATTCACGCCGCCGCTCTTGGGTTCTTCGGAGTGGGCGAGATCGTCGGAGGTCTCGGCGGCGTCGTTGCGCTGGTACGGGCGAAAGAGTCCCACGGGTGTCCTTCTCGGTTGTAGCTGCTGGCCCACATCCTAGTTGCCGCGGCCGCTGAAGCCACCTCGTGGGTCAGCCGATTGTATTCGCCACGCCGAAGCCGAGACCACAGACCTCGCTGTGGAGCCTCTAGACTGTGGGGATCAGATATGGGAAGGACCCCGAGGCTCATGCCAGGCATCATTGACCGCATAGCACGGGCATTCGGATCGCAGAGTGATGATTCGAAGCCGGCTGGCGACACCCGCAGTGAGCTGGAAGACGCATACGCGCAGCAGACCGAGCTGCTGCAGCAGGTCCGCCGAGGCGCGGCCGGCGTTGCGTCCAGTCGCCGCCAGCTTGCCGCCCAGCAAGCCGATCTCGCCGCCGAGATCGACTCACTGACCGCTACCGCGCACCGTCTCCTGGACCAGGGACAGGACTCTTTGGCGCACGAAGCGCTCGTCCGCAAGCAGGCGCTGCTGCAACAACTGGCCGGCCTGGAGACCCAGCACGCGCAACTGCAACGCGAAGAGGAGAACCTGATTCTCACTGCCACGCGGCTGCAGGCCAAGGTCGATTCGATCCGGACGAAGCAGAGCACTGTCTGGGCGCAATACTCCGCGGCCGAGGCCTCGGCCAGAGTGACCGCCGCCCTGGGTGGCATCGACCTCGGCGCGGCCGGCGCGGTCGTACAGCGTGCCGATGAGCTATTGCACGCCACCGCGGTGCCTGAACCCCTGGCAGCCGACGAGTTGCGGGCGGCAGCTGCTGACGAACTCGCAGCCATCAGGGCCGCACTGGCTGACCGCGCTCCGGCTGCCCCGGGCGAGGGAAGCTACCAGCAGCCCGGAGGGTATCCTTCGACGGGCGTAACTGATTCGACTGGCGAACGCGCCTAGGGGTAGTAAGAAGATGATTGTAAGAATCATGGGCGAGGGTCAATGGCAGACTCCCGGCCGGCTGGTACAACGCCTGAATGTCCTGGATGACCTGGTGATGGGGGCGGTCAACACCCGGGACAGTGACTTACTGGCTGAGTTGCTGGAGGAGATGGCCGACACGGTCAAGAAGGCGGGCACCAAGCTACCGAGCGAACCGGTGGTGCTGTCCGACCTGATCGTGCCGGACCCCAGGACTCCTCTCGACGAGGTCGCGGACTGGCTGCAGGAGAGCCGGACCGACGACGGCCTGATTCCCGGCTGAGCCCCGCCGGTAGCGGGCTATCGGCGCACCCCGGTGTCGGCGCATCGCCTGCGGTGAAACGGCTTGGCCGGTTCTTGAGCAGGAACGTAAGCTGAACCTAGCCCGGGTATGTACGGGCGCACGGCAGATGACTGAGGAGCCCGAGAGATGACCGATACCACCGTGGGCGCCACTGGCGTCACTCTCACCGAAGCAGCCGCGGCGAAGGCCGCGTCTCTGCTCGCCATTGAGGGACGCGATGATTTGGCGTTGCGCATCGCAGTGCAGCCTGGCGGCTGCTCGGGGCTGCGCTACCAGTTGATGTTTGATGATCGCGAGCTTGAGGGCGATCTCGTGGACCCCTACGAGGGCGTCAGCCTGGTAGTCGACCGGATGAGCGCGCCTTACCTCGGCGGCGCCACCATCGACTTCGTCGACACCATCGAGGCGCAAGGCTTCACCATCGACAACCCGAATGCCACCAGCTCCTGCGCGTGTGGCGATTCGTTCCACTGATCACCAACCTCTGAACGACCAACGAAGGTCGCCGGCTTGATAGCTCGGCGACCTTCGTGGCGTTCCGGGCAGCTGGCGTGAATCACGACCAACTGGTGACCAGCGGACGACCCTCGTCGTAACCGGAGGAGGACTGGACGCCGATCACTGCACGGTCGGCGAACTCGTCCAGATTGCGGGCGCCTGCGTAGGTGCACGACGAGCGCACGCCCGAGGTGATCCAGTCGACAAGGTCTTCGACGCCGGGACGTTGCGGGTCGAGGTACATCTTGGAGCCGCTGATCCCCTCCTCGAAGAGCGCTGCTTTCGCGCGGTCGAAGCTCGACTGGCCCCGGGTGCGGCTGCGCACTGCGCGGGCACTGGCCATGCCGAAGCTCTCCTTGTAGGCCCGGCCATCGGGATCATGCAGCATGTCACCGGTCGACTCGTAGGTGCCGGCGAACCAGCTGCCGATCATCACATTTCCGGCTCCGGCGGCCAGCGCCAGGGCGACATCGCGCGGATAGCGGACCCCGCCATCGGCCCAGATCGCGCCGCCATGATTGCGGGCGGCCTGAGCGCATTCCATTACAGCGCTGAACTGCGGGCGCCCGACCCCGGTCTGCATGCGCGTGGTGCACATCGCGCCCGGGCCGACACCCACCTTGACCACATCGGCACCCGCCTCCAGCAGGTCGAGTGTGCCCTCGGCGGTCACCACGTTGCCGGCAACGAGTGGGGCCCGGCGGCCGGTCTCGGCCTCGAACTTGTCGCGGACCGGGACGACCGATGCCAAGGCGTCGATCATCCGCTGCTGGTGACCATGAGCGGTGTCGAGCACCAGCACGTCGGCGCCGGCCTTCAGCAGGGCATCGGCGCGCCCGGCCGAATCGCCGCTGATGCCGATCGCCACCGCGGCCCGCAGACGGCCCTCGGCATCCAGCGCAGGATGGTAGATCGCCGAGCGCAGTGCGCCCTTCGCCGACATCACACCGACCAGCGAGCCGTCCTCAGCGACGGCGACCGCCAGCCGCTGGCGACTCGCCGTCAGCGTGTCGAAAACCTCCTGAGGAGTGGATTCGGGGCTGACCAGAGCGAATCCGGTGGTCATCACCTCGTGCACCTGGGCGTACCGGTCGACGCCTACCGTGTCGGATTTGTTGGTCAGACCGATCGGAACACGGTTCTCATCGAGCACCACGACCGCGCCGTGGGCACGCTTGGGCATCAGATTGAGGGCCTCGCCGACCGTGGTGGTCGGGGTCACGGTGATCGGTGTTTCGAAGACGGTCGGTGCCGCCTTGACCCTGGCGATCGCCTGGGCGAGCACATCGACGGGAATGTCTTGCGGCAGCACCGCAAGGCCACCGCGACGGGCGATCGTTTCGGCCATCCGGCGTCCCGAGATGGCGGTCATGTTCGCAACGACCAGGGGCAGCGGCAGATTGATGCCATCGGTGGAGGTCAGGTCGACATCGAGTCGGGAGGTTACCGTGCTGCGGGTCGGCGCCATGAAGACGTCGTGATACGTGAGGTCGTAGGCGGGCCTGTTGGTGAGAAAACGCACGTGTCCATTGTCCAAGCCGGGCCCAAATGGCGGTGAGGGTGTCCACGGGCGGCAGCCCTCCGACCGGGTTCGACCGCCCAAGCAGGCATAGCGGTGTGACCTGGGCGGGTCAACGCGATAGCATCACCATGACCAGACATGCCGCGACCAACGTCGAGCGGCCGGCGAGGTGAGGAAGAATCATGAGTGCGAACGCTTCGGCACCGTCCACGTCCGACGACGTGCTTAAGGTGGTCATCTACTCGGACGACCGACTGGTGCGCAACCAGATCAAGCTTGCCTTGGGTCGCAAGATCGCCTCCGACCTGCCCGAGATCGAGATCACCGAGTTCGCGACTGCTGATGCCCTGCTCAGGGCGCTGGACAAGGAGAAGTTCGACGCGGCCGTCTTCGACGCCGAAGCCCGCCCCGGCGGAATGGGAGTCTCGCATCAGATGCGCGACGAGATCGCCGATTGCCCGCCGGTGGTGCTGCTGATCGCCCGGGCCGCCGACGCCTGGATGGCCACCTGGTCGCGGGCCGAAAGCATCTCCCCGTATCCCGTCGATCCGATCCGGCTGCCCGACGACGTGGCGAACGTGGTGCGCAACGCCCGCACCGGCCGCAAGAACGCGCTTTCGTCGTCCCTGGTGGAGCCTGGCGTCGGTAGCCGTCACCCGATCGCGGACTAGCCGGCACATTCCGGCACGCAGGCTGAGACCCCGGGTCAATCCGGACGCCTGCGCGCGCCCAGGTAGCACAGGGATAATGTGGCAAATATGAATCACACGTGGCCCGATGTCTTGACCAGTCTCGTCCGTGGCGAGGATATGGACACTGAGACGACCCGATGGGCGATGAGTGAGATCCTCTCGGGGAACGCCAGCGCGGCCCAGATGGCCGCATTCATGGTGGCGTTGCGGGCCAAGGGTGAGACGGTCACCGAGATCGATGCCTTGGCCTCGGGGATGCTCGACAAGGCGACACCGATTGAACTGCCCACCGACGCCGTCGACGTGGTGGGCTCCGGTGGTGATCGCGCCAACACCGTCAACATCTCGACGATGGCTGCCATCGTTGCCGCCGCAGCGGGCGCGAAGGTGGTCAAGCACGGCAACCGGGCGGCCAGTTCCATGAGTGGCACCGCCGACTGCCTGGAGGCGCTCGGTGTGGCATTGAACGTGCCCCCGGAGCGCCAGGGCGGCATCTTTGACGAATGCGGCCTGGTTTTCCTGTTCGCCCCGCTGTACCACTCCTCGTTGCGGCACACCGCTCCGGTGCGCAAGGAACTGGGCATCCAGACCACCTTCAACTTCTTGGGTCCGCTGGCCAATCCCGCTCGCCCGCAGGCGCAGGCAATTGGCGTGGCCAACCTGGAGCTGGCCGACCTGGTCGCCGGTGTGCTGGCCGCGCGGGGCAACCGCGGCATGGTCTTCCATGGTGAAGACGGCCTGGACGAGCTGACCACCACGACAAGCTCCGACATCTGGTTGATCAGTGACGGACAGGTCGTGCGCACGGAACTGGACCCCAACGACCTGGGTGTGACCCCGTCGCTGCCCACGGATCTGGTCGGTGGCAAGCCGGAGCACAATGCGCAGGTCGTACGAGACGTCTTCGCCGGCGCCACCGGGCCAGTACGCGACATCGTGCTGGTCAACGCGGCTGCGGCACTACTGGCCTTCGACGGCCCGAGTCTGATGACACCGGTCGCCGAGCAGCTGCGCAGCAAGCTCGGCCGGGCGGCTGCCGCGATCGATGAAGGCAAGGCGACGGCGCTGTTGGACAGCTGGATCGAGGCCACCCAGCGGGCGGTAGCTGCCGGGCGCTGAAGCACTTCGGTGTGACGGGCCATCTCGGCCCGGCCACGCCTTGTGCTATCCGGCTGCCACCGGGATGCTGCCGGTGGCAGCGAGCCATGCCCAGGCCAGCCATGGCCCCAGCCACAGGCCAGGACCATAGGGGAAAGCGCGTCCGTAGGGTGATGGATGTCGGCGACGCCACAGCGCGGTGATCAGACCCCAGCAGGCGGACGCGACAGATCCGGCGAAGATCGCCAGGAACCACCACTGCACCGAACCCAGTGCCGCCAGTGCGCCGGTCATCGCCGCCAACCGCACATCGCCGAATCCGAGGGAATTGCTCAGCCGCCACGGCAGCCAGAACAGTCCGCCGGCCGCCGCGGCGCCACCTATCGCACGCAGCGCAGCGGCGGGCCACCCGGCGGGATCGATGATCAGACCTGCCGCGACAGCCGCGATCAGGCAGGCTGCGGCGAAGTGATTGGCGCGTATCGGCAGCCAGGTCGTCCGCGCATCGACGTAGACGAGCACCAGAACCGCGCTGGTCCACACGACCCACGCCGGACGTACCGCCGGCGGCGCGGCGGCGATCGGCAGGCAGCCTGTCACGGCCAGTACCAGGAGCACACTCACGCCACCGGGCCGCACGAGATCGGCATACCGGGGCTTGAGGTGAGCGTCCGGTTCATCATCGCCGGGTTCCGGGTGAGTGGCCACGATGATCGCCTGGGCAACCACGAGTGGGATGGCCACCGCTGAGAGCAGCAGCCACTGGGTCACCGGCGCGCTCATCGACCGATCCTGGCTGCCGGAGCTCTCTTGCGCACCACCATGTCCGGATTGATCCCCCAGGCCTCGCAGGCGGCCTCGGCGCGCACCTGCTGCAGACGCGAACACCAGGCTCTGTCGCCGGTCATCAGGACGCGGACGGTGAGGGTGTCGATGCCGCTGAACTCGGCAATCTGGCGGTTGCTGCAGCCTGCCATCGCCAGCGACAAGAGCAGCAGCCGCACCTGTTGCGGGTCGGCGGGCTCCTGTTGCAGGTAGGCCAGACGGTGATGATCGAGCCGGAACAACCGTTCCGCCTCCAGCTGGGGGAGGGTCGCCATGCTGCGCTGATCCTGGCCGCGGAGCAGCGCATAGACGGTCGCCGAGGGCACCCGGGAGGCCCGTGCGATGACCCGCCAGGGCAGCCCGGTATCGCTCATCAGTTGCCGCACCCAGGCGCGGAACGGTTCGGCGTTCACCCGGCAGTCGGCGCTCGTGCAGGGTGCGGCAGTCGTGGTTGAGGTCCGGGTAGTCCTGCGAGCCGGTGCCGGAGCCGGCGGAGCGAGAATCGTCATGGTGTCTCCTGAGGGTGAGCCGGACGCAGACTTCGCGTCCTCTTGACACCACTTCAGCCCAACCCAATGGACTGTGACAAGCAGGTGAGCAGTAACGGACAACACCGGGGGCAAAACGGACAACACCGACCGGGGTACGGACAACACCGGTGGGCCCTCGGACAACACCGGCGAGTCCCACGGGCGGCTGCGATGCCGGCTCCGCCGATGCGGCGCCACCATCACAAGGAGCGGGGCCGGTCACTGCTCACGCACTGACCGGCCCCGTTCGTTCAAGCTGTGTTACAGAATCAACGCTGGGCCTTGGTGAACCCGGCCGCGACAGCCGCCTCCTCGCTGTTGAACCAGATGTCGGCGTTGGTGCGCTCGTATCCCGCAGCCTGGGGAGTGTGGTACTTCATGGAGCGCTCGTTGCCCTTGATGACGTAACCGGCCGGGGGCTCGGTACCGACGTAGGCGCCCTCCAGGGCACCGGCGCCGGCTTCCGGCTCAGTGGCCGGGCTGCCCTCGGCGATCATGTCTTCCTCGGCGGCTGCTTCGTCATCCAAGACGGTCTCGTCCTCGTCGGCGAACGGGCTCTCGCCCCACGAGTCGTCCTCGACGTCCTGATCCGGGCGCATCGGCTGCTGCGGCGACCAACCATCGTCGTCATTGCCCAGCACCGCGCGTACCACCACCACGATCGCGGCTACCGCGGCGGCAATACCGAGAATGGTGAAGAGCCGACCGAGCACACGGTGCTTACGTGGCTTGTCGACGACCACCTCGGGTACTGCCACGGCCTCGGGGAGCTGAAGATCGCCACGCAGCGCGGCAACGACCGAGCGCCCACGCTTCGAAGCCTCGATCACCGACGGATTCTCGTTGGCCTCGTCCCAGAACTCTTGGAGCTTCGGATACCACTCATGCTGGACCTTATCCGAAACGGTCTCATAGGCCTGAGTGACGGCCGGCTGGAGCCGCTCGACGACCTCTTCAACCTTGGGCGTGATGCGCTCACGAGCATCTTCGAAGGCCGGGACGACGTAGTCGGCGGCCTGGCGACCAAGATCGGCGGCCTGATGACTCAGATCGGCGACCTGGCGGCTGGCTTGTTTGGCGATCGGCGTCACGTGGCTGACGGCTTCGTCGAAGGCGTTGGTGCCTTGCTCAAGCGCCTCTTCGGCGGCCTTGTGGGCGGCCGTGCGGGCTTTCTTGTACTTGCAGGACATAATCTCTCCGTTTCGTTGCTGGGCTCGTACTCGAGCTGCTCGTGATCGAGCTGAGAGGTTCCGCTGCAGACGGTGCCTGCGCTACGGAAGCTCTACATCATCAACGCTACGTGGTCGGGTGGTACATATCCGGTGAACCCACTGAATCCCGCAGCCCATTCAGGGCGTCTGCAAAGATGGAGACGACAAGCCTCAACAAAGCATCTCCGAAAGGTGGGTTCGCATGACCCAAGCCACCCTGCACACCACCATGGGCGACATCGTTGTCGAGTTGTTCGACGACTACGCCCCGAAGACGGTCGCCAACTTCGTCGGCCTGGCCGGCGGCACGCGCGAGTACCGTGATCCGAAGGACGGCCAGACCAAGCAAGGCCCCTACTACGACGGCACGGTCTTTCACCGCGTCATCGACGGCTTCATGATCCAGGGCGGTGACCCCACCGGCACCGGACGCGGCGGTCCCGGCTACACCTTTGCCGATGAGTTCTACCCGGATCTGGTCTTCAACCGCCCGTATCTGCTCGCGATGGCAAATGCCGGCGCCGGCACCAACGGCAGCCAGTTCTTCATCACCTTGGGCCCCCAGCCGCATCTGAACCGTCGGCATTCGATCTTCGGAGAGGTCACCGATCCGGCCAGCCAGCAGGTCGTGGACGCTATCGGGTCCACTCCCACCGGCCGGGCCGATCGTCCGCTGGAAGATGTGGTGATCACTTCGGTCGACATCGCCTGACCTCGACATCGCCCGACCACTACGCGACCTCGAACGCTCGCCGTAGAGTCATTCGCTCCCATTGCAGCAGAAGCGGACTGATCCTGCGGCGAGGGTTCTGGGGACCGGTCGAAGCGGCTGGGTCAGTCGCTGATGCCGATGGAGAACGTGGCGTCCAGATCGTGGCGGCTGTAGGCGCGGAAGGCCAGATGAGTCTCGGTCTGCCGCACCCCCGGCACCTTCGCCAGCGCGTCGGCGACCACCGGGGCGACGTCGTCGAAGGACGCCACCCGCACGATGGCGATCAGATCGATTCGTCCGGTCACCGAATAGACCTCGCTGATGCCGTCGATGGCTGCGATCTGCTCAGCCACCTCCGGGATACGGTCGTTGTCGACATGGACGAAGACGATGGCGGTGATCATGGCATGAGTCTAGTGCCCCACTGCTGCGGGCAACGCTGACGGAGCTTTCAGGCGACCGCCGGCGCCGGGGAGGACGTCCCCAGCGCCAGCCGCGGGAGATCAGCGCCGTCGATTCCGCTGTGCAGCGGCATTGACCACTCGCCGTCGATATCCATCAAGCGGACTCCTGGACGCTCCAGCCAGGCTGCGATTCGCTCGGCCTCTTCCACCGAGCACGACGGCAGGCCGTGCGGGGAGGGCAGCACGGATTCGGCGAGCCGGATCGCCTGGTCTGCTGTGGCCATGGGGTCCTGCCCGGGGGCTGCGGTTGCGGCTGCGGCGAGCCTGCCGTAGCGGATCACGTGAATCTGCCAGCCGGGATTGGCCGAGGGGCCCGGAACCCACTGAGCAGCCACAATCTGCCGACAGCGCGAGAACCCCACCAGCCGGTGGAAGCGCTGTGTCGTGGCAACATAGCTGCGCAATCTGGCGGTGAGCACGTCGGCTTGTTCGTAGCGCTGCTGGGCCGACAGCTGACCGATGCGCTGCCCGACCCGTGCCACGGTGGGACGCAGATCAGTGGTCAGGGCTTCGCGAACCTGCTCCACGACTTCGTGGTAGCCGTCCGGATCGATGCCCTGGCATGGAGCCAGGCACTTGCCGAGTTCGCTGAGGACGCAGCCTGCGCCCGCGGCCTTCCTGCCGATCCGCATCGTGCACTGCCGCAGCGGATAGCTGTCGTAGATCACCTCGCAGGCCTCCTGGGCGGCCGACCGCGAACTGAACGGGCCCCAGTAGGTGGCCTGGTCGTCGCCCGGCGAAGTGACGATCGACAAGCGCGGATATCGGTCACAGGTGAGCTTGACCCATGCCACCTTGTCCTGGCGGCGGGAGCGCCGGTTGTAGCGGGGGGAGTGGGCCGCGATCGTGCGCAGCTCTCGCACCTCGGCCTCGAGTTCGGTGGCGCAGACCACAGCCTCCACCCCGGTCGCCACGCGGACCATCTCGTCCATCCGTGGCCGGGTCTCCGACGAGGTGAAGTACGTGCGTACCCTGCGGCGGATGTTGGTGGCCTTGCCCACGTAGAGCACCTGCCGTTGCTGCCCGGGGCGGCTCGCATAGAAGACGTAGATGCCTGGGGCCTCGGGCAGGTCGGTGGCCCAGGTTCGCTTGGCACGCCGTTGCGGCGACACCCGATGCTCGAACTCCTTGAGGTCATCGACGGTCAACAAGCCCAGATTCCCGACCCGCTCCAGCAATCCGTGCAGCACATCGACTGTCGCGCGCGCATCCGAGAGGGCTCGATGGTTGGGTTGCGTGGAGGCATGGAAGTGATCGGCCAAGGTATGCAGCTTGACGTTGGGCACTTCGCCGGGCAGCAGCGCCTGGCGCGCCAACCCGACCGTATCGACGACCATCTGGCCGGGCCAGGGGTAGTCGAACTGCTCACAGGCCCGCTTCAAGAAGCCGATGTCGAAGCGGGCGTTGTGGGCCACCAGGACGGTGCCTCGCGAGAACTCGAGCCAGCTCGGCAGCACCTGGCTCAGTGTGGGCGCATCCACCACCATCTGGTTGGTGATGCCGGTGAGCACAGCGATGAATCCGGGAATGTGTGTACCCGGGTTCACCAGCGTGCTGAACTCGCCGAGCACCTCGCCGCCGCGGACCTTGACCGCGCCGAACTCGGTGATCGTCGCCTCCGGGCCCGAGCCGGTGGTCTCCAGATCGACAACGCAAAAGGTGGCCTCGGCGAGCGGGGTTCCGAGATCGTCCAAGCTGGGCTGCAGCGTGGCATTTCGCGATGTGTGGATCATGCAGGTGACGCTAGCGACCGGGTCTGACGTTTTCGTTCGCGGGGAGCGTCCGGGCGCGATGGCGGGCGGACGGGGTCCCGACGGTGGTCGAAACCGTGCTGAAACCGGGCTCGAGGGCTGACCTGCGGATGAGATAAGGGTGAAAATCCGTGGTGAATCTCTCCGAATGATTTGGCGATCAGTGGGCGAACCCTTAGAGTCTCTTAGGAAGTCTTAATAATCTCTCATCAGATTCCCTGTACGAAGGTGGCTGAATGTCCCTCTCGCGTCGAATGCTGACGACTGTGATCGGATCGGTTGCGGCGATCGCACTGACCATCGGGCTGGTACCCGCCGCGCACGCTGAAGACGCGGTAGGTGCGGCTCAGAAAGATCTGACGCAACTCCAGATCGAGGCGGCCGAGGTTCAGCGGAACCTCGAAGCGTCCAAGCAGGCGCAGGTGAACTCGCAGCGCCAGTACGACCTGACCACCGAAGACCTGGCCGATCAGCGGACGCTGGTTGAAGCCATGCGTACTCAGGTCGGACGAGTGGCCGTGGCGGCCCATCAGCAGGCGGCCGGACTCGGCACCGCCAAGCTGCTGTTCACGTCGGACTCCGAGGACAGCTTCCTGGCAGATATCGCCGTGATGCAGTCGATCACCTCGATCACCGACGAGCAGATGATCCGGCTGGCCGCCGAGCAGTCGCGTCTCACCGAACTCGAGACCACCCAGGCTGCCGCTTTGCAGAAGGTCACCGATGAGGTTGCACAGCAGACCGAGCTGGCTGCCGAATACGACAAGAAGGTGGCGAGCGCCCAGCAGGTCGTCAATCGGCTGACCGAAGCCCAGAAGGCTGCGCTGGCCGATGCCCAGAACGCGGCGATCCTGGCCGCAAGCGCTGCACTTTTCTCCAGTGGCGACAGCGGCGTCAGCCGATCCGGCCTGGACCTGCCGACCGGATCGGGCCAGGGTGTCTGGCCGGCCACGGGGCCGATCACCTCACCGTTCGGCTACCGCACCAACCCGATCGGTGGCTACTCCGAACTGCACGACGGTACCGATGTCGGTGCTGCCTGCGGCACCCCGGTAGTCGCGTCGTGGACCGGTGTGGTCACCAGCGCGCGCTTCGAGAGCGGCTGGGGCAACCGGATCGTCGTCGACAGCGGTATCTACAAGGCCGCCTACAACCACTTGCAGTCCATGTCGGTCGTGGCCGGACAGACCGTGACGGCCGGTCAGGTGATCGGCGCGGTCGGCACCACCGGGTACTCGACCGGATGCCATCTGCACTTCAGCACCTGGGTCAACGGGCAGATCACCGATCCGATGTCGATCTTCTGATCGCATCGCTCACTCGCTTGGTGACCGCAGGGCAGCGCCGCCCGACAAACTGTCAGGGGACCGCGCTTTGATGTGTTCATGGGGACAATGCGAATCGACTGCAACCGCTGCGTTGTGCGTGGAGACGCCTGCGGCAGCTGTGTGATCTCGGTGCTGTGCGGGCCGCCAGAAACCGTCGACTTCAGCTCGGACGAGCAGACGGCCATCGTTTGGCTGGCCGCCGCCGGCCTGGTCCCGCCGTTGCGCATGCAGACCGGGAATCAGGCCAGTGGCACCGAAGGCTAGAGCGCACCGCCCGCACCTGTGGAGTTCGGTGCTGGCTGTTGCCGGTGTGCTGCTCGGCGTCGTCACCGGCTGCTCAGCCACGGCTTCCCAGGCTTCCCCCGACACGGCGACCACGGCGGGCCACATCCTCGCTGCGTTGAGTGCTGCCGATGAGGCCGCCTTCGACCGCGTGTTCGCCACCAGCGCCGATACCGCGCGCGTTGGGCTCTGGTGGGACAACCTGCGACAGCTCGAGCTGCTGAGCATCGCCGATGGTGCCGGCGGGTCCTGGCAGATCGGCTGGCGAGTGCCCGGAGAACAAGGAGTGGCGACCAACCTCATCGTCCCCCAGTGGCAATGCGATGCCCAGCAGTGCCTGCTCGGCGATATCGAGCAGCGGCCCGATTCGCCGGCCCCGATCTGGCTGACGGAGGCCATCAGTGTCGAGCAGGACGAAGCAGTCACACTCATCGGCGGAGGTGATCTGGATTCCTGGCGCCAGGCCGCCGAGCAGTCAGCCGAGTTCGTGCGGTCCACCGAGGCCGCCGGGCTGATCCGTCCATCGAGCCGCCAAGTCATCGAGGTCCCGGGCAACAGCCAGGCATTCGAACAGGTGATGGCCGCATCGGCGTTCGATTTCATCGGAACCGGAGCCATCACCTGGACTGCTGACAGCGGCGGCCCCGGCCCGACAGGCCAGCCGGCCCCCGCCCGTATTGTGATCAACCCCGACGCGACCAGCGACGCCGGCACCGAATCCCGTTATCTGCTGCTGGTCCATGAACAGACCCACGCGGCGACGAACTGGCTGGGGCACCCGGCGGCCGGACAGCTGTGGGTCAGCGAGGGTCTGGCCGAGTGGGTGATGCTGCAGGCATCGCCCCAAGCTCAACAAGGCAGTACCCAGACCCTGATCGATGCCTGTCCGGCGGCGTCCACACCGCCGGCCGATGCCGACTTCACCGATCCGGACGATCTCGAGCTTGCCTACGCCTGGAGCGCTGCGGCGCTGGATCGGCTGATCACCGGACGCGATGCTGCGTCAACCATCAGCACGCTGTGGCAGACTCCGGGCGCCCAACCGGATCTGGAGTCACCGCTGGTCGCCTGCGGGTGAACGGTGCCCTGCACCGACGTGCCCAGCCGATCGTGCCGGCACCTCGTGAGGACGTGCTTGCCCGGATCGGACCGCGGCGACGAACCGGACTTATCGGCGGTCCGAGGCTAGAGCTGCGCGCCGTCCGAGCCGATCTCGGGCTGCCGAGGAAGGCTGCTCAGTAGCACCGCCAGGCCAGCGCCGGCACAGACCAGGGTCAGGACTCCGACCCACAGATCAGGACGCCAGCCCGCCAGCACCATGATGCCGACGACCAGCGCAGCAACGATCAAACCGGTGCCGAGCACATGCCGGTATTCCGGCCGTCCGACGGCCGGAGGCTCCGGAGGGGTCCAGTGCTCGACGTCGTCGTCGTTCAACTCGACCTCTTCGATCGCACGCTGCAGATCGAAATAGCCGTCGATCACCGGGCGGGAGGCGGGTGCGGATCGTGGCGGCCGTGGCAAACCAGTCATCCGGGTGCCGAAAAGCTCCGGTCCATCCGAGTTTCCGAACTCGGCCTTGATCAGCTCGGCAAACCGCTGATCGGTATCGTCTGAATGATCGCTGTCGGTCATCGTGGGGCTCACAACCTGTCAAGCACCAAACTCCTTGGTACGCGCCCACACTAGCCGCGGTGGGCCCAAGATCACCAGACACGGCGCGGGCTGCCCGGGGCACAACCAAATCCGTCATGACTAGAGTGGTGCGGGTAGTTCTAGCCCAAGGAGGATCCCGTGACCGCGTGGTACAGCTTCTTCAAGACGACTTTGGTGCGTCCAGCGGTCAAATGGTGGTTTCGCGTCAAGATCGAGGGCACCGAGAAGATTCCCGACGGCGGCTGTGTGCTGGCCGCCAACCATTTGGACGCCGGCGACACCTTCAGCCTGCCCTCACTGATCAAGCCGAAGGTCACCTTCCCCGCCAAGAAGGAACTGTTCATGGGCAAGAGCCTCAAGGGTCGAGTGGTCGCCTGGTTCCTGACAGCTGTCGGGCAGGCCCCGATCGACCGTTCCGGCGGACGCGCCAGTGTGGCTGGTCTGGGATCGGTCGAGGATGTGCTCGACGCGGGCGGCGTCGTGGCGATCTTCCCGGAGGGCACCCGCAGCCCGGACGGCCGGCTGTACAAAGGGCACACCGGGGTCGCGAGACTGGCCCTGACCAGCGGCCGGCCGGTGTTGCCGGTGGCGATGATCAACACCCGGATGGTCAAGTCGAAGGTGGGGATTCCCACCATGTGGGATGCTCGCATCATCATCGGTGATCCGATGGATTTCAGTGAATACCGCGATCAGGTCAATGACCTGCATGTGCTGCGCTGGGTCACCAATGAGGTGATGGGCGCCATCCAGCAGATGACCGGACAGACCTATGTCGATGTGTACGCCTCACGGGTCAAGCGTGGCGAGCTGAAGGGTACCGAACTGAGCAAGCAGTTGCTTGCCTATCCGAACCAGAACCAGACCCGGCCCGTCCCGGCCACGCAGTTTCCCGCTGGCGCCCCGGTTCTCGATGACCCGACCGTGAGGGAGTGACCGGCAGTGCCCGATCTACCCCGTGATCTGACAGGCTTCCGGCAGTTGGCCGACCGGCTGCGGCACCCCTGGAGAATCGACGCCGACAACCTCGACAAGCTGCCCACAGGCGCCTGCATCGTCGCGGTCAACAGGGTCAGTCCGTTCGATCATCTGAATGTCGCGGCGTCCCTGGGACGCGAGGCCACCGTCGTTTTCGAACCAGACAGCGGACGCCACCTCGTTCCCGGTATCCGGCACACCCGCTGGCTTGCCGATCCGGATTCCGGGAACAGCCCGGCTGCGGTGCTCGACCGAGGCGAAATCCTGATCGTTTTTCCGGAGGGCGCCACTGATGGTGACGGCACCCTGCACAAGGGGCACGCACAGTTCGCCGCACTTGCCTTGTCAACGGGGGTGCCGATCGTGCCTGCCGCACTGATACCGCTGAGCGTCAACGACCTGCTCCCCGAATTGCGCTACCGGTTGCGCATCGGTGAACCTATCGAGACCGGGCGCTTCGCCGAGGCTCAGCTGTCCAGCAACGTGCTGGACGGGTTCATGCTGCGTGGCCTGACAGATCTGGTGATGACCAGGATCGGCCAGCTCGCCGGACGTCGCTACGTCGACTCGTACACCGGCACAGCGAAGAAGGTGCGTATCCCGGGGGAGCCAGTCAAGATCTCCGAGTGGCGCGATCAGCGGGCCGAACGCCGCGCGGCCGAAGAACAGCGTCGCGCCTCCGAAGCAGAGCTGGCTCGGCTGCTCGACGAGCAGGATGCGGCGATCATCGACGAGGCGGTCGAGGCCGCCCGGCAGCAGGCCGAACGTGCCGCGCTGGCCGAACAGCGGGCACGCGCGCAACGACGCCGGACGAACAAGCAACCGCCGGACAGTGATGAGTAGCGCCCAGACCTTTCCACGCGATCCCAACCTGCTGCGCACGATCTATCGCGCGGCCGGCTGGGCGCGGATGGCGTTGGTGGTGCACATGATCGTCGTTAACTGCATGCGGCTGTCCCAGGTGCAGCGTCCGGTGCTACTGGTGGTGGTCTGTGTGGTGGTGGCAGGCTGGTCGGTCATTGCCTGCCTGCTCAATGTGCGGTCGAGATGGCGCACCAGCGGGCTGATGATCCTCGACATGGCCATCACGCTCGCCGTGGTCGGCAGCTCCCGCTACATCCTCGGCATCGACGTCTTGCGCGAGAGCTATCTCGGTGTCGCCTGCTACTGGATGCTGGCCGCCCCGGCGGTCCTGGGGATCTGGCGAGGAGCGGTGGCCGGGCTGGTCGGTGGGATACTGGTCGGCACCGCGCAGTTCTTGCAGGCCCCCTCGGTCGCGCCCCGGGCTTGGGGTGACGTACTGCTGATGGCGGCGATCCCGTACTTCATCGGTCTGCTCGTCGAGCAGCTGAGCGCGACGATCGCTGAACGTGACCGCAACCTGTCCACCTTGGCAGCGCTTGAGGAGCGTGAGCGGCTGAACCGGATCGTCCATGACGGCGTCCTTCAGGTGCTGGCGATGGTTGCCCGTGAGGGCAACGAACTCGGCCCGCGTGGCAGACTGCTGGCCTCGCTGGCCCTGCGGCAAGAAGATCAATTGCGTGCCACCTTGCAGGACCGCAGTGTTGACCTTGTGGGCGGCGGACTTCTGGACACCGACAAGACCGACGTCACCATCATGCTGGAAAAGCACCAGAGCGACACCGTGACGGTCTCCACGATGGCCGGCCAGCTCAACATGGCGGCGTCTCGTGCCGACGAACTGGACCGCGTGATCAGCGAGGTGCTGGCCAATGTCGGCAAGCATGCGGGTCCGGGCGCGCACGCCTGGATCCTGCTGGAGCAGGAGGGCAACGAGCTGATCGTCTCGGTGCGCGACGACGGAGTCGGGGCGACCCAGGAACAGCTGGACGCGGCCGCCGCCGCCGGTCGGCTCGGAGTGAAGGAGTCGATCGTCGGACGCGTCCTCGACCTGGGCGGCGGCTCCAAACTGACCACATCACCCGGATCGGGTGTTGAGTGGGAGTTTCGTATTCCGCTTGAGTGAACCTGTGTCAGCTTGTCAACAGTTACAGGCTCGCGGCAGCCAGGAGTGGCCCCGCGGCGAGCCACAATGGGGAAGCCGTCATCGTCGGTCAGCAAGTCCAGGAGGCGTCTGATGCCCACCGGTCCCGTCCCGACCAGCATCCGCGTCATGCTGGTGGACGACCACCCGTTCTGGATCGATGCGTTGGGCGAAGACCTGACCGAAATGGGCTGTGAGGTGGTAGCGGTCGCGCACGAGGGCAAGCAGGTGATGGTCCGGGCCACCGCGACGCGTCCCGATGTGGTGGTGATGGATCTCAACATCCCCCAGCCCGACGGAGCGACCTGCACCCAGCTGCTGACCAGCGAGTTCCCGGATCTCAAGGTGCTCGTGATGTCGGCGTCCGGGGAACGCGACGATGTACTGCGGGCGGTCAAGGCCGGCGCCAGCGGCTATGTGCTGAAGTCAGCCACGAAACAGGAGCTTCTGGATGCGGTGCGCAAGACCGCCGAGGGCGAGGCCGTCTTCACTGCCACCCTCGCGGGTCTCGTGCTCGGGGAATACCGCCGGATGGCCAACAATCCGGCATCGGCCGACGACAGCCCGGCCCTGACCCCCCGCGAAGCCGAAGTACTGCGGCTGGTCGCCAAGGGCCTGAGTTACCGCGACATCGCTGAGCTGTTGTTCGTCAGCCACCGAACCGTGCAGAACCATGTGCAGAACGTGCTGCGCAAACTCCAGCTGCACAACCGCGTCGAACTCACCCGGTATGCGATTCAACAGGGCCTGGACACCTGAAACGGTCACTGACCCCGACATTGGGCATGACGGATTATCCTTGGCTGCGTGTCTGAGCTGATCCCGTCCTTAGCCGAGTTGCATGCGATGCCGCAGGTGCAGCAGCCCACCTATGAGGATGCCGACCGGCTGAACTGGGTGGTGAACCGGCTGCGCGAACTACCGCCGCTTGTTTTTGCGGGCGAATGCGACGATCTGCGCGACAAGATCGCCCGGGTCGCCAATAGCCAGGCATTCATTCTGCAGGGCGGCGACTGTGCTGAGACCTTCGACGGCGTGCGCGCAGACAACATCAAATCCAAGCTTCGGGTCTTGTTGTCCATGAGCGTGGTGCTGACGTACGCCGCGCAGGTTCCGGTCGTCAAGGTCGGACGCATCGCCGGCCAGTACGCCAAGCCCCGCTCCAAGGACACCGAAACGCGCGGGGCCATCACACTGCCCGCCTACCGCGGCGATGCCGTCAACGGCTTCGACTTCACCCCCAAATCGCGCCGCCACGATCCCGATCGCCTGATACAGATGTACAACGCGTCTGCCGCCACCCTGAACCTGGTGCGGGCCTTCGTCACCGGCGGTTTCGCCGACATCCGGCAGCTGCACGCCTGGAATGCCAGCTTCGTGCAGGATTCGCGCATCGAGCATCGCTACGAGCAGATGGCCGGTGAGATCGAGCGGGCGCTCGGCTTCATGCTGGCCTGCGGCGTGAAGGACGACACCTTGTCGGTCGTCGACTTCTACGCCTCCCATGAGGCGTTGTTGCTCGACTACGAGTACGCCATGACCCGCATCGACTCCCGCAGCCACCGGCCCTACGACACATCCGGCCATATGGTCTGGATCGGGGAGCGCACCCGTCAGCCGAACGGCGCCCAGGTGGAGTTGCTGCGCCGGGTGTCCAACCCGCTCGGCATCAAGCTCGGTCCGAACACTGCCGGCACGGATGCGATCGAGCTGGCTGACCGGCTCGACCCGAACCGGGTGCCCGGCCGCATCACCTTCATCGCCCGAATGGGCGCCGACAAGGTGCGTGAGAAGCTGCCGTCGATCATCGAGGCCGTCGAGCAGACCGGGCGCAAGGTCGCCTGGGTGTGCGATCCGATGCATGGCAACACCTTCGAGACCGCCAACGGCTACAAGACCCGCAGCTACGCGGCCGTGGTGGAGGAACTGAACGGCTTCTTCGACGTGCACGATCAACTGGGCACCTGGCCCGGCGGCGTGCATGTCGAACTGACCGGCGAGGATGTCACCGAGTGCCTGGGCGGAGCCTTCCAACTCTCGGAGACCGATCTGGACGCGCGCTACGAGACGGCCTGCGATCCGCGGCTGAACCGCAGCCAGAGCCTGGAGCTGGCCTTCATGATCGCTGAGCGGCTCAACCAGAGCAGGCTGCTGCGCCGGGTGCCGCAGCGGGTGCCTGACTGGAACGAATGAGAGTGATGATCGATCTGAGGTCTGACACCGTCACCCGGCCGACCGCGCAGATGAGGCAGGCGATGGCCACGGCGCCCGTCGGCGACGATGTTTACGGCGAGGACCCGTCGATCAACGAACTCGAAGCGCGCACCGCAGAACTGCTCGGCCACGAGGCCGGACTGTTCTGCCCGAGCGGTTCGATGGCGAACATGCTGGGTGTCTGGTCGCTGGTGCCGGTCGGACGCGAGATCCTGTGCGATCGGCGGGCCCACATCGTCCGTGCCGAAATGGGCGCGCATGCCGCACTCAACGGCATCACCATGCGTACCTGGACGTCCACTTCCGGCACGCCCGGCATCGCACGGACCAGCGACATCACCGACCTGCTGGAGCTCGGCTGCGGCCCCTATCTGGTGGAGACCGCCGCGATCGAGATCGAGAACACCCACAACTTCGGTGGGGGCACCATTCATCCCATCGAGACGCTGCGCGAGATCCGCGAGATCTGCCGGCAGGGCGGGGTCGCCATGCACCTGGATGGCGCCCGGCTGTGGAACGCGCACATCGCCACCGGCGTCCCGATGGGCCAGTACGGGTCGTTGTTCGACACCGTGAGCGTCTGCTACTCCAAGGGCATGGGCGCACCGGTGGGCTCGGTGCTGGTCTCCAGTGCACAACGAATCGCGAAAGCCCGGATACAGCGCAAGCGTCTGGGCGGCGGCATGCGGCAGGCCGGCATCCTGGCTGCCGCTGCGCTGTATGCCCTGGATCACCACATCGACCGGCTGGCCGATGACCACGCCAACGCCCGGCTGTTCGCCGAGCAGGTCTCGGCCGCGGTACCGGCAGCGATCGATCTCGAGCATCTGGCGACCAACATCGTGGTGATGGACGCCGGTGAGCGGCTGGCGGCCGACGTCATCGCTGCCGCGGCAGACCGCGGCGTGCGGATCAGCAAGGTGGGCGCCCATCAGCTTCGCGCGGTGACCCATCTGGGCATCGACGCCGACCAGTGCCGCGAAGCCGGCCGGATCGTCGGCGAGCTACTCGCGTCCTGACAGCGGCGCGATTTCCGGGAGCCACTGGGCTGGGACTGCCATAGTGGAGACATGCAGATCACCCATCTCGGACATTCCTGCGTACTCATCGAAACCGCCGGCCAGCGGGTCCTGGTCGATCCCGGAGACTTCAGCACGGCCTGGCGTGGCCTGACCGACCTGGACGCGGTACTGGTCACTCATCACCATCCCGATCATGCCGATCCCATCTGGCTGCCGAGGCTGCTGAACGCGAACCCGAATGCCATGGTGGCGGTGGAGTCGAGCGTGGTCGACATCGTCGACCTGCCTGATCGGACCCGGCGGCTCGGTCCCGGCGAGACGATCGACATCGGCTCACTGACGGTCGAGACCATCGGCGGTCAGCATGCGGTGATTCACCGTGACTATCCGCGGATCGGCAATGTCGGCTTCGTCTTCCGCGCGGAGTCAGAGCCCAGCGTGCTGCACCCCGGCGACAGCCTGGACGCGGTCGCCGAGGGCATCGACATCGCACTGATCCCGGCGTTCGGCCCGTGGGCGGCGACCAGGGAGACCATCGACTTCGCCCGCGCCGTGGCCGCACCTCGGGGCTTCCTGATCCATGACGGGCTGCTCAATGAGCGGGGTCTGGGTCTGATCGATAAGCATGTGTCAGCGCTGAGTTCGACCCAGCTGATCGATGTTCGCGATACTCGGCCTTGGGCGGTATGAACTGGCCTCAGGGAGCCTCGTCATCTGTCTGCCGGCACCGATTGTCATCTCGCCAGGTCGATGGCTTCCCCTGGAGCCTCCTTAGGTGAGCACGGGTGACATCTAGAAGTATGGGTGCGCACATGGACTCGATGGCGGGAATCGGCTTCAATACGAAGATCGGACGCAGAAACCGTCAACAAGTGCCGTTGCGGAATCGAGATACCACTGATATGAGTGAAACCCGCCCGCTCGCAGCAAGTCCCTGGTGATCTGCACGGCGTTCGCGCGTGCGTCAGCAGTCGGATCGTGGGAGATCAGATCACGGACAGTGATCTCGCCGAGGAACCAGCCGAGAAGCAGCGAAGGCAGCCGTTCGATATCAAGCCCATCATCAATGTCGATCTGCCCTAGCAGGAGTGCTTCGTTAAGGAGCGCTTGGATAGACACAAGCCAGGCAGGCACCATCGGCCTCAGACCAGCATCTTTGGCGCCCGGGTCTGTGGCCAAGATGACTGTGGCTCGTGCCTGTGAGTCGGTTGCTGTGCGGCGGGCAACGAGGATGCTGAGGCCAGCAAGCGCGACCAAACCGCGGTCAGGTCGTTCCTGCAGCTCGTCGACGAACGTTGCCCAGATCGCTTGCTCCCGCCGCCCGATCTCTTCGCTGACTGCCAGTTTGGTCTTGAAGTGGTAGTAGATGCTACCTAGGTTTACGCCAGCATTGGTTGCGATGACGCTGAGCGATGTCAGACCGTAGCCGAGCCGACATATCTGACTCGCCGTGCTGTCGAGTATCAGCTGTCGAGTTGAACTCGATCGTAGTCCTTGCCTCACTGCCCCAGTCTACGTAGGAAGCGGCCGCCACCGAAAAAAGTAGGTCGACCTACTAAGAACTGCTGCGATGCTGATTCGAAATCGGTACTGTTGGCACTGAGCCTTATGAAGTGCCTAACCATCGTCGGTTTGGTGCAAGGCGGTCTTCATCGAGTGAAAGGAATCGGTCATGAGAGCGAAACACGGGAGAACAGCGACAATCGTAATGCTGTCAATTGTTGTCGCACTTGTAGGCGCTGGAGCCGGTGTGGCGTCTGCTTCTGCAGAGCCACTGGAGGCCCCCCCCGTCAGGGTCGGTGGCCCAGAGTGAGCTGTGGATTGATCACTACGATCTCAATGTCGCGGCCGCGAACGGGTTCGAGATTCGGGCCGCAGACGATGGCAGCCAGTACCCTGTGCCGGTGACGCCTGAAGCGCAAGTCATTGCAGATGAGTACCCGCTGGTCTATGACATCTTGGTCACACCGTACGGCTACAGCGAGCGCGTCGGCAACTGCGGAATGTCATACATTGCGGCCTACCGGTACGGTGATGGGCAGCATGTCGACATCAACACCGGGTTTTCGGTGTCTGCGCCAGTAACCAGTCGTTCTTGGTCAGTGCAACTCGCTGGGCTTGCCGGCATTCGTCATTTCCCGCTTAGTGGTGGTGCGAGCCCAGCTACGTGGGGCACCTCCAAGAACTACATTGAGTACTCATCTGGTGGTTCCGCTCATGTGACGGTTGGATCGTACGTGATGTTGACTACGGGTGCAATTTGCTACGCGTATGAACCGACGACAACCTTCTGAAACCCGGCCTTTCTGGGTGGCGCGGATAGTAGCCGTGCTACCCAGAAGAGAACAGCGGTTGGAGTAATAGTGAAAAGCGCAATAGGGCAAGGCAAAGAGGGCTGGCCGACCGAGATGACCATCTCGGTCGAGATCGGACCGCTGTGCGAGTTGCTCTACGTTCGGAGCACTCGGGCTCTTTGTACCTCGCTTCAGTTTCCGGAGCTCAACCCCCCACCTGGACGGCGAGTGGACTTGCGCACCGTTGAAGCGCGTGACTTGAGTCGCAGGTGGGATCGCGAATGGGATCAGGCCTTGTCCGATTTGATCGAGGATGAGAATGCAGATCACCAGGGCGTGATATCAAGAAAGCGGATCACGGCCACCCTTTCAGCGGAGAGGAAGCCGCCTGCGGGCTGGGAGGCAGCAGATGATCGGGTGTTCCGGCAGTGGTTACGCGGGATTGATCGAGCGAAATCGCAGCCCATGGGACAGCCGCCTGAGTGGCTGGTGCCTGACGACGTGGCTGAGGCCTGGCAAGTTGGGTACCGCAAGTGCGTTGTCCTCCCATTCGAAGGATCCTTCGGGCAGCGGGTGGGCGAGCACATTCTGCTGGTCTCCCCAATGGTGCGAGACACGCCCCGCGAATATAGCGTCGTCCTACGAGCGCTGTTCTGAGCCGGCACCGGTACACGCGAAACTAGGATGACACGGGATCGATCGTTGGGGCGTAGTCCGCATGCGACGCGGCCGATTCGTAACGATCGGGCAATGACGACAGCACCATCGCGATCACCATCGCCGTGCCGCCCAGCAGGGTGCGCATGCTGAAGGGCTCCTGGCCGGCCATGATCGCGAAGGTGGCGGCCCAGATCGGTTCGGTGCTCATGATCACCGCGGCCCTGGTGGGGGAGACCTTCGACTGCGCCCACACCTGCAAGACGGCGGTGAGCGCGCCGCACAACAGCGCCATGTAGAGCACCGCCCACCAGTCGGACGCTCGCTGAGGCAGCCCGATGCCACCCGGCAGCGCCGCGATCGTGCAGACCACCGCCACACCGGCAGTCTGCACGACGGCCAGTGTCACGGCCTTGTCCTGGGTGGCGACCCGGCCCGTGTAGATGATGTGTATCGCGTAGACCAGCGCGCTGGCCACCGTAAGCGCCTCACCGATGCCGAACCGTGTCGTCCCCGCGCCGGGGACGATGGTCAACGCGGCCAGACCGACTGTGGCCAGCGCCACCGCCAGCCAGACGCGCTGACGCACCCGGGCCTTCAACAGCACACCCTCGAGAATGGGGGTGACCACGACATAGAGCCCGGTCAGGAATCCCGAGATGGACGCGCTGGTGTGCGCCAGGCCGTAGGTCTGCAACAGCTGCGCCGAGCCGAAGATCAGGCCGAGGATGGCGCCCTGCCGGACCGTGGTGCGCGACCAGAGCAGCTTGCGGTGCACCACCGCGCCGAAGACGACCGCGGCGATCGTGAACCGGACCGCCAGCAGATCGGCGGCATCGATGCGATCGAGCATGTCGTGCAGCACGAAGAAGGTCGAACCCCACAGCACGGCCATGAACAGCAGGCTGAGCGGGGCAAGCCGGTCTGCTGGGCTGTAGAACAAGCGGTCGCGGCTGGTAATCACAAAGAAACGTACACCTTGACTTTGGCGCCTTCAGGCAGCTCGGAATCGGCGGTCAGCACGTTATCGTCCTCGTCGGTGACCTTGGCGATCTTGCCGACATTCGGACCCAGGTTGGCGCCGCTGTAGACCAGTTCGGGCGCGAACTTCGCCGCCGTCAGCCGGTCGTAGTAGGTGGCCGGCTTCTCGTTGGTGGCAGGGGCCGGCACCTTGGTCAGGTTCGCTCCCTTGCTGATCACCAGGGTGATGGTGTCCGAGCGGTAGCCGGTGCCGGACGCAGGGTTCTGGCTGATGACCGAGCCCGCGGGCACCGTCGCGCTGACCTGTTCGTCCCCGTAGGCGACCTGGAATCCCAGATCGGTGAGGGTCTTGGCGGCCTCCTCCTTCGGCTTGCCGACCACGCTCGGGATGGTCAGCGGTTCGCGTCCGATCGACACCGCCAGATCTACTGGCGTATCACGTTTCAGCTGCTCGCCCGCGGTGTAGCCGGCCGAGATCACCAGTCCGGTGGCGACGGTCTCGCTCCACTGCTCGGTGATCGTCCCGGTCGCCAGGTTGGCCTCACTGAGGGCCTGCTTCGCATCGTTCAGGGTCATCCCGGCCACTTGCGGGACCGCGAAGCGTTCGGGGCCCTTGGAGATCACGGCGCTCATCTGGGAGCCGCGGACGATCCGGTCACCAGGTACCGGGTCGGAGCTGATCACCAGATCGGTCGGAACGGTCTCGGAGTACTCCTGGGCGAACGTGATGGTCAGCCCTGCCTGGTCGGCGACACCCTGGGCCTCGGCCTGGGTGAGATTGATCACCGAAGGGGCCGCGACATATCGCCCGGAGGTGAACCACCAACTGGTGAGTCCGACGACCAGCGTGAGCAGCACCACCAGGATGGTTGCGGTGAAGGCGCGGCGCCGACGATAGGTGGCCGTGCGCGACAGGCTCGGGTAACGCTGGCTGGCGGGCATCGGCACATCCTCGGTCGGCGGCAGGGGCGGTGGAGCGGGCGGCCCAGCCGGATGAGTCGGCGCGGAGGAGTATGTGCTGGCCGTCGCCGGGCGCGCGGTCACCTGCTGATCGGTCATCGCCGGCATGACACGAGTGGACCGGACGGGATCCGGCCGGAAGGCCGTTGGCGGGCTCGGCTGCGCCTGGGGCTGCGGCGTGAGGGTCGGCTGGGAGGGGGCAGACGCGGTTGCGGCCAGCACCGAGGTCGCCATGGAGTCGGGATCCAGTGCCGTTGTCACCTCCTGCGCCCAGGGCAGTGCCGAGGCCGGGAAAACCAGGGCACACAAGGCCTCGTCGGACCGCACGCCGCGTTCGAGTGCCCGGCGGACGCGGCGGATCCGGCGCAGCAGTTCGCGGCCGTCGACCGGCCGGGATTTCGGGTTGCGGCGGGTGCAGGAGGCCACCAGCGCGTCCACATAGTCGGGTATCGGGTCGCGGCGGGCCTGCCCGGGGTGTCTGGCTGTCAGTACCTGCGATGGCAGGGGGACATCCTCGTTGACGTGCTTGTAGGCGACGGTGATCGGGGCGTCGCCGGTGTACGGCTTGGTGCCGGTCAGCATCTCGAACAGCACGATGCCGGTGGAATAGACATCGGACCACGAATGCGCGCGCCCGGTGGTGAGCAATTCGGGTGGCAGGTAGCTGACCGTGCCGATGAGCAGCCCCTGGGTGCTGGTGGATGTCTGCGAGCTGACGGTGCGAGCCAGGCCAAAGTCGGCAACCTTGACCGCGCCGCGATCGCTGATCAGCACGTTCTCGGGTTTGACATCACGGTGCACCAGGCCGGCATCGTGCGCGACAGCGAGGGCAGCCGCCACCGGTTCGATCATCTGGATGGCACGCAGCGGGGTCATCGGGGCATCGCGGGTGATGATGGAGCGCAGCGTCGAGCCCTCGACGAACTCCATGACGATGTAGGGGCGGCCGTGATCGTAGCCCTGATCGAAGATCGAAACGACATTCTGGTCACACAGCCGGGCGGCGGCACGGGCCTCCCGGTCGAACTTCGCCACGAAATCGGCATCGTCACCCAGGCCGTCGTGCATCACCTTGATGGCGACGATGCGTTCGAGGCGGCGATCCCAGGCACGGTAGACGGTGGCCATCCCGCCTCGCGCGAGCCGCTGCAAGACCTCGTAGCGCCCGTCCAGCACATCACCAACGAGTCTGTCGGTGGTGGTCCTGGTCACAATGGCTCCATCTGTCGGTCAGGGAAGTTGACGGTTCCGCGCGGCGGACGTTATTCAGTGTAGGTGGCCCCCGGATCGGGCCAGTGCACCAGGGGTACTCGGCGGGTCGTGTCGGGCGAGCGCCCGTTGTGCTGATCCGGCAGATCGTAACCCCGCGCCTGGCTAGGGTTGGGGCGTGAGTGCGCGGATGGGATTGACGACACGGCTTGCACTGGCTCGCACGCTGGTCTGGACGGGCCTGCAGAATGAGCCGAAGACACTGGCCGAACGGGTGCGGCAGCTGTGCAGTCAGCGCGCCGACCTGATCGTCATCTCGCAGCCCGACGCGATCGGGGACGATCTGCTGATCGGCTACCGGGCAGCACGACAGGCGGCCGACGGCCGCGCGATCCTCGGCATCCGGGCGGACGCCCGACTCGCAGCAAGGTCAACCGCCGACCTGGTCGTCTCCGACGCGGGAACGCGGATCGCTCCCGGACATCCCCACGGCCTGGTGATGGCGGTAGCGGAAGGAACGCAGGCCGCGCGCCAAGCGCTGGCCGATGCCCGCGTCGATGCAGTGGTGCTGCCCGCCGGCGCGGTGACCGAGGCGGCGCGGCTGGCGCCGCCGGCCGACCCCGGCTCCAAGCCGTGGTTCGCCGCCGTGGATTCGGTGAGTAGTGGCCGCACGGTCGTCGAGGCCGGAGCCCGACGGCTGGCCTTCCCGCTGCCCGGCGAGACCGGCGTCCGGGCCTACCGTCAGCTCCTGGACGCAGCCTGGCGTGACGAGATGGAGCAGGTCAGCCTCGCCGCCTTCGCGAAGCGGTAGCTCACAAGGCGCGAAGCACTAGCTCAGAAGGTGCGTTCCACGCACTGGCGGGCCAGCTCGGTCAGCGCGAGATAGCCGGGCTCGGTCAGTTCGCACTCGGAAAGCGCCGCCGCGGCAGCGGCATAGTCCGCATCGATCAGCGATTCGACCTGGTCGACGGCCCCGGACGAACTGATCAGCGCGCGCGCCTCGGCGACCTGATCATCGGTCAGCGGTGTGCCGATCAGGGATTCGAGGCGCCGCCGGGCGGCTTGATCCAAGCCGTCAAGGGCGCGAGCCAGCAACACGGTGCGCTTGCCCTCGATCAGGTCACCGGCCGCCGGTTTGCCGGACTGCTCCTGATCGGCGAAGACCCCGAGCAGGTCGTCTCGCAGCTGGAATGCCCGGCCCAGGACCAGCCCGAAGCGTCCGAGCGCCGCCAGCGCGTCATCCCCGGCTCCGCCGGCGGCCGCGCCGAACTGCACCGGACGTTGCACGGTGTAGCGCGAGGTCTTCTCCTCCAGCACCTTCGCCGCGATCTGTTCCGCGCCGAGGGTGTCGTCCGAGCCGACCTGGTACTGCGCCCACAGGTCGAGCACCTGACCGCTGTTCACCTCCGTGCGTACCCGATGCCAGTACGGGCTGGCCCGCCGCCAGCTTTCGGGATCCAGCCCGGCGCCACAGGCCAGCTCGTCCGACCAGACGAGCAACTGGTCGCCGAGTAGCACCGCCATCGCCCGGCCGAACTCGGCGGCATCCCCGTGGCCACCGGACGAGCGGTGCCAGGCCTCGAACCGGCGGTGCACCGTGGGGCGTCCGCGGCGCGAATCGGCCTGGTCCAAGACGTCGTCATGGATCAGGACACCGGCGTGCAGCAGTTCGAAGGCGCTGATCACCGGCCAGATCGCGGCAGGGACGTCGTGATCGCCGGCCGCGCCGACATAGCCCCAGTAGGCGAACGCCGGACGCAGCCGCTTGCCTCCCGAGGCGAAGTCCGCGGCCACCTCGGTGAGTTCGGTCAGCGCGGGGCTGACATCGGCCAGCGCCGCGCTCTTGGCGCTCAGGAAGGCGGCGAGCTCGGCGGTGATGGCGTCGCGAAAGCTGCGCGAGGTGGGATCAGACGGATCAAGACGCATGGTGCTCAGGCTACCGGTCGACGCCGCCGCACGGCGGCGGCGAGGCGCGCTGCGGCGCACCGTTAGAATCGCAGGCATGTCTTCGCACGAATCGATCGGTGAGCTGCTGGCGAACACCTCACAGGCGACCTTCAGCTTCGAGTTCTTCCCCCCCAAGGACGAGGCCGGCCAGGAGTTGCTCACCCGCACGATCGCCGAACTGAAGCCGTTGAAGCCGGACTGGGTGTCGGTGACCTACGGCGCCAACGGGTCGAGCCGGCAGCGCACCCTCAACGCGACGATGGCGATTCTTGCGACGACCGATTTCCGGGTGATGGGCCACCTCACCTGCACCGGGCAGACCGTCGACGAGATCAAGGCCGTCATCGATGCCTACGGGGACGCCGGCGTGACCAACATCCTGGCGATCCGCGGTGACATGCCGGGCGGCGCCTCGGAGCCGTGGCGGGCCCATCCGGGCGGACTGCACAATGCCACCGAGTTGGTCGAACTGATCGCCTCCCGCGGTGATTTCAGCATCGGGGTGGCGGCGTTCCCCGATGGTCACGCCACCTCGACGCCCGAACTGGACGCCCAGATCCTGCTCGGCAAGCAGCAGGCCGGTGCATCGTTCGCGGTCACCCAGCTCTTCTTCGAGCTGGGCCACTATTTCGAGATGGTCGGACGCGCCCGCAGCGCGGGCTGCACGATACCGATCGTGCCGGGCATCATGCCGGTGACCAGTGTCAAACAACTCGGACGCTTCGCGGAGATGTCCGGGGCCGACATCCCCGCCGAAGTCGCCAGGCGACTGCTGAGCGTCGCCGACGACCCCGACCAGGTCCGTCACACGGGTGCGCAGATCGCCGCCGAGCTGTGCGAGCGGCTGCTGGCCGGATGCGCACCCGGCCTGCACTTCTTCACTCAGAACCGTTCGCGGGCAACTCGAGAGATTCTCGCCATGCTCCGGGCCGACCGTCCGTCAGGTCGAGGGTGACCAGCCGCTGAGTCGCGCGCGTGAGTGCGACGTACAGTACGCGCACCCCACCCGCGGTCTGCTGAACGATCTCGTCGGGGGCGAGGACGATCGTGGCGTCGAACTCCAGGCCCTTGACCTGTAGGGCGGTCAGCACCGTCAGCCGATTCCGGAGTTCGTCGGGTAACGGCATGGAGGCGATGGTGTCACGTACCGAGGCGAGACGTCCGGCGGCGCAGATCACCGCGATCGAGCCGTCGACCTCAGCGGCCAGCCGGGTGAGGACGCGGCCCAGCCGTTCCCCTCTGGGCGCGTCGGGCAATGCCAGCAGTTCTGGCTGGACGCCCGTCCGGCGCACCGACGCCGGCACATCGGCGTCCGGGTAGACCGAGGTGATCACCCGTCCCGCGAGGTCCATGATCTCCGCCGGAGAACGGTAGTTGGTCGACAGCCGGAAGGTGCGCGAGGCTCCGCGTCCGATCAGATCGCGCATCGCGCGGCGGGTTTCGTCGTCGCTCGGATAGGAACTCTGGGCGGGGTCGCCGACCAGGGTCCAGGACGCCTGCGGGCCGCGGCGGCGCAGCATCCGCCACTGCATCGGCGTGATGTCCTGTGCCTCATCGACCAGGACATGAGCATGGGTCACCACGCCGTCGTCGTCCGGGTCGATCTCACGGGTGGTGGTCAGCGTGTCGGCCAGAGTGACCAGTTCGGCAACCTCGGTGCCGTCGTCGAGGAAGAGGGTCGGATCGACCTCGCGCTCGATCGGTGGCGGGCCGATCATCGCCGCCAGTTCGTCGAGCAGCGCGATGTCGCTGATCGACCAGTCGGGATGCTGCCGTTCGCCGCCGGGGACGAAGCCGCGCGCGTGCGCGAGACTGTCTGCCAGTACGTGGCGTTCGTCGGCGTCCAGCACGTCATGGCCGAACTTGCGCAGCAGGGCCGGGTCGGCCAGCCGCGCGAGCACCAGTTCGGGAGTCAGCGTCGGCCACCAGGCGTTGAGGAACATCGCGTAACTGGCCTGTGAGGTGACGATCTCGTCGAAGACCTCCCGCGACAGATCGAGCAGCGCAGCGATGTCGGTCGGCAGCTTCTTCCACAGCGCATCGGTGAGCGCCTTCTCGGTGGCAGGACGGGCGCGGTTGGCCTTCTGGGAAGCCAGTACCTCGCGCCGGATCGCGCCGAGCTCCGGTGCTTCGAGGGTGAGGATCTCGCCCTTGACGCTGACTCGCAGCCGGATGTTCTCCGGAGTCATCGGCTCATGCACGGCGCGACGCAGCACCGGGAGCATCCGCAGGCTGCCCTTGACCAGGGTTGCCTCGGCTTCGTCCACCCGCTGGCTGCCGAATCCGAGCACGTCGGTGGCCAGCTCGCCCACCGACTTCAAGGTCACCGAATCCTCGCCGAGCCCGGGTAGCACACGTTCGATGTAGCTCATGAACAGATCGGTCGGGCCGACCACGAGCACACCGCCGGCCTCCATGCGCTTGCGGTAGGTGTACAGCAAGAACGCGGCCCGGTGCAGTGCCACGACGGTCTTGCCGGTACCCGGGCCTCCCGAGATGATGGTCACGCCCTGGTGAGGGGCGCGGATGGCCATGTCCTGCTCGGCCTGGATGGTGGCGACGATGTCGCGCATCCTGGGGCCGCGGGCGCGCTGCAGTGCGGCCAGCAGGGCGCCCTCGCCGATCACCACGAGGTCGGAGCTGCCCGCCTCGTCGAGCAGGTCGTCTTCGATTCCGATGACCTTGTCATCGCGGCAGCGCAGTACCCGGCGGCGGGAGACCCCCATCGGATCGGCGGCGGTTGCGCGGTAGAAGGCCTCGGCGGCGGGGGCGCGCCAGTCGATCACCAGCGGCTCGTAGTCGTCGTCGCGCACTCCGAGGCGTCCGATGTAGCGCTTGTCCTCGTCGTCGATGAAGTCCAGGCGCCCGAAGACCAGGCCTTCGTGTTCGGCATCCAGGACGGCGAGCCGTTTGGCGGCCTGGTAGGCGAAGGCGTCGCGCTCGAACAAAGCGGTGCCGTCTTCTTCGCGCATCCAATCGGCGCGATCGGTCAGGTATTTGGCGCGGCTCTCGGCCTGCACGTTGCGTGCTGCCGCGGTCGCTGACGCGAGATAGCGGTAGACCGTGTCCACATGAGCCTGCTCGACGGCCAGCTCATGAGCCAGGATCTCGTTTGCACTAGGGGAGTGTTCTTCGGTCAAGTGGGTCCATCCTCAGAAAAGCCGGAAGAGCAATCTTACTCCGCCGCGATGAGTGTCTCCCGATCGTCCGGGGTGGAAAAAGAGGCGCTTGCATTCAGGCTAAATACTCAATTAGAGTAAAAGCATGAACCAGATCACAGCGGCCGAGGCCATCGAGCGGATTACACAGGCCGGATCGGCCCGCGACCTGTTCGCCGGTGACTACACCCAGCCGGCCGCGGCGCGCCGTGCGCGGCGCACCTACCGGCTGCTGATCGCGCTCATTCATCCCGATCTGGCCACCAGGAACGGCATTGATCCCGCTCGGGCCGGCGAGGCGGCAGCGAAGCTCAACGATCTCTACCTGCACTGGTGGGCCGGCACCGAGCGACAGGACACCACCCGGACTCCGCACGTCGTCGGCGAGTACGACCGCTACCTGCTGGGCGCCCGGATTCGCCGGACCTCCCAGATCAGCACTTACGCCACCGGCCAGCAGGGCCTGTTCGTCGCCATCTCTCGGACGCAGGTCGCCGACACCGATCGGCTGATCGCTGCTTCCCGCGCGCTAGCCGCTCGCGGGCTGGCCGCTTTCGGGCCCGAGACCGTCGATCACGGTCTGGTGAGCGGCCGGTCCTGGGTGGCCTACCGGTTGCCCGCAGGGCTGTACAGCCTGCGCGAGGTGCGCACGGGTTATCCCGAAGGTCTGGATGGACGTGACTGGGCGTGGATGGCCCGGCGCATCCTGATGGCGCTGAACGGTGCAGATCAGCCGCAGGCGGGGCTGAGTCTCGACGCCGTACTCGTCCACCCCGGCGAGCACGGCATCGTCCTCACCGGATGGGGCAGCCAACCCGCCCGGCCGATGCCGGCCGAGTCGCGCACAGATCCCGACGGCGACGATCTTGCCCGTCTTTTCGACCAGATGCTCGACCACCGGCCCGATGCCCGCAGACAGCGGGCGTGGGCCACGGCGGCCGCGCAGACCGCCATCGGCGGCCCCCGCGGGTGGCTGGCCGAATACGACCTCCTGCTGCGCCGTATCTACGGCGAACGCAGGTATCGCCCGTTCGCGATTCCGCAAACGGCGTAAAACACGGGCCGTGGAGCGGCCCACAACCGAAAGGAGCCCATCATGGGCCGAGGATATTGGGACACCAGCGCATACACGCAGGCAGCGGCGGCGCGCCGCGCGGCCGGGCGGCAGGACTTCGGCTACACCGCGGCCATGCGCAATCTGCCCCGTAACCAGCGCAGGGCGGCGGCGAGCCTCGACGCATACGGTGCGGCGGCCCGCGAGGCCTGCGACAGCGCCGAGCACCCGGCGTCCACCCCGATCGCGGTCATGTTCGACGTGACCGGTTCCATGGGCCAGGTGCCCGTCACCTTGCAGAAGCGGCTTCCCGACCTGTTGGGACTGCTGACCCGTGGCGGTTACGCGACCGATCCGCAGATCCTGGTCGGCGCGATCGGGGACGACCGGTACGACACGGTGCCGCTGCAGGTCGGGCAGTTCGAGTCCGACAACCGCATCGATGAGCAACTGCGGGATATCTACCTCGAACGCGGAGGCGGCGGCGACCGGATGGAGGGCTATGCGCTGGCGGCGTACTTCCTCGCCACTCGTGCTCGCCTGGACAGCCTGGACAATCGCGGGCGCAAGGGCTACCTCTTCATCGTCGGCGACGAGATGAACAAACCGCAGCTGTATGCGGAGTCGGTCCGCCGCTTCATCGGCGATGAGGTCCGCCAGGACATGGCTGTCGACGAGGTCTACCGGATGCTGGACGAGAAGTTCTTCACGTACTACATCGTCCCGAGGCTGACCTCGTACTACAACGAGCCCTGGCTGGAGGACCACTGGCGCCGGATCGTCGGCGAACGTTTCCTGCGGCTGGAGGATCCGCAGGCGGTCTGCGAGTTGATCGCACTCACCGTGGGCCTGATGGAGGATTCCATCAGCCTCGAGGAGGGGCTGGACGATCTCCAGCGAATCGGCTCGACCGGTACGGCAGCGGTCGGCAAGGCCCTGGCGAGGATCAATCGCGGCGCAGCGGTCGCCGTGGCCACCGGCGGCGTGCTTCCCGCCGATCTGTGAGCGCTGGCATCCGAAAGGAGTCCGGATCATGACACTGACCACCGCACCGCGGCAGACCATCATCGTCGCCGGCTTGGGGTACGGCGACGAGTCCAAGGGTGCGACCGTGGACTATCTGGCCGCGGCCCTGCCCGATGTGGTCGCCGTGGTGCGGTGGTCGGGAGGCGCTCAGGCCGCGCACAACGTCCGGCACGGCCACCGCCATCACACCTTCAGCCAGTTCGGCTCGGGCACCTTCTGCGATGTGCGCACCATCCTGCGGGCTCCGATGCTGGTCAATCCCATCCTGCTGGTCGCCGAGGCCGACGCCCTGGAGTCCCAAGGGGTCGTCGACCCGCTGGGGCTGGTCACCGCGGACGCGAACTGCCTGGTCACCACGCCCATCCATATCGCGATGAACCGTGCCCGTGAGATCGCGCGTGGCGCGGCCAGGCACGGGTCGACCGGCCTGGGCATCGGAGAGACCGTCGCCTACGATCTCGCGGTGCGTGCCCACGCGAAGGCCGGCGAGACGATCGGCAACTTCGCTGCACCCGCGGACGCGCCCAGCGTGCCCGCGCTCAGGGTCGGGGATCTGCGCGACCAGGCGGCGACCGTCCGGGCACTGGACGCGCTGGCCCGCTATGCAGATCCGCTGCTGCAGGCCGTCGACGACCCGGACGCAGTCTGCGGGACGGTCCAGCAGCTGGCGGACGAGCTGTGCGCGAGCGCCGAAGACATCGCGATCGTCGACGACCTGGCTGGTGTGCTCGGGGCGGCCATGGACGCCGGCACGGTGATCTTCGAGGGCAGCCAGGGCGTGCTGCTGGACGAGTGGCACGGCTTTCATCCGCACACGACCTGGTCGACGATCACCCCGCGGCATCTGGTCGGCGAGCTCGAGGCGGCCGGGCGCCGGCCCTTCGTCCTCGGGCTGACGCGTGCCTACTCGACCCGGCACGGCGCCGGACCGATGCCCACCGAGGACCGCCGGCTGCAGCTGCCGGAACCCGACAACCGTGAGGGCCGTTACCAGGGCGGCTGGCGCACCGGGCATCTCGATCTCCCGGCACTGCGCTATGCAGCGAAGGTGGCCGGACGCGTGGACGGGGTGGCGCTGAGCCACGTCGATATGCTCCCGTTCGCATCGCGGTCAGGTGTGCCGCTGCTGGTCGCCGACAGCTGGAACAGCCGGCGTGAGCCGCTCGGGTCGCCGACCCACCATGACCTGGCAGGCCTGCAGGCCCTCACGCGCACAGCGCAGCATGCCCGTCCCGATCTCATGCCGCTTTCCACCGACCCCTGCGAAGTGGCTAGGCTCATCGATGCAGCGGTGGGCGCACCCGTGGTGCTCATCGCTGACGGGCCGCAGCGCAGCAATCGGGTGCTGGTGGGCGAGATGGGGAGCAACAGGAGGGCCGGATGAACGACGCCAGCATTTTCAGCGTTGTCTCTGTCGACGTCGTCGCGCTGGCCTACGAGCGGGAGAACCGGCAGATCCTGCTGGGTGTACACCACCGCGCGGCACCACCGTTCGAGGGCGAGCTGGCGCTGCCCGGGGTCGTGCTGCGCAGCGGCGAGCGCCTTGAGCGCGCCGCCTCGCGTGCGATCGCGAAGCTGGGCCTGCCGTCGCCCGGCCAGGCGCTGGGCCAGCTGCGCACCTTCGATGAGCCCTCCCGGGATCCCAGAGGTCCGTCGCTGTCGGTGGCGATGTGGGCGGCCTATCCTCCGGAGACCCTCGCCCATCCCGGGCCGGTCTGGCTCCCGCTGGACTCAACCGACCACCTCGCATTCGATCATGATGAGATCGTCGCCGACGGACGCCGGATTCTGGCCGGAATGCTCTGGCGTGATCTGACCTTCACCCGCGCACTGACCGGTGACCAGTTCACCGCCACGGATGCGGTCGCGATCACCGCGCAGCTCACCGACCGCAGTGTGCACCGAGCGAACCTCAACCGCGAGCTCGGCAAGCTGGACGGACTCACCGAGGCCGGCCTGGCGCCGGCGTCGGGTGGTCGTCCGCCGAAGATCTGGCGTTGGGCAAGCTAGCGTAAGCCTGTCGGCCGAGGAAGGACGTCAACGTGACCACTGTCAGCATCATCGGATTGGGAGCGATCGGTGCGGCGCATGCAGCGCGCATCGCCGAGGCGGCACCACTCACACAGATCCGCGTGATCGCCACCGAACCGCGCGCCGAACGGCTACGCGCCGAGGGCGTGACCGTGAACGGGATTCGATACGACTTCCCGGTGGTCGAGCCCGCAGAGCCGGTCGAGCCGGCCGATCTGATCATCGTCGCGGTGAAACACCATGATCTGGCCGAGGCGATCGGACAGCTGGCCGGCCACGTCGGCCCGCAGACGGTCATCTGCAGCCTGCTCAACGGGATCACCAGCGAGGAGGAGCTGTCGGCGGCCTATCCGCAGGCGAGTGTCCCGCTGGCGGTGAGCGTCGGCATCGATGCCGTGCGTGACGCCGACGGAGTGCGCTTCACGACGGTGGGCCGCATCGAGTTCGGTGACGCGGTGCCCGGCGAGCCGAGCGAGGGAGTCCGGCGTCTGGATGAATTGCTCACCACTTTCGAGATTCCCCATCGGATCAGCTCTGATGCGCCACGCACGCTGTGGTGGAAGCTGTTGCTCAACGTCGGTGCCAACCAGGTCTCGGCGCTGCTCGAGGCGCCCTACGGGCTCTTCCAATCCGACGGTCCGGCCCGCGATCTGATGGTCTCGGCTCAGCGGGAGGTGGTGGCGGTCGCGCGGGCTCGCGGGGTGAATCTCAGCGAGGACGACATCGATCAGATGATCGGCATCATCGGCACTCTCGGGCCGTCCAACTACACGTCGATGGCTCAAGATGCGCTGGCACACCGCCGCACCGAGGTCGACCAGTTCGCCGGCACGGTGGTTGCTCTGGGCGAGCAGTACGGTATCGACACCCCGGTCAACCGTGTCCTGTTGCAGGCGTTCGAGGCCAAGCATCAGCTGTGGGGCGTGGCCTGATCGCTACTTCGCGACGAACACCGGCCAGCCGAACTGCAGGGTGACTCCGAAGCCGTGGCCCACGATGATCCCGATCCCGGCCAAGATGGCGAGCACGACCACCGCGAAGCAGGCGCCGGCGAAGACCTTGGCCACCGGGTGCGGATGATGCTCGACGACGTCGTCCACACCGCGCGCGCCGAACGACAACGCCCAGACCCCGACGGCGAACAGCGCCGGCAGGCCGGCCCCCAGAATCACCGCATAGACCAGGACCTCCCCGGCGCCTTCCATCAGCTGCGCGAGAATCTGCATCGTCCTACCTCGCCTCCGCCAGTTCCAATTCGGTGTGCGGTTCGAGCTTTTCCAGCTCGGCGAAGGCGTCCTGTGCTGCGGCGTGGGCTGCGACCGGCAGCGGCTCAGCAGGCTGCGGCGCAGTCACCGAGCCGTTGTCGGACCATTCCTCGTTGACGTTGTTGTGGTCGACCCGGGTGCGCAACGAATGCCGGTACATCCAGATCGCGGAGGCCACCAGCAGGGCCGAGATGACCAGCGCCCCGGCTAGCCCGCCGATGGTGTGCCCGATGAGCCACATCAGTGCTCCCATCAGTGCCGCAGAGGGCAAGGTGATGCACCAAGCGGCCATCATCTTGGCGGCGACCCACCAGTTGACCTTCGCGCCCTTCTTACCGACTCCCGAGCCGAGGATCGAGCCGGTCGCCACATGCGTGGTTGACAGGGCGAAACCCATATGACTGGAGATCAGGATCACCGAGGCGGTGGAGAACTCGGCGGCCATGCCCTGGGGTGGGGTGAGTTCTACGAGGCCCTTGCCCATCGTCCTGATGATGCGCCAGCCGCCGGTATAGGTGCCCAGCGTAATGGCCAGCGCGCAGGCGACTTTCACCCAGAGGGGCACCTGCTGCAGGTCGGTCCACCGCCCGGACGCGATCAGCGCCAGGGTGATGATGCCCATCGTCTTCTGGGCATCGTTGGTTCCGTGCGCCAGGGCCACCAGGGACGCCGAGCCGATCTGCCCCCAGCGGAATCCCGTGTCGCGGTAGCGCGCCAGTACGTGCCGGGTGATGCAGTGCACCAGCCAGGTGCCCACGGTGGCGACGACGATGGCGATGAGCGGGGACATCAGGGCCGGAAGCACGACCCGGCCGATGACCCCATCCGGTTTGGTTCCGTCTCCGAGCCAGTTGACGCCGCTGGCACCAAGCCCCACCAAGGTGGCGCCGATCAATCCCCCGAAGAGTGCGTGTGAGGAGCTGGACGGCAACCCCAGCAGCCAGGTGATGAGATTCCAGATGATCGCGCCCACCAGACCGGCGAGCACGATCAGCAGGAGCTCCTGTCCTCCGTCCTGCAGGAGTTCGGGCCGCGGTGCACCAGAGGAATCCTGGATATTGACCACAGAGTTCGTGACGGTCAGCGCGACTTCGACGGAAAGGAAGGCGCCGACGAGATTGAGGATCGCCGACAAGGTGACAGCCGTTTTCGGCTTGAACGCCTTGGTGGCGATGGACGTGGCCATGGCATTGGCCGTGTCGTGAAACCCGTTGGTGAAATCGAATGCGAGAGAGGTTACGACCACCAACGACAAGATGACGAGCTCTGGAGGCACGACTCAAGTTTGCCTCTTTCCCGTGCTCAGACGGTAATTGAGGGCAACACCTAGACAACTTCACAGCTGAGAAATGCGACCGTTGATTCGGTCCACGGATGCGCTGCGCCTAGTCGCTCGCGTGTCGAATCCGCGACCGCTGAGACCCGCGAATCGACCGCCGAAACCAACGGTTCACAACTTGCGGCGCAACCCGGCCAGCATTCGCTCGTGATTGACTGCCGCAACAGCCGCCAATGGCACCTTGGCCGGGCAGGCACGCGCGCATTCGCCGTAATACGAACATGGCCCGAAGATCTCGTCGGTCACCCGGATCATGGACCGGGCTCGCTGCTCCCGTTCGTCCGCCGGAATCGGCAGCATCGACAGGTGCGCCAGCTTCGCCCCGGCGAACAGGTGCGCCGAGCCGTTCGGACAGGCCGCCACGCAGGCGCCGCAGCCGATGCAGGCCGCGAAGTCCAGGGCGGTCTCTGCCACCTGCTCGGTGATCGGAAGCGCATCCGCATCCGGGGCGGTGCCTGCGCTGATCGAGACGTAGCCACCGGCCCGGATCAGCTCGTCCAATCCCGACCGGTCGACGATCAGATCACGCACGACCGGGAAGCAGGCCGACCGTAGCGGTTCGAGATGGATGGTGGCGCCGTCGTTCAGCCCCACCAGCCGCTGGTGGCAGGCCGGCAGATTGTCCTCGGGGCCGTGCACCTGACCGTCCACCGTGATGCCGCAGGCGCCGCAGATGCCCTCCCGGCAGTCCGACTCGAACGCGACCGGCTCCTGACCGGCGTCGATGAGTTGTTCGTTGAGCGCGTCGAGCATCTCCAGCACCGACAGATGCGGCTCCAGCCCGTCCACCTCATGGGTCTCGAAATGGCCTTCGGTATCGGGGCCGGCCTGCCGCCAGACTTCGACTCGCAGTTTCACTTGTAGCTCCTCGTGGCCAGCTGGACGGCTTCGAAGTGCAATGGCTCGGCATGCCGGACGAAGCTCAGCGCGTGGTCGGCGACCCCCTGGGGAGCTCCGTCGACCTCCCAGGCGGAGACGAAAGCCCAGTGCGCATCGTCACGTCGCGCTTCTCCGCTGTCCTGATACTCGGTGCGGAAATGGGCGCCGCAGGACTCCTGGCGGTCCAGTGCATCGACACACATCAACTCGGCCAGTTCCAAGAAGTCGGCGACCCGCCCGGCCCGTTCCAGTCCCTGATTGAGCTGTGCACCGGATCCCGGTACCGACAGATCGTCCCAGAATTCGGCGCGCAGGTCTGCGATGTCGGCTATCGCCTGCGTCAGGGACGCCGCCGACCGCTCCACCCCGCAGCCGCGGTACATGATCTCGCCCAGTCTGCGGTGGAACTTCGATGCGGCCTGGCTACCTCCGACGCCGAGCAGAGCCGCGGTGCGCCGCTCAACGCGAGCCACGGCGTCCCGCACGCACGCGTCCCCGGCGCCCGGCAACGGCTGCCCGAGCAGCGGGTTGAGATAGTTTGGCAGCGAGAACGGCAGCGTGAACCAGCCGTCCACACAGGCCGACAGCAACGAGTTGGCACCGAGCCGGTTCGCGCCGTGATAGGCCCAACCGACCTCCCCGCCGACGAAAAGCCCGGGCAGCGCGGTCATCTGGTTGAAATCGCTCCACAGGCCACCCATGGTGAAATGTGCACCAGGAGCAATGCGCATCGGCACGACATACGGGTCTTCGCCGGTCGCCCGTTCATACATCTCGAAAAGATTGCCGTAGCGCTGCGCGATCGCCTCGCGTCCGAGGGAATGCAGTGCATCGGAGAAATCCAGGTAGACCGAGTTCGACAGCGGGCCGACGCCATGACCGGAATCGATCTGCTCCTTCGCGGCGCGCGACGAGATATCGCGAGGCGCCAGATTTCCGAACGCCGGATACTTGCGTTCCAGATAGTAATCCCGGTCCTTGTCGGGGATCTTGCCGGCCGGACGGGAATCGCCCGGGGTTCTCGGCACCCAGATGCGTCCGTCGTTGCGCAGCGATTCGGACATCAGAATGGTCTTGGATTGCCAGTGGCTCGAGATCGGCAGGGCGGTCGGATGGAACTGCACGAACGACGGATTCGCCAGGAAGGCGCCGTGCCGGCAGGCCCGCCATGATGCCGATGCGTTGCAGTTCATCGCCAGCGTCGAGTGGAAGTAGACCGAGCCGTAGCCGCCGCTGGCCAAGATAACGGCATGCGCCGGTTGCGCCCACACCTGGCCGGAGACCAGATCACGCACTACCACGCCCCGGCAGACGCCGGCATCGACGATCAGGTCGAGCATCTCGGTGCGAGTGTGCAGCTTGACCGTACCGCGGGCGACCTGGCGCTGCAGGGCCTGCGCGCCGGCGACCTGCAACTGCTGGCCGGTCTGGCCGCGGGTGTAGTAGGTCCGCGAGACCTGCACGCCGCCGAACGACCGGGTGGCCAGGGTGCCCCCGTATTCGCGGGCGAACGGCGCGCCGATGGCATTCATGTGGTCGATCACCCGCACCGACTGGGCGCCGAGCCGGAACGCGTCGGCCTCACGGGCCCGGAAATCGCCACCCTTGACGGTGTCGGTGACGAATCGCTGCAGCGAGTCACCGTCCACCTTCTTGGCACGGGCCGAGTTGATGCCACCTTGCGCGGCCACCGAGTGTGCGCGGCGAGCGGCGTCGTGGTAAGTGAAGGCGTGCACGTCGTAACCGAGTTCGCCCAGGGCGGCCGCCGCGCCCGAACCGGCCAATCCGGTGCCCACCACCACGACGGTCATCTTCTTGGTGTTGAGGGGGCTGACCAGCTTGTACTCGGCTCGCCGCCGGTCCCAGGCGGTCGACGGATCGCCGGCGGGAACCCGGCCGTCGAGGTCGTATCCGACTCGCGCCCCGGGGACCGTGCTCGCGGGTGCGACGAAGACGGACGTGTCGGCGGGGGTGTGGCTGGTGATTCGTCCGAGCTGGTCGCGGACCCTATTGCCCAACGTCATGAGATCACTCCCGTCAGCACCAGCACCGGTATTGCTCCGTTGCCGATCAGGATCGCCACTGCCAGCAGTCCGCCGATGACGGCGAGCGTCGCTCGCCAGCGGTGACCCATGGCACCCAGATCGGAGGCCACCGTGGTAAATCCCTTCGCCACATGGATGGCCAGCACCGCCATCAGCGCGCTGTAGAAGATCGCCATCTGCGGACGCTGGAAGCTCGCCACCAGGTTCTGATAGGCGAAGCTCTCGTCTGCGGTGGCTTGGCTGAAGCCGGACGACTGCACGCCCCAGCCGAGCGTGAGATCGAGCACATGCAGCGCGATGAAGCACAAAATGAGGATGCCGGTGACCGGCATCAACCGGGCACCCCAGGCCCGCGGCCCGCGAATCTTCACCCGGTGAGTGCCACGGGCCTGGCGTCCACGCCGCCAGATGATGGCTGCGCAGCCCACATGCATCAGCAGGGCGGCTCCGAGCACAGCACGCATGGCCAGCAGCACCGACTGCTTGGGCATCAGCGGATAGAACGCCTCGCGCAACCAGTGCGCGTAGTGGTTGTAGGCCTCAGGGCCCTGGAAGATCTTGAGATTGCCGAACAGATGAATAGCGACGAAGGCCGCCCAGACGACACCGGTGACCGCCATGGTGACCTTCAGCGCCCACGACGGCAGCCGATGACGGTGCCGGGGGCTGCTCGTGGCGGGCGGCGGTCCCACCTGGATCGCGCCTCGGCCTGGCTGCGCAACCGTGTCCACTCGAGCGCGGGCTGACATCATCGTCCTCCTGGTCGCGTTGCCTCTAGGCGTGGCTGTGTGCCCACTGAGAAGACTAGTCAGCTGTCTGAGCCCAGGAGCGGATCCGAGGGAAAAGGTCAGGCCATACGGTCGCGGGCCGGCGTCCCCGGTCAGCTGATCCGGAGCAGCGCGCGGATGAGTTGTGCCGAACGCTCGGCGATCAGAGGCTCGAAGCTGTTCTCACCGGTGAGCATGGCGCTGGTTGCCAGCGCCTCCTGATAGGCGGTCAGCAGGATGACCAGTTGCCCGGGCGGCACGGTCATGACGACTCCATGCCGGTCCACCACGGCCTGGATCGCCTCGATCAGCAGTTCGTCCAGGCTGCTGTCGACCAGCCGGACGGCCTGGCGCACCGAGGGGTTGCGCAGGGCATGCAGCCGGATCTCGCTGCGGGCGAGCAGCCATTGCTCGTCGATCGGATGGGTTGCCTGGAAGATCAGCAGCGCCTGCTTGATGATCTCGTCCAGCGTCTGCGGCTCGATGGGCTCGTCGGGAATCGAATCGATGGCGTCGGTGGCCGCTTTCAGGATCGCCTCACGCTTGCGCTGCACGAGGGCGAGCAGGAGTTCGTCCTTGGATTCGAAGTTGGAATAGAACGCTCCCCGGGTGAATCCCGCCCGCTCGCAGATCTCCTCGACCGAGGCAGCGAGCACACCCTTCTCGGCGAACAGGGCAGTGGCGGCGTCCATCAGCCTGTCCTGCGTCTGGGCGCGCTTGGTGCTCATCGGTGCCGTTGCCGTCATGGTTCCTCCGCTGGTTGGCCCCATCAGTCTATCGGACGCCGCGGCGCGCGGATACAAAGATGTATCGGATACACTTCCGTATCGGAGCTCGGTCGATGGGAGAGCATCAGTGTCAGCATTCTTGTACCGCCTGGGACGCGCCTGTTTCCGGCTCGGAGGCCGCGTGCTGGCGATCTGGCTCGCACTGCTGGCACTGTTCGGCGTTCTCGCGCTGACCATCGGCGGTGCCTTCGACGACACTTTCACCATTCCCGGATCGAGTTCGGGGCGCGCCCTCGAGATGCTGTCGGTCACCTTCCCCGAAGCCGCCGATGCTTCGGCCACGATCGTCGTCGGGGCGCCGGACGGTACCCGGATCGACTCGGACCAAGCACGTCAGGCGATGGAGTCGTACGTCGACTTCCTCGACAGCGATCTCGACTTCGTCAAGGGTGTCCAACTCCCGTACAGCGACTACGTCAAGGGCCTCGTCTCGGACGACGGCTCGCACGCCCTGGTGCGCGTGCTGGTGGAAGGTTCGACCTCCACGTTCACCGACGAGCAGCGCGCCGAACTCACCGATGCCGCCCAGAAGATCACCGAGTTGCTGCCCGGTTCGACCGTGGCGGTGGGCGGCGACGTCTTCTCGGTCGAGATGCCTCACATCTCCGTGGTCGACGGGCTCGGCGTGCTGGTGGCGATCATCGTGCTGACCGCTGTCCTGGGGCTGCTGGCCGCCTTCATGCCGATCGTCTCGGCGCTGATCGGGGTGGGCATCGCGGTGTGCATCGTGATGATCGCGGCGGGGATCACCACGGTGAGTTCGACCGCGCTGATCCTCGTGGTGATGCTGTGCCTCGCGGTCGGCATCGACTACTCCTTGTTCATCATCTCCAGGCACCGCGACCAGCTGCTCAAGGGCATGGACGCCCAGGAGTCCGCTGCCCGGGCCGTCGCGACCAGTGGGTCCGCGGTGGTCTTCGCCGGCCTGACCGTCATCATCGCCCTGGTCGGCCTGAGTATCGTCGGACTGCCGTTCCTGTCGGTCATGGGCATGTTCACCGCGGTCGGTGTGGGGATCGAGGTCTGTCTCGCGCTCACCCTGCTGCCTGCGCTGCTCGGACTCCTCGGCGACCGGCTGCGCCCCGGCGCCCGCAAGGCACGTCGGCTGGAAAACCGCAGGCCCGGACGGCTGGCACGGTGGTGGGTGCGCGTGGTCACCAGATGGCCGCTGATGACGGTTCTGATCGTCGTGGTGGGCCTGGGTACGCTCGCTCTGCCTGCCCGCAATATCGAAATGGCGCTGCCCAACTCCGGCCGTTCGTCGGTAGGCGCGCCCGACCGGGTAGCGTTCGACCTGGTCAGCCAGGAGTTCGGGATCGGTTTCAATGGCCCGCTGGTGATCACCGGATCGATCGTCGAATCCAATGACCCGATGGCGATCCTCGACGGCATGCGCGCCGAGGTGGAGGCGATGGACGGCGTCGAGATGGTGGCGGCGGCCGTACCCAACGCCAACGCCGATACCGCCATGATCCAGGTCATCCCGACCACCGGGCCCGATGACCCCGCCACGGCCGATCTGGTGCACAACCTGCGTAACCAGCACCAGCACTGGTTGGACGAATACGGTGTCGATACTGCGGTCACCGGACTGGTCGCCGTGCAGATCGACATCACGGCCAAGCTGGGTGCCGCGTTGCTGCCCTTCGGTCTGTTCGTCGTCGGTCTGTCGCTGATCCTGCTGATGATGGCCTTCCGATCCATCGTGGTGCCGATCAAGGCCGCGGTCGGTTACCTGCTCAGCGTGCTGGCCGCGTTCGGGCTGGTCACCCTGGTTTTCAATGACGGTGTCGGGGCGTCGTTGATCAATCTCAGCGAACCCGGACCGATTATCAGTTTTCTGCCGATCATTCTGATGGGCATTCTGTTCGGCCTTGCCATGGACTACGAGGTCTTCCTGACCTCCCGGATGCGCGAGGAGTACATGCGCGGCAACCGCAGCTGGATCGAAGACGGGTTCGTCCACTCGTCCAAAGTCGTGATCGCCGCGGCGCTGATCATGGTGTCGGTCTTCATCTTCTTCGTGCCCACCGGAATCGGTGCCATCAAACCGATTGCGCTCGGTCTGGCTCTCGGCGTCGCCATCGACGCCTTCTTGGTGAGGATGACGCTCGGCCCTGCCCTGATGAAGCTCGCGGGATCGAGGGTCTGGTGGCTGCCGGCCTGGCTGGACCGCAGGCTGCCGGTGATCGATGTCGAGGGCGAGGCGCTCGCCCACCAGACCAAACTCGCGGCGTGGCCTTCGTCCGACGATGCCTCGGCGATCCACGCCGAGCGGCTGCTGGCTGCGAGCGGTGACCGGGTGCTCTTCTCGAACCTCGACATCAGCGTCGACCCGGGCGAGCTGCTGGTCATCGAGGGCGACCGATCGGCGCGACTCGCGTTGATGTTCGGGTTGTCGGGCCGCGCAAGGTTCAGCGACGGCGAAGCCAAGGTGCTGGGTCATGTCCTTCCGGAGGAGGGCTCCCTGGTGCGCACCCGTGCGCCGCTGCTGCTGGCCACGACCGCCGACCCTGCCGGTGAACTCGACTGTGGCAAGGGCGGAATCGTTTTCGTCCCGGCGCTCGACGAATTGCCACGGGCGGTGCTTTCGGCGCTGTCCGAGGCCCTCGCGGTGCCCATCGACAAGGATGCGCCGCCGACTACCTGGGTGCTGGGTGTGGGGCCCGGGACCGACCCCGAGAGCTATCTGCCGGGCGACTACCGCGTGCTGCGGCTCAGCCCACAACTCGCGGCGCTTGCTGGAGGAGTAGTGCGATGACCATCGAACGAGTGAACGCCGCCAAACCGAGCCGCTGGACGACCTGGCTGGGCCTGATCCTGGTTCCGGTGCTGGTGCTCGGCGGACTGCTGTGGGCGACCTGGAGCAGCGACCAGCGGCTCGACACCGTACGGGCAGCGGTGGTGAATCAGGACGAGGCGGTCGAGCTGGCCGGGCAGATCGTTCCGATGGGACGCCAGCTCACCGCAGCACTGGTCGACTCGGACCGAGTGCAGAACCTGGCCTGGGAGCAGGCGACGCTGGACGGCGCCCGGGCCGGCCTCAAGACCGGCAAGTACGCGGCGATGGTGGTCATCCCGCAGGAGTTCTCGGCGGCCGCAACCTCATATGCAGGGCCCGCGGCCGACGCACACCAAGCGACGATCCAGGTGGAGACCTCGCCGGTCGCCGGCATCGCCGATGTCACGCTGGGCAAGGTCGTCGCTCAGGAAGCGGCCCGGGTGCTCAATGAAACGCTGACGACGGCCTATCTCGATCAGATCTATATCGGCTTCAACCAGATGGGCGATCAGTTCGTCACGATGGCCGATGCTGCCTCTCAGCTGGCCGACGGCAGTGCGCAGCTGGCCGATGGTCTCAACCAGAGCGCCGACGGCTCAGCGCAGCTCGCCGCCGGCGTCGGGCAGGCGGCGGACGGCGCGGCACAGCTGTCCGGCGGAACATCCCAGCTGGCCGGCGGCCTGGACACCATGGCCGGCTCGGTGGCGGCGCTGCCCGATGGCGCCGCCCAGCTGGCCGACGGCTCAGCGCAGCTGTCCGACGGTGTCGGGCAGTATGTCGATGGAATCAATCAGATCGTCGACCCCGCGATCGATGTGCTCGCCGACTACCCGCAGCTGGTGGAGATCGTTCAGCGGATCTCGGGCGACCAGGAGGGCCTGGACCAGGCGGTCGCGACGATGCGGCAGGTGCAGGACGGCGTCGCCCAGCTTGAGGCCCTCAATGACATGAGCAGGGACGAACTCGCGCGGCGATTCCCCTGCCCGCCGGACCTGCAGGCCGTGGAAGGTGGCTGCGATTCGTACTACGAGGCGATCCGGCTCGGTATCGGCAGTGCCAACGACACAATGAACCAGGTGCGCGCCGACGACACCCTCGGTCCGGTTATCGAGACACTGGACGCGCTGCCGGATCAACTGGCCGGCGTCCAGCTTCCCGAAGGCGGTATCAACGTCTTGGATACCTTGACTCAGTTGCGCGACGGTGGCGAGGAGCTGAAGACGGGCGCCCAACAGCTGTCGGGTGGGGTGAGCGAGTTCGCGGCGGGAATGGCACCGCTGGTGGACGGCATCCAGCAGAGTGCTGATGGTGCGAGCCAGTTGGCCGATGGTGCCGCGCAGCTCAGCGATGGCATGACGCAGCTGAACGACGGTGCCGGACAACTGGCGGACGGTATGGCTCAACTCGCCGACGGCGGGGCACAGCTGGCCGATGGCACCAGCCAGTTCGCCGATGGACTTGCCGCGGGCAAGGACCAGATCCCGTCCTACAGCGATTCGGATCGCCAGAACCTGTCGGAGGTGGTCTCCTCGCCGGTGGCCACGGGCAATCTGCTGGGTACCGCGACCGTGGGCACCGGTTGGGCGACGGCGCTGATGGTGCTCGCGCTGTGGGCAGGGGCGATGGCCACCTTCGTGGTGGTGCGGGCGCTGAGCAAGCAGCTGCTGAGCTCGGCGCGTCCATCGGCCTATCTGGTCGCCGAGGCGATGCTGCCGGGGGTGATCGTGGTCGGCATCCAGGCAGTGGCAGTCACCGCGATCGGTCAGATCGCGATGGGTCTGCCGTTCGGCACGCTGATGGGACTGCTTGGGATCACGCTGCTTGCCGGGCTTGCTTTTGTGGCGGTCAACCATGCGTTGGTCGCATGGCTCGGCAGCGCCGGACGATTCGTCTCGCTAGGCCTGGTGATCGTGGCCATGGCGCCGATGATCACCAATGCGATACCGGGGGTCTTCGCCACTGTGAGAGCGATCTCCCCGATGGCGCCCGCCCTGGACGCGATGCGCTCCTTGATCACTGGGTCCAGCGGCACGGCTGTCAGTGTCTTCCAGCTGGTGTTCTGGCTGCTCGTCGGTCTGGCAGCGAGCGCGGTAGCCATCATCAGACGCCGGACGACCACCATTGCCGAGCTGATAGATCCCTAGCCGCGCGGCAACGAAGCTCGGCAAATCGTGGGATCACTGACAGGTCACGGTGCAAATAACACGATCGACGGGGCCGCTCAGAGTGATACCCGGCTCAGAACGTAGGCTCCCGCTGGATTGGGCTAGGGTGACGCCATGAGCAGTGTGCTGGTCGGAGATAGCGCACTCAGCGAGCTTCGTCGACGCGAACTACGTGCTCTCACAGCATCCCTGCTTTTATCAGTGGTGCTGGCGATCGCCGCGCTGGCCGTGGGCGTCGTGAGCGGCATACGCATCATCGTGTTCGACGGCGCCTATATGGCGGTCGGGCTGATCCTCTCGTGGGCGTCCCTGCAAGCCGCTCGCCGCAACGGCGGGGCCCACTCGCCGCTTCCCGTTCGGCCGCGACGCGCTTGCCCCGCTGATGGTCGTGATTCAAGGGCTCGCGCTGGCCGGGACGCTCGTACTGGCGCTCGGAGATGCACTCGTGGTCATCCGCGACGGCGGAAGCGAGGTGAACGTTGTCGTCATATCCTTGTACGGACTTGTCACCGGGCTGGTCGGATTCGGCGTCGCACGGTGGCTGCGCAGGTCGGCTCCGGGATCCGACCTGATTGCCGCCGAGGCGTCGCAATGGCAGGCGGGATCAGTGCTCAGCGTCGTCATGTTCGTGGGTGCGATCGCGGTAGCCATCCTCCTCACAACGCCACTACGCGATGTCGCCCGTTTCGCGGACCCGATCCTTGTCATCATTGCCTGCCTGGTGCTCGCCGCGGTGCCGGTGCGACTCATCCGGTCGGGGATGAACGAACTGCTCGAGGGCGCACCGCCGCCAGAGTTGGCAGCCCGCATCACCACCGTGATCGAGACCGTTCGTGCCGAGTTCGGCCTCCCCAGCCCGATTACTCGAGCCGGTAAGGTGGGGCAGAAGATCTACGTCGAAGTGGACTTCGTCGTCGCGCCGGACACCTGGAGCATCGCGCAGGAAGACGAGGTCCGCCGCGCCGTCATCAACGGGCTCTCTCCGCTCGGGTTGGACGTGTGGGCATACGTGGCCGTGACGTCAGATCCGGTCCTCGCCGACTGATCCACGAGTCGGTGCGTGGCGCGCCTGATACGCGTTCCGGACATCTCGCAAGGCAGTGCGGGATGTCGTACGCGGATTGGCCCGGGCGTCCGGGTGTCTGCGGGGCTTTCGTCCGCTACCTCAGGGGAGGTCAGGGACCGCCGCAACCACTGCGCGGGTGGGCGGTGGTCACCTCTTGGTAACAAGCCGTCGTGAGAGCGACCTTCGGGCCTCTACACTTATAAGACCATCTACACTTATAACAAGACGTTTGGTGACCGCACAGGTGGTCACCGCGGCGAGGCAAAGGAGGGGAGGAAATGGCGCTTTCAGAAGAGGAGCAGCGGCTCCTAGAACAGCTCGAAGCTTCCTTGGCTGCGGACGATCCGAAACTCGCTCAGACCCTCGGTTCATCCAGCACCCCTCGTCAAATACATGGGCGCCGGGCAACATTGGCTGGCGTGCTTTTTGTGGTTGGCCTGGTCTTGCTGGTTGTGGGTATGCAGACGAGCTGGGCTGTCAGCGTGATCGGTTTCATCGCCATGCTGGTTGCCACCGTGATCGCCTTGGGCTCGTGGCGCAAAGCCACGGATTCGGATGCGCGCGGTAAGCGCACTCCGCCACCCAATTCTGAGCCCTTCATGGGCAAGATGGAGGACCGTTGGCGTCGTCGCCAAGAGGGCGGCTTCTGACAATCTGAGGCAAGCAAGTAGGTAGCGTCGCAGATCGTCTGACGACACAGGTCCGCAAGGGTGCGGAGATAACGGGTAACAAGAATGAAAGTTGTTGTGGCGCCGGACTCGTTCAAGGAATCGATGACCGCAGCCGAAGCGGCGGCAGCGATCTCTGCAGGCGTACGTACGGTGTTTCCGGATGCGCAGTGCGTCGAAGTCCCGATGGCCGATGGTGGCGAGGGAACCACCGACGCACTGGTCTCCGCATTGGACGGCCGGTGGCGGATGATCTCGACGCACGACGCGCTCGGCCGCCCCATTGAGGCTGGCTATGGCCTGACACCCGACGGTCTGGTCATCATCGAAGTCGCCAGTGCGGTCGGGATCGGGCAGATCAACCCGGACGAACGAGATGTGCTGCACAGTAGCTCATTGGGTGTGGCCGATCTGGTCCGTGACGCCTTGGACAACGCGGCCAACCGCTTCATCATCGGGCTCGGTGGCAGCGCGACCACCGACTGCGGGGCGGGCATGCTGGCCGGCCTGGGAGTGAAATGGCTGGCGGCCGACGGCAGCGAGCTGGCCCCGAACCCGGCCGCTCTGGCCGATCTTGACCGAGCTGATCTCAGCGGGCTGGATCCTCGGCTGGCCGATGTCGAGATCGACCTCGCGTGCGACGTCACCAACCCGCTGCTCGGCCCGCATGGGTCGGCGGCGGTTTTCGGTCCGCAGAAGGGGGCCGGCCCCGACGATGTCCGCTACCTCGACGGGATTCTCGAGAAAGTGGCCGAGGCGCTGGTGGCCGCTGGAGCTCCCGATGTGCGTGAGGAACCGGGAGCCGGTGCGGCCGGGGGCCTGGGCGCGGCATTCTTGGCCATCGGCGCCCGGATGCGTCGCGGGGCCGAGGTCGTCGCGGAGGCCGCTCACCTCGCGGAGGCGATCGACGGCGCCGACTTCGTGCTGACCGGTGAAGGCGGCATGGACTTCCAGACGCTGTCGGGCAAGACTCCGGCCGGGGTTGCCGATGTCGCCGGACGCTACGGCGTCCCCGTCATCGCCTTCGCCGGCACGCTGGGTCGTGGCGCCGACGACCTGGTCGGCCGGGGTTTCGAAGCGGTCGTCCCGATCATGCCCGGGCCAGGGACTCTGGCGGATGCACTGGCCGACGGCCCCAACAATCTGGAACGGGCCGCGGCGACCGCGATGCGCCTGATCAAGCTCGGTGCGGCTGGCTGAAGCCGCCGACCGGCCGCTCAGACGCGCCTCTTGCGTCCGAGAAACAGCGATCTGGGCAACATGCGGGCGGCCAGCCGCCTGCCCTTGCTGACCGACGAATACCACTGCGCGCTGATCAGGCCCACATCGGTGGCCACCTCGGCCACCGGCGGCGGGGCAGCGGCGTAGCGTCGTCGTTCCACCAGTAGGGCGATGCGGCGCAAAGCGGCTCGTCCCTCGGCATCCAACCCGGGCCACGCCATGGCGGCCACCTGCCGCGGGGTCGCCGCGGGCCAGGGCATGCCCAGATCCACCGCAGTTGCCTGCAGTTCACGCCAGGCGCCGGCCACCCGGTCGCCGGCGTCGCTGGACGCCAGCCGCTTGCGCCGGATGCCCATCCGCGCCAGCGCTGGGCTTGCCAGGGCCACCAGGCCGGCCAGTATGCCAGCGAGCACCCGCGGATCGATCGATATTCGCGCGACCGGCGAGGGCAGCGGGGCCGGCACATCGGGAGCGGGAGTGTCTTCGGGGTTCTCCGGCGCCTGCGGAGTCGGCTCGGCCTCGGGGGTCTGCGGAGTGGGCTCGGTCTGCGGCGGCTGCTGGCTGCCCAGCGAGACCGTCGGTTCGAAACCGACCCAGCCGAGGCCGGCGAAGTAGAGCTCCGGCCAGGCATGCATATTGTGCGAGGTTACCAGCCAGGAGCCGTCCGCCTGCTGGGTGCCCGCGGTGAACCCGACCGCGACCCGGGCCGGGATTCCCACGGCTTTGGCCATCAGCGCCATCGACGAAGCGAAATGGATGCAGTATCCGCGACGGTCGTTGAACAAGAAGTTCACCAGCACCTCGTAGCCGGTGCCCTCCGGCGCGTTCAGATCGTAGGTGAACCGAGCGGGATCGTTCAGCCAGTTCTGCAGCGCCAGCGCCTTCGCGCCGTCGCTTTGCGCGCCGTCGGTGATCTGATGGGCGAGGTCGATGATCTCGGAAGGCACGTCGTCGTCCAGGCCGGTGTCATCGATGCTGTCCGCCGTCGCATTCGCCAATTCGTCGGCGTCGGGCTGGGCCAGCAGGCTGTCGACCGAGTACGAGAGTCCGGCCACGGCCTGATTGTTGCGGCGCCGGTCGACATTGAGCACGGTGAGGGTGCGCGGATCGTAGCTCCACGATCCATCGACATCCCAGCTCAGCGGGAGATAGGGGGCCGGGAGATAGTTCGACTGGAAATCGCCGATCGCGATCTGCGTGGTGACAGGGGTCTGTGTGCCACTCAATGAGGGTGCCTCCGGGGTGCCCGGCAGCAGGTCCATCTGTTGCAGCTGCCAGCCATCGGCATTCATCGCGGTCAACGCGGTGCTGCGCAGCCGCACGCCGTCCGGGGCCGAGGTGGTGTACGACAGTACCGGTCGTTCGTCGGGACGATGCAGGTTCTCGTTGAGCTGGATCGTGGGGTCGATCAGATCGATCGACTGATTGTTGCCCACGTTGCCCCGGGGCAGCCAGCTCTGGCCATCGGGCGGTATCGCCAAGCCCGCAACCACTGCGGTGGCGATCGAGACGATCCCCAGGCCGGCGGCAAGCCCGGTGAAGCCGCGCGCATTGAACTTCGCGTCGTCCTTGCTGCTGAGTCCGCGTGGCCAGCGCTGCTCGTGATCGATCGTGCGGGAGGCCAGCAGTAGCAGCCAGCCTGAGCAGACCGCCACGATCGAACCGATGCCCACGGCCTCGTCCAGCACGATCATCGAGGTGAGATAGCCGCCCAGCAGCGGCAGTGCCGCCAGCAGAACGCTGCGCACTGCGATGAAGGCCAGATCGATCGCGATCGTGAGCACGCCGACGCCGGTCAACAGCAGCACGAGAGTGGCGTCGTCGGCGGCCATCGGGACCGACTGGCCGTAGATGTGCGCGCCGGCCTGATTCCAGGTCAGAGCGAAGACCTGCCAGGGCCGGGTCTGGCCGGCCGCGCCGGACGCGGACGCCGATCCGATCCACACCATGATGAAGCCCGCCAGCAGCTGTGCCACTGTGCCCGGCCAGGTCAGGCGGGACAGCCGGCGAGCCAGCCAGCCCAGCCCGGTCAGGACGACCACCACCACAGCCGCGCCGGGCAACAGCCGGGGGTCGGCACTCAGCTGGACCAGGGGAACCGCGCCCAGAAAAGCAGCGACAGCCGTGGCGATCGAGTTGCGCAGCGAGCCGATCATGCCAGCACCTCGGTGGCCTCGTGCAGGGCCGTCCAGGCCTGCGGCACCGTCGTTGAACCGGTCACCAGAGTGACCATCCAGCCGCGGTTGGCCAACTCGACGGCGTATCGGGCCTGCGCCGAGCGGCTGCTGCCTCCCGCGAACGACTGCACGTCCAGCAACAGGGCGTGTGCCGAGCCCGATCGTGGCGTCGCCTCGATCAGGGTCGCCAGATCCGCATCGGTCAGCTGACCGAGCACTGCCAGCACCGATGAGCTCGGCAGCCGGTTCTCGCCGCCGGCGAACAGTCCGGCGGCCAGCGACTCTGCGCTGGTCAGGGTGATATCTGTCAGTTCGTACAGCAATTGCTGCGAGCGGACGCTGCGATCCGAATCCGGGCTGAGGCTCAGCCCGTCGGCATCGGCCAGTTCCAGGATGGAACCGGCGCCGAGCAGCGCGAGCCCGGCCGACGCGGCAGCCGACACCGCCCATTCGAACGAACTGTCGGGACCGCCACCCACATGAGCGCAGCGCCGGTTGTCGACCAGCAGCCGGGTGGTGGGCTGCCACGATTGTTCCTCGCGGCGCACCATCAGTTCTCCCGCCCGCGCCGTCGAACGCCAGTGCACCCGCCGCACGTCATCGCCGCGCCGGTATTCGCGGACCAGCACGTCGTCTTGACCGACCAGCCCGGCACGCGCACTGCGGGCTTCGGCCGACGAGCCCGAACTGCCCGCCCGCAAGCCGCCCAGCTCGTAGATCTTGGGAGTCACGGCGATCTCGGTGGTGGTCACGAACGCCATGTCATTGCGCGCCAAGCCGAACGGATCAAGGCTGCGCACCAGCAACGGGCCGATCCGGAAGCGGCCGCGCTGGGCTCCGGTGAGCCGGTAGCCGACTCGGTAGCCGTCCGATGGAATCCCACCCGATAAGGCGAAACGCGGACGAATACCCATCGATGGCGGCACCACGTCCTCGAAATGCAGCATTCTCGGCAGGCCGCCACCCGAACTGGTCAGCGTGAGCCAGACTCCGAACTCGGTGCCGACCGGGACACTGGTCACCGCGAGACGGCGTTCGTGGCGCAGCCCCTTGACCGGCCAGGAGACCATCAACAGCGCACCGATCACCACCGCGAAGGCGAAAGCCCCCAGCCAGAACAGATCGCGCTGGGTGAACACCACCCCGGCCAGACCGGCCAGCAGGCCGAAGACGCCGACGATGCGTCCGCGCGGGGTGAGGCGGCGCCAGGCCTGCACGATCAGATGCTCCGCGGCAGCGCCACGGTAGCTGCGGCCGCGGTCACCGCGTCCGCACCCGAGCGTCCGGCCAGCCGGGCCGCTGAGGTCAGCAGCACGCGATGCGAAAGCACTGAGGCGAGCAGCGCCTGCACATCGTCGGGAATGACATAGTCGCGGCCGGTCACTGCGGCCCGCACCCGCACCGCACGCAGCAGCTGCAGCCCGGCGCGCGGAGAGGCACCCAGCCGCAGATCGCTGCTGGAGCGGGTGGCGTCCACGATGTCGACGATGTATTCCTTGACGGCCTGCGAGACGTGGACCTCGCCGATGCCCGCCGCAAGTCTGGTCAGCGTGGCGCCGTCGGTGACTGGCTGCAGGCTGGCCAGCGGATTGGCCGCGCCGTGGGCGCTGAGCATCTCGAGTTCGGCGCCGCGGGTGGGGTAACCCATCTCGATGCGGGCCATGAACCGGTCGCGCTGGGCCTCGGGGAGCGGATAGGTGCCTTCCATCTCGATCGGATTCTGGGTGGCGACCACCATGAACGGCGGACGAAGCCGGTGCGTCTGGCCGTCGACGCTGACCTGACGTTCCTCCATGGCCTCCAGCAACGCCGATTGGGTCTTGGGTGAGGCGCGGTTGATCTCGTCGCCCACCACGATGTTCGCGAAGACGCCGCCCGGTTTGAATTCGAACTCGCGGGTCTCCTGGTTGTACACCGAGACGCCGGTGATGTCGGAGGGCAGCAGGTCGGGGGTGAACTGGATCCGGCGTACCCGGCAGTCGATGGCGCGTCCCAGGGCCTTCGCCAGCATGGTCTTGCCGACTCCCGGCACGTCCTCGATGAGCAGGTGACCGCCGGCGAACAGCACCAGGATCGCCAGATCGATCTGTTCGGTCTTGCCCTCGATGACGCTCGCGATGGCTGTCCGCATGGCCTCAGCGGTCCGCTGTACCTGCGGGACGTCGAGTTTTGGGGTCAAGAGACGTTGAGCTGTCACGGAACCGGGATCCCCTCGGTAGATGAGTTGGCGGTCATGCAGCGGACTTTCGGTCCTGCCTGCGGAACCTGCCAGGCCGCCAATCATCGTACCCGCGCTCGCCCAACGTCCCCGCGTTCGGTCGCTGGGCGCCAGCCGGCGCGCGCGAACCGTCGTGCGGCGGTCGGGGCCGGTCGTGGTGGTGAAACAGCCGAGATTGTGGCAGCGAGTTGGATGCAGGTGGAGCTAAATGGAGTAAGGTGGGGCCAAGTGGAGGACGAGGTCCCGATGTGGAGCTGGGGGTGGTGCCGATGTTTCTCGGAACGCACACTCCCAAGCTCGACGACAAGGGCCGATTCTTCCTGCCTGCGAAGTTCCGGGACGAGCTGGCCGAGGGGCTGGTGGTGACCAGGGGACAGGATCGCTGTCTGGCGATCTATCCCATGGCCACGTTCGTCGCGAAGACTCAGCAGATGGCCTCAGCTCCGGCCACGGTGCGTCAGGTGCGTGATTTTCAGCGCATGCTGGCGTCCTCGGCCAGCGATGAAGTGCCGGACAAGCAGGGCCGCATCTCGGTGCCGGCCGTGCTGCGTGACTACGCGGGTCTGGACAAGGACATCGTCGTGGTGGGGGCCATCGATCGGGTCGAGGTCTGGAACCCGCAGGCATGGGAGGAATACTCCGCTGCGCAGGAGGCCTCCTTCGCCGAGCTGAACGAAGAGATCTTCCCGATCCTGTGATCGGGTCGCTTCGTCCAGAACGGAGAAAGGCAATGACACTGCTGTGTCGTCCGGCTTCAATCCGGGCTCACAGCTTCCTGGCATCACTTCCCCGATGCCAGGCGGCTCTGGGTTCTGGAGTCCGGATTGAAACCAGGCGGCACAGCCGACGACTACTGCTCGGGAGGAACGATGGATGTGAGCGAGCCCGTCGCCGCCCGTAACCCGCCCGATCCTGCACCGCTGGCCGTCGATGACCACGGGGCAGTCGTGCACACCCCGGTGATGCGCGAACGCATCACCGCACTGCTCGGACCTGCTCTCCAGACGCCCGGAGCCATCCACGTGGATGTCACTCTCGGCATGGCCGGCCACGCCAGCGCGATCCTCGCCGACTGCCCGAATGCCCGGCTGATCGGCATCGATCAGGACGCCGACGCTCTGGCGATCGCAGAGCGCACCCTGCACCGGTTCGCCGGACGCTTTGAGCTGGTGCAGGCCCGCTTCGACGAACTCGCCGACGTGCTGGACGATCTGGGCATCGCCGAGATCAATTCGCTGCTGGCAGACCTCGGACTGTCGAGCCTGCAGATCGATCAGCGTGATCGCGGCTTCGCCTATGCGGCCGATGCGCCGCTGGACATGCGGATGGACGCCCGCAACCCGCGGACCGCCGCTCAGGTGCTCAACACCTCCAGCCAGGCCGAACTCGTGCGGATCCTGCGTCGCTACGGGGAGGAACCGCATGCCGAGCGGATCGCCCGGGCCATCGTCACCGAACGCGCCCGCGAGCCGTTCAGCAGATCGGCCCGTCTGGTCGACGTGATCTCCGCTGCGCTGCCGGCCGCCGTCCGGCACGGCGGGGGACATCCGGCCAAGCGCACCTTCCAGGCCCTGCGCATCGAAGTCAACGGTGAATTGGACGCCCTGGCCGGGCTGCTGCCCGATGCCCTCGGCAGGCTCGCGGTCGGCGGACGCATAGCCGTGCTGGCCTACCACTCGCTGGAGGACCGCCTGGTCAAGCAGACCTTCGCCGCGGCCATCAGCGACGCCGCGCCGCCGCGGTTGCCGGTGGTTCCCGAGCCGCTGCTGGCCCGATTCGAGCCGCTCACCCGGGGAGCCGAGAAGCCTACCGCCGACGAGATCGCGAGCAACCCGAGGGCCGCATCGGCCCGGCTGCGCGTGGTGAAGCGCATCCGTCCCGGTCATGTGCCCATCCTCAAGGAGGCCCGATGAGCGCTTTGCACGCACCGATCACGCCCGGATCGGACAGCCAGCCGACAGTGCTGCGGGCCGTGCCCAGGCAGTCTCATCAGCTGGCTCAGTTGCCGTTCATTCTGTTCATCGCAGTGCTGCTCGGCGGAGGACTCACCGGAGTGCTGGTGCTGTCGACCACGATTCAGACCCAGTCGGGTGAGCTGGCGGCGCTACAGAGTCAGGAAGCCGAGCTGCGCTACCAGGAAGCCGCTCTGGTCGCGCAGGCGCAGGATCTGCGCTCGTCCCAGAATCTGGCCGACCAGGCGTGGGCACTGGGCATGCGGCCCAACCCGAATCCGGCGTTCATCAAGATGCCGAGTGGCGAGATCCTCGGGGTGCCCACCGAGGTGAGCGGTAACGAGTTGCCGGGCATGGTGCCGCCGGCGCCGGTCAGCGTGCCCGTCACGACGCCCGCGCCCGAGCCGACCTCCACCACCGAGCCCTCCACCGAGCCCTCCACCGAGTCCTCGACCGAACACACGACCGAACCCACGACGACGGCTGGCGATCAGGACGGCACCGAGCAGACCGACGAGTCCACGAACTCCGAGACCACTCAGCCGGCGGCGGGGGAGGTAAACCCGTGAGTAGCCCACGCAATACCCGATCCTCCGCTGCCAGCCGCTCGTCGACAGCCGGCAGGTCCCGCACGGCGACACCGATGGGCAAGAACTCCCGGCGCCGCGCGCGTCCCGGATTGCCCATCGCTTCCACCAACAAGCGGATCACGATCTTCTTCGTTTTCGTTGCGATCATGATCAGCCTGGCGTCGGGTCGCGCCCTGCTGCTGCAGGGCATCGATGCGGACGCCAATGCCCAGGCTGCGGCCGCCCAGCTGAGCCAATCGCAGGTGCTGAAGGCCGATCGCGGGGTGATCTACGACCGCAACGGTGAGGTGCTGGCCGAGACGCAGCCGGCGTTCTCGGTGATTGCCGATCCGTACTCGATCTCGTCCAATGGGTATGACCCGGACCACATGACCAGTGACCAGCGCGCCAAGGCCGACAAGGCACCTGCAGCGATCGCGGAGATCCTGGTCAAGTATCTGGGCGGGAACAAGGACGATTACCTCACGCAGCTGACCGACACCCGTACCGCCGACGGCGGACCCAACCAGTACGAGCTGATCGCCCGCAAGGTCTCGGCCGCGGTCTACCAGCAGATGGCAGCCGAGCTGACCGCCGGTGGCTGGTACGGGATCTATTCCGCGCCCGACCCGGTGCGCTACTACCCGAATGGGACGCTGGCCTCCAATGTGCTCGGCTTCGTCAACTACGACGATGAGGGCGCCGCGGGTCTGGAGTACGGCCAGAACCAGTACCTGAGCGGCACGGATGGCAAGCAGACCTACCAGTCATCGCGCTACGGCACCATTCCGCTGGGCGACAGCACCCTGATCGAGCCGGTCAACGGCGCCACCTACACCTTGACGATCGACTCCGAACTGCAGTGGATGGCCGAGACCAGCCTCGCCAACGCGGTGGCCAGTGCGCAGGCCAAGAGCGGCACCATCGTGGTCCAGGCTGTCGACACCGGAGAGATCCTCGCGATGGCCACGGTGCCCACCTTCGACTCCAACAATCCGGGCTCGGCCGACGCGGACGATCTGGGCAACCGCGTGGTCACCGACGCCTACGAACCGGGTTCGGTGCAGAAGGTGCTCACCATGGCCGCCCTGCTCGATGCCGGCTTGATCACTCCCGACACCAAGGTGCAGGTGCCCGAGCAGATCCTGTCCGGTGATGCCCCGATCCGGGATGCCTGGTCGCACGGCACCCTCGATCTCACGGCTCGCGGTGTGCTCGCGCAATCGTCCAACATCGGCACCGTCGAGTTGGCGCGCCAGATGGACAAGGCGACCCTGTCGAACTACCTGGCGTCGTTCGGGCTGGGTACCTCCACCGGTATCGAACTGCCCGGCGAGACCGGCGGCGCGCTGGGCATCCTTCCCGGCACCGATATGGCCGACTACACCCGCGACCAGATCTCCTTCGGCCAGGGCCTGTCGGTGACCGCTCTGCAGGAAGCGTCGGCCATCTCCGCGATCGTCAACGGTGGCGTCTATCACCAGCCGACGGTCATCGCCTCCGCCACCACGGCGGCCGGAGACGCTATCAGCTTCGACCGCGCCGAGCCTCGCAGAGTCATCAGTCCGGAGGCATCGGCGGCCGTGGTCAACATGATGGAGGCCAGCGTGGCTTCGCCCGAGATGACTACGGCGGATTCGAAGACGATCGACGGTTACCGGATGGCCGGCAAATCCGGAACCGCGCAGAAGGCCGATCAGTACGGCAACTACAACGGCGGCTACACGGGTTCTTATGTCGCGGTCGCCCCTGCGGAGGATCCGCAGATTCTGGTCTACGTCGTGATCGACGAACCGGTCAATGGCTACTACGGTGGCACCGTGGCCTTTCCAACCGCACGCCAGATGATGATGCAGGCATTGCCCCGATACGGCATCGCTCCGTCGACCGATGTGCCCGCCTACACCGACCCCCTCACCTACTGACCGTGGCAAGCGAAGAACAGCACAGCCAGGCGCAGCCGGCACCGCAGACCTTCCCGCAGCCGCTCTCGCAGCTACTGGCGGGGCTGCCGGTGCAGCTGCCGGACGCCGATCCGATCGTCAGCAGGGTCAGTTTCGACTCCCGCCGGGTTCGTCCTGGCGACCTCTATGTCGGCCTTCCCGGCACCCGCAGCCACGGCGCGTTGTTCGCCGAGGCGGCCCGCAGCGCCGGTGCGGTCGCGTTGCTGAGCGACCCCGCCGGCGCCCGGCTCGCCGACGGTCAGCACCTGCCGGTGGTGGTCTGCGACGATCCTCGCTACGTGATGGCGATCGCCTCGGCCAGGGTGTGGGGCCACCCCGCGCGCAATATGACCAGCTTCGGAGTGACCGGAACCAACGGCAAGTCCACGACGGTGCTGATGCTGGCCTCGGCGCTGGACGCGGCTGCGCACCGGGTGGGCAGCATCGGAACGCTGGGGTTCCTGGTCGGCGGGGAGCCGGTCCAGATCGACCATTCGACGATCACCACTCCCGAGGCGCCCGATCTGCAGGCGATCATCGCGACGCTGGCGGCTCGCGGTGCCGATGTGATGGCCATGGAGGTCAGTTCGCATGCCCTGGCGCTCAACCGGGTGGCAGGCATCCAGTTCGACGTCGCCGGATTCACCAATCTCGGCCGCGATCACCTGGATTTCCACCACACGATGGAGGCCTACTACCAGGCCAAGGCTCAGCTGTTCACCCCTGGTTACGCCAAGCGCGCGGTCATCAACGGCGACGACGAGGCCGGACGCAGGCTGATGAGACAGGCGGCCGAACTCGGGCTGCCGGCGGTCAGCGTCGGGCTGAGTGACGGTTGCGACTACCGGGTGGTGGCCTGGCAGCCGCACGGTCCGGGATCTCGTTTCACGTTGGCCCACGACGGCGCGCAACTCGACGCGTTCACCTGCCTGCCCGGCGAGTACAACGTGCGCAATGCGGCGACCGCGCTGGCCATGATCGATCAGGCCGGCTACGACATGACCGCCGCACTGCCCGGACTGGCCGCCGCGGTCATCCCCGGACGCATGCAGCCGGTGCCGCTGGACGGCGAGGCGGCGCCGCACGTCTATGTCGACTTCGCCCACACCCCCCAGGCGATCGCCTCGGCATTGTCCGCATTCAGCCATCCGGGCTTCACCGGCCGGCGAGTGATAGCGGTCTTCGGCGCCGGCGGTGACCGCGATCCCGACAAACGCGAACCGATGGGGGCGGTCGGGGTACACGGCGCCGACATCGTGCTGGTGACCGATGACAATCCGCGCTCCGAAGACCCGGCCGCCATCCGCGCCCGGGTGCTGGCCGGCGCCCGCGAGGCCATCGCGTCCGCCGCACCCGGCAGCCATGATGCCCGGGTCGAGGCCTACGACGGCGGTGACCGGGCCACGGCCATCGAGCAGGCACTGCGGCTGGCCCGGGCGGGAGATGTCGTCGTCATACTCGGCAAAGGCCACGAACGCAGCCAGCAGTTCGCTGATCGGACGATCGACTTCGACGACGTCGCAGTCACGCAGGATAGGTGGGCGCAGATCAGCCAAGCCCCAGGAGGCCCATCATGAGGACGCGCAGCGCAGCAGAGTTGGCTGCACTCATCGAAGCAGGCGGTGAGCCGTGCACCGTGACCGCAGACCCCGACACGGTCGTTGGCCCCGCTGTCGTGATCGACAGCCGCCAGGCCACCTCAGGAGCACTGTTCGTCGCGTTGCCCGGCGAGAACGTCGACGGCCATGACTATGTGGCTGCAGCCGCCGCGCTCGGAGCAACCGCGGCCATCGTGACCCACCAGGTCGATGCCCCGCTGGCCGAACTGGTCTGCGAGGACGCCCAGCAAGGCCTCACCGCATTGGCCCGTAGCCTGCACTCGGAGGCCCGGGCCGCCGGTCTACAGACGGTCGCGATCACCGGCAGCGCCGGCAAGACCAGCACCAAAGACCTCCTGGCCCAGATCCTGGCCGCCGTCGGCCCGACGGTCAGCCCGGCCGGTTCCCACAACAACGAGCTGGGCAATCCGCTCACCGTCTGCCAGATCGACGAGCGGACCCGCTATCTGGTCAGCGAGATGGGCGCCCGGGCGATCGGCGACGTCGCCTACCTCTGCTCGATCGTGCACCCCAGCGTGTCCATCGTGCTGAACATCGGCACCGCGCACCTCGGCGAGTTCGGCAGCAAGGCGAGGACCGCCGAAGCCAAGGCGGAGATCGTCGAGGCGCTCGACCCGGACGGCTGGGCCGTTCTCAATGCCGGCGACCCGTTCGTCGATGCCATGGCGCCACGCACCCAAGCCCGCATCGCCCGCTTCATGGTCGGCGGCACAGAACCCGTCGACGCCGAACTGTTCGTCCGGGCCACGGATCTGAAGCCGGACGATCTCGACCGCTACTCCTTCGTGCTGACCGTCACCGGACCCGGAGCGACCGCACACAGCGCCAAGGTGCAGCTGCGGTTGATCGGCGAGCACCAGGTCGCCGATGCCACGGCCGCAGCCACCGCCGCGCTCGTCCTGGGGGTGCCACTCGAAACGGTGGCCGCGGCACTCAACCAGGCCACCGCCCGTGCGCGGTGGCGGATGGAACTGCACGAACTGCCGAATGGGGCAGCGGTCATCAACGATGCGTACAACGCCAATCCGGAATCCATGGCGGCTGCCCTGCGTGCGGTTGCCGCGATCGGCGAGCGGCGCCGGGCTTCCCGGCCGCAGGCGCGCACGATCGCGGTCATCGGCGACATGCTCGAGCTGGGGGAGACCTCGCCCGAGCTGCATGCCGGCATCGGTCAGCTGGCCGCAGAGCTGGGCTACGACGAGATCGTCGCGCTGGGCGAGCACGCGCAGGATATCGTCGGCGGCGCCGAGCGCGTCGGTGCTCGCGCCCGGATCGCGGAAGTGCAGACCGTGGCCGGCTCGCTGGAGTTGCAGCCCGGAGACGTTGTGCTGGTGAAAGCAAGCCGAGGCCTCAGTCTGGACGAGGTGGCCGACCAGCTGGTGGGCGGAGAGGAATAGACGATGAAACTGATCATCGTTGCCGGGGTCGTCGCTCTGGCCGGGACACTGATCGGCACGCGGGCCTTCATCGGCTTCCTGGTGCGCCGCGGCTACGGCCAGTTCGTCCGCGACGACGGGCCGGCCACCCACAGCGCCAAACGTGGCACCCCGACCATGGGTGGGCTGGCCATCGTTCTCGCGGTGGTGCTGGCCTATGCGCTGGCTCATCTGGTGAACCTGGAACTCCCGTCGTATTCGGGCCTGCTGCTGCTCGGCCTGCTGGTCGCCTGCGGGCTGCTCGGCTTCATCGACGATTGGACGAAGATCAGCCACAAGCGTTCGCTGGGGCTGACCTCCCGGGGGAAACTCCTGGGCCAGTTGGTGATCGGCGCCGCCTTCGGTACCGCAGCACTGTTCGGGCCGAATGCCTACGGCGACACCCCCGCCAGCACCGCCATCTCCTTCACCCGCGACATCGAATGGTTGCGGCTGCCGCTGGTGGCGGCGATCGTGTGGATGACCTTCATGGTGATCGCGTCCTCGAACGCCGTGAATCTCACCGACGGTGTCGACGGGCTCGCCACCGGCGCGCTGACCATGGTTTTCGGCGCCTACACCCTGATCAACATCTGGCAGCGCAACCAGTGGTGCCGGCCCGGCTCGACCGCCGGCCCGATGTGTTACCAGGTCCGCGATCCCTGGGATCTGGCGGTCATCTCGGCAGCCTTGGCCGCAGCCTGTTTCGGATTCCTGTGGTGGAATGCGAAACCGGCCAAGATCTTCATGGGCGACACCGGGTCGCTGGCCCTCGGCGGCGCCGTGGGTGGCCTGGCGATCCTCACCCGCACCGAACTGCTGCTGATCATCATCGGCCTGCTCTTCGTTCTCGAGGCGTCCTCGGTGGCGATCCAGGTCAGCTACTTCAAACTGACCCACGGCAAGCGGGTCTTCAAGATGGCGCCGCTGCACCACCATTTCGAGCTGCTCGGCTGGGACGAGGTGACCGTGGTGATCCGATTCTGGATCATCTGCGGCGTGTCGGTCGTCACGGGGCTTTCGGTCTTCTATGCCCAGTGGATACTGGGCCAATAGCCGGTCCGAGAAGACCGCTGACAGACGTTTGAACAGATCCGTTCCTACTTCCCCAGGAGGACGAAGATGACAACCGACAGGCCCCTGGCGTGGCTTCGGATCGCCGACCGCTACTCGCCGTGGCGCGAGGCCGCGGTGGTGGTGGCCGGGCTGGGCACCTCCGGCTTCGCGGCAGCCGACGCGCTGCTCGAACTGGGTGCCCGGGTGATCGTGCTCGACGATCTCGACTCCGACGAGAACCGCGAGAAAGCCACCCTGCTCGAGCACCTCGACGCGACCGTGCGGCTCGGTCCCGGCTCCTCGGCAACCCTGCCGGATGATATCGATCTGGTCATCACCTCGCCGGGCTGGCGCCCCGACTACCCGCTGCTGGCTGCCGCCGCGGCGGCCGGCGTGCCGATCTGGGGTGACGTCGAACTCGCCTGGCGGCTGATGCACCCCGACCGCATCGTCCCCTGGCTGGGCGTGACCGGCACCAACGGCAAGACCACGACGGTCCAGATGCTCGATTCGATGCTGCGCGCGGCAGGCCTGAAGTCGGCCGCTGTCGGCAACATCGGGCGCCCGATCATCGAGGCGATCAACGACGAGATCCCCTATGACGTCTTCGCCGTGGAGCTGTCCAGCTTCGAGTTGCACTGGACCCATTCGCTCGAACTCCATTCGGCGGCGGTGCTGAATCTGCACGCCGACCACCTGGAGTGGTACGGGCCATGGCTCGGCGATCCCGATGCCGCCATGGACGGCTACCGCGCCGACAAGGCTCGCATCTATCACAACGTCAGGCACTCCTGCGTCTACAACGTCGCCGAGCCGGTCACCGAGAAGATGGTGGCCGATGCCGAGGTGATCGAGGGAGCACGGGCGATCGGTTTCACGCTCGGCATCCCGTCGATCTCGATGCTCGGCATCGTGGACGATCTGCTGGTCGACCGCGCGTTCGTCGCGCAGCGTCACGATTCGGCGCTGCCGCTGGCCAACGTCGCCGACGTGCACCCGAACGCCCCGCACAACATCGAGAACGCCCTGGCCGCGGCCACGCTCGCCCGCAGCTTCGGCGTGCCCGGGCCCGCCGTGGCCGCGGGTCTGCGCAACCTGAAACTGGGCGGCCATCGCATCGCCACCGTCGCGACGATCGACGGGGTCACCTGGGTGGACGACTCGAAGGCCACCAATCCGCACGCGGCCAACTCGTCCATGCGGGCTTTCGATTCGATCGTGTGGATCGCCGGCGGACAGACGAAGGGCACCAGCTTCGACGACCTGGTGACCGCCCACGCATCGAAACTGCGGGCGGCGATCGTGCTGGGTGTCGACCGGCAGGTGGTGGCCGACGCCTTGGCCCGGCACGCTCCTGGTGTGCCCGTGGTGGTCATCGACCGCCACGATGCGAAGGGCGCGATGACCGAGGCCGTGCAGGCCGCAGCCGCCTTCGCCGAGCGAGGAGACACCGTGCTGCTGGCACCCGGAGGCGCCAGCAAGGACATGTGGCCCGGTTACGCCGCACGCGGCGACGACTTCGCCGCAGCCGTCCGCGGGCTGCCCGGCGGTGGAGTGCGGCAATGAGCGTCGCGTCCGAGGTCCGCAAGCCCGGCCGGCCGGCAGGCCCGGCCGCCGCGAGCCGCCCGGCAGCCGCCAAGCGCCGCAAGCGCGGGCTGGAGGGCGGGCTGGCCGACTTCGGGAGCCATGGCGAGGGGAACCTCGCCCGCGTGCTGTCCCAGCCGCTCGCCGACTACTACCTGGTGCTCGTCTCGTCTGCGCTGCTGGTCGGACTCGGCGTGCTGATGGTGCTCTCGGCCTCCTCGGTGTGGTCGTCGGTCACCAATCAGGGCGACGCCTACTACTACCTGGTGCGACAGCTGGTCTTCTTGGCCATGGGCATACCAGCGGCCTGGTGGCTGTCGCGGCGCAGCGCATCGGCATATGCAGTGCTCGGCTGGCTGGGCATGATCTTCAGCATCGTGCTGCTGGCCCTGGTCTTCACTCCGCTGGGCGAGGACGCCTACGGTAACCGTTCCTGGCTACGGCTCGGTCCCCTGGGGACGATCCAGCCGTCCGAGTTCGCCAAAGCGGCCCTGATTCTCTGGTCGGCGGCCGTGCTGGCCAACCGGACGAAGACACTCAGCGACCCCAGGCGGCTGTTGTTCCCCTTCCTGCTCGGTTTCCTCGTAATCGAAGGCATGGTGCTGTTGCAGAAGGATCTCGGCACCGCGGTGATCATCGCCTTGATCATGTTCGCGGTGCTGTGGTTCGTCGGGGCCCCGATGCGGGTGATCGCTGCGCTCGGTTCGGTCGGCGCCGTGGTGATCGGACTGATGGTGGTGACCGATCCCGAGCGTATGCACCGGCTCTTCAGCTTCGTGAACCCCAGCGATGCCGTCAGCGATCAGCCGATGAATGCCATCTATGCGCTGGCTTCGGGTGGCTGGTGGGGCGTCGGCCTGGGCCATTCCCGCCAGAAATGGGGCGGCCTGTACAACGGTGCCCAGACCGACTACGTGCTCGCGGTGCTCGGCGAGGAGATGGGCCTGGTCGGGACGCTGATCGTACTCTGCCTGTTCTTCGTCCTGGCGTTCACCGGGCTTCGAATCGCGGCCCGGTCGTCCAACAGGCTGCTCGCCTACGCTGCGAGCGGCATGACGGCGTGGATCGTCATTCAGGCGCTGGTCAACATCTTCGTCGTGATGCGGCTGCTGCCGGTGGTCGGCGTCCCGCTGCCGTTCCTGAGTCAGGGCGGCTCGGCCCTGCTGGCCAACCTGGTAGCCGTCGGCATTTTGCTGGGAGCCGCCCGACAAGAGCCCGAGGCAGCCAGACTGCTGGCTGCCGGGCGCAAAACCCGTCAGCCTAGAATGACCAGCGTTGTCGACACCCGCCGATGAGATCACCGGCTGAATCAGACGATCGGAGAAACAGATGGTGAACGTCATTCTGGCCGGCGGTGGTACCGCGGGCCACACGTCACCGCTGATCGCGACCGCGCAGGCCATCACAGCGATAGCACCGGACACCCAGATCACCTGCATCGGCACGGCGCGTGGCCTGGAGACCCGCGTCGTCCCCGAAGCCGGACTCGATCTCGAACTGGTCCCGGCGGTTCCGCTGCCACGCAAGATCAACCTGGACCTGTTCAGGGTCCCGGGACGGCTGGCCGGGGCGGTTCGCCAGGCCAAGAAGATCCTGCGCGCACATGACGCCGATGTGGTCTGCGGGTTCGGTGGGTACGCATCGCTGCCCGCCTATCTGGCCGCCCGCCGCCTCAAGATTCCCGTGGTGATTCATGAGCAGAACGCGCTGCCGGGGCTGGCCAACAAGATCGCCAGCCGTTTCGCGGTGGCGGTGCTGACGTCGTTCCCCGGCACCGAGCTGAAGGGCGCACGCTTCGAGGGCCTGCCGGTGCGCCGGGCGATCACCGACCTGGCGGAGGCCGGACGCACCGCTGCGGCGGCTTCGGCCCGGCAGTCGTTCGGCCTGGCCCCCGATCTGCCGGTGTTGCTGGTCAGCGGGGGATCACAGGGGGCCCGTAGCCTGAACGATGCCACCGTGGACGCCGCCGACCGGCTGCTCGCCGCGGGCATCCAGGTGCTGCATGTGTGGGGCCCGAAGAACTACCATGACGGATTGACCGAACGTGTCGACCAGACCACCGGTGCTCGTTACGTTCCGGTCGGCTATGTGGACGCCATGGAGCGTGCCTACGCGGCCGCCGATCTGATGCTGGCCCGCTCGGGTGCCGGCACCGTGGTCGAGGTCGCCACCGTCGGATTACCTGCCATCATGGTGCCGCTGCCCATCGGCAACGGCGAGCAGGCCCGAAACGCCAAACCGCTGGTGGACGCTTCGGCAGCCATCTGCATCGACGACGCCGAGCTGACCGCCGACCGGCTGGTCAGCGAAGTCACGGCGCTGTTCGCGGCACCCGGCAAGCTCGCGGCGATGTCGGCCGCAGCCCAGAAACTCATGCGTCCTGATGCGGCGGCCAGAGTCGCCCATGTGGTCCTCGACGCCGCACAGGCAGGAGAACGGTGATGTTGCGCCAGATCATTGAGGTGTTGCCCGCAGCCGAGGCGGGGGCGATCCATTTCATCGCCATCGGCGGTGCCGGCATGAGCGGAATCGCCGAGGTGTACAACGAGCTAGGCATGCCGGTCTCCGGCTGTGACCGCTCCGACTCGCCGGTCCTGCATCAGCTTTCGGAGCTCGGCATCGCGACCGCGGTCGGCCACGACGTTGCTCACCTGAACGGCATCGACACGGTGGTGGTCTCCTCGGCCATCCGCCAGAACAACTCCGAAGTGGTCGCCGCCAAAGCGGCCGGACTGCGCCTGTGGCACCGCAGCGCCGCGCTGGCGGCACTGATGATCGGACGCCGCGGGGTATCGGTCGCGGGCACCCACGGCAAGACCACCACCAGCGCCATGACGGCCACGATGCTCGCTCACGCCGGGGCCGATCCGAGCTACGTCATCGGTTCGCCGCTGGCCGCGACCGGCCGCAGCGCCCACCTCGGTTCCGGCGACGTGCTGGTGATCGAGGCCGACGAATCCGACGGCAGTTTCTTGCAGTACCCCACCGAGATCGCCGTCATCACCAACATCGAGGCAGATCATCTCGACAACTGGGGCACCGCCAAGGCCTACCACGAAGGATTCCGCGATTTCGCGCACGGCCCGACCGTGCGCTCGGTGGTCATCAACGCCGATGACCCGGGGTCGCGCGATCTGGCGTCCGAGTTGCGCAAGGCCGGGGTGGTGAAGGTGATCACCTACGGTGAGGCGGCCGACGCCGACTACCGGCTGTCCGATCTGCGTTTCAAGGACACCGCCTCGTCGGCTCGGTTGCATGCCGAGGGCCGGACCCACCAACTCGATCTTCAGGTGCCGGGACGCTTCAACCTGGCCAACGCCGCGGCGGCCTTCGCGGTCGGGCGCCTGCTCGGAATCGACGCCGCCGATCTGCTGGCCGCCGCCGCGCAGTTCACCGGCACGCTGCGCCGCTTCCAGCTGATCGCCAGCCAGCCGCTGAGCAATGACCCGGACGCCGCGCCGGTGCGCATCTACGACGACTATGCCCACCATCCGACCGAACTACGTGCCTCGCTGGGGGCCGCGCTTCGGGCCCGGGGCTCCGGACGCCTGGTCGCCTGCTTCCAGCCACATCTGTACAGCCGTACCCGCGATTTCGCCGAGGAGTTCGGCCGGGCGCTTTGCCTGGCCGATATCGCGATCGTCACCGACGTCTACGGCGCCCGCGAAGAACCGATGCCGGGTGTCAGTGGGGCGCTGATCGCCAACGCCGCGAAAGCCCACGCCGGATCGACGACCGAGGTGCACTACGTCCCCGACAAGGCCGAATTGCCGCGGGTGCTGGCTGACCTGGTGCGTCCGGGCGACCTGGTGATGACGCTGGGCGCGGGCGATGTCACGCTGGTCGGTCCGCTGCTCGTCGATCAGCTGAAAAAGCGAGTCAGTCGGGGATGACGGCCAACGGGACCAGCGGACGCACCGACCTGGGGCCTCGGCTCGACCTGCGCCGCAAGACCCAGCAGCGCGCCCGGCGCAAGCGGGCCATCATCATCGGCGCCGCATTGGTGATCCTCGCGGTGCTGGCCTGGGTGGCGCTCTTCTCGTCCGCCCTGGCCACCCGTGAGGTCACCGTCACCGGTACCCAGCTGACCACCACCGACGAGATCGTCCAGACCGCGCGAGTGCCCCTCGGCACGCCGCTCACGCGCATCCCGGCCGACGCCATCCGCCAGCGGCTGCTGGCATTGCCCGAGGTGGCCGACGTGGTGTTGCACCGCAATTGGCCGCATGAATTGGGCATCGAGGTGATCGAACGCACGATGGTTTATCAGCGCATCAATGCGGGCAGCTATCAATGGGTGGATGCTAGCGGGAAGATTTTCCACACCGCATCGGAGCCTGTCGAGGGCGTGGTCGCCGATACCGCCGGTGACGAACAGCGGATGCTGGCCGACGTCGCCACCGTGGTCTCGGCGCTGCCCGCCGATGTGGTCGCGCAGACCACCCAGGTGACGGCCTCCACCATCGACCACATCGTGATCGAGCTGGCCGACGGACGGCAGATCGTCTGGGGCAACGCCAGCCTCTCGGACGAGAAGGCGGCCCTGCTGCCGGTGCTGCTGGCCCAGCCGGGCACGGTTTTCGATGTATCGGCGCCCGGGCATCCGGCAATCCGCTGAACTCGGGTCCCAAAGCCTCGACCTGTACTTGAGGTTATCGAGGTTTGAGCGTGTCCCGGTGTGGACAGCACTTTGGCTGCTTTCGTACTGTGAGTTTCGCGTGTCTGAGCGGGTGAGCATGTCATTGCCTGCCTCAAAAGGCCATCTGCCGACGAACCGGCCGCGGATTTGGTCGCTCACTTGGCGGAATTGCTTCGATCGGCAGTGCAGAATGGGTGCAGCCACGGGGCCGGAAGGATCGGAACCGGGGCGCGGACGAGCCGAACGAGCGAACAGACGAATCGGTGCTTTGAGCACTGGCAGGGAATGGGGCGGACTGGTGGCCACTGCATCGCAGAATTACTTGGCAGTCATCAAGGTGGTCGGCGTCGGTGGCGGTGGTGTCAATGCCGTCAACCGGATGATCGAGTCGGGCCTCAAGGGTGTTGAGTTCATCGCGATCAATACCGATGCCCAGGCGCTGCTGATGAGCGACGCCGATGTCAAGCTCGACATCGGCCGGGACCTGACCCGCGGTCTGGGTGCCGGTGCTGATCCCGAGAAGGGCCGCCAGGCGGCCGAGGATCACTCCGACCAGATCGAGGACGCGCTGAAGGGCGCCGACATGGTTTTCGTCACCGCCGGCGAGGGCGGTGGCACCGGTACCGGTGGGGCCCCGGTGGTGGCCAAGATCGCCCGTTCGCTGGGTGCACTGACCATAGGGGTGGTGACCCGGCCGTTCTCCTTCGAGGGACGCCGCCGAGCCAATCAGGCGGACTCGGGCATCGCGAACCTGGCCGACGAGGTCGACACCCTGATCGTCATCCCCAATGACAAGCTGCTCGAGATGACCGATGTGCGGGTCGCCATCCTGGACGCCTTCAAGCAGGCCGACCAGGTACTGATGCAAGGCGTGTCGGGTATCACCGACCTCATCACGACACCCGGCCTGATCAATCTCGACTTCGCCGACGTCAAGTCGGTCATGAGCAACGCCGGGTCGGCCTTGATGGGCATCGGTTCGGCCCGTGGTGACGACCGGGCGCGCGAGGCGGCCGAGCAGGCCATCTCCAGCCCGTTGCTGGAGGCCAGCATCGACGGAGCGCGCGGCGTGCTGCTGTCGATTGCGGGCGGTTCGGATCTGGGCCTGTTCGAAGTCAGCGAGGCCGCGAACCTCATTGAGGAAGCCGCACACGACGAGGCGAATATCATCTTCGGCACGGTCATCGACGATGCGCTCGGCGATGAGGTGCGCGTCACTGTCATCGCGGCAGGCTTCGATTCCGGCCAGCCGACACCCAAGGCGAAGCCCGCAGCCGCCGCTCAGCAGCCGGAGACTCGTCCGCAGCCCAAGGCCGAGCCGATGATCAATCGGTCCGACGAGCAGCGTCGGTTCACACCGAACTTCTCGGCGTCCGACGACGGCCACAACGAACCGACGCACATGACCAAGCGTCCTGTAGTGGCTCCGGTCGCCGACGATGATGACGACCTGGACATCCCCGATTTCATGAAGTGAGCGCGGCGTGTTCGCCGAGTTCATCGACCCCGCCGGCAACGGTGGAGTAGGCGTCGCATTCACCGATCGGCTGGGTGGCGTGTCCGAGGGTGCGCTGGGCCGCCTCAATCTCGGACGCAGCGACCTGGACGAGATCGACCATCTGCGCACGAATATGAGCCGGGTGCGACAGGCCGCCGGGATCACCCCGATCGTGGCCGTTCACCAGATCCACGGCACCGCCGTGCATCTGGCAGACGATGACGGACGCGATTGGTCGTCCGACGGCTGGATCGGCAACGGCGCGCCAGGTGTGGCGCGGCTGCCGGTGGCGGACGCCATCGTGTCCACCACGCCGGGATTGGCGGTGATGATCCGGGTCGCCGACTGTGTTCCGGTGATCCTGGCCGATCCGGCCCGGCGCATCGTCGCCGGGGCCCATGCCGGGCGCGTGGGCCTGCTCGAGGGTGTGCTGCCTGCAGCGGTCGCAGCGATGGGCGATGCGGGCGCTCGCCGGATCACGGCGTGGATCGGCCCGCACATCTGCGGCGACTGCTACGAAGTGCCTGCTCAGATGGCTGCTGATGCTGCCGAACGGATTCCCGAGTGTGCAGCGGTCACGAGCTGGGGGAGTCCGGCCATTGATCTGGGCGCCGGTGCCGAGGCACAACTCGAACATCTGGGGGTGGAGGTTCATCGCGCGGATCCGTGCACGCTGACTAGCACGAGCCTGTTCTCCCACCGCGGTGACGGTCCCGGTGCCGGCCGCCAGATCGGTCTGGTCTGGCTCGCTGAATAGCGGGCGTGTCGCGTGGCGATCTTCGCGGCCTTCACGCCTTGTCCAGGTAGGCTCGACTCGGTTGCGGGATACTCCTCAGTCGAGCGTGAAAGGGTTCACAATGGCGCAGACGATTCGGAAAGCGGCGGCGTGGCTCGGATTGGTCCGGGATGAGGAGGACGAGCGCTACGGCGACGACGTCGAGCAGTTCAGCGAACCGATCTATGGCTACGAGCGCAGCGAGGAGGTATCGGCCGTGACACCCATCAACCGCCGCCCGGCGCAGCAGGACCACTACCGTGATGCCGCAGATGTCGAAACTCGCGTTTCCGATCCGGTCAAGGCCGACCTCGGCCGCATCATCACCGTCCATCCGCGGGCCTTCAACGAGGCTCGGACGATCGGTGAGCACTTCCGCGACGGCGTGCCCGTGATCATGAACCTGACCGACATGGAGGACGCCGACGCGCGGCGTCTCATCGACTTCGGGGCTGGGCTGATCTTTGGACTTCGTGGCACGATTGAACGTGTAACGAGTAAGGTCTTCCTGCTCTCGCCGAACAATGTCAACGTGACCGCCGAAGATAAGGAACGCATCAAGGGCGGTTTCTACAACCAGAGTTGAGGTTTCCTACCGATGCAGACTGCCGGCTGGCTCTTGTACATGCTGCTCCAGGTCTACATCTGGCTGCTGCTCGCGCGAATGATCATCAGCTGGATTCCGATGTTCGCTCCGCGCTGGCGTCCCCGAGGTATCCTCGCTTCGCTGTTCGAGATCATCTATACGTTGACCGATCCTCCTATCCGCGCGCTGCGCAAGATCATCCCCCCGCTCAATCTCGGCGGCGTAAGTCTCGACATAGCCTTTATGGCAGTTTTCATCGGCGTCTACGTGCTACAGCGCGTGATCGTCCAGGTTTTCTTCTGATTCAGGCCCAGTCGGGCACGCATTGTGCGTCGTGGTCAGGCGTATCAGAGCCCCATGGAGTAACCTGAACAGGTCATAAGTGCGTCACGGCGCACTCGAAGACGAACACAAAAGGGTCGGGCTACCTGGCTCGTCCGGATAATTGAGCCTGCTGATCTGGAGTAAGAGATGACTCTGTCCCTCGATGAGGTCCGCAATATTCGCTTCCCGATGGCGCGTAAGCCAAGCGAGGACGGATATCGGGCCAGCGCGGTAGACAACTTCATGGACAAGCTGGAAATCAGTTATGCCCAGCTGACCGAGGAACTGGAGCAGTTACGTGCCGGTGGCTCTGGTGGCGAGGCTGCCTCCAGTGAAGCTGATGATGCCCTGCGCAACGAGTTGAAGAACGCGCAAGCCGCGTCCAGCCGCCTGGCTGGCGAGTTGGATGCCCTGCGCAACGAGCACGCTTCGCTGCAAACGGCGAGCAGCCAGCTTCACCAGGAGAACGAGCGGCTGAGCAGTGAGGTCGCTCAGCTGCGCGGACAGCTGGACGAGCTGCGGGCCAGCAGCGACCTGTCGAAGACCGGCGGCGAGCAGTTGCGCGCCGAGAACGAGAACCTGCACCGTCAGCTCGAGGAACTGCGTGGCCAGCTGAACAACAGCCAGCAGGCATTGGCGGCGGCCCAGCAGCGCGCGGAGGCCGCCCAGCAGGCGCCGGCCCCGGCGCCGCGGCAGGTGCTGGACGGCTCCGACGGCGATGTCCGCCAGATTCGGGTCACCACGAGTTCCGAGGCCAGCTCGGCGGTTGTCCGGTTGGTCGAACTGGCCACCGAGCAGGCCGAGACCCTGCTGGCCGACGCCGATGCCGAGGCTCACCGCCGGATCACCGAGGCTGTGGGTCAGGCCGAGCGCACCACCGCCGAAGCCCGGGCCCGCGCCGAGCAACTCGATCACGAGTCGCGTTCGCGCGCCGATCAGCTGGACCGTGAGTCCAAGGCGCGCGCCGAGCAGCTGGACACCGAGACCCGCCAGCAGGCAGACCGCATTCTGGGTGAGGCCCGCGGACGCGCCGACCGGCTGGACGCCGAGGTTCGCGAGCGCCGTGCCGAGCTGTTCACCGGTTTGGAGAACGATCGCGACGTCTTGGTTGATCGTGTCAATCAGCTGCGCGACTACGAGGAGAATTACCGTCGCACCTTCAACGGATTCCTCCAGTCGCAGATCGACCAGCTGGGCCAGACATCGATCAGCCCGAGTCAGCGTCCCGACACCGATGCGATGTACGGGTTGGGTCAGCCGCATGTCTCGACCCCGCGGCTGGACGCCCTGGTCGATGAGAGCCGCCAAGAACTGAACTGAGCTTGACCCTCCGGCGTCCCCGCACCTAGCAGGTGTCGGGGGCGTCGGCGTATTGGGACAGTTGCATGGCTGGTAGTGAGGTGTACACTGCCCGCTAAACGTACGAGGAGAATTGATGGCAACCACCAAACCTGACGAGGCGGTGCTCACCGCTCTGCCGGTTCTCGATGGGGAGGATCCCTGGACCGCCGAAGAGGTGGCTGCGGTTCGTGCGGAACTGATCGAGGAACGTGACCGGTTGCGGGCCGCTGTCGCCCATGCCCAAGCCGAATTGGCCGCGCTGATGACCGAGGGCAGCGACGGGGCTGGCCGCGATCCGGCCGACGTCGGCTCGTCCAATTTCGAACGCGACCAGGAGCTGTCGCTCCACAATAATCAGCGGAACATGCTCGACCAGACCGAGCAGGCGGTCAAGGCGCTGGCGGCGGGCACCTACGGGTACTGCGAGAACTGCGGCAAGCCGATCGGCAAAGCCCGGCTCGAGGCCTTCCCGCGCGCCACGATGTGTGTCTCCTGCAAGCAGCGCCAGGAGAGGCGATAGCCGCTTCGACTCCCCAGCCGAGTGAGGTGGATGGGGAGAGCGCGCCAGGCCGGGTGCCGACAGGTGCTACCAGCACCTCGCCGGCACCCCGGAAGTTCCGCATCCTGATGGCGATCATGGTGCCGCTGCTGTACGGGCTCGATCAGTTCACCAAGCATCTGGCGGTGGACCGGCTGACCGTGGGCCAGCCGGTCGAGGTGATCCCCGGCCTGGTGTGGCTGTCGTTGCATTTCAATCCGGGCGCGGCGTTCAGCATGGGCACCCAGTTCACAGTGGTGCTCTCGGCACTCGCCTTGGGTGTGCTGGTGTCGCTGCTGGTCTTCGCGGCACCCAGGGTGCGCAGCTGGCTGGCCGCGGTGGGCATCGGCTGGCTGATTGCCGGTGTCGCCGGCAACCTCACCGACCGGCTGTTCCGCGATCCGGGTCCTTTTCTCGGTCACGTCGTCGACTTCATTGCCGTACGCGGCTTCGCCATTTTCAATGTGGCCGATATGTGCATCACCGGCGCGGCGATCTTGTTGATCATCTGGTCGTTCCGCTCGGAGCGTCGCTGATGGCGCTGCTGCTGGTGCCCGATGGCCTGGACGATGAGCGCATCGATGTGGCCGCTGCCCGGATGACCGGGCTGAGCCGTTC
>Ga0334890_1000332_pt1 | contig 88476 bp, 93 predicted proteins | sample GraSluR1_MG_3_FD_207220 | JGI IMG/M metagenome (GOLD analysis project Ga0334890, IMG submission 207220) | Sludge microbial communities from methane-producing bioreactor in Wageningen University, Netherlands - Granular Sludge_31_08-R1 | ecosystem: Engineered > Bioreactor > Anaerobic >... | reverse complement strand
GCAAAGCCAAAACCAATATGATCGTAAATACCTCCCCGGTACATACTTTGCAATGTTTTCTCCACCATTTCGAGGGCTTGCTCTTCATGCCTAAAATGGTAGTAGCGTAACAGGAACAACAGGTTATGGGGTATAGGGAATTTCGGAGCAGACCCAAAACCACCCCATTCCGCATCAAACGCCCGGGCATATTGCTTAAATGCCCGGTTTAAAAGTTCCTCATTTATGGGCTGGCCTGCTTGTTTTGCCTCCTGCTTGATTATATGCCGGCTGATTTCTTCCCCGGCTTGCCGCAAAGATTCCCGCTCCTTATTCCAGAGTTCTGCAACGCGGGGAAGTAGTTCCAGCAAACCCCAGAGACTTCCCCGGCTGCTGCGGGGCAAATAAGTGGCCACATAAAAAGGCTTCTTATCCGCATCCATAATTACGGTCAGCGGCCATCCCCCGCTCCCGGTTAAAGCCTGACAGGCCATCATATAAATGTGATCGATATCAGGTCGCTCCTCCCGGTCAACCTTGATGGAAATAAAATTCTGGTTTAAAAAATCAGCTACAGCCTGATCTGCAAAAGATTCATGGGCCATCACATGACACCAGTGACAAGTAAATAAATTGTACCTGCAATTTCTTTAATAATTTAGCCCCAAAAGGGCTAAGAATAGCCTATGGACAAAAAGATAGGTTTGTCTTCTTTTTGGGCCTTCTGGAAGGCTTCCGGACTCCATGCATACCAATTAACTGGGTTATAGGCGTGTTGTAAGAGATATGGTGATTTTTCATAAATCAAACGGTTAGCTTTGCGAGTTTCTTTATCTGGAATTGACATTTAAAATACCCCCGTACTATTTTTGAATAGTATCTACAGGTATTCAATTTCCAATTCGATTTCCCCTGTTACAATGTCACGATTATACCATATTTTATCAATTATTGAACTAAATAAAGCGTTTCTTTCTTGATTGGTCGTGGCTTTAGACCACTCAGTTAAAATTTCTGGGCTTGTTCGTTTAATTCTCGCTGGTCACCAGGGAAATGTTATTAACTTCTGCACTCAAAGCCCTTAACCTACTTGTCATTTCAGCAATCTCGGCATCATATTTTTTCTTATATCATTTATAGAAGCTAATATTCTCTATCCCATCAAAGCAAACATGAGATTAAGCTGGCAAATACCTTAAAATTGGCAATTCTGACCTCAATAGACTTCCAGTTCGTCCCTTGTCTTCACAATATGTTTAACCTCAAATGATATGACGCCAGTCGCGCCTTGCATAAAGGATTCTCTCAATATCAACAACCTTTGACTTTTCATTTATAATGAAAAAGACAATATAATTCTTTACGAATAGCTTTCGATATCCCATCATTGCAAGCCGTTCATCAGTCACAAGAGGGCATTTTTGCGGCATGACTGCTAAACCCATAATAGCTTTCTCAACGTTGTCCATCATCTTCAATGCGGTCATTGGTGCTGATAGTTGCGCAGAGATATATCGGACAATGTCACGTAGATCTTTTTCGGCAGGTTCCGATACGTCAACCCTATAATTTGCCATCAGTTATTTCCTGCCTGATGTCTTGCATTACATCTTCCAGCGGGCGCTTTCTTCCCTCTTTTACTGCGGCTCTACCCTCATCAAGCAGACGGTAAAGTTCAAGTTTGCCGTTAAGCATCTCGTAGGTCTCAATGCTCATAACAGCCAAATCTCCCTGCCCATTTTTAGTAATAAAAACGGGCTCTCTGCTTTCACGGCAGAATGTCGAGATCTCATTGTAATTGTTCCTTAAGTCCGTACTGGATTTAATGTTTGGCATAAAACTAGCCTCCTCATCTAACCTAAAGATATTATACACGAATTTCTTTAGCTCATCAAAGCCGATTGCATCTAGTCTACTGTTGTATTGTGGTAATTGATTCAAGAATATCATTTAGGTATAAACATGGATCCCAGTTTACAGTCTTGCCGCAGGCGGCTATACTAAGTTATCGGATAACGACTATAAATAAGGGAAGAACCGGATGAAAAAGCTATCTCTGCTTATTATAAAAGAACCGCTTATCAGGAAGAGAATATTTAAGACGGCTTTGCCGGCCATGATGGAAATGATCCTCTACATGCTTATTGGGGTGGTGGATATCGCCATTGTAGGACGGCTGGGGGCGGTACCGCTGGCGGCGGTGGCCCTGGGAGCGCAGATATTTTTTGGACTGGTGCTCTTGCTGGAGTCGCTGGGTATAGGAGCCGCAATTCTGGTGGCTCAGGCCAAAGGAGCCGGCAAGCGCCTGGAGGTCAGCCGGGTGGCGGGACAGAGCTTTATGCTGGCAGTAGTAGTGGGAATAGCAGCGGCTGTCCTGGGATTATGGCTGGCAGAGCCTTTTGTGGGGCTATTTGCCGTAGAAGCGGAAGTTGAGCGCCTGGCCCTGCTTTATATCCATATCGTCTTTAGCATACTGCCGGTGGCTTTGACCCTCTATATTATTAATTCGGTCTACCGGGGACTGGGCCGCACCGACATTCCCATGACTATTGCTTTCGTGGTTAATATAGTAAACTGCGCGGCAAATTATATTCTGGTTTACGGAATGGGACCGATACCGGCCTTGGGAGTGGCCGGCTCGGCCCTGGCTTCTTCCCTGGCACATGTGGTGGGATTGCTGATGGCCTGCTGGTATTTTTTCGGCGGGCGGGGTGGCTTAAAGGTAAAATTTCGCCTTTCCGAGCGTTTGAACTGGCCTATCATTCAAAACATTTTCCGCCTGGGCCTTCCCAGCATGGGGGAGCAGTTCTTTTTAACTGTATCCGGCCTGATTTCTGTCTTCCTAATCGTCTTTCTGGGTACTACCGCCTATGCTTCACATGAGGTAGCCCTGGCGGTGGAATCCCTCTCCATCATGCCCGGCTTTGGGGTGGCTATTGCCGCTACTGCGCTGGTGGGACAGGCGGTAGGTGCGCGGGATCGCCTGGCAGTACAGAAGATGGCCCGAGGTTCGCTGGAATTAGCAGTCCTTTTAATGGGCTTGCTGGGAGTAGTGTTTTTCTGTTTCCCCCAGGCCATTGCCCGGATATTTACCAATGACCCGGTGCTTATCACCCTGGCGGGCAGTCTGGTTCGAATTGCCGCGTTTGAGCAGCTGACCATTGCCCTGAGCATGACCCTGGCCGGTATCTTAAAAGGGGCCGGGGATACCCGGACGCCTATGTATGTCACTACCCTGGCTACCTGGGCTTTCCGCATACCCATAATGTACCTGCTAATTAAGGTTCTTGGGCTCTCTATCGCCTGGATATGGGTGGTATTCGTTATCGACTGGCTGCTGCGCTCGCTGGTTTTCATTATCGTGTACCAGCGCAAGCGTTGGCTGTACCGAGCTTTAGGACCCGAACTGGAAGCGGTTTAGGCTCCGCAGTTGAAATACCACTGAAATGAATTCGCGTGCAATGCGTATAAATAAGGAGAGGAGGATGGATATGAAAAAAGCACTTATACTTTCATTAATCCTATTACTGAGTTTCTCCCTCTTTGCTTGCGGGGTAAAAGGGAATCAACCACAAAATCCAGGGCAAAAAGAGGAACAGCAACAGCCAGCCGAAGAAAGTGATGAAGCCGCCGTAGCAAACCTGGTAAGAAGCTTTGGCAGCAAACTGCAAAAAGTATCACTTCAAGCCCCAGTGGATGTTTTGAAAAAAAGCATGCAGGAAAATTACAGCGAATTTCTGTCGCCGACTCTGCTTGAAATATGGCAAAACGACCCCCAAAATGCGCCCGGTCGTTTGGTTTCAAGCCCGTGGCCGGAGCGTATAGAAATTCAGGAAATGAAAAAAACTTCAGAGGGTATATACGAAGTTAATGGCGAAATCATAGAAGTTACGAGCAAGGAGAAGGAAAACGGCGGGTTTGCCGCAAAGCGTCCAATTACTCTGGTGGCCAAAAAGTTTGAGAAACGCTGGCTGATTGATTCTGTCACTCCAGGTGATTATGAGGATGCGGATTCAATTACCTATAAAAATACCTTTTATGGTTTTAATTTTTCTCTGCCAAAAAACTGGAAAGGCTATACTATTGTAAATAGCCAATGGGAGGGGTTGGCTTCGGGAGATGCACAAGGAGCGGCAATAGTTGAAACCGGTCCCATGATTTCTATCCGGCATCCCCAATGGACCGCGGATAACCCCCGACAGGATATTCCCATTATGGTCTTTACCACCAGTCAGTGGAACTCGCTTCAAGAAAATAAATTCCATATCGGTGCCGCACCTATCGGGCCCAAAGAACTTGGAAGCAATGCAAAATATGTTTTTGCTCTACCGGCGCGTTATAACTATGCCTTTCCGACCGGATATGAAGAAGTGGAAGAGATTCTGGAAAACAATCCCCTTCAACCGGTGGAATATCCATAGGTATAAAGGAAAATATTATACATGACTATTGTCCGGCAACTATAAAATAGCACGGAAAGCGAGTTTGTATTCCGCACAAAGAAGGGCGAGTTCAAATTCCTCTATGGTCGATTGCTACCTATTAGTGCGTTATAGGATTCATATTTGGCATTATGTTCAAATTCCTCTATGGTCGATTGCTACTGAAAACGGCAATTGATTTCCAGCACGTGTAGGCAGTTCAAATTCCTCTATGGTCGATTGCTACGGTGAAAGCTACACAGTATCCTTCGGCTTCCGCTATGTTCAAATTCCTCTATGGTCGATTGCTACAAAGACTACATGTTTACCGTGCTCCAGGGCATTTCCGTTCAAATTCCTCTATGGTCGATTGCTACGGGTAAGAGTAAACTAACTTATTTTGCCTACTCTCCGTTCAAATTCCTCTATGGTCGATTGCTACGCTATATCCCTGTATCTGATAGAGATAGAGCCGTGTGTTCAAATTCCTCTATGGTCGATTGCTACGATGATGTTGTATAAGACTTGCCATTCCTGTAATCGGTTCAAATTCCTCTATGGTCGATTGCTACAGGTCCGGGGCTACCGTAAAGGGCAGATGCATTGTGTTCAAATTCCTCTATGGTCGATTGCTACGTTGGAAAATCCGTTCTGGTTGAAAGCCCGAAAAACGTTCAAATTCCTCTATGGTCGATTGCTACTCGACTGATAACCTATTTCGCAACCGTCACACACAGTTCAAATTCCTCTATGGTCGATTGCTACCAGGCTTTCTCCTCCGGCAGTAGCTCAAATACCATGGTTCAAATTCCTCTATGGTCGATTGCTACGAGGAAGATAGAATGGCAGAAAACACTTATAACGGCGTTCAAATTCCTCTATGGTCGATTGCTACCACGGTGGGTTAAATTCGTAAGCATCAAGGTCTGTTTGTTCAAATTCCTCTATGGTCGATTGCTACCTAAGATGCTTTTAGCCCTTGCCCCGGTGATTTTAGGTTCAAATTCCTCTATGGTCGATTGCTACCGCCCGGCGCACATGAGCAAAGGGCGGCGTCTTTTGTTCAAATTCCTCTATGGTCGATTGCTACTTTTCCCGTTCTGTCATTTTATCAACTCCTTTCTACGTTCAAATTCCTCTATGGTCGATTGCTACCACCGGCAGGACCGGATGCCAGACAGAGCCAGCCCCGTTCAAATTCCTCTATGGTCGATTGCTACCTTTATTATCGGCTTTATCTTCGGGATTTTAGCGAGTTCAAATTCCTCTATGGTCGATTGCTACCGCCCCATGCAGGCGGATAAGGTGCGGGTAATTAGAGTTCAAATTCCTCTATGGTCGATTGCTACGGCGGAGTAGAGCCTAAGCGCAAGGGTAGTTCCTGCGTTCAAATTCCTCTATGGTCGATTGCTACTCTCGCACGAAGACTTATGCCATGCCTTCTATCTGCGTTCAAATTCCTCTATGGTCGATTGCTACGCGCTGCAGGAGTAGATGTACCCCTCGGTAGTTTCGGTTCAAATTCCTCTATGGTCGATTGCTACCAGTCCAAAGCCTTTACTTCCCGCCGCAAACTGATGTTCAAATTCCTCTATGGTCGATTGCTACAACAACATACTCACCGGACAAGCTTTACCCCTTAAGTTCAAATTCCTCTATGGTCGATTGCTACCTGCCAGCTTGTCCCGTATGTCCAGCGCCCAGCCGCGTTCAAATTCCTCTATGGTCGATTGCTACCTGATAACCCTCGGAGTAATACCATTTTTCCTGTTCCAGTTCAAATTCCTCTATGGTCGATTGCTACGAAAACGGCAAGCAGTTAAATCCGACCTTAAGAACGTGTTCAAATTCCTCTATGGTCGATTGCTACTAGAATCATTCTGCCCAGATGGATGCTCTTTTTCCCAGTTCAAATTCCTCTATGGTCGATTGCTACGCATATCAGGCAGTTCTCTCCCCGGGAAACCATCATGGTTCAAATTCCTCTATGGTCGATTGCTACTCCCGCTCCGCCGCTTCCTCGGCCAGGCGCTTAGCTTGTTCAAATTCCTCTATGGTCGATTGCTACAACATGGATATCGTGCTCGAATACGCCATGCCGGAGTTCAAATTCCTCTATGGTCGATTGCTACCTTACCGCAAAAAGGGCAAATATCTTTATAGAGATATGTTCAAATTCCTCTATGGTCGATTGCTACGGTCGCAACAAGGTACGGTATAGCGCCGAATTTGTAGTTCAAATTCCTCTATGGTCGATTGCTACCGGCATCACCCAGGGCTTGCATAAACTTCTGTTTAAGTTCAAATTCCTCTATGGTCGATTGCTACGCCCCCTTCTAAGGCTTCCACTGTAAGGTCACCGTGTTCAAATTCCTCTATGGTCGATTGCTACTACAAAGGAAATAAAAAATAGTAACATAAGAATCGGTTCAAATTCCTCTATGGTCGATTGCTACTTCAGGAAAACCCTTACCGCTTAGCAGAAGATATAGAGTTCAAATTCCTCTATGGTCGATTGCTACCTCTCGGCCCGTTGCCGCTTCAGTTCCGCTATGATTTCGTTCAAATTCCTCTATGGTCGATTGCTACCGTTTGCTCTTTATCTTTCTTGCCCATGAAGTCAATGTTCAAATTCCTCTATGGTCGATTGCTACAGAAAATAAAACTCCAAGAAAGGTGCGTGAGATAATAGTTCAAATTCCTCTATGGTCGATTGCTACCTTTACATCTGCCGTAATCAGCCCGGGAATTGCTTCGTTCAAATTCCTCTATGGTCGATTGCTACGATGAGAGATAAAAAACTTAATCATCTGCTCCAGAGTTCAAATTCCTCTATGGTCGATTGCTACAGCAAAAACAACATAGCAACAGTGCGGTCTACAAGCTCCATAAATAAATTATTTGCGTCAAACCTTCGGTTCTGCATTATAAAAAATTATTAGTAGGATCCGGGGTTTGCGTCAGGATATCCCGCTCCAGTTTTGCCCCCTCGCTCAATTTATAAATTATTACAAAATCCTGTTCCTCATTAATGACATTCATTAATTCCTTTCTCAACAAATGAGCTTGTCCTTCAGTCAAATTTCCTTCGAATACAGACTTTTGGATATGGTTTAAATACTTTCGGCAAGTTTTCAGAGCCTTAACAATACGTTTTCTGCCTTCAACATCTTCAGTTCGTATATCGTATATTACAATTACCCGAATATTACCACCACACTTTCATTGGAGAATATTGACTATCGCCCAGGAGGTGTTTGATTATTTTGTACAGGTCAAGACGGATAAGGTTCTTGTATTTAATCTGCCGCTTCAACTTCCTGTGCAAAATAGTACTTTCCATCATATCTTCAAATGCCTGAACAAATAATTTACGACCAGATTCATTTAAATAAGTTGAATTTACCCTTTTATCAAAATGGTTTTCCTGAATCATTTTAAGATTAATCAATCTAAAAATAAGCCGATCCACAAAAACTGGTTTAAATAACTCTGATACATCCAATGCCAGTGAATAGCGCCGCTCAGAAGGTTCATGCAAATAGCTTATAGTAGGATTTAGAGCTGTATGATATATTTCTTTCAATACTGCCGTATATGTTAGTGCGTTACCAAACGATATCAAGGCATTCAGTTCATTCTGCGGCGGACGCTTGCTACGTTCGCCAAAGTCCCATCCCGTTATATCGTTCCATACGGAATAATATGCCTTACGGACATGAGCTTCCACGCTCATAAGTTCGCCAACATTTTTCGAAGGCTTGATTGACTTCCTGTAAGTATCCAGCTTCTCACATACCTCCACCAGTTCACGTTTTTCCAGGTTGCGGCGGATATTGTGCAAGGCTCCCTCAACAAAGGTTTGAGCTAAAAGCAGCCTTTTTTGAGAATCAAGGTAATGTTCTACTTGCTTAACCACCAAGTATCCAGACAATTGGCTTTCCCGTGGTATGAAGCTTCCGCTATAATAACCGTAGTGATTAAAAAAATGTAAGCAGATATGGTGTTGCGATAAAAATTCCAGTAATCGCGTATTTAAATCCATATCAGAGAAACAATAAATCTGATCCACATCTTCTACAGGTACCATACGCCTTCCAGATTCACTTTCGAAGGCCAAGGTATTATCCTTCCTTTTTAGCCGGCCATCGGAAAAAAGATAATAAGTGCGACTCATAAGTTCCCTCCCTACGCCATGCAGAAATCGAAATAAGCACAACGCTTGCACACCTTTTTATTGAGCCGTGCGGGCGGTACCACACATTGTAAAACCTGTTCCATATCCCCCAGGGATTTTCTTAATAGCTCTTGATCTTCTTCCGTCACTTGGACATCAACCTTTCGCATGCTTAATGGATAATGAATCACCCCTGCATCGCAGTTAATTCCCATTAGCTGAAGCCTATAAATATAGAACTTTAATTGCCATATGTGAGCCTCTTCAAATTTCTTACTTTTTTTAATCTCATGAACATAAACCTTATCCCCATATTTGAGAAAATCCACCGTAAATTGCCCAAACTGCATCTCTTTTTGCGTCTCCCGCTTAAAGCGCTCTTCATGCAGCGACTTCCCCTTAATCACATCAGCGTTCCCGGAAATGTTCTCCATATTTAAACCTTTGGCAAAAAGCCATAGCTTCCGGTGGCAAATAAAATAGTAAGCTACCATGGTACCGGTAATATGAGCAGTTGTTATATCAAGATTCATCCATAGCCAACCCCCTGCAACTATTATAAGGCCGATTAATTACCAGCAAGCCATCCAACCACCGTTCAAGCTTCGTTTGGTCTTTGTTTAAAAAATGCTGTTGCTGTATAAGCTCCGTTAATTCCAATCTTTCGCCAACTCCGACTTTATTGCGGGGGCAGGCTACAACGAACCTGGTTAGTACATCCCGTGCCAAATCTACATACGACCCGCTTAGTCTTTCTTCTTCCTGATACTGATTCATCCACTCCTGCAAAGACTGTTTAAAATCAGCTACGAGATTTTCGGGTACGCCTTCCACATCAACAATGCTCCGGAAAATGCGATTGGCTTCAAACCTGGAATCAGAGCAGTAACCATGTCTCAATATTTCCAGGGTTTCTTTGTAATCCTTCAAGTAATTTCCTAGATACAACTCTTTTTCATATTCTGGCGCCTTTTCAATAACCATGAAAGATACATCCACCCAATTCCTTTTATCCCTTTCGGAAATGCTGAAACTGCCTGGTATATTAGCAAGACTCTGAATCAGTTGTTTGTTGGGCGCTTCAAGTTTGTCTTTGCGCTTTTTACGAAAGCAATCTGACCATCGAGCTTTAATTTCTTCATATCCATCCTCCGGCAATTTGCTATCTTGCCCATAAGCTGCCAGGAGAACCAGAGAAATTGCCACCAGGTCACGGTCATATACCGGATAGCCGATATCAGGATATCCCTGTTTTTCTTCTCCTCTTTTTTTTGTGGATTTCCTGCTAGATGGAAGCATGATAACCACATTAGCTTCCTGGGGCGCAAGATCACCGCTGCTTCGGGCATATGTTCGCCATACCCGCCCCATCCTTTGTACCATGGAATCTGCCGGGGCCGCCTCGGTATACATCAAATCAGCATCAATATCAAGAGAGGCTTCTACCACCTGGGTAGCAATAACAATACACCCTTGATCTGAATAATGATTTGTATTGGGGAGATACTCACCGGTTAATAATTTTTCCTTGTTGGCACGGTCGCTAGCAGTAAAACGAGAATGCAGGAGCAAGATACGCTCAATATTTGGAATCTCCAAGAACTTATCATAAAATAACTGAGCCTGGAGTACTGTATTAAATATCACCAGCACCCGTTTTCCCTGCTCATAATGCATAATAAGCTCGGGGATCAGTTCTTCAAATTCTTTGATAATAATGAAACGAATCCGGTGTTTTCTGCTTTCTCCCAGCTCAGGCATCTGTTCTTCAAACAAGTCAACTATCTGCTCGGGCTTTAATTCCAGTCTCTGTTCCAATTCACTTTGAATGAATGGGGGTAGGGTAGCGGTCATCACCAGGTTTTTACCGCCAAAAAAATGATTCAATTCAAGCATGGCTGTCATTATTGCTGCCGCCTTTGGATCATAGGCCTGTATCTCATCCACTACCAGGCATTGCCCCATAAGAGTAGCAAAAATGCGTTCATAACCGGGATAGCGTAGAGCCGCAGGCGCAATCTGGTCGGCGGTGGAAATAATAAAAGAGCTAGCCAGGTGTCTTGTTAATGTAACTGTTTTCATTGCCTCTTCTTTATACTGTTTATATTCCATAATATCCAGACTGGCATTTCCATGCAGCAAACCCACATCGATTTTTGTGCTTGGGTCAATGCTATGCAGAAAAGAAACAGCCCGTTCCCACTGTTTATTGACAGCTGCTCGCAAAGGCAAGACCATCAGGGTTTTATGCCCTGCCGCCCAGAGATAAGCAAATTCGGTTTTACCAACCCCGGTTCCTCCTATAAAGACTAAATTATTTCCGCAGAAATTTTCGTGGGTTCGGAAAAAGCGTCCCTGCCAAAAATCATCAAAATCTTTTTCTAATGCCTGTGAAATAATATTAAACTCAGGCAGGCTTCCGTTTTCGATATTCTCAATATTAAAATTGCTGGAATCTTCAACCAGAGAAGCGAAATGATCCGCCCGCATCAATGTCCCACTCAGAAATACGCGTCGTTTTTCCCTTTCTTTTTCGCCTTCATAAACAAGTTTTAGATAATTTGGCATAAAATTTAAGGAGTAGGGCGGCAAAACCAACCCGCTGTCCCCGAGTGAATTCCACATGAGGTATTCCGCCAATATGTGATTGATTTGAATGCTGGAAAAATCAAATTCCGGTAGTCTTTTTTTCAATTCCGCTTTAAGCTTATCCAATGTATCTGTCCATGATTGGGCCTCCTTGATAATGGACTTGGCCTTCATTTGCATATCCTGGTTTCCCAGGCCCAGTAAATAGTTCGGGAAACTATCGCGCCAATGATGAAAGGCCACAGCAGCCATTACCTCAGATGGGAAAATCTGTTCAACAGGTATAAAAAACAACAAGGATAAAAGACTGTGGGGAAAAGTGGATTTAGGAGGCCACGGTTTTTTCAATATTTCCTGGAATTCAGGATCAATCTTACCTAGATCATGGTAAACTGCAGCGTAATACAGAGCCACCCACCAATCTTCGGGTATATCTCGCTTGTCCTTCCTACGGATAGCTTTGACGCAGTTTAAGACATCAACAATATGATTGACCAGACTAACACCATTACTTTTAGCAAGAAGCATTCTCACCCTCCCCTTCAATGCGGGCAAAATGCACCGGGCAGTGTTCTGCAGGGTCAACGTATAATTCAGGCAAAACAGCAGGTTTCAGGAAGGAAACCGGTGCAGCGCTCATCTTGGCTTTAATATAAGTAAAGTTGCGAATAGCCCCGGCAGAGCTTGAGCTAAGCTTGCCAGTAGACGGCAAGACATAGTGATATTTATTGCTGACGAGAGTGAGGGTCCCCTTGCATGATTTATAGTATTCTATATAATCGTGCGTCGCAGTAATATCCCAACAGTACTCAGGCCGGGGTATCCATTGAAAATATTTGCCCGCATTCCTGCTCATAGCTGGTTCCCTGGATACTTCCAAATTAATAATCTGTGCTCTGACCGGCCATGCCCAGTCTTCTGAACGCCCCAGGTGAATATGATTAAACCATCTTTCTGGATGTAAAAGGTTTTTCGTAATAACCTTTAAAAACTCCATCCGGTGCATCAAATAGATGTTTAATTCAACCTCATTCAGTACTTCCACACTTACCGGAGACTGCCCGCCAGGATGATCAGGCCTCTCCTGCCACCGGCGGTTAGATACAGTGTTATACCTGCGTTTATGTTGCTGCTGATTAAGATTCCGGTACCAAACATATTCCCGGGTAAGGCTCTCATAGTGCGAAAGCATGCCCAGTCCGAAGTCAACAGCCAAGAATTCTTGAATGGTATCCTTGTTACCCAAAATGTTGCATAAGATTCCAATTACAGTGGAATAGGGCGGAACCGGGTAAGTACAATGGGGATTACTGCTATGGGGGATACGGTAATGAGCCGAAGGAGCATGCAACTTGATCTTAAGAGTCTGCACACCTACAACACCTCCGAAATATTGAGATTCATGGTTTGCAGGAATTTGCTCCATTCGTCTTCTTTCTTTTTATCTTCTATCAATATCTCCGTACTCATGGGACCTCCGGTATAGAACTTGATTATATATTCATTCTCCAGGGCTTGATTCAGCCGGCTTGCTTCCAGTTTCCCCTCCTGCATTCGAAGCGCACTGTGAAACAAGGGAACCGGCAAACGCAAGCTTCCCATAACGATAAAGAGCGGAATAAGACCATAGTTTTCCGTACTGGAATGATACATAATCCCATTTTTTATTACAGTTAATAACTGCAACAAGCGGCGCTGGCGCTCTTTTTCATCTACAATAAAAACCATCCGGGTATGCTTCTTGGCTTTCTCAACACCTATATAGCCCTGCAGGGCTTTGTTGTCATCAACTATCTCGTACCATTCCTTTACCTGGTCGACCTGTCTACTGTATTCACCAGTATCCACCTTATTGGGATTGACTTTGTTCAGAGTATCCAGATAGCCCTCCATCATATCCGGCAAGGCTGTATAAAAGAGCTCCTGGTATCCCAAACGACTGAGATCAATAGTAAAGGAAACCTTGTAAAGGGAGTAGTGTTCTTCTTTTTGATAAGGATTTGGCTCACCGGCTTCACCCATCTCCCTAAGACGGCGAAGCATATCATGATTGGCATAGAAAGCCATGTCAGCCTGCCACGGTTCCAGGGAAATAGCCTTGGTTATACCCAACGGAGCTTTTCGGATGATGGAAGGGCCATCTTCACCTTTACTCGTACACATATAACCGAAGAAGTCCATCTCGGGATAGGTAACTATATTGGCCTCAGGAAAATCAAACTGTATAACCTTGTCTTTAGCCAGCTTAACCGGTGCCTCTTGCCAATTAAAAAGCTCGTACAATGAGGTGAAAAGGCTGTATCTTACTGCAGGCCTGCCGATAAAAGAATAAATCCCCCTGGATGTGGAAAGTTTCTTAATTGAGAGTATATTTCCACCTATTTTTTCGTCCCGGTTCAGGGCCGAAGCTTCAAAAATCATAGTCGCCGTTAATCCTTTTATTGACATCTCATTCCCTCCTTTTTATTCTTGGCTCTGGCCAGTAATACCTGTAATATAGGTAAATATGCCATTTTTAAACATCTCTGGATCATCATATATAAAAACTTTGCTCAATTCCCCCGGAAATTGCATCCCAGATACGATATACTTGCGCAAAAGCAAATGATAGGCTTCAGAACGGTGGTTGTTTCTGGTTAATTCCAGCAACCTGAAGACCAGATTGAGGTCTGCATTATTGGGTTTATTTTTTTCCCTTACCCTTATCGGTGCCGATTTTCCATAACTTATCAAGCGCATGCTATCCATTTTCTCATCCCCCTTATTCAGATTTAGAATTGCACCGTATAGTATGGCTATGGATTGGAGTTCACGCAGTTCATAAACTGCAATACCACTTGTGTTAACAGATTTACGCAACCCGGTGTAGAGAGCATAGGAGAACTCAGCAAAGCGCTCGGAAAAGAAAATATCATAAATTCGCGCGTTGCTTATTCGTCTCAAAGGGCCAGCCACAGCAGGATTTAAAAGAAGCCTGGTCAAGTTGCTGGAAAGTACATAGTTTTTAATCCCCTTGATATCAAACAGGACAACTTCAATCCCTTGCAAGCCCCAGGCCCCAAGGGCAGCCCGTAATCGGGATTCATTAAATAGAGAATCTACTAAACGAGAATACTTGGTAGCAGAAAAGCTACTTTGCCGTGACAACAGTTTGTTTAAGTGCCAATTCAGAAGAAAAGAACCAGTATTAACAAATAAACCGTTAGGATTAACCAAATGAAAGCAGATCAGAGGCCAACGGCACTGGCGGCAAATTGGATCAACCGGTTGTCCGTCAAAAAAGAGGTTGGGAAATGCGGTGGAACTGCTAATAATTGAGGAAATAGCCGAAGTTAGATAATGGTAATATTCCTTTTCCTGTTCATTTATTGCAAAAGCTTGCCCGCAAAAGCTGCAGTTTATTGCCGCTTTATCGGAGTTATTCCCGGTAAACCATTGGTTTAAAAAGATTGCTTTGTCATCCCGGGGTTGTACAAGATTAACATAAAAGCCCTTATTGCCAACAAAATAGCTTGATACGGTTTTGTCCAGCTTTTCCTGGTCGCTCCAGGGTTCGTCTTCCGTCCCCTTCACCTTCATGCTGCCGGTAACCCACCACCAGGCCAGACGTTTCAAATCCGGCAACCCCGAAGGTGGTTTAATCTTTACCGGTATATGTGGATAACAATCAAAGCATTCAAGTAAAGTACTTAACACCGAATCATCCAACAGAAGCGTTCCGTCTTCTTGCAGAATTCGCTCCTCCAGAAATTCACTGCCCAGTTCATTGGCCAGAATCTCTAAAAATCCATGAACACAAGCATTATAATACCACGATGAAGGATAGTAGCTAATAGCCATATTTATTAATCACCCCCAGCAAGCCGAAACCTTGGCCATTTCGCGCACCCAGTCCATAGTCATATACAAATTGCAGGGTTGGGGCATTGCCCTCCAGAGTAAAAACACCGGTCAGTGTTGTCAGATAGCCGCCATAGTGCAAGCACACACCCCGGTGGAGATTGTCGCTATCAACCAAACGCAGCGGCTCCATCTCAGGTACAGCAATTCCCCATTGCTGCCGCAGGTAATCAGCCCGGGTAAAAAGATGATAGTTCATGGCCTCTTCAAGCGATTCCCGGTCATCATCGCCCAGATAACCGTTCGGGGAAGGCAAAACCATGTGCCCCTGGGTATTAAACTGCACCCTTCCAGAACCAAGCTTTGCCGGGGGCAACAACTCTAATTGGGCCAAGCTCATTCCCAGAGCAGTCAAGTTTCTCTGTTTGTCAATGCCTGAATTACATAGGTCGGTAAATATCTGCATATCACCCGAAGATAAATTCATAACTACAGGAGCCTTAACCTGCAAACACCTGGATTCTCCTTCCAAACCAAGTGCTCTGGCAAATTCAATTGACATTCCGAATGGGGCATATCCGGGTTTATCCATTTGATAGCGTTTAAATAGTACTGATTCGCAGGTGAGACTCTTGAGAGTAGAAATAAAACAGCGGCGAAAATCTTGCGGTATATTAACAACCCCGGTGCCCTCAGCAGGCAAAAAAACAAGTTGTACTCGCATTCGATCACCTCCCATTAGTATTTTGTCTTACACTAAGCATACTTCTTTTGTCAATTATATAGTATTTAAATAAAAAAGCAATATTTTTATCCCAAATATTTCTTATATTATCTTTTATTATACAGCAATATTTTGAATGGAATATAATCACAACAAAAAAATAACAGCCCTAAATGAGCTGTTACTATTCTTTCCTCTACGGTCGATAAAGAGATTTACTTCTAAAAGGCAAAATACTAAATTCAAATTCCTCTATGGTCGATAGTATTGAGTTAGCCATTCCGCTACCCCACAAAACCCGTTGTCTTATTATTCTAATTCATAATAGTCTTGCCCACAAGCAAATACATACTGTGTAAAGTTTCTCCAGTATTTCGAGGGCTTGACATCATGCTAAAAATGATAAGTCTTATTATATTGCCAGAAAACGGCATAATCATCTGATGTTTCAATCCCTTGTGAAGAGGATTTAGAATATTACTGAAATGAATTCGCGTACATTCCGTATAAATAAGGAGAGAAGGATGGATATAAAAAAAGCACTTATACATGAAGAAGTGGAAGAGATTCTGGAAAACAATCCCCTTCAACCGGTGGAATATCCATAGATATAAAGGAAAATATTATACAAGACTATTGTCCGGCAACGATAAAATAGCACGGAAACAGGGCCGATTTCGCCAGCTGCAAAATAGTTTTTAAATAAATATTCTGTCATATAAGACATAGCAAAGCTTATCAGCTCTTGCGGTACAGGGTGTAGCAGGCCAGTTGGCGCAGGAATTCGGCCTCGGGGCCAAAAAGCTCCAGGCTCTTAAGGCAGGTAGCAATGCTTTCTTCCAGTAGCTGCCGGGACTTCTCCAGGCCCAGCAAGCTGGGATAGGTGTTCTTTTCCTTGCGGGCGTCGCTGCCCATGCTTTTGCCGGTAAGAGCCGCATCTCCCTGCACATCCAGGATATCATCGCTGATCTGAAAAGCCAGGCCGAAATTATCGGCATAGTCACTCAGGGCCAGCAAGCCCTTCTCCCCTATTCCGCCCACTATGGCTCCGGTTCTGAGGGCCGCCCGGAACAACTGGCCGGTTTTCAAGCAATGCAGCTTCCTCAAGCTCTCATAATCAATAATCTTACCCTCCGCTTCCAGGTCCAGGATTTGCCCTCCAATCATTCCCCTGCTGCCGGCAGCCCGGGCAATTTCAGCTATCACCCGGAGCATGGTATCGGGCTTTATCCCGGAAGTGCCGTTTTCTCCGCTCAAGAGCTCAAAAGCGGCGGTAAGCAGGGCATCACCGGTCAAGACCGCATTGGCTTCGCCAAAAACCCGGTGACAGGTGGGCTGCCCACGGCGGAAATCATCATCATCCATACAGGGCAGGTCATCGTGAACCAGGGAATAGGAATGAATCATTTCCAGGGCGCAGGCCGCCGGAATCGCCTGCTCGGCTTCTCCCCCCGCAATCTTCGCCCCCTCCAGGACCATTATGGGCCTGAGCCTTTTCCCTCCGTTAAAAACGGCATAATGCATGGCCTGGTGAATCAACGGGGGGTCGCTATCCCGCGGGAGCAAGCAACCTATTAAGCAATTGTCAACAAATTCTTTGCGTTGTTTAATTTCTTCCTGAAAGTGCTCTAAATCAAAATTCATAGCCTATTACCTCACACTTCAAAATCCAGTAGTTCAAATTCCCCGCCCAGGTTCTTAACCAGCCATTGAATTTTCCCTTCCGCCTGGGATAGTTCCTTACGGCAAAAAAGGGATAGCTCAATACCTTGCTCAAAAACCTTGATGGATTCTTCCAGTTCCAACTCACCTGATTCCAGCTGCTCCACACTTTCCTCCAATTTTTTCAGGGCCAGCTCAAAACTCAGCTTTTCCATCTCTTTACCCTCTCCTTTTTGATGACCTCAATCTCCAGATCGGCGTGCCTCATAGCCACTTCCAACCGGTCACCAATTTGCACCTGCTGTTCATCTCTGATAATACGACCCTCTTTTTGCAATAGTACATAACCCCTTTCCATGATTTTCAGGGGACTGAGGCTGTCCAAAGCAGCCACGTTCATTGACAACCGCATTTTCTTTTCCCGGAAAGTCTCCGTCATCCCTCGGCTCAGCCTCTTTTCCAGCTGGCTGAGCAGTTCCTCCCGCATATGGAGCAGGGAACGGGGCTGTTTCCAAATCCGCTTCATCATAAGGCGGTCAATTATTTCCGTATAATAGAGCAGCTTGCGCTGCATGGCCCGCAACAAGCGCTGCTGGTAATTGTCCAGCTGGCGGGACAGAGCTTGCATGTCGGCCACTGCCAGGCTGGCCGCCTGGCTTGGGGTGGCAGCTCTGAGGTCGGCCACCAGATCAGCCAGGGTAAAATCCACCTCATGGCCGACCGCTGAGATTACCGGAATATTGGATTCATAAATAGCCTGTACTACCAATTCGCTGTTGAAGGCCATGAGGTCTTCATAGGAACCTCCCCCACGACCTATTATAATTAATTCTACTTCACCGTAGCTATTCAATAGACGCAGGCCTTCAGCCAGCTCGCCCGGAGCCTCGCTGCCCTGCACTGAGCTGTGTACCAGAACCACTTCCACCCCCGGGTGCCTTTGCTTCAGAATGCGGCAGATGTCCCGCAAAGCGGCTCCATCCTGGGAAGTTACGATTCCCACCCGCTGCACGAAGGCCGGTATGGCTTTTTTCCTTTCCGGGGCAAAGTACCCCTTGGCCGCCAGCTTTTTTTTCAGTTCTTCCAGGTAGAGAAACAGTCCGCCGATGCCGTAAGGCTGCATTTCCTCCACATAGAGCTGGTATTTCCCCTGCCGGGCAAATACAGAAACCGAAGCCCGCAAGAGCACTTCCATTCCATCTTTGGGTTTAAATTTCAAGCCTCTGGCCCGGCTTTTAAACATTACGGCACTGATGGTACTGTCTTCATCCTTCAGGGTAAAGTACATATGCCCGGACTGCTGGTATAGCCTGAAACCGGATATTTCTCCCCGCAGCCATAATTGGCCGAGAAAGGGGTCGCTATCGAGCAGGTTGGCTATGTAGCTGTTGAGCTCAGTAACCGTCAGAATCTCTTTCATAGCTAGTACCGCTTTTGCCTGGCGGCCTGGGCCAGATTCTCCATAAGTTTGGCTATCAGAATAGGCCCCATGCCGCCAGGTACCGGCAACAAGCGGGCCTCAAATCCTTGTCCTTCCAGGGCTGCCCGGTCGACATTGCCGCATACGCCTCCGGCACCCCAGTAGAATCCGGCATCAATAATCAAAACACCCGGTGCGAGTCCTTCCGCTTGAACTATTCCGGCCCGGCCTTTTTCTACTACCAAAATATCTGCTCCTGAGGCCTGTCCGGGTTCGTAAGAGGGCAGAACGCTCAACTGGCAGGCTCTCTTAATCATTATCGTGGCCAGGGGAATTATCAAATCAAAAGAGTCTCCCACCAGTACTGCTTTTTTCCCCGCCAGGGAGGGGAAAAAGCGCTCGATGATCTCCAGGCAGGCCAGGGCCGCACAACTGATAAAGCCGGGGTTGTCGCCGCTCATCCGGCCCCGGTTCACCAGAGAAAAACCATCGACATCTTTGTCCGGGCGGATAGCTGCCAGTATTTCGTCTGTCTGTTCCTCCAGGGCAGCCGGAAGGGGTAATTGCAACAAAATGCCGTCCACCTGCTCATCCTGGTTTAGTTCTGCGATTTTTGCCATCAGTTCCTGCTGGCTGCTATCTTCCGGCAAATGGAGCAGGCGGGATTTCCCTCCAGTGGCCGCTGCCGCTTTTTCTTTGAGACCGACATAATGGAGGTCTTCTTTTTGGCCGCCCACCAAAATCATGGCCAGGCAAGGGCTGATGCCCTCCTGTTCATTCCTCTCTTTTACCTTCTGCCTTATTTCCTGGGCTATTTGCGATCCACTAATAATTTCCATTTTTTCCTCTCCTCAATAGTTGATTCCGCTGCAAAAAGTAATAATTATGCATTTGCTTGCATAAATATTCCGCTCCAGCGTCCTTAATAGCGACCGCAGGGAGCATCAGTTGTGCCCGACAGGGCGCTACGCATGGGCAACACCAACGGCTTGTCTCGCGGCTCAAGGGGTACCGCGCCAATCTCCCGTCCATGGGAGGCAACCTTATTAGTGACACCCTCAGGGTGGAACACCAGGCGTACCCGAAGGGTGAGGCGCTCTCGCGACCTCCTGTCGCTCGCCCCCTTTCGCCTGCTCGCCTTCGCCGGTGCAACCTTAATAGTGACATCCGCAGGATGGAACATCAGGAGTACCCGCAGGGTGCTGCATCCATGCTTCGCCAACGCTCGCTTTGTATATTTATGCAACCCTATGCAACAAAAAACATTTCCGTCTTCCTTCATCCGCCTTCCGTCATCCGTCTTCCTTCATCCGCAGGATGAATTGTGCAGCCAGGGCTACCCCTACCGCGTTATCGCTGCTCAAGCCGGGGGAAGCAAAGAAGAGCTTTAGCCCCACCGCCGGGTGTTCCAGGCGGGCCTGCAACCGTTCCTTTATTATTGAATTAGCCATTACCCCTCCCACCAGCAATACATCTTTTATGCCTTTCTTATCGCTTTCCAGCAAGATGCTCTTCTCCAGGGTATTGGCAACACAGCGTAAGCTGGCCAGAGCGATATCGGGATAGGATATACCCTCCGCCATCAATTTCCGCGCCCGGGTTTCCGCCCCGGAAAAAGAAAAACCTTTATCACTTACTGATGAAGGCATAAGGGGTAGATTCTCCCCGCTCGATTGCCGGGCCATCTTTTCAAGCTCGGGGCCGCAAGGAAAGTCCAAACCCATGGCTACCCCAACCCGGTCTACCAACTGCCCGGCGTGCAAATCGAGTCCCGCAAGGGCTGGCGAGACATCCAGAAATCCTCCCTGCTGCCGCCGGACATGGAGCAATTCGGAGGTTCCTCCGGAAAAATGCACCGCCAGGAATTCGGCTCGCCCCAGAAGTGCTTCGTTCCCCTTGATTCCGGCCATTATATGGCCTTCCTGGTGGCTGAACGAGTGAAGGGGTATTCCGGTAAAACTGCCCAATACTTCGGCGTGGGAGAAGCCGGCGGAAAAAACCGGCATATAGCTCCCTTCCACCCGGCGCGGCCAGGCACTGGCGCCAATGGCTTTCACCGGGGCATCAAAATGGGAAGCCAACCGGGCAAATAAAAAGGGCAGGTTTTTGATATGCTGGAAAAAGGCTTCTGATTGCCGTAAACCCCTTTTCCCTGCTCCAACCTGCAAAATTATACGCTCATCGGCGATAATATTCTGTTCTTCGTCCACCAGGGCCAGCGAGCTGGTATAAGCGCTGGTGTCAATCCCCAGGAAAATATTCATCTTTTTCTCCCAGTATCTTGTCCAGAATGGCGTTGACAAAGCTGCCGGAGCCTTCATCTCCGTATTTTTTGGCTATTTCAATAGCCTCATCAATAGCCACTACCGCCTGTGAGTCTTCCAGGTAGAGTATTTCATAGGCAGCCACCCGCATTATATTTCGGTCAACGGAAGACATCCGATCCAAAGCCCATTCCCGGGAGTAACTGGCAATCATCCGGTCAATTTCCGCTTGCTTTTCCAAAGTACCATGAATTAGATCCCAGGAAAATCCCTGATTCTTTTCCGCTAATTTGTCATGTAGGACCAGGTAATCAAAGGCTTTTTTGGCATCCGCCTGCACCTGGTCCACCTGGAAAACCACCTTGAATGCGGTTTCCCGTGCTTTTCTTCTGCTCAAATATTTTCTTCCCTCGCTATCGTTGCCGGTCTTTGAACATTTGGCGCAACCAGTTGTCAAAACTCTGGTTTTCGTCAATCCTCTTGCCGATGAAAAAGCCTAAAATAATACAGAAGATAACGAAGAGGCTGCGCCAGAATCCATAGCTAATAAAGAGAATGCTGGCGATGAGGCCCAGTAGAATCCCCAGGGCCTTACCCCGGTGTTCCTCTAATATCAATAGTAATAATTTTTCCCCCATTTGCCTGCCCCCTAACGATTGACAGCTTTATTGGAAGTGCTGAAATCGTCTACCAATACTTTTACCTGAGAAACTTGCAGCCCGCCTATATCCTCCAAGTATTCTTTTACGGTTTGCTGCAGGCTCTTGCTCATCTCCGGCACATTGTAATCAGGATTAATGGCGGTATGCAGGTAAACCACCAGACCATCGTTGCCAGTGCTTACGGCCGGTTTTATTTCTTTAACTCCGTCAACTTTTTTAACCGCTTTCATAATTATTACTTTAATCGCTGGAACGGTAATGGAAACCTGTCCGGCCAGTGAACTGTCTACAATTATGGAATCGGGTTTGTTCTCGTATTTCAGCCCGGAAACAAGCATCACCAAGGCTATGGCCATAATTACTATGGCAATAGTACCAACAATTACCCGGTTCTGGGGAGTGGACAGGGCCTGATTTATAAAAGTGAGGGGTTCGGCACGGCCCATGGCCGCTGCTACCACTACCCCGGCCAAAAACAACAATAGAAGATTATATACTAACAAGACCGGACGCCAGGCTTTTTCCATTTTCCCACCTCTTTCCAATAAAAAACAATACAGTTAACCCCCTGTGGGAGCAGGGGGTCAACAACATTACTATTCCACTATAAACTCGGAGTCCGCTTCTTCATCTGTCGGTGATTTCTTAATTGAAACCGACACTATGTGCACATTGATACTCGCTACCGAAAGGCCGGTCATAGTCTCTACGGCTAATTTTACCTCTTTTTGCACCTTCTCGGCTACTTCCGGTATGGGGTAACCAAACTCCACCACAATAAAGATGTCTATTTTGGTCTTATCATCAGCAACTTCAACCTTTATGCCCTTACCATAGTTCTTTCTTCCCAGCTTTTCTACCAGATCGGTACCCCAGCCGCCGCTTAGCGATACAACTCCTTCGACATCTGTGGCGGCCAATCCGGCCACGGTTGAAACAACTTCGTCCGCAATTCTGATGGTTCCGTATTCATTGAATATTTCTGGTTTTTGTCCTTCCACAATATTCACCCCCATAGTATTTTTGCCGTTGTTAATTATTCTACCAAACAATTACCGTAATTATCAAATCTATTTAAAAAGTGCCTCCACTGCAACACCTCTTTTTATTGCATAAGGGTTGCATAAATATACAAGGCAAGCGTTGATTTAGATTAGGCTTTATCGCTCATTCGTCTTTGTATAAAATTGGTGTAAACTTCACCTTTGCGGAAAAAGGCATTATCCAATACTTCCAGGTGAAAGGGTATGGTAGTATGGATATTTTCCACTTCAAACTCCCCCAGGGCCCGTTTCATACGCCTGATAGCCTCATCTCTATTCCTGCCCCAGGCAATCAATTTGGCCACCATAGAATCATAAAAAGGCGGTATGTGGTAGCCGGAATATACGGAAGAGTCCACTCTTATCCCGGGTCCACCCGGAATGATGTATTGCCCCACCTGTCCCGGAGAGGGCTGAAAGTTGCAAGCCGGGTCTTCGGCATTAATCCGGCATTCCAGAGCCCAACCTTTTATCTCAATATCCTCTTGTTGATAGGAAAGCACTTCACCCGCCGCAATCCGAAACTGTTCTTTGATGATATCAATTCCTGTAACCATTTCTGTTACCGGGTGTTCGACCTGGATACGGGTATTCATCTCGATAAAATAAAAATTCTTGTTTTTGTCCACTAAAAATTCTACGGTGCCGGCACTAGAGTAGCCTGCTGCCCGGGCGGCATCAACCGCAACTTTCCCCATCTGCTGGCGCAAGGCCTCATCCAGCAAAGAGGAAGGAGCCTCTTCCAGAAGTTTCTGGTTGCGCCTTTGCAGGGAACAATCCCTTTCTCCCAGGTGAATTAGATTACCCAACTGATCTCCCAGGATTTGAAACTCAATATGACGAGGCTCTTCGATATATTTCTCCAGATATATTTCATCATTGCCAAAGGCAGCCCCTGCTTCCATACGGGCCATTTCCAGGGCGTTTTTCAAGGAGCTTTCGTTATGAGCCAGGCGCATACCCTTGCCGCCGCCTCCTGCCGAAGCCTTGATCATAACCGGATAGCCAATGTCCCTGGCCACATCCAGGGCTTCTTTATATGATTGCACCGCCCCATCACTTCCAGGCACAACGGGAACTCCTACATTTTTTACCAGTTCCCGGGCCCGCACCTTATCTCCCATAAGTTCAATAACTTCTGGTGGGGGGCCAATGAACTGGATATTATAGCTGGAACATAAACTGGCAAAATGGGAATTCTCCGCCAGAAAGCCATAACCGGGATGAATAGCCTCAGCCTCGCTATTCTGAGCGGCAGCAATGATATTGGATATATTAAGATAGCTTTGCCGGGCCGGGGCTCCACCGATACAGATAGCCTCATCCGCCTGTTTAACATGCAGGCTGTCTTTATCCGCTACTGAATATACGGCGACGGTTTCTATGCCCAGTTCTTTACACGCTCTTATAATCCGCAGGGCAATTTCTCCACGATTGGCTATTAGAACTCGTGAAAACAAGCTATCACCCCTAGTCTTTCTCAATTAAGAACAGGACTTGACCATATTCAACCGCTTCCGCATTATCCACCATGATTTCAATAATAGTACCGGCAAATTCGGTTTTTATCTCATTCATCAACTTCATGGCCTCCAGGATGCACAGGGTCTGACCCGGGCCAACATGTTCTCCCGGCTGCACATAGGGAGGGGAATCTGGGGAAGGTGCGGCATAGAAGGTTCCCACCATGGGAGCCAAAACTTCCGTAATATTATCCCGCTCAAGCCCGACTCTTTCACTGGAGAGGGCCGGGGGCAAATTTACCGGCGCAGCAGCTGCCGCTTTGTCAACTGCCGGTCCATTTCCTTTGCGTAAACTTAATCTATAATTGTCATTTTGCACTTCCAGTTCACTGATACTGCTCTGATCCATCAAGAGCATCAATTCTCTGATTTCATCGAGTTTCATTTCATCATCTCCCCCATGAGTTGCTATCTTCTTAACTCGCGAAACTACCGGTGGTATTGCCACCGGGGTTTCCTCATCAAGCAGTTCTTCCCCCAGCGTATCAATGGAAGAAATCTGGGGAATGTCTTCGGCCCCCCTGTTTTTTCTATATTCGAAAAATTTCAAGGCAACTTGGGGGAACAAAGCGTAAGTCAATATGTCCTCCTCACTCTCCGCCAGTTCACCCAGCTCCTGGCGGGATCTCTCCCAGGCTGGTTCCAACAAATCAGCAGGCCGGACGGTAATGACCTCTTCATCGCCGATTATCTTTTTCCGGATCTCATCTTTAATTGCTACCGCCGGTTTGCCGTAATATCCCCGGACATAGTCCTTTACCTCACCGGGGCAGAGCTTATATCTTTCTCCCATTAATATATTCAGCACCGCTTGAATACCAATTATCTGGCTGGTAGGCGTAACCAGCGGGGGATAGCCCAAATCCGCCCTCACCTTGGGTATTTCCGCCAGCACCTCGTCAATACGGTGGGAAGCCTTCTGTTCTTCCAATTGCGAGTAAAGGTTGGTAATCATGCCCCCGGGCACCTGGTGTTCAAAAACCTTCATATCAGCAATGCGCGTTACTCCCCGCTCAAAGCCCTTGTGTTTGCGTATCTGCTCAAAATGAGTCGCTATATTAAACAAATCATGAAGATCCAAACCGGTATCCCAGGGAGTATCCTGCAGAGCCCTAACAATAGTTTCCACCGGCGGCTGGGAGGAACCGAAGGCCATGGGAACACTGGCGGTATCAATGATATCAACTCCGGCTTCCGCTGCTTTTAAAAGAGCCGCAATAGCCAGCCCGCCTATATAGTGAGTATGCAATTGCAGAGGCAGCTGCACATTCTCCTTCAGGGCCTTGACCAGCTCAAAGGAGGCATAAGGCGATAATAAACCTGCCATATCCTTTATACAAATGGAATCCGCTCCCATATCCTTTAGCCGCAGGGCAGTCTCTACAAAATGCTGCATGGTATGAACCGGGCTTACCGTATAGACCACACAGGCCTGCACATGTTTGCCGCTTTTTTTGGCGGCCCTCATGCAGGTTTCCAGATTCCGGATATCGTTTAAAGCATCAAATACGCGGAATATGTCAATACCATTCTCCGCCGCCTTTTCCACAAACTTCTCGACAATGTCATCCGGGTAATGGGTATAACCTACAATTGATTGACCTCTGAGCAGCATTTGCAACTTGGTCTTTTTTATTCCGCGGCGGATTTTACGCAACCTTTCCCAGGGGTCTTCGTTAAGGTAGCGAATACATACATCAAAGGTAGCGCCTCCCCATACCTCCAGGGAATGATAACCCACCTCGTCAATGTTTTCCAGGATGGGAAGCATATCTTCTGTAGTCATACGGGTAGCCCACAAACTTTGATGCCCATCTCGCAAGCTGGTGTCTGTTATCTTGATTTTGCCCAATTCCATACCTCCCTATAAGAACCGCCGGCCAATATCCGTTGTGAATATAATGAGGTGAAATATGTCCCCGCTTCTTTAATAGTGAGCGAAGCGAACATCAGTAGTGCCCGCAGGGTGCTTCTTAAATCAGTCGGGGTCCTATTAACCAAATAGGCGGCGGGCTCTAATCCCCCGCCTCGTTGCAGCACTGTGTTGAAACCGCTCCGTAGTTTCTTCCGAGCTTAAAGAGACTAAATTGCGGTAGTTCCTATTCTATTATGCTTGTATATTTATGATTCCGCTGCAAAAAGTAATAATTATGCATTTGCTTGCATAAATATTCCGCTCCAGCGTCCTTAATAGCGACCGAAGGGAGCATCAGTTGTGCCCGACAGGGCGCTACGCATGGGCAACACCTACGGCTTGTCTCGCGGCTCAAGGGGTACCGCGCTAATCTCCCGTCCATGGGAGGCATCCTTAATAGTGACACCCTCAGGGTGGAACACCAGGCGTACCCGAAGGGTGAAGCGCTCTCGCGACCTCCTGTCGCTCGCCCCCTTTCGCCTGTTCGCCTTCGCCGGGTGTTGCATCCATGCTTCGCCAACGCTCGCTTTGTATATTTATGCAACCCTTATGCAACAAAAAGGGGTTTTTGCAGTAGAACCATTTATGCAACCCTTATGTAAAATTTTCGAAGTAGCATTGTGTTCATAATAAAAAAAGCTTTAGATAAAATTATACTCAGGCCACCGGCCTGAGCATAGTTGTGCTACTCCGACATTAATAATTATAAAAATAAAGCCCGATTATTTCAATCTTTTTGGGGAATGTATACAAGTTTACTCTTTTCCCGCTTCTTTCAGCCAAACTTTATCCTTGGGAAAATCCGCAAAACTGAATAGTAATTCCCTCATCTCTTCCTTCCGCTCCGGACTCAGTGCACCGGCAGGGACAATTACCGTGGCAGTGCCGGCCTGTACCAGGGCCACGCATTCTTCAATCCCTTCCGACTTTACCAGGCTCTCCAAACTCATCTCCTTTTCCATCTCTTCCGATATCTTCACCATCCGCAACGAAGCCATTTCCCGCGCCTTATCATCGCTATCCTTATTCTCCATGATTGCTTTTAAAATGTCCAGTTGTTTTCCGCGAATACGCTCTCTATCCAAACGGTAAGTGGAAAAAAAATCATTTGTGGCTGTTTCCTTTTTATTTACCTGGCTTAAATCAGCTGTCTTCGAAAATTCCTCCAGGATTTTATTCTCCTCGCTGAGCGGAAGTATTGCGGTCCTTTCTTCTTTTCCGCTTATAACCCACATTAAACCAAGCAACAGCAAAATAAAAATCACTATGATTAAGCAAATCTCCTTCCATCTTATTCTCACTAAGAGGGGGCGGATATTTGGTTCTTTTTTCATCTGGCTATTCGCCTCCTTTCCTGGGCATCACTCTCACCCGGTGTGGTGATATATTAAGCAGGGTAGCCGTAGCATCAGTCAAGCGTTCCTTTACCTCCGCCCGGCCTCCTCCATCGGCCACCACCAGTACCCCCAGAACCTCCGGGAAGCGTTCTTCCACCAGTACCGGCGCTCCTGATGATACCGCCAGATCCTCCACCCTGCTTTCTTCGCTGCTGTTCTTTTTAATGCCCCGGGCCTGGCTTTCCTCGGTCTCTCTTTTTTCATCCCGCCGGTTGCTGGCAAAGGTTTTATGACCATCGGAACTCAAGCTCAGGCTGACCTCCACCTTTCCCGCGCCATTGATTTCTGATAAAATTGCTTCCAGCTCGCCGGCCATTTGTAACTTGACGCTCCTGGCCTCTTCTCGTTGATGTTCTCCGCTGGCCGGTGCCGGCGGATTTTTCTCCACCTTGCTCACCGGCCAAATCAAAGCCAGTAAACCAAAACAGATTAGAATAAGCAGTATGTACCTGTTTTTCTTTCCCGATAACCAGGAATTCCGGCCCGGGCCATCTTGACTTTTCCTTAGCCACTCATCCAGCATAGATTAACCCCCTTCAAATTCAACTTTAATCTGTGAAGTACTGAGACCATAAAAATTACCGATAATACTAATGACCTTATCTTCAATCACTTTCATTTCTTCCCGGCTCAGCTTGCTATCCTCCCCGGAAAAAACCTCAATCCCGTCTTTAGCTTTTTTAACTTCAGGTCTTCCCGACTGGAGCAGAATATTTACTGTCTGCACTTTGCCATCCTGGCCAATCTCAATCTCTGACTTAACCTCTTCCACTCCCTGAACCAGCACAGCTACAGCATCTATCTGTCCCTGTAGTTTCTCCCGGGCTATTTCATTATGTTGCTCTATAATCTCCTGCTGAATTTGTTGGCCGTTATCTATGATTTCTTCACTTTTGCTCTCTTCCGGTTGGTAGTCCCAGAGATTTACTTTTAATTCCCGCTCACTAAAAAGCAAGGATAGAACGGGATTTAAAACGGCAATTATGATGAACATGCCCACAGCAAATCTAACAAAAGGTCTTATTCCTCCTTCGGGAAGGAGCAATTCCAAAAAACTGGTGAGAATGATAATTACCAGGACATTCCTAACTATTTCATGTAAAAGCTGCATATCAGTCCTCCCCCGCTCTAGCGTAAGGCCCCAAGACCGTTGGACATCCCCGCCACTATGGAAATCATGATTAAAAACATTAAGCCCACCGAGGCCAATGCCGCCAGCATTAAAAAGATATGGGCACTCATTATATCTAATATGGCTGCCGTTTTGGCATCACCGACCGGTTCGACTACCGCCGCGGTTATTTTATAGATAAGGGCTACGGCAGCAACTTTTATCAGGGGAAGGGCAATTATACCAATGATGATTAAAACCCCTAAAAAACCCAGTGCTTGTTTTAACATAACCACATAGCCTGCGGTTACTTCGATAGTGTCGGAAAGGATTTTGCCAACTACCGGGATAGCGTTATCCGTAACAAATTTGGTGGTACGCAGGGCTACCTTGTCCAGCACCGAAGCATAGAGGGCCCGTAAAGTTATAAAGCCGGCAAATATGGTAAGGCAAAAGCCCAGGCTTACCCGGGCCATCTGTCCAAAAAAGGAAGCTAACTTTTCTACCTTTAAGCTGATAGACATATGATTTAAAAGGCTTAGTATGGCCGACATAATAATTAAAGGAAAGACCACGTTCTTTATGGCGTTGGCAAAGGCAGTGGCCGTTGTCATCAGAATGGGGAAGAGCATGGCAGAAGCATTGATATTTCCTAATCCTGCGGTTAATACCAGCATCTGCGGCAGCATACCCATCATAAATGCCACCATATTATTTATGCTTTGATGACCGATTTCCAAAACCAGGCGAAATGAACCCAGGGCTATGGCTCCCAAAGCCAGGTAACAGCTCAGGTAGGAAATCTGGGCTACCCCCGAGGAGAAAGAATTCTGCAGGTTTACCAACAGGGCAGTGAGAACCGATAGAATCAACAGCTTGGCCATCAGGCCGGAGTTGGCCCGAACTTCCTTGAAAAATAACTGCAAAATACCTTCCATAATATCCTGGATTTTTAAATCCAACTGGCCCTGGCTGAAATCCAGCAGCAGGTCTTTTACCGTTTTTCCCTTCATGCTGGAGCTTATTTCCTCATCAATGTTCTTCTTGTATTCATCAAAAACATTCAGGTTGAGATTTTTAAGCGTAGTCTCCAGGGGAGCAAGCTGCTCGCTTTCGTTATCTATTTCCCCGCCCCAGGCCAGGGGCGAAAAAATAAGGATGCCAGTAATCAAGAGCAAAAAAAGGAGAAAGTATTTATTCATGCCGGCCCCCCTTTTCTCCCCAGTTTTTCATACCATCAGTTCCATCATGGATTCCAGTATGGCAACCATAATGGGAAGAGATAAAACCACAATTATTATTTTGGCGGCAAACTCCACTTTTTTGGCTACGGCATGTTCACCTGCATCCTGGCAAATAGCGGCGGCGAATTCACCCAGATAAGCTACCCCAATAATTTTCAAAATGGTGGCCAAAAAAAAGTAGTTGATTTGCGCCCGGCGGGTAAGTTCTTGCATCAAAGCTATTATTGCCGCCATTTTTCCCATCATGAAAAGGAAAATTACTATACTGAAAGTAATGCTCAAGACTACCGCCATAACTGGTTTTTCCTGTCTCAGTATCAGCAATAGTATAGTTGTAACCAGAGCCAGGCCTATGACTTGAGCTATTTCCACCTTCATCTCTCCTTGATTTCGCTACATAAACAGGCACCAGCCTGGAAGGTGACAACTGCGCTTGTATCACAACGGTTGCAGGGGTATGTACCGTTCCATGCAAGGCCAAAATCAGTGAGCTTGCTGATAAAAAAGGGCTGTCCTCACAGGCTAAAGACAGATCTGACCACTGAGAAGAGCTGGTTCATCAATTGAACGACAATTATCAAAACCACCACTACTCCGGCCAGGGTTAACATCTCGGCCTGTTCTTCCTTTTTAGCTTGTTTTAAGACTATGGAAAGAACCGATATTAAAATTCCAATGCCGGCCACTCTAAAAATGATATCTACATCCATAAAAACCTCCATTTTGGTCGTAAGTCATCAGGCGTAAGACATCGGGAATAACAGTTATTAGTCGTTAGATATCTGATGTAATTCGTATGGAGACCCCTATACCTGGCAATAACTTAACAACTTAAGTGCCTGGCACCATCAAATAAGCAGCAAGACTATCATAGCTCCTAATATAAAACCGCTGTAAGTCCACATTTTGCGAGCGCCTTCTGCTTGTTGCATAGCCTTTTGTTCCAGTAAAGCTAGTTCTTCCTGCAGCAGGGTCAATAGCTTTTTCTGCTGACTGGCATCAGAAATACCCAATTGCAGTGAAGCTGTAGCCATTAATCCCATTTCCATTTCTTGCAGGTCAGAGTGAAGGCGCAATCCTTCAATCCCTGCATTCCAGGCTTCAGCGGCGGTAATGCCGGTTTTCTCCTGTAAAAGGCCGGAGCTTGTGGCAAAGAGATAGGAAACCGGGGGTCGAGAAAAATCAGCGGTTTTTGCCAGGGCCTGGGAAAGGGGGCTGTAGACGCAGCTTATTTCCTTTTCCAAAAAGCCCAGAGCCAGTCTAAGCTCTTGCAATTGTTCCACCCTTCTGTCCATGCGCCGGGCGGCGTTTAAACCCCAGCAGCCAAAGCCGGTAATTATGGAAGCTGCCCCCATTATCTTCAATCCCAGCACCTTAATCCCACCTTATAATCTCTTCTACTGTGCCCGGCCCATTACGCCGGGATAATACCACTCCCAGGCGAAAAGCCCCCTGGGACAATAGTTGTTTTATCAAGGGCCGTTTCGACAGTTCCTCCGAATTGCGGGCATGTATACTGCAAATTACTGCTACTCCGGAATTTACACATTCCCGCAGGGCTTCCACATCTTCCTTGCGCCCTATCTCATCGGCAATTAACACCTGAGGGGAAAGGGAACGTATAGCCATCATCATTCCCCAGGCCTTGGGACAAGCATCAAGAACATCACTGCGCAAGCCCACATCCAGCTGGGCCAATCCCCGGTGAGTCCCGGCAATTTCCGAACGTTCATCGATTATCGCAATATTATGGGGCGGACAGGCCGGGCTGCCCGTGGAAATACTGCGGGCAATATCGCGCAGAATGGTGGTCTTGCCGCAGCGGGGTGGTGATATTATGAGGGTATTAACAATAGTCCCGGTTGACATAATATGGGGCAGAATCGCCCGGGCGCAGTCTTTTTTTTCCCGGGCCAGGCGAAAACAGATGGAGGAAAACTCCTTAATGCCCTTTATCCCTGCGGCCTGTACGATCACCTGTCCGGCCAGTCCCACTCGATGCCCCCCGGGGATAGTAATAAAGCCTCTTCTTATTTCTTCTTCAAAAGCATAAAGCGAATTATCGCTTATGGAGGCTATGGTACGATAAAGGTCTTCCCGAGTGGCGTTTATAGCTTCCGGCAATTTTTTCGTCAACTCGCCCCGCGAAGTCAAGCCCCATTCACTTTCCCCTATTTTTAATAGCAAGGGTTGAGCCGCACGCAGGCGAATTTCCTCCATGTCCTGGTATGCTTCCGCCTTCAGCCTGGACAAGCCCTCATGCAATACTCCGGCAAAATAAGGGGTAACGGCCTGCTTCAGCGCCTGACCATCCACCTGAAACACCACCTGTCATAAGATCTTGACCATCCGTAACTTGTTGAAAGCTTACTAGTTGAAAGCTCCTTAAGAATAAATATTGGCTTGTACCGCATTTTATGCCAGTAAAATCAAGGAGGGGAATTATTTTCCTTTAAATGCAGGGTGAAGGGTAAGCTGTTAAGAGGTGAAGAATTGAGGATAATAGTTACATTAATCTAGAAAGATACATTATTTTTTCGGCCAGTGGAGGTAGGGATTCCCGGGCCGTATTCCAAATAATCTCAAGATCAACACGAAAATACTCGTGCGCCATGATATTTCGCATAGCTTTCATTTTATGCCATGGAATTTCCGGATTTTTATCATATAATTCATCCGGTAAACGCCCGGATGCTTCACCAATGATCTCAAAATTCCTGATTACAGCATCTATTGCCATATTGTTAAGTTCAAATTCTGCAAATGTCATGTTTTCGGTATAGCGTTGAATCTTCTCAATGGAATCAACAATATCCTGAAGATATAATCTTAGATCTCGCGTCATAAGTATAGCACCTCTCGAAGTATCTGTTCCTTAATTAAAGGTTTTAGTGCGCGAATGGTAGCAAGATCTACCTGTCGTCCAAGGATTTCCGCCAGACGATCCTGTAGTCCTATGAAATGAAATATATCAACCGGTCGGCTGAACTCAACCAGTACATCAACATCACTCGCATTGCTTGCCTCGCCCCGAGCAAATGAACCAAAAATGCCAATTTTGGAAACCAGGTACTCATTTCTTAATTCCGGCATATGTTCTCGGATGCAATCAGCTGGATTCATTCTGTTACCTCCAAATTTAAGACAGCAATTCCAATAGACCTCTTGCTTCATTATAATCATATTTTATCGCAAAGATACAATGCTATCTTGATTATCTTACTATTTTCAAAACAAAATAACTTTAAGCAAAAGGAGAGAGTGTTCATCTGTCGACTACTCTCTCCTGCAGCTTAAATCTAGTTTTTACAGACTTCACCTCGTTGTAAATGGACCTTAGATCGGTGCGCCGGAATGCTCTTCGTTTTCTCCTTTTTCGTCCCCAATAAATGAAGGCTGGTAATCAAAAGAACCATCATTGACAAAAACCACTTCATCGCAATAGGGACAGATTATTTCCATCACATCCTCATCATCCAGAACTTCAGGGTCAAAACAGATGAGTTCGCCACAATGGGAGCAACGGATTTCTTCTGCAAAATCCAGTTCCTCACTCCATTTTTCCTCCAGTTCCTGTAAATCTGTATCCATGCTTTCTACATATTCTTGCAGTTCATCAAAGCGATCCTGCATAACTAAAAAGGATTCGGCGATTTCATCCAGTACACTCAATATGCCGCTTATTATTTTCCCTTGCGGACTGCCTTCCCTTATGTTCAGTCCTTCACTCAGTCCTTGCAGGTAGCTGACTTTTTCCGAAATATCTTGCAAAAAACAAATCCTCCTTTCTAAATATACCTGGCTTCAACATTAAGTGTTTAGCTTAGTATTTACTCGAAAAGGAGGAATTACACCGTTATATTGCTTTGGTAAAAATGCTATTAAATAACTAATTTAACAACCAACTAATGATAAATTTTCATCCGATTTGGATTATACTAAAGGCGGCTGAATTGATCTTCAACAATCGCTTTACAATAGCTCAGATATCCTTTACTATGAAAACAAAGTAAAGAATGAAAAGGGGTGTATGGCTATGATGAGTCGTGTATCCAGCAAGGGTCAGATTACTATTCCAGCCGAATTTAGAAAAAGTCTCAATATTTCTGGCGGCAGCCAGGTTAGGTTTGTTATGGAAAACGGAGAGTTGAAGATAAAACCTGTAAACGACGGTATTGAAGCCCTGCGCGGAATCATTAAGGTAGAAGGCCCCCAGGATTTCGCCGGAATTCGAGAAAAGGTTATGGAGGACAAAGCCAATGAACGGTATAAAGATTATTGATGCCAATATCATTCTGCGCTATCTCACTAACGATGTAGAAGAAATAGCATCTGCTTGCGAAAAATTATTAAAACGTTTAGAAAGCGGAGAAGAGCGGGTACTTATGCCTGATTTGGTTTTAGCTGATATTGTTTGGACTCTGCAAAGTTTCTATCACCAATCCCATCTGGAAATACGCGAAATGTTACTGCCCCTGCTGGCCCTTAAAGGTATGCGCTTTTACAGCAAGGAGATCGCCCGGCAAGCATTGAATTTTTATGCAGATAAGAATATTGATTGGACCGATGCCTTTGTCGCTGCCCAAATGCTGGCCAGAGGCAACCGGCAGATTTATTCCTATGATAAGGATTTCGGGAGGATTCCAGATATCGTACGGCTGGAACCCTAAATGTGTCAACAACCCCGTCCCCATATCACTCCGAAAAGGAGGAATTACACCGTTATATTGCTTTGGTAAAAATGCCTATAAATTAAGGAAGAGGGTCTTACACCCTCTCCATATATTCACCAGTGCGTATATCGATGCGCAGGCGGTCGCCGGCATTTACAAATAGAGGTACTTGTACTACCGCCCCGCTTTCCAGGGTGGCATTTTTAACTGCTCCGGTGGCCGTATCACCTTTTACTCCCGGTTCCGTATCAACTACCAGCATCTCAACGAAATTGGGCAAATCCACGCCTATTATATTACCCTGGAAAAAGAGAACCCCGATAATCATGTTTTCCATCAGCCATTTGGCACCCTCACCGATACTCTCCTTGCTGATGGAAATCTGTTCATAATTCTCCGTATCCATGCAAACATAGCCTTCGCCATCATTGTACAGATATTGCATTTCTCGCTTGTCCAGGTGGGCCCGGGGCACTTTTTCCCCGCCGCGGAAGGTCTTTTCCACGGTCCCGCCGGTCTTGACATTTTTCAGCTTGGCCCTTACGAAGGCAGAACCCTTGCCTGGTTTGACATGCATGAATTCCACCACTTGAAAAGCCTGCCCCTCCAGTTCGATGGTAACTCCGGTTTTAAAATCATTAACTGAAATCATCCTATCCCTCCATATATCTTAGAATACCAGAATGCTTTATCTACCGGGGGAAACTGTTTTGAAACTATTATCCCTCCATTAACATCTTGACCCCCCATGACTCCAAAGATACACTTTTTTACTCTTACAAATCCTTATTATATTACAATAAATTAGTGAAAATCGTCCCCTTGATATATCTCTGACGCCCGATGTCTGACGCCCGACGACTTAAAAAACCAGCAGCTTTTTATCGGAACGGGTTATAACTTCGCCATAGCTGTCTTTTACTATTACGCTGTCCTCTATGCGTAGTCCTCCCCAACCCGCTATGTAAATTCCAGGCTCAATGGTAACCACCATATTTTCTTCCAGTACGGCTTCACTCAAAGGAGAGAGCCGGGGCTGTTCATGGATTTCCAGGCCGAGACCGTGACCCGTGCCATGGATAAAATACGGATCCAACCCAAAGGCTTTGAGCTTTTCCCGTACGGCCCGGTCGATCTCCCGGCAGGATTGTCCTGCTCTCACCATGGTTATTCCCTTTTCCTGGGCCAGCAGCAGAGCTTGATAAAGCTCCTGCAAACGGGCTGAAGCTTTAGTAATAGCTATGGTCCTGCTCATATCAGCGGTATAACCCTCATAAAAACCGCCAAAATCCAGAGTTACCATGTCCCCGGAGGCCAACCGGCGATTTCCTGGCTGACCATGGGGAAGAGCTGCATTTTCTGCCGATACTACAATAACATCAAATGACTCCTTATCACAACCCTTTTGTCGTAAAAGATAGACGATTTCGCTGGCTATATCGCGTTCACTTATCCCCGGTTTAAGCTTTAAGCAAATATCACTGAACACCGTATCAGCTATCCGGGCGCTCTCGCGGATAAGCTTTAGCTCCGTCTCGTCTTTTATCTGACGCAGTCCCTCAATCAACTGGGATACGGGCTGTAAATCACTTTTCAGGGACTGTTGCAGCTCCATAAAAAAACTGTAGCTGATAGCATGGGCTTCCACCCCGATTCTTTTATAAGCCTGGCTCAGTTCCGCCAATTGCTTTAGCCCGGGCGGCTTCTCCTCCCGCAGTTGCCAGTCCGGGCATTCCCGCTCTGCCTGTTCCTGGTAACGAGAATCGGTCAATATATATTTTTCCCCGGGGGAAATCAGCAAGCGGGCATCACTTCCCCCGGTAAACCCTGACAGGTAGCGAATATTCTCTCCCTTGCTCACCAGTAAGGCCTCTATTTCCTTCTCTTCCAGCAGCTTATATAATCTGAGCAGCCGTTCGGCAAAAATACTATCATCCCTTTCCTTTTTGTCCGGCGGCCAAAAGCTCACAAGCGGCTAAAAAAGCCATTTTATAACTCAAGGCCCCGAAGCCGAAAACCCCTCCCACCGCCAGCGGGGAAATCAAGGACTGTTGCCGGAAACTCTCCCGGGCATAAATATTGGATAGATGTATTTCTATCACCGGAATTTCTACCGCTTTCAAGGCATCGTATATAGCAATACTGTAATGGGAAAAGGCCCCGGCATTTATCAATATGCAATCAAAACGACCTCTGGCTTCCTGTATGTAATCGACTATCTTCCCTTCATGATTGGACTGGAAGAAGTCAATCTCCGCTCCCTGCTGCCGCGCCAGAATTTGCATTTCTTTTTCTATCTCGGCCAGGCTGCTCTTTCCGTATATTTCCGGTTCGCGCATCCCCAGCATATTCAAGTTAGGGCCATTAATGAAACAAATTTTCAAGTTCAAATTTTTACCTCCCTAATTTCCGGCCACACTTAAAGAACGCAAGCGCACACTGGGAGCAAAGCGGGCCCCGAAGGAGCGCAGGTCATTCCCCACCGCATCGATATTTTGCAAAAAATCCAGCAGGTTGCCTCCAATGGTAATTCCCCTCACCGGGTAGCTTAAGGCGCCTTTTTCAATCAGCAAGCCGGCCGCACCCAGTGAAAAATCCCCGGAAACCGGATTGGCTGTATGCAGGCCCATTATTTCAGTTATATAAAGGCCCTTATCCACCCCGGCAATCATCTGCTCCGGGCTCTCCTCCCCCGCTTCCAGGATAAAATTGCTGCTGCCCACTGCGGGCAGGTGGCGAAACGAAGCCCGCCGGCCGTGGCCGGTTGATTCCACTCCGGCCTTGCAGGCGCTGTAATGGTCATAGAGATAAGTCATTAAAACCCCATCCTTGATTACCGAGGTTCTACGGCTGGGCACTCCTTCGCCATCAAAGGGAAAGCTCCCCAAACCCTCACCCAGGGTAGCATCATCGCTGATGGATAAAACCCCGGAAGCCATCTTCTCCCCTATTTTTCCGGCCAGAAGCGACTTGCCTTTTTGTACCGCTTCCGCACTCACCAAATGGGCAATAAGACCCAGGAAACGGGCCATAACATAGGGTTCGATTATGCAGGGCAGGGAGGCCGAATCAATACGGCGGGATTTCAAGCCCCTCACCGCCCTCATGGCTGCTTCCTGCCCCACCGCTCCCGCTTCCAGGTCCTTTATCTTTCTTTTTATCATCACGGAAAAACCGCTCTGGGATTCATCATCCTCCCGGGCTGCCAGAGAAAGATATAACAGAGCGTAATTGGCTTTTCCCCAGGCATAAAGACCGTGGCTGTTCATCAAAAGGGAAGTACATTCCCCCTCCTCATAGCCGGATTTTTCAATAAGCTTAACCCTTTTATCACTGCGGCGGGCAGCTTCTTCTGCGGCTTGCGCCATTTCTATTTTTTCCTCCAAGCGGCTTACGGGAATATTTTCATCATATAGTTCCATAGTAGAGTAAAGATAGGGACCGGCTGGAAATGAGTTCCATTTATCCGCCGGAGTATAGCGGGAGATGTCCATAGCATCATTTACGGCTTGCTCAATCGCCTCCGCAGACAAATCCGCGCTGTAAACAAAAGCCAGGCGTCCGGCATTCAGCAGGCGCAGGCCCAGTCCCTTTTCTTCCGCCTGTTTTAGGGTTTCCACCTGCCCATCGCGTAATTCCAAGTTCATGCTGCGCTGCTGGGAAAGAAAGACCTCCGCTTGCATCCCTTTCTTATGCGCTGCTTTCAAGGCTTTTTCTCCCGCCTCCCGCAAAAGATCTTCCATTGCTCCCACCTACTTCCTTCTTATCTTCTTCATTTGAGGACCGCCAGGGCTGGCCGTACCGCCAACAGTGAGTTCTTTTATACGCATGGTAGGCTGGCCATCGGATACCGGCACCCCCTGGCCCTCCTTGCCGCAGACCCCGATAGTAAAACCCAGGTCATTCCCCAGCATATCAATATCCCTGAGCACCCGGGGTCCATTGCCGGTAAGGGTTGCCCCCCGCACCGCTTCTTTTATTTCCCCAGCTTCAATAAGGTAGGCCTCCTGAACATCAAAGACAAAATCGCCATTGATGGTATTAACCTGCCCACCACCCATTTTTTTAACCAGCAAGCCCCGGGGAGTGGCTTTTATTATCTTTTCCGCTTCCTCCCGACCCGGGGCAATAAAAGTATTGCTCATCCGCGGTATAGGTTTATGCTGGTAGGATTCCCGCCGCCCGTTACCGCTGGAATCCTTCTTTTCCTGGCTGGCCGTTAAGCGGTCATACATAAATCCCTGCAATTCACCATCTCGGATTAAAACACTGCGCTCGGCCGCCTGCCCTTCATCATCCATGCGGAAACTCCCATAATGCCCCTCCAGAGTAGCATCATCAATAACCGTCACCCCAGGGGCCGCTACCATCTCTCCGTATTTTCCCTGGTAGACGGAAAGCCCCTTTTGCAGCAAATCGGCTTCCAAGCCGTGACCACAAGCTTCGTGCACCATGGTGCCGCCGGCCTCGCCGGCCAGTACCACCGGCATACTCCCCGCCGGAGCGGGTGCAGCGGAGAGCATCTTCAAGGCTAATCTACCGGCTTTTTCCGCCATAGCAACAAAGTCTATTTTATCAAGTATTTCCCAACCGGAAACAGCCCCGGCTGATTCATAGGCGCTTTGTATAAGCCCGTTCCGGCTGGCTACCGCATTAACACTCAGCCGAACCCGGGAATAAGCGTCTTCCAACAGCTCGCCATCACTGTTGGCTATCTGTATCTCCTTATGGATATCGCTTAGAGCCATGGTAACCTGGCGTATTTCCTCCCCCAAATCCCGCACTGCCTGATTGGCCGCTAAAAGCTGGTTAATCTTGTCCGGATAAGTGAAGTCCCCTAGCAAATCCCGGGATGTTCGGCCAATACCTGGCTCTTGGCCGGACAGGGATATGGCTTTTTCCTGGACTGGCCCGGCCTTTCCCAGTGACTTGCCGGCGGTTGATGCAGCTTTTAAAAGCCCTTCTTCCGATAAATCACTGGTATATACATAAGCGGTGTTGCCCTCTTTAATCACCCGGATGCCGACCCCTTTTTCCCGGCCGCTGGTGATTTTATCCACCCGCTCATCTTCATAGATTACTTGACTCATTTGTTTTTCTTCATAATAAAGCTCGGCCAAGTCGCCGCCCTTTTTCATAGCTTCATCCAAAACCCTCTGCAGTACGGATTTTTCTAACATAGGTTTCCTCCTGCTTCTTTCTTTATTTCCCATCCCATTATATCCTAATTTTCATTCTACTCCAAAAGGCTATGGGTAATCATTCCATAGATTTAATCAGCCCGGAAAAAAGGATTGCGAAGTCCCTGGAGCTGGGAATAGACATTATCCTCTTTTTCCTCAACCAGCAAAGGCAGCGCACTCTGGTCAAAGAAAGAGGAAAGAGAAAGGCTTAAGACTATATCTTCAACTTCACGAGCCGTAGAACTTTGAAGGCTTTGTACTGAGGGAGCCGGGGGTATTTTTTCCTCTTCACTCACATATTGGTGTTGGCTTTTGTCTTTTTCCTCCTGGCTTTCCGTCTGGGCTGTGGCTTCTTTTGCTGCTTGCACCCGATTGCTGGACATTTTGCACTGTTTTATAACAAAAACACGTGGAGATTCTTCTATGGCAGATATAAAGTTGAGCAGGCGCGGGTAAGTTCCTTTGGCACTAATCCTTAACTCCAATTCTTGAAACTTTACTTCCTCTTTCGAACTTTGCCCGGTCTTTTCTTTCTGCCCGGCAACGCTTCCGAGCAGTGAATATCTTAGTGCTATTATGCTAATTCCATTTTTTTTTGCGCTAATATCTAAAAAGCTTAATATTTCGGGAATACATGGGGAGGAGGGGACGGCGATTTCCATGTTATCGCTTTCTTTTGGCAGTGAATTATAAGCACTATTGTGCTCTATATGGCTCTGGATAAGTTTTTCATCTTCTTGGATTCTGATCTGCCAAGCCTGGTTCTCATCCCTTAATCGCTCAGTTTTCTCTTCTAATGGTATCAAGCAAAAGCGGTTATAAAGATATATTATAACCATAAATCCCAGAAAACAGCTTAAGACTATTTCGCGTTTTGACAATTTCAATCTGCTTCTTCCCCCCAGTTTATTTCTACCCTGAACTCTATTTCTTCTTTATTTTCATCCAGGCTGGAAGAAAGCAGCAGCGGATTTCCAAAGGAGCTTTTTTCTCTAAATCCGGCCATTAAGGAAGAGAGTTCCTGGTTGTCCGCAGCATAGCCTTGAATTGCAATTCTCCCCTTTTCCATCTCTATTCCCAGCAGCAATATACCCGGGGGAAGACTTCTCTCTATTTCCTTAAAAACAGCAACATAGGATATCTGCTGCAGGCGGGTCTCCTCCAGGAACTTTCGTTTACGCCAGGAATTTTCCTCGTTCTTTTCTTCCATTCTTCCCGCACGAGCTATGGGTGATAGCTCTTTGGCTCTTGCTTCCAGATTTATATTTAGCTTTTGCTGTACCAACATTTCCTCATGAGCTGACTGGTAAAAGTAATACATCCCCCCGCTCAGGAGTAAAAGCAGCGTGAGCCCCAGGATATATGCTGCTTTCTGCGCCTTAACCCCTTCTTGATTGAGTAGATTGATAGATATCCAGGAACGATGCCTCATCCCAATACCCCCCGGCTAGCCAATCCTATTGCTACGGGAAAATCGCAGCTTAATTCCTGCCTATACTGATCGAAGCTGGGGGGTAAAGCCAAAGTAGCAGGTAGATTGAGCGTTGATACTATAACATTCAGCATCATACTTAAATACCCTGCCAAACCCTTAAGCCTGGCTCCTCCACCACACAAAAAAATTTGCCCGATTATCTTTTCTCTTTCTTGTCGCTGCAATAGACTAAGCGTTTGCTTTACCCTGGCTAAAAATTCCTCCATAAGCTCTTGAAGTTGAAGGTTCTCTGTCATATCCGCTTCTTCCAATAATATATTGTCACCCAGAATATCTATCATCCCCTCCAAGAAAGAAGCAAAGCTCCTCTGGAAGAGAAGTTTTTGCTGCTGGAAAACGGAAAAACAAGCATATGAATACCCGATATTTAAAAAAACCGTTAAATCTTTTTCGTTGTTGCTATTCCAAAGCCGGTTGAGGGCCAGAGCGGGAACTTCTACTACTGTCAGTCGTAACCCGGCCAGGGTACAGACCTTCTTTAAATGCTCCACCTGCAGGCCTTGCGCGGCTGCGAAAAACACTTCCCTTTTGCGACCTTCGCTGTTGTCTATTTCCCTTAAGAAAAAAATATCGAAGGCTGCTTCATCCAGAGGAAAAGGGAGGAATGAAGCGGACTGGTACAGGGCTGCCTTCCTGCTTTCCCTCCTATTCATCCGCGGCAAAATAAAGTTATCAAAGAATATTTCTTGACCGGATAAGGCTGATATAACCTTTTGACCTTTCCAGCCCATCTCCTTGACCAGTTGGGAAATTGCTTTCCCTAGTTCTATAGGAGCTATAATCTTACCATGCTCTATTACCCCATTCGGTGTTGGCATTGAGGCAAAATCCATTAGTTCCAAGCCTTTTTTGGCTTTTTTTACCCTGGCCAGCTTGATTTTCTTACTACCTATATCTAAACCAGTTCCAGCCACCCGGAAAAGCATGACTATACCTCCCCCTTCATTATCACTAATTGCCTGCTTCCTACTTTTGGCGTTTTAGCAAAGTCTCCCCAGCATATCCCTGTAAAGTAAGACTTGCTTCAGGTGGAGTTTTAACTCCATCTGAAGCTTAGTCGCTCTTATCCAGAGACTCAGTCGCTCTTACTCCCGCTTATAGAGGCGGGAGTCTTAGAGCGAGTTAGTCATCGGATAAAAGCTTATTAATTCTATTTGATACATCCATACCAACCAGGCGGCTATAGCGAGAAAGGGAGCAAACTTGATAGCTGTCTTAAGCCCCGCCCGGCCCTGTATTAATAACACTACAGCCCACAATGCCCCGAGCCAGGATGAGATAAGAATAACCATTAGGGCTCCCGGAAAACCAGTAAATGCACCTATAAGCGCAGCCAGTTTTATATCCCCTCCACCCATGCCCCCACGGGAGATTAGAGCTATAAAAAGAAATATGAGGCCAAAACCCATAGCTCCCAAAAGTGATTGCTTAATACCTATGGTGGCAAAACCCAGGCCCAAACCCAATAAAAGCCCGGTGAAGCTTAAAGTGTCAGGGATAATACCTTCATTAATGTCGGTAAAGGCACTGGCTACCAGGATGGCGGTTAATACCACCCCGCTGAGTGTTTGCATAGAGAATTCCCATTTTAGAAAAACCAGCATCCAGAGAATAGGGGTAATTATTTCCACCAGTAAATACTGAGCCGGGATACTTTCTCGGCAATAGCGGCATTTTCCGCGCAAAAGGATGAAGCTAAGCAACGGCAGGAGGTCAAGAGGATATAGTCTATGACCGCAGGCAGGACAGTGACTGGAGGGGTAGAGAAGAGATTCTCCCCGGGGAAGTCGATAAATGACTACATTTAGGAAAGAAGCCAGGAGCAGAAAAAATATGACCATAAACAAATAATAGCACATATAATAACACCTATTTTCCCTCGGATACCTGGAGTTTCGGAAGTCGGAGGTTTTTAACTATCTGTTTCCAGGCAGTAGTATTCTATTACTGCGCTCTCATAGGGCTGCGGACTGCTAGCGGTATAGGTATATAGCAGTTTCACTTTTAGCTTCTTTTTCGCCTGGTTATAAACAGCGGTTGAGGTTAAGCAATAGCGGCACTTTTTCTTCTTGTTTTCCTGGAGCTCATCTTCCTGGGGTTCATCGTTATTGCTCTCTAAATTAGCCGGGCTACAGTCAAACTCCTCAGATTTTTCTGTAACTTTAATCCGGGCTTTTATACCATCTGAGATAGCAACTTCTTCCTCAAATTCAGCCGGCAAGCCTCTATGCCATATTTCTTCTATGGCCCATTCGACCCCGCCATCGGCAGTTTGTTGGGCCTGTTGTGATTGAAATAGATAAAAACTCAGTTTCTTTTCCATACTGGCCAGCTCTATTGTAGCGATTCCCCAAATAGTGCAAAGCAACATTACCATTAAGGCCATAAGCATGAGAGCTCCATCCTCATTCTTAAGAGCTGTCATTATTCCCAATCCCTCCTGCAAAGACTTCTCCTTTACCATCTCCAGTTCCCTATTACTCTGGAATAGTGCTGATACGGGAGCGAACTGCAATACTAAGACGGTAAATTTCATTATTTACAGAAGATTCCACGGTGATTGTGATTAAATCGGAATCCGAACTAGATTGAAAGTTTAAATAGTTAATATTTTGTACCAGAGCCAGGTTGTTTCGCCGCAGGTTATTGCTGTGGAGAAAATAATGGATTTCTTCTGCTGGCTTTCCCTCTACAGGTAAATGTAGTATTAGTTGGTCACTATTTAAACTGCTACCTCCTTGCGGCGGACAGGAAGAAAGAATATCCCGGGTAATCCACTGCATTGCCGTTCGCGCATAATGATGAGCTTCACAGGCGGCAGATTGTCTTTCACTGCCAGTAAACATCAGCCAGTTAAGCAAAAATAGACCAGAGCCTACCAGAGAAACCAGGCTCAGGGCCAGCAGCACTTCCAGCAGGGTAAAGCCTTGTGAGCTGTATCTATTCACAACCCGCTCTCTCCTTTTCTCATCATTGTCAGCAGGCAGAGCTTTTGCTTTTGCTCTCCTTCATACCAAGAAAGGGTTACCCGAATGCGATAAAGTCTATCCAAAGCGTCAACCTTTTCCATATCAATCCGAGCGCTAATCCCCGGCGGAATAGCGGGCGTATATCCTTCCCCCAAGCCCAATATCTCCGGCTCTGCCATTGAAACACTCTTTATCTTTTCCGGCTTTTCCCGCAATTCTTCCAGCAAAGAAGCAGCATAATATGTGGCTGTGCTTTCATAACGGGAATGCTTTATCCATATCGTTGCAGTTGAAAATATAGCCAGGGCCATATTGCTTATTATGGTAAAGATGACCAGGGCCAACAGCACCTCCAAGAGAGTCATAGCTTCCTGACCTGGCCAACTTCGTTGTATCTTTCTCGACATAAACCAGACTCCATTTCTTAGCTATAATTAGAGCTAAGCGCTACTATTTTTAATTTTCCTGGCAAAAGTAATAAGCATTGCAACAGTTGTTTTTAATCTTTTGCCGTATCCTTAGCATGAGTTACTATTGCCTTACCACCCTCATCAATCTTTAATCTATATTCACCTGTATCCATTGGGTTCTCGGGAATCTCTTTGAGAAAATCCGGTACCAGCTTTTCTCCCGTTTGGCCTTCTGCTCTAAAAAAAGTATCATTGGAAAGCGGAACCGCGTTTCCATTTTCCGGTATTTTCCCAGTTTGTCCAGTCTGCATATACCAGAGTTCGGCGGCTTCTCTTATTATCTTCTTATTAGCCTCATCAGCTTTTTCCTTGGCCGTTTCTAAAACACCTGTGAAACGGGGCACTGCCAGTCCAGCTAAAATACCTACGATAGCCATTACCAGGATTAATTCCACCAGGGTGAAACCTTTTTCTCCAACTTTTCGCTGGCCCAAATCCAAAAATTTGAGCATACTATCCCCTCTTTCCTCTCAATTAAATGGCTTTATGGCCAAGCTCCATCCCCCTCTTTTTATTCCCGCAAGCTACAACACTCAGGCCATAATCTTCATTAGGTCAAAAACAGGAAGAATAGTGGCAATTACGATTCCCGTTACCAGTATAGCGACAAATATGATCATAACAGGCTCTACCGCAGCCAGTAGTATATTAATCGTATATATTACTTCTTGTTCATAGTAATCTGCTATTTGGGCAAACATGCTATCCAGGCTCCCGCTTTCTTCGCCTATTGCTATCATTTGGGCAAACATGGTATCAAAAATAGCCGTAGCCTCTAGAGGTACGCTGATGGATTTGCCTTCGCTTATCTCCCGCCCGGCCTGTCGTATAGCCTGGATAACCACTTCATTTCCCACCACTCCTCCGGCCACTTCCAGTGCTTGTAGAATAGGGATTCCTGCCTGTAAGAGAATGGCCATAATTCGGGCAAAATGAGCCGCTATTATTCGGGATAAAAAAGTTCCCCAGAGGGGCAGACGCAAAAGAAACTTATCCGTAAACTGCTTTCCCGGGTTCGTTTGTATCCATATTCTATGTATCAGAGCTATTGCTATAATGGCCAGTAATAAGGCTATCCAATACTTATTTAGAAACAACCCCAAATTCAAAAGCAGTTGTGTTGGCAGGGGAATTTCTGCCCCGGCTGATGCAAAAACATTAACAAATGCGGGCATAATAAAGGAAATAATGAAAAATATGACCAGCAACGCCATTAATGTTATGATTAGCGGATATATTGAAGCTGCCTTTATTTTAGCGTTTATATCCTGCTCCCTTTCCAGATGATGACTAAGGTTTTTAAGTACCGTCTCGAGAGTACCTCCCATTTCCCCAGCTTTAATCATGTTTATATAAATGCCGGAGAAAACTTTGGGATGCTGAGAAAGGGCCACCCAGAGTGCCTGTCCCTGCTCAATATCATCATGAATTTTGAGCAAAGCCTTCTTTAAGGTCCGGTTGCGGTTTTTTTGTCCCATTACTTTAAAAGCTTTTATGATGGAAAAACCAGCTGTAAGCATGGCCAGGAATTGCCGTGTAATCATAAGAACTTCTTTCTTGCTCACTTTAAGGGAAAATAACTCTCTATTAATTACCGGACTGGTTCTATTTACTTCTTGTAAAGATATGATGTAATAACCTTGCCGGAGAAGATTATGTATCAGGGAATCGCGGTCTTTTGCTTCCTGCAGTCCTCTTAGCACTTTACCCCGTGAATCTCGAACCTTATATGTAAATTCCAAAGCCTCTTCACTCCCGCTTTATAACAGATCAAGGAAATGATCCTCCTGGTGTTTTAAATCAATAAGTTTAACTTCTTCCCCAAACTAGACCTTGCTTGCTCGCCTCTTCGTCGCTTATTAGCCTTTGGTGCCATAGCTCCTGCATCGCCTTTTCCATGGTTACCATCCCAAAAGAACTACCTGTTTGCATAGAGGAATAAATCTGATGTATCTTATTTTCGCGGATAAGGTTACGCACCGCAGGAGTAGCTATCATTACTTCAACTGCCAGTATCCGTCCCTTGCCATCAGCACGACACAGTAGTTGTTGATTAATAACGCCTTGCAGGCAATTGGCTAATTGTAGGCGCAACTGGGTCTGTTGATGAGGGGGAAAGATATCGATTATCCGTTCTAAAGTCTGTATTGCTGTTCCTGAGTGCAGCGAGGCCAGAACCAGGTGACCAGTCTCAGCCGCAGTAATAGTCGTAGATATGGTTTCCAGATCCCTCATCTCTCCCAACATAATTACATCCGGGTCCTGTCGCAAGGCTGCGCGGAGCGCCTGCGGAAAAGACTTACTATCAGCTCCAATTTCCCTCTGATTAACAATGCAATTATGGTTACTATGCAAGTACTCTATAGGGTCCTCTAAAGTTAAAATGTGGAATTTACGGGATTGGTTCAAGAGGTCAATCATAGCTGCTAGAGTAGTGGACTTCCCGCTCCCACTGCTCCCGCTTATAAGGACAAGTCCTTTTTCCTGCATTGCCAGTTCCCTTACTATCGGTGGCAAGCCTAACTCATCCCATTCCGGGATCTTAAGCGGTATAATTCTTATGGCCAGGGCCCAGGAGCTGCGCTGTTTAAAAAGGTTGACCCGGAACCGGGCTATTCCAGGAATTGAATAAGCAAAATCTACCTCGCCCTGTTTTTGAAAAGCTTCCATAATCCCCTTATGAGGAATAATTTCTCGGGCCAAGCTCTGGACTTCCTCCTTACCCAAAAGCAAATCTTCAGGCAGTGAGGCTAAATGACCATTTACTCGATACAATGGAGGTTGGGAATAGCCAAGGTGAATATCTGATGCTCCCATTTCCACAGCTTTTTTTAATATTTCCTCTAGCTTTATAAAAGCCAAGTCATAATCCTCCCATGAATATCGCTTTCATTACTTCTTCCAAAGAACTCTGACCCTCTCTAGCTTTATTAATAGCATCTAGCATAATACTAATCATGCCATTTTCAATTGCCACTTTTTCCAAGCGGTCCTCCGAACTTTCCCCCCGGTTGAACAAGTCACGAATCTCCGGCCCTAAAAGCATTATTTCCTGCAGAGCAATTCGTCCCCGGTAGCCCGTATTACGACAGGCTTGACATCCTTTTGAGCGAAAAAATACCCGTCCTTTATCCAGGGGCAAACCCAATTTTTCAGCCAACTGCTCTTCAATCGAATATTCCTGACGGCAATAGCAACACAATTTCCTCACCAATCGTTGTGATACCACCCCAGCCAGTGAGGAAGCCAGCAGGAAGTCTTCTATCCCCATATCCCTTAACCGCGCAATGCTGCCAGCGGCACTATTGGTGTGTAAGGTGGAAAAAACCAGATGCCCGGTTAAAGCAGCCTGTACCGCCAAGTGTGCGGTTTCCCTATCTCGGATTTCACCCACCATGATAACATCAGGATCTTGTCTTAAAATGGAACGCAAGCCGCTGGCAAATGTCAGCCCGGCTTTAGGATTTATTTGTACCTGATTGACTCCAGGCAGAGTATATTCTACCGGGTCCTCCAGGGTGATAATGTTTTTCTCTATGGAATTAATCTGGGTTAAGATGGAATAAAGAGTGGTGGTTTTTCCGGAACCAGATGGGCCCGTAACCAGAACCATACCTTGGGAGCGATGGGCCAATGCCAACAACTTTTCTTGGTTGTTGCAACTAAAACCTAATTGCATGATTTGGGTTAAAGCATTAGCCCGATCCAGAATTCGCAAAACCAGCTTTTCTCCCCAGGCGGTGGGCAAAGTGGAGGCGCGAAAATCAACTTCTCGTTCTTCAATAGTGGCTCGAAAACGCCCATCTTGCGGCAGCCTCTTTTCAGAAATGTCCATTCCGGCCATAATTTTTATTCGGGATACCATCGGGGCCAGTAAGCTAAGCGGTAGCCGGGCGGCTTCATAAAGCTCGCCATCCAGGCGAAAACGCAATCTGATGTCCTGCTGTTGCGGCTCAATATGAATATCACTGCAACCCTCTTCCACTGCTTGGGTCAAGATAGAATTCACCAAAAGGACAATGGGAGCATCCTGGTCAAGCTTTGATAATCGAGGGTTCTTGCGGATATTAACAAAATTGTCATCCTGCGGGTAGTTTCCTAGCAAATTCCTTGGCATGACCAGGCAACCTCCAAAAATAGCTTGTGGGGGATTAGAACCACCGCCTGTTTTCTTTTATAGAAGCCCAGCCGCTTAAAGAAGCACCCTGCGGGCACTACTGATGTTCGCTTCGCTCACTATTAAAGAAGCGGGGGACATATTTCACCTCGTATTTAATACTACTATATTTAGATTTTATTAAAAGTGTTTTGACAATTTTGTTAATAATATCTATTATTGCGACCATTTCTTCCTTTAGTTTTAATTCATTAGATACTATAATTTAGAAAGAAGTGATTGAAATTATCGCTAATTCTAAGGAGTTGATCAAATGGCAGATGAACTCTGGCGCTACTACTATTTTTTGGAAGAAGATGCCGATAATTTTACTCCATTAATAGAAGTATTCCAGCAAAATAAGGTCAATTATTACCCGGATTATTCTTTCAAACTCCTGGAAGAAGAAAAAAGCTTTTCCTACCAATTGAAACAGGATAATTTAAGCATTCTGGTATTATGTTGTTTGGTGGAAAAAGGTGATTGGGAGGATTATCTTGCCTCACTCGAAGCCTGGGAGGAAAAAGCCGGCATTAACGATGCGGATATCGTTGCCGAGACCAGTGTGTTTCTTTCCACGAAAACGTCATGGGGGGATTTTCTGCTATCCTCACAAAAATTATCCCGGCAAAAAGAGGATCTTAGTATTGGAATTGAAGAAGGACAGATGGCCCGCCTTTGTCGTTTATGGCCCCAGGGTAAGGCCTTTTACGCTTGTCATTTGGATAAATACACCAGGCAGAACCGCAATTTTCTAGGAAGTGAACTTCCTTTATTGGAAGCCAGTCTATTGCGCTTGCGTATGATTTCATCTTTCTTGAGAGAACAGAAAAATACGGTGCTCAGGGAAAGGGAGCAATTGGATCAAGAGTTGTCCGCTATTCTACATACCCAGCTGGTTATGGAGAAGGGTAGTGTGGAGGAAGCGAAGGAGCTGGAGGAGCAAGTTGAAGGGCTATCCCAGGCTTACGGCAAGATAGCGGGAGACTATAACACCCTGTTGTCTGCTGCCAACCGCCTTTCTTCCCTGTTGCAATCCTTCAAGCAACAGCTGGGCGCTTTGCGTGGTGCGGATTTTAGTGAAGGCTTTATTAGTGATATGATTAATCCCTATTTAATTCGTCTCAGGGAGATAGAGGAAGCGCAAAACAGTATAATAATATCCCGGGAAAACCACCGGGCGGCCATCGAAGTAGCCCGGAGCAAAATCGATATTATGAATGCCCGCTCCAATATGGCTACTCAGAAAGAAATAAGGAACCTAATGCAATTGAATGTTACCATTCAAAAACAAAGCCTGGTTTTTCAATATGCTGCCGGCTTGATTGAATTTATAGTTTTAGCTTATTACAGCCATTCCCTCTGGTCCCATCTAGCCCACGGGGCTTATGCAGTTATACCGGGCTGGATTCAGTTCCTGGTGGTTATAGCCTTTTCCGGCAATACGGTATATTGTACTCACCTGATGGCTGAGTACATGCAAGGAGAGCATCATGTGAAGAATAAATTAATAGCCGCCGCCATCCCCTTGTTTTTGATATTGTTAATCGTAATAGCTGCCAGTGCTTTACTATCCTCTCCGCTTCCTCATTAACCCATCATTTTTAAGGCCTTAAGGCGTTCGGAGAGCTTTTTCAGATGCATATCTTCCTCGCGGGCTATCTGTTCAAACAATAGCCTGGTTTCCTGGTCTTCCGCCTGTTTGGCCAATTCTTTGTAGCGGTCACGGGCCTGAGCTTCGGCATTAACCGCCAGTTCCATGGCTTTTAAGAGGCTAGCCTTCATATTTATGACCATTCCTTTCTTCAGGTACAAAAGATCATGAAAGAGTTTCTTTCAGACTTATAACCATTCCTTTCTTGAGGCACAAAACGTCATGAAAGATTTTCTTTCAAACTTATACCCATTCCTTTCTTGAGGCACAAAACGTCATGAAAGATTTCTTTCAAACTTATACCCATTCCTTTCTTGAGGCACAAAACGTCATGAAAGATTTCTTTCAAACTTATCACTCCATATTAGTTGTTGAATAAATTATAGCTAAACTTGATGCCACTGCAAAAGCTATTAATATTATTATGCTGGTATATTTTATGCAACCCTTATGCAAAAAAGGGGTTTTTGCAGTGGAACCCTTCATGCCCAGAGGACACAAACAGCGATGGAAATAGGAGGAATAACAAGGATGGGGATTTTCTGACGCAGATTTATTATGATTTACGCGGATAGTATCAGCGTATATCACCCTGCGGGTACCATGATTTTCGTCAAAAAGTTATTTTTGCTAGTCAAATATTATTAACATCCTGCTTTTATGAGCTGCTCTGGGCTTGCCGGATAGCTGCCAGCAGCTCTTCGCGGCTTATATCCTCGCTGAGCACAAAGTTTCCTATGCCCCGGGGTAAGACCAGGCGCAGCTTATTGTTGATTACTTTCTTGTCGTTCAACATACCTTCATAAATAGCCGGCGGTTCGAAATCCGGCCAACGGGTGGGAATACCCAGGCACTGGTAGAGCTTTATGATTCGCTCCAATTCATCCGGGGTCAGATAATTCTTTTCCCGGGCCAAAAAAGACGCCGCTATCGTACCCATAGCCACCGCTTCGCCGTGCCGCAACCGGGAGTAGTTGCCCAGTTTTTCCAGGGAGTGGCCAAAGGTGTGTCCCAGATTCAATATGGTCCGCAGCCCGGTTTCTCTTTCGTCTTTGGCTACCACTTCGCTCTTTATCCGGCAGGATTCGTAGATTATTTTTTCCAGAGAGCCGGCTTCCTGCGCCTTAATAGCTTCGGTATGTGATTCCAGGTAGTCGAAGAAATCGATATCATGGATTATTCCGTATTTCACCACTTCGGCCAGGCCGCTCTTATACTCCCGCTTATCCAGGGTTGCCAGGGTCAAATAGTCGATGATAACCATGCGCGGTTGGTGAAAGGCGCCCATCAGGTTTTTTCCCCGGGGGTGGTTTATAGCCACCTTTCCACCTACGCTGCTATCCACCTGGGACAGGAGAGTGGTGGGAATCTGCACATAGTCTATCCCCCTCTGGTAGAGAGCTGCTACCAGACCGGCCAGGTCGCCGACAACGCCCCCGCCTAGAGCCACCAGTACGCTGCTGCGTTCCAGTTGAGCTTCCACTGCCTGATCCAGAACCTTGAAGGCTTCTTCCTGGTTCTTGTATTGTTCTCCATCGGGCATCAGAACCACGCTTACGCTAAAGCCCTGCTCCTCCATGGCTTCTTGTACTTCCAGGCCGTAAAGCGTAAAGACAGTGGGATTGCTAACCAGCAAAATTTTTTCGGTCCTGCTTACTTGACGAAGTAAAACACCAGAGCTTTTCAATGAACCGCCTTCAATGTATATCGGATAGCTTCTTTCTCCCAAACTGACCTCTAATTCACGCAAGCTGTCCATCCTTTCCCTGTTATGCTACCTTAAGCACCGGGTTATTTCTTCAACAATCGCCCGGGGTTCCTTGTTATTGGTATTGATGCGGAAATCAGTACAGGCATAAAAAGCATCACGGGCTTCCAGCATGGCTTTAATCTCCTTTTCCCCAAACTCCTTTTTTAATAAAGGACGACTAGCTTTTTTTCGCTTTACTCGTTTGAGAATTTCTTCGGGGCTGGCCTCAAGACAAATCAATATGCCATTCTCTCTCAAAGCCTCAATATTCTCCTGGCTTAGTACCACTCCTCCTCCGGTAGCAATAACCAGGTTGCTTTCATGGCCAAGTTTTTGCGCCAGCAGTTTTTCCTCCGAACGAAATCTTATTTCTCCATGCTTGCGAAAGATTTGATTGATGGGTAAACCGGTAATCTTCTCAATCTCCCGATCCATATCAATAAATTTCATTTTTAGCTTTTCCGCCAGCCTTTGACCAACAGAACTCTTTCCTGTACCCATAAAACCGATTAATACTATATTTTTTCCCATTTCCACACCCTTTTCAAATAAGCCTGGTAGACTGAATAGGACTTTCTTATTTCATCCAGGCTATCACCGGAAAACTTCTCCAAAAAAGCCCGGGCTATAACAAAAGCCAGCATGCTTTCCCCGACTATGGCCGCCGCTGGAACCGCACAGATATCAGAACGCTCAATATCGGCCTTCTCCTCCTGCCACGATTTGGTATTAACACTGGTCAAAGGCTTATAAAGAGTGGGAATAGGCTTCATATAGGCCCGAGCCCAAACCGTCTCCCCGTTGCTTATTCCTCCTTCGATTCCTCCGGCCCGGTTGCTCTTCCGGTGGAGTCCCTCTTCCTCATTGTAAAATATCTCATCGTGTACCCGAGAACCCGGTTTAGCAGAGTTGGCAATACCTTCTCCAATTTCCACCGCCTTTATGGCCGGAATACTCATCAGTAAAGCGGAAATCTGACTGTCCAACCTGCTCTCCCAGCTGGTATGGCTGCCCAATCCCGGCGGCATTCCGATAACTCCAACTTCAAAACTGCCGCCGAGCGATTCCCCCTTGGCCCTGGCCTGATCAATGGCCTCCATCATCAGGGACTCTTTTTCTGTATCCACCAAGTGCAAGGGGGATTCATCCACCTTCTCCAGCAAATCTTGCCAGTTCTGCTCATTCACCTGCCAGGTTTTCGCCTGCACCGGTCCTATAGATTTTACCTGGCTATAAACCCTGATATCAAACGACTCCAGGAGCTTTTTAAATATAGCTCCGGCCGCCACCCGGGCAGCAGTCTCGCGGGCACTGGCCCTTTCTAAAATATTGCGCATATCCGCCTGATTATATTTCATGGCCCCGGCCAAATCAGCATGCCCGGGCCGAGGCCGGTTTAAAACTTTTTCTTCATGCCGCTTGCATTCTCCTGCCGCCATTATCTCCTGCCAGTTTTCAAAATCCTGGTTTCTTATGAGATAGGCAATGGGACTGCCCAAGCTATAGCCGTTCCTGATTCCGGAAAAAACCTCCACACGGTCCGATTCAATCTTCATCCTGCCGCCTCGTCCGTAACCCTTTTGTCTCCTTTGCAGTTCCCGGTTAATATCCTCTTCCCCTATTTCAACCCCGGCAGGCATTTGCTCAACAATACCAATAAGACCCTTCCCATGTGACTCGCCAGATGTAATAAAGCGTAACACCATCCGTGTCCCCCTATTTCTTTTTAATATAGCCGCCTTGAAAATGTTTGGGTTCCATAAAAACTACAAAGGCATCGGGGTCTTTTTCATATATCTTATCCGCCACGGCCACAGCCATATTGCGTTTGAGAAAAATATTTAGAACCAGTTTGGAGCCGGCCTTACCACTGGCTTCCCAACAAGTTACCGGAAAACCTTCTTCCCGTAATTCCTCCACAATATGACCATGCTCGCTGTCAATGGTTACCTGCACCCCCCGGTAGCCCAGGGCAATCTTTTCTTCCAGGATAGATCCCAGGAGGATACCCAGGGCAAAACCGGAGCAGAAGACCAGTAGTTTTAAGGGTTCATTCAGTGAACCGATTACCAGGCCCAGGGCTACGGTATAAATAAGGATCTCAAAAAAACCGATTATGGCCGCCGGTATTCTATCCCCGCGGATAACCAGAATCATCCTCACCGTTCCCAAAGAAACATCCAGCACCCGGGCCAGGAAAATAAAAATTAGTTCAAACAACATATATTACTCCCCTCATTCCCAGTTTAATGGAGGTTTATCGGAAACCCTAATCCTCCCCGCAGCCACGCTTACTATAATATAGCGTAATTCCCCTTTTTGGTTTTCCAGGGTTACCGTTCCTGCGTGAGAAGGTACTCCTGAAGGCAAAAAAATACAGGCTGCTTTGTCATCATGCTTGGCAAAAGTAGTCAGGCCCAAATATGTAATACCCGGGCTTAATTGATAGGTGGAGCCATTTTTAACTTTATATTTGGTATCACTGGTATAAAAGTATATCACTTGCGATTGCCCGCTGCTTATGGCTTCCTGCCGCGCCATTCGCAACACCCAGGACATTCTTTGGGCATCACTTTGCAACCGCTGCTTTTGTATAATAGTCGAAAACTCCGGAGCAGCCAGGGCCAGGACCAAGCCAAGAATAGCGATGACAAACAGGAGTTCAATCAGGGTCAACCCTTTTGTCGAGCTGATCTTGCACCACTTCCTTCATGTAGTCCAGGGGAGGCTTTTGCCCCAGCAGTATTTCCAGGGTCAGAGCTCCTTGCTGAACGAACATCCCCAGCCCATTCATGGTTTCAAGCCCCAGGGCTTGCCCCCAGGATAAAAAACGGCTTTGCAACGGGTTATAAATGAGGTCGCATAAGACGGCCCTGCTTCCCCGCAGATCCTCTTTGCTTACCGGCGATTTATCAATGTCAGGAAACATCCCCACCGGGGAGCAGTTAATGATAATGCTGGCTGTCCGGCTCAATCGCTGAAATTCAAACCTGTTCATCAGGGAAGCTGAAGCAAAACTTGAGCTGCAGCTGCTTATTAACTCTGCCAGCTGCCTGGCCCGGGCTAAATCCAAATCCAGAAAATCCAGGCGGCTTAGCCCAAGACCGGCCAGGGCAAAGGCCACCGAGCGGGCTGCTCCCCCGGCCCCGATAAACAACGCCCTTTCTCCGGGGTCGATTCCTTCATCCCGTAATGCTTCCACAAACCCCTGACCATCAGTATTATAACCCTGCAAGCGCCCGTTTTCATTCTTTATCACATTTACCGCCCCGCAGGCTGCCGCTTCGGATGATAATTCATCCAAAAAAGGAATGATCTTTTCCTTATAGGGGATGGTAACATTCAATCCCCGAAAATTTAGAGTGCGGATAGCGGAAGGAATTTCAGGCAGCTTTCCTTCCTCAATTTCCAGTGCCAGATAAATATAATTTAAACCCATCTTCTTAAGGGTAAGATTGTGCATCAGGGGAGAAAGACTATGCTGCAAGGGATAACCTATCAAGCCCATAAGTTCAGTTTTGCCATCTAAATGCACATTTCTTTCTCCTTTCTTAATCCCGTGAGGAGTGAGGGGTTGGAGACTCCCTGCGAGCTATTCCTGATAAATAACTCCCGACTCACGCCTGACATACAACGGCCTACGACTTACTCCCCCCAACTTGCTCCCAACGGCCAACGCCTGACGACCGACGGCCTATTTCCTATTCTCCCCCTGACGTCCGACGACCGGTTTCCGGCGCAAACGGCGCAAAACGAAGTATTCCAGGCAACGAGATATTTTAGTGCCCGGAAACTCTCTCTTATCCAAGGGTACCACCAGAATCGTATATAGGCCCGCCCGGTTTCCTCCCAAGACATCGGTAAATATCTGATCGCCAATTACTGCGGTTTCGGCAGCCTGGCTTTCCATTAAGGAGAGAGCCCGGAAGAAGGCCCTGCGCCGGGGTTTCTGAGCCCGGTGAAGATATGGAATCCCCAGGCTCCTGGCTACAGCCAGAACTCTTTGTTCTCCATTGTTGGACAGGATACAGGCCTTGAAGCCCTGGTCCTTGATATTCTGAAACCATTCCACTACTTCTTGCCTTACTTCCCTTCTATTCCACTCGGTAATTGTATTATCGAGATCCAAAATGAAAGTGTTAATCTTTAGCTCTTTAAGTTTATCCAGCGGTATCTCCAAAAGAGATTTAACATAGATTTGAGGATAAAGGAATTCAAGCATTTGCAAACCTCACTACTATTGATCATTTTCCAGTATTCGCTGCCGTAAGAGAGCAGCGGATAACTCCGGCGCCACCGGATTGGTATAATAGCCCGTAGCCATCTCGAAGCCATTGGTCACGATAAAACGTGGGTTTATCTCCATGAACCAGTGAGCCCCTTCCGAGCTGACCCCATTTAGCGGCCCGGTGTTTATCACGATATTATAGGAAGGATTGCTTAAAGAATCAAGCATAATAGTTAGAAAGGTTTTCAAGGTCCTGGCCAAATCAGATATCTCTTTTTCACTTATATCACCGAAATGCTCTTTATGCTCTTTAGGTATTATCCAGGTCTCATAGGAAAAGCGTGAAGCATATGGCGATAAGAGGAGAAAGTGTTCACTTTCGTATATTATTCGTTCCCCGTTTTCTTGTTCCTGCTCCATAATGGAACATAAAAGGCATTTTTGGTTATGCTGGTAGTAGCTGGCCGGAATGGCCACATGCAAAGGAACCATGGGAAGTGCCACTATCTGGCTATGACTATGCTCCTGGGAAGCACCGGCAAAGAGCCCCTGGTTTTTATAAATCTGAATATATTTGATACGCGGATCAACTGCCAGGGCCTGGTAGCGCTCTTTAAACATCCGATAAATCAATTCGATTCTTTCCAGTGAAAATTGGTGAAATTTGCAATTATGATCTGGGTTTCCTATCACCACTTCCTGCTTTCCCAGGCCGTTGCAGCTAAAGTATATCCCTGATCGTTCTTCCTGTAATTCTCCCTCCAGCTTAAAGGCAGAATACTTGCTGGGTACCGTGCGAACAATCCAACCCGGAGAATCCGGAGCCGAGTTATCCTTTCTCACGGCAGCAATTTCCGGTGGGGTATGCGATTCATTACCGTCACAAAAAGGACAAACTTTATCCTTGCGAACATAAGTACCATTGCGGTTAATCGGAAAAAACCTTGGTTCAAGGGCCTGTTCGGTAGCGATTAATACCCATTTGTCATGCAGCAAATCCTTTCTCAATTCCGGCATACCTGTCCCCCCTTAAAGCAGCCGCTTAGTATTATGATAATTATATGCCCAGGAAAGACAATTAATTGCCCTGGTTTTAAGCATACTCTATTAATTATATCTTCAACCCTGGCTGAATAACCAGCATAAAGTATCTTTATGGGAAATTTTATTCGAGAAAATTGATTGCCCTGCAAAATAGTAAGATAAAAAACAGAAGGCACTTAATTTAGCCCCATTGGGGGGCAGGGAGGACGCCCCAGGAGTTTACCGTTTAATATCAAAAGGTGAATAAACAAGGGGGCTACAATGTAACCCCCTTGACCCCTCGGTCGTAATTCTTCAGATGCTTGGCTGCTATCCAGTCCTCATCCTCTTGTTAGGCAAGATAATTGGTGTTTAGTCTAAGGCAAATTGCTCCGAGCTACTGACCTTAACGTTATCAGGTTTTTCTTCATTTCTTCTATACTCGTCAGTGTATTCCTGCCAGGGTTTGTCGTCTATGTTTATCCATAAAAAGCACATAATAATTACCTCCTTGGTTATTTCACTTTATTTTTCCCTTGGAGCCGTCTATTATGTAGATTTTATTAGAACATATATCGCCATTTCCTTATCCGGGATTACAAGAGAACCGTCCATTTGTCATCTCCCTTGTCATCTAATATCGTTAAAAGAGCTTAATGACACAACAAAAACGTCCCCTGGATAATATTATTATAATTGTCATAGCGTTCAACACCATCCGGCAATATACTGAAAAAGTAAATTCCCATCTATAGCATTGGGCATAGCCAGTATAGTAAACACCTTGACGGAATTTCCGACTATAAAAGGAAGTATCCTTTACTAGCTGCCGGGATAAACGGGATTTTAGTATGGTATTGATGGATTGAAAGACCAGCCGCAAGGTTTTTCACCACGCTCAGCATAACAGTGGGACCTCAAGTGTGCGGGGAAGCATACCTGGCTTGAGCGCGCAAGTCTCCGGTCGGCCCTGTCGGCAGCCAGTTAGCCGCCAAAAGAAAGCTTTTTTGAACAGCGTGATGGTGACCTTGCTACTCCAACTGCATTAATAACTCTCCGTTCTTAACCTGCTGCCCTTCCTGGACGGTTATGTTGCCCACTTTACCGCTTGCCGGAGCCGCAATCCGCGTCTCCATCTTCATGGCCTCAATTATAATCAAGCTTTGGCCGGCCTCAACACTATCGCCTGCCTTGACCAGTATTTGGACAACTGTTCCCGGGATGCTGGCCCCAATATCCTTTTTGTTGTTGGGATCAGCCATTAATGTCGAACCAATTTCAACATCAAAAGTTTTATGATATTGCTTATCCAGGATAGTAATTTCTCTTTGATTGCCGTTAACCTCAAAGTATATCTTCCGGTAGCCTTCTTTATTGACTTTGCCGATGTTGACCAGCTTGATGATAAATGTCTTGCCTTCCTCAAGTTCAACTTCGCAGACTTCACCCTGGCTTATCCCGTCGAAAAATACTGAGCTGTTCATTCGGCTGAGATCACCATACGATTTCTTGAATTCCAAATATTCTTCAAAAACCTTGGGATAAAGAGCATAGCTCAAAATGTCCTGCCTGGTGGCTGGCAGGTTATATTGTCCCTGGAGATAATCATTAATGGCCTCAAAATCGGCCGGTTCCAATAATTCGCCCGGGCGGGTACTAATAGGCCGCTTATCCTTCAGAACCACTTTCTGCAATGCCTCCGGGAAACCACCCACCGGCTGGCCCATCATACCCTCAAAATAGGCTATGGTGGAATCAGGAAAGGCCATGCCCTTTCCTTTCTCAATAATATTTTCCGGAGTCAGATCATTCCTGACCATAAATATAGCCAGGTCCCCGACCAGTTTCGATGAGGGGGTTACTTTTACAATATCCCCCAGCATTTCATTAACTGCTTTATACATTTCTTTGACTTCTTTAAATTTATGCCCCAGTCCGAAACTTTCCACCTGCGGTTTTAAATTGGAATATTGACCGCCCGGAATCTCATATTTATAGACCTCCGCCGTTCCTGATTTAAGATCTGATTCAAATTGACTGTATATAGGCCTTATGTCATCCCAATAGTCGGCAATTTCCTGAATCTCATCCAAGTTTATCCCGGTGGCCCGGCTGGTATTTTCCAGGGCTGCCACCACCGAGTTTAAAGCCGGTTGACTGGTTATACCGGCCATGCTGCTGAATGCGGTGTCAACAATATCCACCCCGGCTTCAGCTGCCATAAGCAGAGTAGCGACGCCATTCCCGCTGGTATCATGGGTATGCAGATGAATGGGGATCGCTATCTCATCCTTTAAGGCTTTAATCAACCGTACGGCGGCGTAAGGTTTCAAAAGTCCTGCCATGTCCTTGATGCCCAGAATATGGGCCCCCATTTTCTCAATCTCTTTAGCAGTTTGTACATAATAAGCCAGGGAATATTTGTCTTTGCGGTCATCCAGGATATCGCCTGTGTAACAGATGCAAGCCTCGGCAATCTTGTTGCTCTTTAAGGTCTCATCGATAGCTACCTCCATACCCTTTAACCAATTTAAGGAATCAAATATTCTGAATACATCAATCCCGGCCTGGGCGGACTCTTTAATGAATTCCCGGACCACATTGTCGGGATAGTTGGTATAGCCTACCGCATTGGCACCCCGGAGCAGCATTTGAAACATAATATTAGGAATTCTCTGACGAAGTTCGGCTAATCTTTCCCAGGGAGACTCATGCAGGAAACGGTAAGCTACATCAAAGGTAGCTCCGCCCCACATTTCCAAAGAAAACAGGTCCTTGCCAAAATAGGCGGTCGCTTCAGCAATGCGCAGCATGTCAACAGTCCTGATCCTGGTGGCCGTCAATGATTGATGAGCATCACGCATGGTGGTATCGGTCAGCAGCAGTTTATTTTGGGATTGGATCCATTTAACAACTCCCTCGGGACCCTTTTTATCTAAAATTTGTTTGGTGCCGTTAAGTTTATAATTGCTATTAATTTTAGGAACTCTGGGTATATCATAATCTCTTTTCACGCCTTTGCTTTCATTGACAACTTTTTCGCCAATGAAGTTTAGAATTTTGGCTTCATGGTCCTCCCGGGGAGTTATATCAAAAAGCTCCGGGGACGCATCAATGAAGCCCGTATCACACTCACCATTTTTAAAACGGGGATGAGATAGAACATTAAGTAAAAACGCTTCATTGGTCTTAACCCCGTTGATAAGCGTTTCGCGAATGGCTCGTTGGGATTTATTTATCGCGTCTTCGAAGGTCCTGGACCAGGAGGTGATTTTGACCAATAAGCTGTCATAGTAAGGACTTATTACTGAACCAGTATATCCATTGCCGCCGTCAAGCCTTATGCCAAATCCGGCCCCGGTTCGGTAGACATCAATTTTACCGGTATCAGGTGCAAAACTGTTGCTGGGATCTTCAGTGGTAACTCGGCATTGTATCGCATACCCTCTGGTTTGGACGGCACTCTGCCGCGGGATGCCCACTTCCTTGGAATTCAGCTTATAACCCTGAGCAATGAGGATTTGGCTCTGTACGATATCAATGCCCGTTATAATCTCTGTTACGGTATGTTCAACCTGAATGCGCGGGTTCATCTCAATAAAGTAGTGATTGCCCTGTTTATCAAGCAGAAACTCGACGGTACCGGCGTTTCTATAATTTACCGACCGGGCAATTTTCAGGGCATCAGCACATATTGCCTTTCTCTGTTCAGCTGAGATCTTAAATGCGGGAGCAAATTCGATTACTTTTTGATGTCTTCTTTGAATGGAGCAGTCCCTTTCATATAAATGGACAATGTTGCCATAATTGTCGCCCAGAACTTGAACCTCTATGTGCTTGGGACTTTCCAGATATTTTTCAATAAAGATGTCATCTATTCCGAAGGCTTTTTGGGCTTCATTTTTAGCACTGTGGAATTCCTGGAGCAGGTCGGTTTCATTTCTCACAATTCTCATACCCCGTCCTCCGCCGCCGGCAGAAGCTTTAAGCATGATGGGGTAGCCGCATCTTTGGGCAAATTTAATCGCCTCTTGATCTGATTTAATAGCTTTTTCAACTCCGGGAATAGTGGGCACCCCTATGCTCTGGGCAATAAGCTTGGACTTGATCTTATCCCCCAATTTATCCATCATTTCCGGAGTCGGCCCAATAAACTCAATCCCTGATTCAATGCATTTTTGGGCAAACTCAGGGTTTTCAGCCAAAAAGCCATAACCAGGGTGGATTGCATCCACCGCCTTTTTAATGGCCAGGCTGATTATTTCCTCGATACTCAGATAAGTCTCCACCGGGCCTTTATTATTGCCAATCAGGTATGACTCATCCGATTTAGTCCTGAACAAAGCCAGTTTATCCTCTTTGGAGTAAACTGAAACCGTTCTGATACCCAATTCCTGACAGGCCCTGATAATACGGATTGCAATTTCGCCTCGGTTTGCAATTAAAACCTTTCTAAAAGATTTCATAATCAGCATCCCTCATCTTCTCTCTCATATCTCATTAATTATACTCCATCAAAATCCCTAAATCTCCCCCCATTAGTGTCTTTCCACCAAGCAATGACCGTAAAGGGCACCAGTAAACCACTAAAAAGCCACATAAGTATTGGTGTAAAATCAAGTAATGGATTTCCTTCTACAGGCATATACGCTTCTTTGGGCAATTGGTATACAGGATCAATACCTGAAGAAAACAGGCTGGCGAATAAAATCAGGATGGTGATACTCGTACAAATTCCAACCCAAGGAGCAACGGCAGACAACTCACAGCTTTTACTTTTTCCCCTTTTGAACAAACGTAATATCTTTATGATTATCCAGTAAATCAGCGAACTTATTATAATTAACATTATGATTATTGCAGCTAATGCCGTAAAACTTGCTTCAGTATATGTCCCATTAATAAATCTATAGGGTTTAGCAATACGGGCAGGCGAGTCTAATCTTACTATTCAAGCCCCAACTAACTCAGTGGGGCCCTTGGCCATAGGGGGTTAGTTCGGAAAGAAACACTAAACCTCCGTACTCTGGCAAAGGTCCTGGGAGTCTATATCTCGGTTATAGATTTCTTTTATCAGTTTTTTTATGGCCTTTTTTTCAATACGGGATACATAGGAACGGGAAATACCCAGTTTTTTGGCAATATCCCTCTGAGTCTCCTTTAACCCATTAAAAAGGCCATAGCGCATTTCTATCACCTGTCGTTCACGCCGTGAAAGTAAATTAATCTTCTCCTTTATTTTTTCCTCCTGCATTTTAGCCTCCACCAGATCCACTATTTCATTGTCATTGGTGAGAATATCAATCAGGGATATTTCATTCCCTTCCTTGTCATGGCCAATGGGGTCGTAAAGAGAAACTTCCTGTTTTTGTTTCTTGCTGCTGCGCAGATGCATCAAGACTTCGTTGTCAATACAGCGAGCGGCATAGGTAGCCAATCTTACCCCCCGTTCAAAATTATAAGTCCTAATAGCTTTGATCAGGCCAATGGTACCGATGGAGATTAAATCCTCCAGATCTTCTCCGCTGCTTTCATATTTTCGCACTACATGGGCCACCAGGCGGAGGTTATGTTCAATCAAAATGTTCCGTGCTTCTTCCTCTCCCCTTTGCATTTCCTGCAAGCACTTGCGCTCGTCCTCTTCGGAAAGAGGTTGGGGGAAAACCTGGTTGTTGAGATAGGCAAACAGGCACAAACTGCCTTTGAGGATTCCGGTAATAGCCAGAGCCCACAACAGGAAGGACAAATTACCACCTCCAAATTCTGCGCTCTATACTATATGAGGTTGCCAAACAAAATGTGCCTTAATCTGACATGAAAATTCTGGGGAGAGGGGAGAGAGAGGGTTTACGGGGCTGGGTAATAGAGTGCAGCATCAAGTTCATAGCAGATATACGCAACATGGTCCGGTCGGTATCAAACCCCGTAAACATCGCGCCTCCAAAATGCTCCCATTGTTCAGGAGTCATTTCAGATTCATACTTTTCTCTAATATACTCCGCAGTAGAAACCAGAAATCCCGCTGTTCCACAGGCAGGGTCACATACTTTATTATCCGGGGTAGGAGCAAGCAATCGTACCATCATATCACGAATCTGCTTCGGAGTCCTAAACTGACCATTTTGGCCTGCTGTAGACAGCTTGCCCAGCATATATTCGTAAACATCACCCTGCATATCCAAATCTTTTATATCATGTTCATAGAGTTCATCCAGGCCAGTAATTATTTTTTGCAGTACCTGTGGAGTAGGAATTAAAAACATTGCATCCTGCATATAACGTGAAAAAGCAGAAGTGTTTTTTCCGTTCATGGCTTTAATAAAAGGAAATACTTTTGAACCGACAATATCGTAGATCGCGCGGGACATTTATAAATAGTCACCCTAATGCCACGGCTGCACAAATTGAATCTTATGCAAGTTCCCTGGCTCAACAGTATTCGTTTTACACCTATTTTTAATAGTGAAATGTCAGTTTAAGGGGTAAAAGAAGGTTCTTTTACCCCTACTATAAGTTAGTAAATTAAATATATAATATTTTTACAGAAAAATTTAGGGGGTATTATTTTGTGAAATTCATAAGTAATGAAATAAAAAACTACAACTGGCGAATCAGAAAAGATAAGCTTGAAAAACTGGCACGATCTGGTACAGCGGATTCTATAGCAGCATTAATACAAGCCTTGCAAGATGTCCATGATGAATTAGCACAAATGGCGGCGGAATCCCTGGTCAATATTGGACTACCAGCTGTTCAGCCATTGATTGCGACTCTGCTAAATGGAGAGTGGCCTTTGTCTGATTTGGCCGGTGAAACCCTGGCTCAAATGGGTGCCAAGGCTACTAAACCTCTGGAAGACCTGCTCACTATTCCACGTTATACAGGAAGAGTAGCCTATGTTTTAAGTCAGAGCACTGATCCTGAAGCACTATCCTCATTACTTCTATTATTGAAACACGAAAACAGCGATATTAGAGAGATGGTTATAAGAGCACTGGGAAGTTCAGGTGACAAGAGAGCAACTTATCCGATAATCAGGCATATTAAGCAATACGGCGCATCCCCGACTGCCATTTTAGCCCTGGGGGAAATTGCGGATTTCCAGGCTGTACCCCTGCTGATTGAAGAACTGAAAGGAATACAACGTTGGTTTGCTGCCCGGGCTCTCGGGCAAATCGGCGAACCGGCAGTAGAGGCTCTGATTAAGGTTTTAAACCAGAGCGAGTATAATCACCAGGGAGTAGCTGTTTATGCCCTGGGATTAATCCGGACTGAGAAAGCACTGGCATCATTAACAGAGATGGTAAAGCACCCGGATCAGATAGTATCCTGGCGCGCGGCCATGGCGTTAATCGAAATAGAACAAAAAGAGGAAACTAATGAAAAGAATATGCGGACTCTGACTGATAGCTTTACCCTGACCCTTTCGCCAACAGCACAGTATTTTTACGCCAGTATTGTAGACGAACTCTTATACCTGCCGGATATGAACCAGTTTTTACGTACGCCCGTGCCCCCACCTTTTCCAGTCCCTTGCCGTTACTCCGGAGGTAAAGCCAACCCAGAGGATTTTATCGCTCTGGATGGAATCGGCTGGCTCATATCAGACCGTTTAAGAACTCTCTTTACGGCTATGGGTTTTACTGGTTGGGCTACCTATCCGGTAGAACTACGGGGAAAGAACGGCGAATTAATACATGGCTACCATGGTTTATTTGTAAGCGGAAAAATTGGGCCTGTAGACTACACTCGTTCTCAGGTTCAGATAGTTCCCCATACACTAATCGGATTGGAGCCCGATATTATCCTTAAAGGCTTGTATCCTAAAGACCATAGCTGGGATGGAAGCGATTTTTTCCTTTCTCCAGATTCCGCCTTACTTATGGTAAGCGAACTGGTTATCAAAGCCCTGTCAAGCTTAAAGCCACCGGCAAAGAATTGGATAGCTGAGCCTCTATCGGAAGTCAAACGTTCAATTAGGTTTGAAAAAAATATTTCTTTTTTAACAAAAGAACAGAAAGAACAACTACATGAATTAAGAAATATACTGGAATCGCACTCATCTTCCCCTGTGCCTTTAGAGACAAAAGCAGCTTTGGAAGCTAAAACAGAGGTAAAACAGCTACTTGACGTTCTTATAAAAAACCGATGCTTATATCAAACGGAGAATATCCAGTAGATTCGGTATGTATTCAAGTCGTGCAGGATTTTGGCCGATTAGGGCAATCTGCCGTAGATGAGCTACTTTTAATACTACAGAACCAAAATAGAGAACATCGGGCCGCATCTGCCTGGGTTTTAGGCCAACTAAATATTCAAACAGCAGTTGAACCGCTTATCAGATCTCTATCTGAAGAAGATGAGCAAGTACTTGCCATTATTATAGGTGTCTTGGGTAGAATTGGAGACAGGCGCTGTATTCCCTACTTGATTGATATCTTTAACGACAGCGAAAGCGAATATATCCGCTGTTGTGTAGCAGAGACCCTGGGCAGATTAAAGGACCCACAAGCAGTCCCCCTTCTGCTAAATGTCCTTCCTCATGAGGGTAGTGTAATCGTACTCTGCGCCTTGGTAGATGCTTTAGCTTCTCTCGATGACCCGACAGCGATAACTCCCCTAATCAATCTCTATGTAATTGGTGATGCTAACCTGAATGAACATATTAAACAAGCCCTGATTAAGTTAGGATCACTTGCCGATTTGATTACTTTTCTTGATAAGAACGAGTGCTAATCATCCTCTCTAACTCGATTATATATGCTCTTTCAGTCTCCGCTGATAGCCAGCCAAGTTTCTTTATCGAACCAGGTTGTTCCTGTTGGACGACAAACTGAAGGCGACAGAAACTGCAAAATAAAATAGCTTAAAAAGAGCAAGATGGCGACATTTTAATACCGGGGCGACAGTTTGATAACGGGAAAACAACATAATCGGGTTCTTAGTAAAAGTCCAATTAACGGAAGTAAACTATGCGGTATAAAATTAGCCATGGTGCATAAGACCCATGGCCCGTAAAAATAAATATGGAATTAATCCGAGCAGAACCTATCGTAATGATTGGTTATTGCTGGCAGCAAGAATAACCTCTGCATCTATGGATTGTTTTTTCAACTGTGAACCTAAAGTCAGAGCATCAGTCATAAGATTATCAATTAATCGGGGGGTACCCTGACAAAAACCAGCAATAGCATTAACAGCAGCCGCATCAATAATAGAACGAGCACCGCCCGCCGCATCAATTTTATGATAAATATAGTCGGTAGTCTCCTGACCGGACAGCCCCTGGTAATTGTAATGTACGGTAATACGTTGTTTAAGAGATTCATGGACAGGTTTTTCCAGAATATTATTCAAATAAGGCTCGCCCACAAGAATAAGAGCAAAACAGTTGAGGCTGTCATAATTGACATTCATCAACATCTTAATATCACGAAAGATAGCGGAATTAAGGTACTGACCCTCATCAACCGCCACCAGAAGAGTTTTGCGTTTTTCTTTTAAAAGATAATAAACCCGATCCTGAATAGCCTTGAACATATCCGTTTTACGGAAACCGGCATCAATACCTAACATAGTACAGAACTGGCGGTAGAATTCAGAAACACTGACAGTAGAAAGACAGGTATACACCATCTGGTACAAATTAGGATTCAAATCCTTAGCAAAACAGCGCAGGGCATAGGCCTTTCCCATTCCCGGCGGGGCAGTAAATACACCGATGCCTCTGACATCTTTGAGATAATTCAACCGGGAAATCATCTGTTTATGATCATCAGAAACAAAACAGTCCTTTTCACTGATGGATTTTTCAAAAGGGTTGAAAGAAAGGCCATAAAAATGTTTAAACATCTACACTCCCCCCAGCAATTGAATAATCGATGGCAGGACCATTATTCCGCCTGGTTCTGGAATTAGCGACTTTATCAGTAAGCCGCAAGGGATAATGCTGACCCTCATAAAAAATGTAAGCCTTGTCCATCTGATCCGGTAGATGACGGGCTATTAATCATTACACATCCTGATGAGAGCTGGAAATTATCCACTATCCCTTATGCCTTGAAAAAGGCCGGCTCATTAAAAACAGTGATTGCCGCAGGGAGAAAAACAAGGGCATTGCAGCCTATCTGCAAGAAGTAGTGCAGATCTTAAATAATTCTTCGGAAGCAAACGAATTTCTTGGTCTGGTGCGACAGGACAAACCCCGCTACATACGAGACCAGTTAAAGATTATTAAAGACAACAGCAAGGATATTGCATAATATTCATGTAGTTGTTGAAGAAACTCGGTAAACTCCAAACTCCGATGGCGTTCTTTTACTTGCGCAAAGACATGCCCGTCATGGAGGTCTATGCCAGCAAGTAGCGATAAAGTACCCATTCTGCGGTACTCATAATAATATCTAAATAATATGAACATATTGAGGAGCCATCCTAAAGGGTGGCTCCCACCAGCAACTCAGTGGCTCTATGTAAGAGATTGAGTGGCTCTATTTCATGCACAATGTGGCTCTAAAACATCACACTGCTGGCTTTTTGGGGTCGCAGTAAACACAGGAAAATGTGGAATTATGCAGAAATAAATTAGAAAAGTAATTATTAAATAAGTAAACAGGCAGAATGAAATGAATAATTTATTAAAATTTTACAATTTGACAGCACAAGAAAGAAAATTATTGCTGGAATCAGTTATTTTTTTAGGGTTTTTTCGGTTGATCATTGTTATAATTCCATTTAAGCGTATTGCTCCATATTTGGGGCATCACATGCAAGAGTCTTATACAGATAACAATGATGAAGAAATGCCAGTAATAAAGAATATATCCTGGGCGGTCAATGTGATGAGCCGACATACATTTTGGGACAGCAAATGCCTGGTTCAGGCCATTACTGCCAAATACATGTTACGCCGAAGAAATATTAAAAGTACTTTGTATCTGGGTGTAGCCCGGGATGAAAACCAGTCTATGTTTGCCCATGCCTGGTTAAGAAGCGGTCAAACAATTGTTACCGGAGCGAAAGCAAAAATGAACTTTGTTATACTATCCAGTTTTGCTGATATATAAAATAAATCTAATATTAATTTTATAAAATGGTGATTGATTTATGCAAAATAAAAACCTAATTATAGAAACAGAAGCTTTCTCTAATGAAATGCAGTTGTTATTCCTGTGTTCAATTAAGGATTTATCAACAGAGCAGGAAGAAAAAATCAGGAAAATCATTAAAGCGGGAATTAACTGGGAGCTGTTTTTACAAATTGTAAAAAAACACCGAATATATATGCTGGTTTATAATAACCTGACAAAAATTAAGATAGTGGATGTTGACGAAAGAGCGCTAAAAACTTTGCAACAAATTAATCAGCAAAAGGTCATGCAGTCAGTTAAACTAGCCGGCGAACTTGTAAGACTGGCGCGATTATTGAATAATAATGGGATAAGAGCATTATCTCTGAAAGGCCCTTTATTGGCCAGGGAGATATATGGCGATATTGCTTTTAGATATTCCAAAGACCTGGATATTATCATAGCCGAGCAGGATCTTGAAAAAACTGATAAACTGCTCTTGGCCAATGGCTTCAAAAATGCTGACATGGAAATAAACCTATCCCCCAAACAAAAAGCCCATATCATTAAAACCAATCATCACTTTGTCTACCAAAAACCAGGCGGTATCATTATAGAACTGCATTGGCGGGATAATTCGGAATCAACTAAATTTCAATTTGATAAGCTATGGTTTAAGCGTAGAGAACTGATATTATCCGGGCAAAGCATCAACGTATTATCAGCTGAGGATGAATTCATATATTTGTTGATACATGGGGCCATCCATGGATATACCAGATTACGCTGGCTTTGTGATATTGCTGAAATAATTAAGAAAGATCAGCTATCCTGGAATGAGATTATTAATAAAGCCACCGGGATGAACATTATGGAGGTTCTGGTTCAGACAGTAATCTTATGTGAGAGTCTTTTATCCGTTAATATTCCTGAAGCATTAAAAGCCCCTCTGGCCGGCAACAAATTAGGAAAGAAGATGGCAATAAAGGCCATTCCTTTAATTATTGAAACAGACGAAGATGCCTTTTTGCCCGGGCAACCTTTAAATATGCATTTGAGAAAATATATCCTGCTCAGATCAAAAGGAATAAAGTCAAAACTGAATTATTTAATTGCCAGATTCTACCCTGGACTTATTGATTATGAAACCATAGATTTTAGTGACCGATTTTTTTTCATGTATTATATAACCCGTCCGTTTTTTAAGATTCAAAGAATGATGAATAAGAGCAGTTAATTGCCTGCAATTATATAGCAAGAAAGATGAGGCAAGCCGAGTGAGTGCAATTTGCGGAGTTTTATATAAACATATTCGTGATGATTTTGCTGAAGCAGAAGCGATGTTTAATGAACTGGGTCAGCATAAATTTGATGTCTCCAATAGCTGGCAGAAGGAAAACGTATTTTTAGGGTGCCATCTGCTTCACATAGTGCCGGAATCGGTAAATGAAACACTGCCTTTTTATGACCACGAAAGTTCCCTGGTGATTACGGCTGATGCCATTATTGATAATCGTGCTGAACTTTTTAGTTTACTGGCTATTCCGGCAGATGCTCAGGATATGCCTGATAGTATGTTGATACTGAGTGCTTATAAAAAATGGGGAGTAAAGTGCCCCGAGAAATTGGCGGGAGATTTTGCCTTTGTTATCTGGGACAAAAAAAAGCAGGAATTATTCTGTGCTCGTGATCAGGTGGGCAAGCGGAGTTTTTACTATTACCATGCCAATGACAAGATGGCTTTTTGCACCCTGATGAAACCCTTATTTAAACTGTCAGGTATAAAAAAGCAGCTGAATGATGTATATGTGGCTGATTTTTTGGCTTTACCGACTGTAAGCGGACAAATTGATCCTGCTATAACCATTTACAAAGACATATATCCGCTGCCTCCCGCTCATGCCATGCTGATAAATGTTGAGGGCAAAAAGCAATGGCAATACTGGCGTGTAGAGCAGAATAGCCCTGTCCGCTACAAAAGTGATGCAGAGTATGAAGAGGCTTTCCGTGAGGTTTATATAGAGGCAGTACGATGCCGGTTGCGCAGTATTAAGCCGGTGGGTGTATATTTGAGCGGAGGGTTGGACTCAGCCTCAGTAGCAGCCATTGCTGCCAAACTTAATCTTAGCGGTGAGAAAATTTATGGTTTTACGCAGGTGCCTATGGAGGGTTATGTCGACTGGTTACCCAAAAATAAAATTGCAGATGAAAAAGAATACGTAAAAGAATTGGCTGCCTTCAGCGGCGGCATAGAAGCATATTTTGTAGCCTCAGAAGGCATTACTCCTTTTGATATCATTGATTCCAAAATAAAAGCTATAGAACAGCCCTACAAGACTTTTGAAAACTCTTACTGGATGGATGCAATTCTGCGACGGGCTTCGGCCATGGGCATTGGTGTTATACTGGATGGCCAGAGTGGCAATGCCACGGTCTCCTGGGGGAACTGGGATGCCTATTCCCGCTACCTGCTCAACTCGTTTCAATTAAAGGAATACTATAAAGACAAAAACATAATGGCCGCTAAAAGAAATACCCATCTTCTGCGCCTGATAGCAAGCGATCTATATCAGCATTTGCCCTACATAGTTAGAAAATACCGCTACCAGGCCAGGGGTGGCGAAAACTATTTTCAAAGCCTGTCGCCGATTAATTTTAGATTTATGAAATCTATGCAAGTGGAAAATAGATTTCATCATTTGGGCGTTGATCCATGGTTTTTAAACAAAGGCAACTCTTTTGCCCAGCGGACTAAATTACTAGGCCTGGCTGGTTTTTCCCATCTGGGAGCTATGGAAACCAAAATGCCGCTGGAACTGGGTATGGTCAGGCGGGACCCTACCCGCGACAAGCGGTTGATTGAGTTCTGTATAAACATTCCTGAGAACCAATGGGTACGTAACGGTCATGAACGCCGTCTAATCCGCCGGTCGATGCAGGGATACCTGCCGGATATGATCAGATTGAATACTACAGTAAGAGGTAAACAGGCAGCTGACTGGATACAGAGAATTGCTCCGCAATGGCAACAAATAACTACGGAAATAACTACTATTGGAACCGGTGAACCGGAAAGAAAATATTTGGATATAAACAGGATACAAAACTTGTTAAATAATAACCGGGTATTGGATATCAGCGATGGGAAAAACTCTGATATCAGACTTTTAATGAGAGCATTGATATTTACCCGCTTTCTGCGGACCGAATTTGGAATTGAGTAATTATGAAGTTTTTATGGCAATTTATTAAGGATTTATACAACTATTCCCACAGCAGTCTGCTGGTAAACATTCTGTTTATGATAATAACCAGTTTGACCAGTGGTATTGGCATCCTGATGTTGATTCCATTGTTAGCGATCACCGGGATAGCCGGTAATACAACTGTTAAAATACCACTTTTGGATACGGCCTTTTCATATTTAAACAACGTTGACTTGTCTACGCAGTTGATAATTGTACTGCTGATATATGTAATTCTGATTATATTTCAGGCCGCCATGAACCGCCGCCTGGCCATATTGAATATGGAGTTGATTCAGGGCTATACTAAATATTTGCGGGTTAATTTGTACGCCAGTATATTACAGGCAGATTGGGCATGTCTGGCCAGTAAAAAACAGACCGACATCACCAATGCTTTTACCATGGAAATTAATCGGGTATCCTCCGGTACCATCTTTCTGCTCAGAATTTGCTCCCAGTTTATTCTGGCGGTGGTGCAACTATACATAGCGTTTTTAATGTCACCTGTCTTAACCACTTTTGTTTTGATTTGCGGAACTCTGTTATTTATGTTTATGAACTCCACGTTAAAGGAGTCCAAAAAGCTGGGCAACTCCATGCAGAGTATGAACCGTGAACTTATGAGCCGCATTACTGAACAGTTAAGCAGTATAAAAGAAAGTAAAATCTATGGAGTGGAAAGTGAACAGGAGGAAAAATTCCGGGATCTCGCCGGCAGAATTGAAAAAAATATGATCGATTTTGTCCATTTGCAGTCCAGACCGGATTTTCTGTACAAAATCGCAGCTGCTATAGTAATAAGCATTTTGTTTTATTTTGCTGTGAACTACCTGCAGGTGGAACCGGCTGCCATGTTAATCATTATATTTATATTTGCCCGCCTGTGGCCGCTTTTTTCCTCCTTTCAAAACAATCTGCAAAATATCTTTGTAATGATGCCGGCCTATATTTCGCTTAAACAATTGCAGCATGAATTAAGAGAATCAACCGAGAACATTATGATTAAAAATAATGATGAAAAGGCAAACGAATTGAAACTTACCAAGGCGATCAGATTTGAAGATATCAGCTTTACTTATCAGGAAGATGAGCAGAGTTTTGCTCTGCAAAATATTAACATTGATATTCCCGCATATTCCATTATCGCGCTGGTGGGAAAATCAGGAGCAGGTAAAAGCACTCTGGTTGATTTGTTGATGGCTCTTTTAAAACCAAACCATGGAATTATTCGCGTGGATGATACGGTTCTTGATGCCAGCAACATATCTGATTGGAGAAAAGTAATCAGTTATGTTCCTCAAGACCCATTTCTTTTAAATGATACTATTCGTGAAAACCTGTTGAGATTCAACCCCGGTACCGGGGAAAAGGAATTATGGGAAGCACTGGAAATGTCTGCTGCACGTGAATTTGTTGATCAGCTTCCCCGGGGGATTGATACAGTGATTGGCGACCGGGGAGTCAGGCTTTCCGGCGGCGAACGGCAGAGAATCGTCCTGGCCCGCGCCTTAATCAGAAAACCACAATTACTGGTACTGGATGAAGCTACCAGTGCCCTGGATATGGAAAACGAATTTAAAATAAAACAGGCCCTGGAGTCCATGCGCGGCAACCTTACAATTATAATCATTGCCCATCGTTTAGCTACCATACATAATGCTGATAAAATAATTGTGGTTGATGACGGGAGAATAATTGAAACCGGCTGTTATGATGAACTGGTTTCTACACAAAATAGCTGGTTTAAAAAAATGTTGCAGGAAAACTATCAGAGCAATATATAGAATTGTTAAAAACACTATACATGGAGGAATAATATGGAGTTAGGTTACAGCTATACTGCATTTGGATTGATTATTCATTCCCAGATTGAAATTCCTGAATTGATAGCAGCTGAGGGGGAACCGGATATAATCATTAGATTGGGCAAGGTGCCGGTGCACCTGGAGAATCCAAGCTCAACCGGAGTTCGTTTTGAAGCCTCCCCCAATGAATTTTTATTGACCCTGGACACCGTAGGGCGTTATCTGGTTTTTGGGGGTAAGGAAATTGTTATTGAACCATTTGATGGAGTATCGTTGAACGATATAAGACTTTTTCTGCTGTCATCCGTATTCGCGGCTTTGCTGCATCAGCGGGAATATCTGGTCTTGCATGGATCCTGCATCGAAAAAGATGGTACAGCGATTATATTTTCCGGGGCGTCAGGGATTGGTAAATCAACTTTGGCCGCCGCGTTTTATGAAAAAGGTTATCATATTATCTGTGATGATTTATCAGTAGTGGTATTCGGCGAAGATGACTCGCCTTACGTTGTCTCCGGTATTCCCAGCCTCAAGCTCTGGGATGATGCCCTGAAAAAACTAGGAAAAAATACCGATTCACTAGTAATGGTCAGGGAAACTATGCAAAAATACCGGGTGGATATTGCTGATAAATACTGGTCCCACCCTTTACCCTTAAAACGAATTTACATTCTGGGTTCGGATCTGGAAACAAATATAAGGATTACTGAATTGGACAGTTTTGAAAAAATGAAGGCCATAAATAACAATACCTTCCGTAAGCGCTTTCTGGAAGGCCAGGGTGTTAAACCGGTGCATTTTAAACAATGTGCTTTACTGGCCCAGAAGGTCGGGGTTTTCCGAGTGCTGCGACCCCGGGCGGAATTTCTAATCGAGGAACTGTCAGCTATCCTGGAAAAGGAGATGGCAAACTGATGGCAGAATTAATCTGGCTGGCCTCCTATCCGAAATCCGGGAATACCTGGTTCCGCAGTTTTCTTTCCAATCTAATTTCCGAAAAAGAGGAACCGGTGAACATTAACGCTATGCTGACTGACGGAATTGCCAGCAGCCGCGACTTATTTGACGACTGGACGGGAATCGAAGCATCAGACTTGACTTTCGATGAAATTGATTTAATTCGCCCGGATATTTACATGAGACTGATTGATGACTCAGACCGAAATCTATATATGAAAATCCATGATGCCTATACTTGTCTGCCGGATGGCCGCCCGCTTTTTCCCCGGTATAAAGCCAAAGCCATCTATTTAATCCGTAATCCGCTGGATGTAGCAGTCTCCTTTTCCTATCATTCTGCAACTACCATTGACAAGACCATTGCCAGTATGGGAAATGATGAATTTGCCTTTTGCTCGGGTAACAACCGGTTGCACAATCAATTGCGTCAAAAGCTGCTGTCCTGGAGCAACCATGTCCGCAGCTGGGTGGACAATGAGATTATGCCGGTACAAGTTATCCGTTATGAGGATATGAGAAACCAGCCATGGGAGACATTTAAACGGGCGGTTGATTTCATCGGCCTGGATTATAATGATGATAAAATAATGCAGGCCATACAATTTTCAGATTTTAAGGTTTTAAAACAACAGGAAGAAAAAGATGCCTTTAGAGAAAGACCACCGCGGGCGGAAAGCTTTTTCCGCCAGGCAAAAACCGGTGACTGGGTTAATCATCTCAGCGATGAGCAGGTAAAGAGAATCATTGCTGATCATAAAGAAATAATGCAGCGCTTTGGCTACTTGAATGAGAAAGGGGAAGTATTATCATGATTAATATGGATACCGTAATTTCCAAAACAGAAGAGGTAGTATTGGCCGAACTGGATGGCAAGGTAGTTATGATGAGCATTGAGAACGGTCAGTATTACGGTCTGGACGAGGTAGGTACCAGCATATGGGAGATGATGAGTGAACCGGTACAGGTAAAAAAGGTTATTACCCGACTGATGGATGAATATGAGGTTACCCAGGAAGAATGTGAAAAAGATGTTATTGCTTTTTTGGGAAAATTGCATGATAAAAAGCTGATTATTCTAAAATAATACTAGCTGTTTTAATGAAGGCATATAAAAATAATAGTTTTGCAGGTAATTGTTAATAAACGTAGAATAGATATTCTTAAAAAAGAAAGGTGATAAGGAAATGAAAAAAGAATGGCAAAAACCGGAATTAATATGTTTATCAGTTAGCAAGGAAACCTTAAATTACTCTGGAGTGGGAGCTGACCTTGGTTTTTATGATTCTTAGGCAGTTAGGCTAAAGAAGGTGGTTTCTTGATTGTACTTAATCAATGATTATTAAATTTACAAAATTAATACCGCTTTTTATACCCCCCGGTACAGGGGGTTTACTAAAAAGTACTATAACACAATGGCTTTTTAGACCATCCAGGGAGGCAATCGATGCAACATTTAGGTATGCTGGAAAACCGCAGTATACATATTATTAGAGAAGCCTACAGTGAGTTTAAAAATCTTTGTATGTTATGGTCAATTGGTAAAGACAGCACGGTTATGCTGTGGCTGTGCCGCAAAGCATTTTTGGGGCATGTTCCCATCCCGCTGATTCATATTGATACTCGATATAAAATTCAATCGATGGTGGAATACCGGGATGCTCTGACCAGAGCCTGGAAGTTGGATATGATTTATGGAGAGAATACGGCAGCATTGACCAGCAAGGCAACCTTTCCGGATAATAATGCCACCCGGCTGGAATGCTGCCGTAAACTAAAGACCGAAGCACTAACCAATACCTTGAGCGGTGCGGGTACCCGCTACCGATTTAATCATGAAACCGACCAATATGAGATCGATAAAAATACCGAACCTTTTACCGGGGTAATTGTCGGACTGAGAGCTGATGAAGAAGGCAGTCGTTCCAAGGAACGCTATTTTTCCGCCCGCGATAAGGACAACATCTGGCACATCGCTGAACAGGCTCCTGAATTCTGGAACCAGTATAAAACTGATTTCAAATATGGAACCCATGTAAGAATTCATCCCCTGCTTGATTGGACTGAACTGGATATATGGGAATATATAAAACGTGAGAATATCACCATGGTGCCGCTTTACTTTAACCAGGGTAACGGCAAGCGTTATCGCTCACTGGGATGCTGGCCATGTACGCAACCAGTGGATTCCAGTGCTGCCAATGTAGACGAAATTATTGATGAATTAAAGACCGGTAAATTTGCCAATATAGCAGAACGCTCCGGCCGTGAACAGGATAAAGAGGACGGAGGCGGACTGGAAGAACTGAGAAAAGAAGGATATATGTAAGTGACATCATTGGACGCCGCAAACAACCGGGAAGATATGAATATCGTGGTGGTAGGCCATGTAGATCATGGCAAGAGTACCATCATCGGCAGACTTTTAGCTGATACGGACTCACTGCCGCAGGGAAAACTGGATAGTGTAAGAGAGAGTTGCCGACGTAATTCCAGGCCTTTTGAATATGCCTTTTTACTGGATGCCTTAAAGGATGAACAGCATCAGGGTATTACCATAGACGCGGCCCGATGTTTTTTTAAAACTGATAAAAGAAACTATATGATCCTGGATACACCTGGACATATTGAGTTTTTAAAAAATATGGTTACCGGTGTTTCGCGCGCGGAAGCTGCTTTATTGGTGATTGATGCCTGGGAAGGGATTATGGATAATTCCAGGCGGCATGGGTTTTTGTTGTCCATGCTGGGTATTAAACAGATTGTCGTATTGATTAATAAAATGGATTTGATTGCCTATGATGAAGGTCACTTTGAAGAGATTAAACAGGAATACCATAAATTCTTAGGCAAGATAGGAATTAACGCTCCGGTCTTCATTCCTGTAAGTGGAATGAAGGGTGATAATATTGTATCTATATCCGGGTATATGCCCTGGTATCAAGGAGATACCGTTCTGAATGTTCTGGATCATTTTATTAAGGAAAAACCTCCTGAAGATAAACCTTTCAGAATGCCGGTTCAGGATGTATATAAATTTACCGCTTTTGGGGATCAAAGAAGAATTGTTGCCGGCACTATTGAGACAGGCAAGCTGTTGGTTGGCGATGAAGTTGTCTTTTATCCCTCGCAAAAGAGATCTACAGTTAAAAGCATTGAAAGCTTTAATACTGCCGGGAAAATGCAAACCGTGGCAGGAGAAGCAGCCGCCTTTACCCTGCAGAAACAAATCTATGTAAAGAGAGGCGAATTAGCGTTTAAAGCGGAGGAAAATCCTCCACAGACCGCTTCCCGTTTGCTGGTTAATATGTTTTGGCTGGGTAAAAAACCGATGGAAAAGAATAAAGAGTATTTTCTTAAACTGGGTACGGCAAAGGTTAAAGCCGGATTGCACCGGGTGGTGAGAATACTAGATGCAGTAAGCCTTGAAAGCTCGATTAAGGAACAGATTGAACCCCTTGATGTAGCTGAATGTGTTTTGTGGCTTAATAAGGAAATTGCCTTCGATTTGGCCGCGGATAATTTATCTACGGGTAGATTTGTAATCGTAGATGATTATGAGATTTCTGGTGGAGGGATTATTAAACAAGCTTTATTTGACAGCAGCGAATGGATAAGAGAAAAAGCGCTGGAAAGAAAATTCAGCATCAGTGCGGCAGATAATAATTTGGTCTGGCAGGATGGCAAGGTATCCTATACTAATCGGTGTCAGCTTATGGATCAGCGGGGACTGGTGGTCTGGTTCACCGGATTGTCCGGTGCAGGCAAGTCAACTATTGCCATTGAAGTAGAAAAAGAACTGATAAAAAGAAATAAATTGGTTTACCGACTTGACGGAGATAATGTACGCCATGGTCTTAATAATGATTTAGGTTTTACCAGAGCGGACAGGAACGAAAATATCAGAAGAATTGCTGAAGTTGCCAACTTGTTTAAAGATGCCGCCGTAATTACGCTGGTAGCGGCTATATCGCCCTATGTGGCTATGCGCAGCTTTGCCCGGGAAAGAATAGGGTCGGAAAACTTCATAGAAGTATTTGTCAAAGCCGATATTGAGGAATGTATAAAGAGAGATCCGAAAGGTTTCTATGCTCGGGCTCAGCAGGGTCAAATAAGTGGTTATACCGGCATAGACGATCCTTATGAAGAACCGGAGAACCCGGAAATAATTATTGATACTATGCGTTTATCTGCCTCGGAGGCGGCTGATATGGTATTGGATTATTTATTTAATCAGGGATTAATTAAAGATTAAGGGAGCTTTAGGTGTGAAAAAGATTCTGTTGCCGATATTACTGCTTGGCATGATGGCTTTATTAATAACGAGTTGCAAACCAGATCTCAATGATAAAGAATTAACTGTGAAGGTAGGATATTTTCCTAATATTACCCATGCCCAGGCTTTGTTAGGTAAAGAGAGTGAGTTTGCTGCCGCCATTGGACACCCGATTGAATGGAAGAAGTTTAATGCCGGGTCTACTGAAATTGAAGCATTGATGGCAGGCGAATTGGATATGGGTTACATCGGTCCGGGACCGGCAATCAACGGCTATATTAAAACCGGAGGTGAAATCCAAATTATTGCCGGAGCCTGTAAGGGCGGAGCAGTGCTGGTATCCCGCCGGGATATTGTTATTAAGGATTTAAAAGATTTAAATAATAAAAAAATTGCCGTACCTCAATACGGCAATACTCAGCATGTAGTTTTAAAACAGTTATTGGATGATCAAGGTTTAAAGGAAACCAGCCGGGGTGGAACGGTGGAAATTGTTCAGGTTGAAAATCCTGATGTCAAAACATTGTTTGACAGACAAGAAATAGAGGCGGCCTTTGTACCTGAACCCTGGGCTTCCATACTGGTTAATGAGAGTGAAGCCCAGGTGGTTTTGGATTATAATGAAGGTTGGAGAAACGGAGATTATCCGGTAGCAGTATTGATAGCCAGAACTGATTTTATAAAGCAACACCCGGAAATCGTCCAGAAGTTTTTACAGACTCACACGGAACTTACCGCACTGGCTGAAAACGATCCTGCTGCCAGCAAGCAGATTATTAACAAAGAAATAAAAAGATTAACCGGTAAAGAAATATCACCGGATATAATGAACTCTGCTTATGAACGATTGATTTTTGATGTGCAGTTCAATCAGGCGGCAGTTTTGGACATGGCTGATATTATGAAGCAGTTAGGATTCATTAAAGATAAGTCCAATTTAAATGACATTTTTAACTTAAATATACTTGATGAATAGAGTGAATATGTTATGTGCCTGGAATTAATTGATGTGAACAAAGTTTTTTCCCATGGTGGTTCCAATAATCATGTACTTAAAGATATAAATTTAAGCATTGCCAATGGTGAATTTTTATGTATTTTGGGACATTCCGGCTGCGGTAAGACCACCTTGCTGAATATTATTGCCGGTTTTCTGGACAAAACTTCCGGGCAGGTACTCCTGCAAGGTAAGGAAGTTAAGCATATTGGAACTGATCGGGTAATGTTGTTTCAGGACACTACCCTGTTTCCCTGGTTAAATGTTATAGAGAATATTGAATTTGGCCTGAAATTTAAGGGACTGAAAAAAGCTGAACGCCGGAAAAAGGTTTTGGATCTTATTGATCTGGTAAATTTAAAAGGTTCAGAGCATTTAAATGTTCATCAACTTTCTGGAGGGATGAAACAAAGGGTTGCCCTGGCCCGGGCTTTGGCTTTGGATTCTGAAATACTGCTAATGGATGAACCGTTTTCTGCATTGGATGCCTATACTAAAGATAAATTGCGTTCGGAATTATTAAGAATATGGAAAGCCTGTCAGAAGACTATCTTATTAGTCACTCATGATGTTGAGGAAGCCATTCTTCTGGCTGATAGAATTGTAATTATTGCTTCACAACCTGGCACTATTATCCGGGAAATCCCTATAAGTTTGGAACGGAATATGAGAAAAGATTCTGAGCAATTAAAAAAGCTGGCTCTGAGTATCAAGGAGGAATTTGGTATTGTCAACGAAATTGAGTCAGTATCTTAATAAGGAGCTGCTAATCAAGATTGTTTTTTATATGGGTTTAGTATTAATATGGCAGCTGATTTATTATCTGTGTGTTGATGTACTGCAAATATGGAAATTTTATAGTTTTCCCTCGCCGATAAAAGTAGTGCAAAGCTTTATATATATCGTAGAAGATCACACTATGGGAGTAGCTTTGTATGTTAGCCTCAAGAGGGTTGTTTTCGGTTATGGTATTGCCATAATATTAGGTTTTAGTATAGGGGCCCTTTTATCCAGATTAAAATTAATTGCTCATCCACTACGAGGGCTGTTCTTAGGTTTACAAACTCTGCCTAATATTAGCTGGCTGCCTTTTGCCATACTTTGGTTTGGATTAAGCGAAGGTTCGATTCTATTTGTAATCGTTATTGGCTCTTTATTTTCAATCGCATTGGGCGTTGATATCGGAATCAGGAATATTAACCCGTTATTTTTACAGGCCGGTAGAAATATGGGCGCCAAAGGGTTGTCGCTTTATACCAATATTATTATTTCGGCATCATTACCGACAGTTATCGGGGGTATGAAACAGGGATGGTCCTTTGCCTGGCGGGGTCTTATTGCCGGGGAGATGCTGGCCGCCAGTACCGGATTGGGGCAGGTATTAATGACCGGCCGGGAATTGGCTGACATAAATCAAATAACCGTAATTATGATCATTATTATCATAATCGGTGTTATTGTTAATAAATATATTTTTGGCAGTATAGAAAATAAAGTATTAAGTGTACGTGGCCATACCCCGCGACCGTAATGGTGAATTTGAACCAAGCATACTTGGAAAGCGACAAACCCGAACCGATGAAATTGAGCAAAAGATAATGGCGATGTCTTAGAAATCAAGGTCTGCGGGATATCTGCCCCGTATATCTCGCGCAGATTATCCTCAAGATCACGCTGGGACATACCTTTTAATTGCGTTTCATATTTTCTCGTTATAATTATACGCTTCATAGCCTGCGGTCACAATTTCAATAGTAACCGCAGGATTAATTATCATATCGGAGTGATCCGTTCTCTACAAACATGCTGGATATGATATAATGAGCCTATAGCATTTGACGCAATATTCATTCTTATTTAATTAGATTAGGGGTCAGGATTAAGTGTGCACTAACGAATGTAATGATACCATTCCCTTTTTTATTAATTCTCAACTAAATATTATTGAAGCATCCAGGTTTTTGCTTGAATACCATCTCGAAACTTCCCCGGTGGCTGATAAGGAAGGTAGTATAATCGGTATGATTAACCGAACCCAACTATTGGACGTAATTGCCCGGGGCCTTTCTCCGGAAACCCTGATAAAAGAAATCATTATAACCGATGCTCAGTATACACTTGAACATGTTGATAAGCTTGCATCCCAGAATAAAAATCAATATATTAAAATGGCAAATTCGAAAAATATTATAATACATTCCGAAAAAATGCATGAACTGATGAAAATGGTCATTCACATTGCATCAGTTGATACAACTGTTCTTATACAGGGAGAATCAGGATTTAAGGTAAAACGATAAGACCTTCCATGCGCACCGGCTTAATTGGGACAGCAGGCTGCGATCATACATAAAATAGCGCCGCAGCCTTTTGGGGATGCTAAAGACCCACTGGCGGTGGGGTACTTGTTTGAGTACCTCGGTATACAGGAATTCACCGAATTCGAGGACCCGTTTTTGATGACAGGAGGGGCAAAAATACCGGCGTTTGCAGGAAAATGGCAAGAGGTATTCATGCTGGCAGTCATCACATTTAACCCGGGCAAAACCCAGATGAAGGTCGCCGCAGTCCAGGTATTTATATATGACGTCCAGTACATAAGGCCGCCAATAACCATAATCCCTTTGATACCTATCATCCCATACGCCCGCCAGTTCTTCAAAATGTGCTTCTACACACCGGTAATACTGGTTTTTACGAGGGGTTCGGGGATTATATACCTCAGCCTTCACAATAAGGGCAGGTATCATTTTTAAGCAGGGGGTTTCTTTAGATGACCCTGAGCCAGGTGCTGTAATAGCCGTGCAGACCTTCGGGGATTTTTTAAACTTCAACCCAAACTTGCACATCATCGCTACGGACGGCTGTTTTGCAACCGATGGTGGATTTATGGTGGGGACTGTACCGGATGCTTCGAACCTCATAGACCTGTTTCGCCTGGAAGTATTCAGAATGCTGGGATAACCAGTAGGACAGGCAGGATAAACAACAACTACTAATTTGCACTTGAACTCCGTATTTTGTGCCCATGTATAAATTCGTTTTATACCACTTTCATCTAGACCCCAAAAAAGCCACATTAAACTGCCTAGCGGGATTGGAAATGCGGTCGCTAAGGCGAACCTTCCTTCGCTTCGTTTAGGACCTGGTGGATAGGGTAAAATCCAATTTCTTGGCCGTTATACTATTTATCCCGGTAATGAGAGCCACACTGGGCAATCTCTATCTGACCGTTTTTAATACGGTAAACAAGGCGGTTACTATCATCAATTCGTCTACTCCAAAACCCTTGGAATTCATATCTCAAAGGCTCTGGCTTGCCGATGCCATCATAGCCGTTGCGGTCAATGTCCTTTAATAGCTGATTTATACGTTTCAAGATTCTTTTATCCTGTGTTTGCCAATACAGATAATCTTCCCACGCATCTTCCTGCCACAATTTATTCATCGGTAACCTCTATTATCTCATGGGCTTTTCCCTTTCCTGCATTGAGGTCGGCAATGGCCTTTCTCAGTCTTGCTTGATTGGCCTCACTGTAAAATGGGTCGCTTTCGGCTGATATTTCAAACGGGATTCTGTTTTGGCGTACTGCCGTTTTTGCGAAAACACAAAAGGCAGTTGTCATATTCATTCCAATTTCTGAGCAAAAAGCTTCAAATTGTTTTTTTAAGTTCTCGTCCATTCGAATGTTAACATTTATTTGTGTCATCAATACACTTCCTTTCCCTATCGCTATATTCATTAAACTATAAATTTATGTACAACGTCAATTATTATTTGATATTTTAGGGGTTAACATAATCGGGACAAATTTTCGGGCGAAATATCTTTAAGCCCTAGTCAGTGATGATTAGGCATCTGAGTTACCTATATGGTGATTTTAAGAAATTATTTTTTTTATAAAGGTGGTAGGAATGTTGGAATAGGGCAAACAATAGCGGTATTAATACCCTCTCTTATGGTACATACTCCTAAAGGGCTATTTGCCTTGTCTTTAGTGCAATTTGGAACTTTATTATTATAAGGGCAAAGACGATTTTCTCTATACTTAACTGCCTTTTCGGGAAAATTATCTACCGGAAAGCCAAATACCTCAAGTAATGGATGTTTTAAATCCGACAAGTCTTCCTCTTCCTTTCACCTTTATTATTAAACTACCTTCTACAGTAAAATAAAAAAATCCTGCCAGATGCAGGAATTTTGGGATTTATAATCATTACTCCTACCAATTATTACCGCCCGAATTTGTCATTAAGACTTCGTTATCAATACAGCGAGCGCCATAGGTAGCCAGTCTTACCCCCCGTTCAAAATTATAAGTTCTAATAGCTTTGATCAGGCCAATGGTACCAATGGAGATTAAGTCCTCCAGATCTTCTCCGCTGCTTTCATATTTTCCCACTACATGAGCCACCAGGCGAAGGTTATGTTCAATCAAAATGTTCCGCGCTTCTTCCCCTCCCCTTTGCATTTCCTGCAAGCACTTGCGCTCGTCCTCTTCGGAAAGAGGTTGGGGAAAAACCTGGTTGTTGAGATAGGCAAACAGGCACAAACTGCCTTTGAGGATTCCGGTAATAGCCAGAGCCCACAATAGGAAGGACAAATTACCACCTCCAAATTCTGCGCTCTATACTATATGAGGTTGCTAAACAAAATGTGCCTTAATCTGACATGAAAATTTTGGGGATAGGGAGAGAGGGGGTTCCTGGGAGCTACCGGAGCACGCTGGTATTTATGCTATAATAGTGGCAGGATGACACACTTTGCTGTATCAAAGCCATTCATTGTTGGCCTTGAGCCCTTCTGTTGTTTTTTAATTTAGCACAAGTGGAATCATCACTGCCTACACCCTAATTTCCTATTTCCTTTGCTATTTTTTCTATCTCTTTTTTTGGTAGTCCTGTTAGTTTTGCAATTAAACCCAGCTCCATACCTTCCCTTATGGCATTCTTAGCCACTTCTATTTTACCCTGTTTTGCTCCGGCCTTTACGCCCTCTTCTCTAAATATCTCCGCTAATGTCATTACTACCTCACTCCCTTCCGGATAAGTGGTTTCGATTTTCTTAACTACAGCATTAAAATCCACCCTAGTCAAATCGGCTCTGGCATTAAATATATACCTCATCAGGGTCTCAAAGTATTCTATTCCCGTTTGTTTATTATCTAACTCCCGCAGATAGCTTATTGCTCTAAAGATAGAATCCTGCAGGCCCTTACTATCCTTTGTAACTATATCTCTAAGTGTAGTAAATAATATTCTAAGCTGGGCTTCACCTTTTATCTCATCATCAGTATACTGCGATAGGTCATAAAGTAAGTATTTATAGTTCGGGACCAGTTTTTTAATGGCTTCCGGGAGGTTTTTGTATCCTGTTATCGTTTCTCCCAGGGTGGTTCCTATTTTCCAGCGGTCTTTGCCATGGTATACTACCAGCGGTACTATCACCGGCAGTTCATCCGCTTTTTCTTTTTTGCTTTTAGCTTCCCAGATTTCCACCATATACCTTAACAATTGAAAATTCCATGAGACCGAGTGTAGCCAAACTATTAGATAAAACCTGGGCACCGATCTTTTATGAACAAGTATTTTGCAAAATTAATGAAGATCTTTTTGCCCCCATGTATAGCCTTGATACCGGTAGACCCAATACTCCGGTAAACATCTTGATGTCGCTTGAAATCTTTAAACACATGTTTGGCTATAGCGACCAGGAACATGGAACTAACCATTCCAAACTTCTGCTTATTAGCAATTCCTTCATTACCGCATTGTGGCAAATTATATCAAGATCCATTATTATCCTCCTGACTTTATAACTATCTACCCAGACTCTCAATTTTCCTAATCCACTCATCAAAATGAGAACAACGCTCCCTTAAAATGCCTCCTGGCCTGAATCTGAATGCTGGCAATGGGATCTAGTACAACCTTTATTTGCATTACCATAAGATGGTATACCCCAGAAAAACAGCCTGTTCCAAACGAAATGTAAATTAATCCCTGCAAGCTATGCCAGCGGGTCAGCAGGTGGGACAAGCCGGGTACATCGGCCTTAATCCAATAAGCAAATCACGAACCTGTTCTACTTTACCATCTGCCATTAAACCTTCCTCCTTAATTTATTAATTGTGGTGTATTTCCCCTCCCTTCTGCACCAAGACATAAACTAATGCATAATTATAGTAAAAATTTTTCAACTGCTTGTACCTTAGTTTCAAACTGGATTTTGATAAACAAACCCCCTGGTTTTCTATATCATTACCCTGGGAACCCTGAATGAGTACTTGAAACTTGCCCAAAAACTGCGGCAAAATGGCCTGAGAGCAGAAGTCGATATTAGCGGCAGGAGGCTGAAGAAAGCCTTGGATTATGCCAACCGGGAGGGATTGAAACAGGTACTGATTCTGGGAGAAAACGAACTGGCGCCAGGCAAAATTCGCCTAAAATTTATGCAGGATGGCCGGGAAGAAGATGTGGCATTAGAGCAATTAATCGGGAAACATCTAATCTGATTTCTCTAATCCTCGTTTTAGTGAGGGGGTGTCAGAGAACTGCAGGAATGCCTTAAACTACTGGGGATGCAGACATTTTTGTTGATGTGGGCATGGGCATTTGAAAACTGAAATTATAATTATTACCGTCAATAGGTGTATCAACAAGTGGTCCATGTACTGTAGGGGGATTCCAACCTGAGCCATATTCTGCTACTCCTATGTCGGTTTTTTCTAGTGTTCCACTTAGATTCTTTATAGAACAATCTATTGTTATCATTTCACCCGGCAACTTATTGCCAATATCTTTACTTCCTATCCAGACTTTGAAATCTGGTACATTGGCTACTTTCCAGGTTACTATTAATGGGAAAAATATTCTTCTACCTTGTACTGTAGGTGCTCCTCCTGTATGATTTGGTAAATATTCACCTGATATTCCAGATGGAACTGCCTGCCAAGTATCCTTGTGAGTTGTAACTAAATTAATATTGTGTAATGTTACATTGGCGTTATTTCCACTTTGAGTAAATGATATATTCCCTATTGTTCCTGTATATTTCATTTTATCATTTAATTCATAAAAATTTGGAACAGGTATAGGTGCACCATAACCAGTATTTGCTATTACTATATTATCTTTATTTTCAAAACTATTATATAATTCCTGACTTATTTGGGAAGGAGCTGCTTCTACATTTAATAACTGAGGAGTAACCGACAAATTTCCTATAAAACCAACCTGAACATTATAATCTTCTAAAGGTGTATCTGGTTGTAATTTTGGATATACTTTTCCATCATATCCTATTCCATCAATCCATTTATTAGCACTATTTCTCCAACAATCTGCATAAGCTATTACTAGTTGTTTAATTTCTTTTGAATTATCTGGTTGTAAACTTGGATTATCTGCTAAAACACTTTGAGGTATAATTAATGAGAATAAAACTATTAATATTAGTAGTTTGTTAAACCTTTTATTCACTATTAAACCCTCCTTTACTGATTATAGTAAGGATTATCTATAAAGTAGATACCATCCTTACCAGTGAATCCTATTTTCTTTACTGTCTTAATACTTGGAGTAATATTATTGGTTCCAAAATAGTACATACTATAGTAAGTGCCATCATTATTAGAAATACTTGTACCTATACTTGTCATAATTATTCTACAATAATAAAATCCAAAATCTCCTTGTAAATATATACCATTGTCTGCACTTGATTTGTTTTTAGTTACATATAATGTTCCTGCTATATTGCCTGCAATATCATTGGGAGTTCCTGGTTTGTATTCTATCTTAGAAATTACCGTATCATATATTTCAATAGGGAGATTCTTACATTCATAAATTGTTATATTGCTTGTTATGTTATTATTCCCGATACTTACAGTAATGTCTTTTTTTACTCCTTCAGGTTTAACAAACTGGCCAGGGGGCTGGGGCTTAGGCTGTTGTTTTTCGATTATCTGGGCTATTTGTTCCATGATTTTATTTTGTTCTTCTTTTGTTTGACCTTTTGTAAATACATGGGCTGCTTTACTAGCATCATGCCATGTTACTGTTGCACCCAAGTATTCACTAATAAACCTTACTGGTACCATAGTGCGGCTATTGGTAATTACAGCTGTGGTATCCATATACTTGGTTTGGCCGTTGACTATTACATCCTTGCGGTCAATAGTAGCCATGATATCAGCATCTAAAAGGGCATCATGAGCTTTATTAACGATGTGTACCTGTCTGGTATTTGGTAGCCAATCTACATTAGCTCCCAAAGTTTCCGCCGGGAACCTGACAGGAACCATAGTTCTATTGTTTTTATCTATATAAGGCTTCTGGTCAGGAAAATCAACTAGCATTCCATTAACCGCCAGATTAATAGTATTAACATCAGCTAAAACAGAATTAGAACCAGTAAATCCAAAAAACAATAAAGAAACCATTAAGACCATAAAATATTTTTTCAAATCTTATTCCCCCCATAAATCAATAATTATATATATTTTACCATATTAGTATATATAAAGCGCGGCCTCCCAGCTTGCTGG